>LXNI01000507.1_pt1 | contig 43733 bp, 38 predicted proteins | sample 809091 | NCBI WGS metagenome assembly LXNI01 (sample SAMN04870527, study PRJNA318959) | sponge metagenome | biome: 01000161; feature: marine sponge reef; material: water | host: Sarcotragus foetidus | place: Greece: Milos, Mediterranean Sea | collected 2013-05-29 | depth 5-7 m
ACACCGCCGCCGCGTCCAACAGCTCCCGATCCATCACCGCCATGCCCTGCACACCCACCATTCTCCCACCCCGCCACAACCAACGCGAGCACCCCGAACCCAATTGCTCAGCAGCCTCCTAGGACGATGGGCCCAAGACGAATTGCGCCCTCTCTGTCCGAAGCATCTCGTAGGGATTGACGAATTTGACTCCGATCCCAATGCAAGCATTGGGAATCTTGATCCTCTTCAGGGATGGGCTAAACACTTCATGCGTCACCACTACACAGTCGTGTGCGTGGGCTTGGGCCACGAGGTAGTAGTCGGCAACTTGCAGAAACGTCGCGACCCCAGCAGGTTCGTAACCTTGACCGTATGCCCAATTGCTCACAACGGTCAGGCTGGAGACCATTTCGGTGTCCGGGGGTAGAAAAAGCCCAGGCCTATGCTTGGCCCATTCGGCAAGCTCGTCGTCAATCGCCTGGATTTCATCACCTACTCTCTCGATACTGAAGACCCTGCCCGCAGCAGTCTCCCGATCAAGCCAGTCCCAGAATGCTGGGCAGAACTCGAATCCGTAGTGGAGGTTCTTCGCCTGGATGAAGACGTTGGCGTCGAGCAGGTATGTCGTCATGCGACTCCGAGCCGCTCGCAGAGTTCATTGAATGTGGCTTTCTTCTTGAAACCGAGCATCTTGAAGGCCTCTGCATAGAGCGTCTGGCCCTCGAGAGTGCTAGCGATGACCGAACGAGCGAACAATTTGGAAACCCTGACGGGCTGCGTGTTGTAGAAGTTGCCCCCACCGCCTCCTCCACCAATGAGGTCCATAATTCGATCGAGCTCAAGTCGATATGCATTTCGAAATTCGTTCCAATCAAGGTGCCCAGCCTCGTGCACACGGCGCAACACCACGAGAGTGCTTGTCTTGAAGCGACGCGCTTGACGGTCGAGTTCATCAGTCAGGTCGGCATGGACGTCAAAGCCCGAACGCAACACCTCCAGAGGCACGAGGACTTCTGCGGCAACGCGGTTGCACCAGCGCTCCACCGCATTCGTCGTTTCCACTCCGAGATCGGCATCAGAAAGGGCGCTCTCACCAAGCCAGACATGGGCCAGCTCGTGGGCAAGAGTGAATATCTGCGCCGCCCTTGTGTCTGCTCCATTCACAAACACCAAAGGGGCCACTGAGTCGACGAGCGCGAATCCCCTAAACTCCTCAGGATTCAGCTTGCGATGGGTGTTGCTCCCCACCACACCGCTGACCATAACCAATACTCCAATTTTCTCGGCCTGATCCCTGAGGTAGGCAAACGCGTCAGCCCAACTTGATCCTCGCATTTCGACGTCAAAGGAGAGAGCTGCAGTGATCTCGGCACCAGCTTCGGCAGCTGGGACTGCAGTGGTCAACGAACCAACCTGGGAGACTTGGCCAAGCCCGATGCTACGGGCGTAGTCGCGGTACCAATCCTGTCGTTGCTGGCATTGGTAGATGGTGTCCAAGAGATCAGGACTCGGACGAGCAACAGACTTATCGCCAATGGTTCGAAAGTCTGGGATGGGAATCTCTTCTTCTGGTGGAGTCGACAGGAAGAAGTAGCCAACCGGCGTGCGGGTCGCTCTCGCGAAATTCTCCAGTTGCTTCAAAGTGGGCATCAGCTCACGTGACTCCCATTTGGGTAGCTTGGGGAACTTGCTCGCAAGCTTGTCCGCGTCAAGGCCAGAGCGCTCACAGGCCCATGCCAACAAAGCAGGCTCAACATCGACCCGAACTGTCACGCCTATCCGTCCCCACTCACGATTGGGAGGGGACGAGCGCACCATTCCCTTGCCCCGATCCTCACACGATATCTCTCCAACCTCGCTACTCACTCTGTTTCGTGTAGAAATCAGAACGTGATCACGATCATCAATGGGGGGACGCAGGGGCTGGGTGAGGCGGTGGCTCGCAAGTTGGTTGGTGAGGGAAGTTCGACGGGTCTGGTGCTGGTGGGACGGTCGGCGGATCGGGGGAAGGCGCTGGCTGACGAGCTTGCTGAGTTGGGGACACCGTCGGTCTTCGTGGCGGCCGACATTGGGGAGCGGGATACGCCGGCCATGGTGGTGGAGACTTGTGTCGAGCAGTTTGGGACGGTGCACGGGGTGGTGAACGTGGCGGCGCTCACTACCCGGGCGACGCTGTTCGACGACACTCCGGAGCATGTCGACCGGCACTTTGCGGTGAATGTCAAGGGGCCGTACTTCCTCATCCAGGCCGCGGCCCGGGTGATGATCGAGACTGGCATCGCCGGATCGATCGTGAACGTAGGCTCGACCAGCGGCCACGGGGGGCAGCCCCGGCTGACCGCCTATTCGATGTCAAAGGGCGCGCTGGCGGTCATGACCAAGAACCTGGCCTACGCACTGATGCGCCACAACATCCGGGTCAACCAGGTGAACCCAGGCTGGATGGAGACCGAATCGGAGAACCACACCCAGATTGCCCAAGACGGAGCGCCGGAGAACTGGCTGGAGTTGGCCGCCCCCACCCGCCCGTTTGGCCGCCTTGTACAACCGTGGGAGGTGGCCAATGCCATCACCTTTTGCCTGTCGCCCAAATCGGGCCTGCTCACCGGTAATGTGATCGACATCGACCAGACAGTCCAGGGAGCGGGCGAGCCGCCGTTACCCGGTAGCGAGGAGACCCCGCGGCTGTAGGGCCAAGTGCCGACGGCTGAAGGAGTCTCCTCGGCGGATAATCGAAGATATTTCGTTTCTTGGGCAAATTTGTGGAGTATTCTGCCGACGCCGATTTCTGAGAGGACGTGAACATGTCAGGAGCAGTCGGAGTACGCCACTGGTCGCACGTGATCATTCACCCAGTGGATGTCGATGCCTCGCTGGAGTTCTACACCAAGCTGCTGGGCTACGAAGTCTTGTCTGATGAGCGGATTTCCGGACCGGGCCTCGATGCAATCGTGGGCCGAGAGGGGGTCCAGGGGCGGGTCGTGGTCGGGCTGGTCGGGGGGCAGAAGGTGGAGTTCGTCTACCTGGGCGACACGGGGATGAGCGACCCTCAGGAGAACCAGCGCGGCTTGCAAGGATTCACCGTCCGAGTCGCCGACATCAACGAGGCGGCGGACGCCTGTGAGGCTAACGGTGTCCCAATTGTCAGCGGCCCGTCGGAGATCAAGGGATTCTGGCAATTCATGATCCTGGACCCCGACGGCGTGATGATCGAGATCTCCCAGACACCCCCCGGCGTCGAAGTATCAGGACCGTTGTCGTGAGCAATCAATCTCAGCAAGCGTCCAGCCCGGTTGCCCTGGTCACCGGCGCGAGCCGGGGCATCGGCCGGGCCAGTGCGCTGGCCCTGGCCGACGCAGGATTCGACGTGGCCATCACTGCCCGAACGGTGAGGGAGGGCGAAGGGACGATCGGGCCGCCGACATCGGATGGCGGTGGCGACGTGGCCGTGCCCGGGAGTTTGGAGACAACGTCCGCCGAGATTGCCGAACGAGGACAGCGGGCCCTGCCCATCACCATGGATCTGCTGTCTGAGGAGTCGGTGTGCGCCGCGGCCGATACAGCCCTCGGCGAATGGGGTCGGGTCGACGTGCTGGTGAACAACGCCATCTGGAGCGGCCCTGGCCTGCTCGACCCGGTGGGGGTGCTCGACCTCGGAGCCCTCGACACTGCGTTCACCGCCAATGTGCTGCACCAGGTTTTCCTCACCCAGCTCATCCTGCCGTCGATGATCGAACGGGGTTCGGGCCTCATATTGAATCTGACCTCGGGGGCCGGCCAGGTCGACGATCCCCCCTACGAAGTAGTCAAGATGAAGATGCTCGGATTCGCCCACTGCGCCTCCAAGGGGGCCTTCCACCGCATGGCACCGCTGATCCAGGCCGAGCACGAGTCCGACGGGATCACCGCCATCAACATCGATCCCGGATTCACCTGGACCGAGACGATGGAGGCGCTCGACTTGCACAACTTCGGCGGCGCGCCCCCCGAAGCCACCGGGACGGTGGTGGCCTGGCTGGCCGAGGACGCCGAGCGAGCAGCCGAGTGGCGGGGGCGCACCCTCAACTCGCTGGAGCTGTGCGCCCAACTCGGCCTAGTGGAGGGGTGGCCACCATCTGATGGATGATTCTCCTGTGGCCTCGGAGATCCCGCCCACTATTCATCTTCGGAGCATCCTGCCCAGCTTGACTCCGAAGCTGGCCATTGTCGCCGATGAGATCCTGGCCGACCCCGCGATGGTTGTCCGGCTTTCAGTCTCAGAACTCGCCCAGCGAACCGGGACGTCGATGTCGACCATTGTGCGACTGTGCCAAGAGCTCGGCCTGCGCGGATTCCAAGACTTGAAACTCCGCCTCGCCGCGGAGGGAACGGCCACCGGCTTCACCGGGCCGTTTGACGCTGACGACCGGGAATCGGTGTTGTCCAAGGTCTTGTCTTCAACGGTGGATGCGATCAGCCACACTCAGCACACGTTGGACAAGGCCAGCTTCAATCAGGTCGCCGAGCAGCTCTTCAACGCCCGCACCATCATCTTCTTGGGTGCGGGGGCCAGCGCAGCAGTGGCATTCGACGCCGCCTTTCGGTTCCGGACGCTGGGATTCCGAGCCGAATTCCACTCCGACTCACACATGCAGCTCACCGCAGCCCGATTCCTCCGGCCGGGAGACGTCGCGATGGCCATCAGCCACTCGGGGTCCACCCGTGAGACCCTTACCGCAATCGAGGCAGCTTCAAGCGGAGGCGCACATTCGGCCGCCATTACGACGTTTGCCCGATCTCCGCTGGCCGAATCGGTTGACCTCGTTTTGCTGGCCGGGGGTACCGAGTCGGAGTTCCGAATCGCCGCGGTCTCCAGCCGACTGGCCCACCTAGCGGTAATCGATGCCCTGTTCGTCGCAGTGGCCAGCTTGCGACCGGAACGGGCTCGGGCCGCCCAAGAGCTGTGGAGCGAGATGATCGCCGAACATCGACTCAGCCCTCCGTGGGCAACCCGCAAAGAGCCAGACGGCTGATTCACGGCTGTAGCAGGTGTTGCCTTAGAGCGTCGACCTCGGCTGGGGTCAGCGATAGTTGATCACGGGCATAGGCGTCTATGCCCCCGAATTCGCAGTCGATGATGTCGAGCGAACTTTCAATGTAGACCGCCTTCGCCAACCCCAATGCCAGAAGGACACTGCGCGACTCCTCAGGGTATTCCGCCAGCCGGAGTTGAAACGTGCTCGACTCTTCGACCAGCCGATCGTTGGTCAGCATGTAGTCGGCGACAATCTGGTCACCGCCCACGCCCAATAGCGACAGGATGACCGCGGCCGCGACGCCGGTTCGGTCTTTGCCCCCCGCGCAGTGGAAGAGCACTGGGGACTGCTCAACGATCGAGCGGATCAGCATGGCGAACACCGGGCCACCGGTCTCAGTGATGTGCCGATAAGAATCGAGGAGGATCTCATGGGCATCGTCTGGGGTCAGCTCACCGCCAACCAGGAGCTCCATGATATCTGCGGCCGTCCTTTCCCCCGGGGGGAAGGGTGCGGGAACGATCCCCGCACCGTGGGGAACCCGAGACGGCCGGGCTTCGACCTCATCGGAGTTGCGGAAATCCACGATCGTGCGGACTGAGCGCTCTTCAAGCTCGGCCAGATCGACTGCGCTGAGGTCAGCGAGGTCATCAGATCGGTAGACGAGACCGAATTGCACCTGCTTTTTGGCGACTGTGGTCACCCCACCGAGATCTCGCACGTTGAGAGCGCCGTCAAACCGGAGAACCCGGCGGAAGTAGTGGGGCGTCTGCTCCTCGACACCATCGGAATTGTCGTGTGCTGGCTGCATCGTGCTCACTGGCTTCCAAAGTCGGATCGGGCAATGGCCCGTTCGTCGGTCCCCAGATAGCTGGCGACGACCAGTGGATCGGAGCGAACCTGGTCTGGGCTTCCCTCAGCGATGACCTGCCCCGCCTCTAGGCAGTAGACATGGTCGCTAACGCTCATGATCAGCGGCATGTCGTGCTCGATGATCAGCATCGAAGAACCGAGTTCGCTGTTGATGCTGACCAACAGTGGGCCAAATGCCTCGGCCTCTCGCTGGGCGACACCCGCGGTTGGCTCATCCAGGCAGAGCAGGTGGGCGTCGAGAGCCAGAAGGCCGCCGATCTCGACGATCCGCCGCGTTCCGGTCGACAGATCGCCCACATAGGAATCGCCGTATCGGCCCAATCCCAGGAAGTCGATGATCTCGTCTGCGGCCTGTCTGTGCGCCCGGGAGATCCTGTTCGAGGGCGGCAGGCCCGATGCGGTGGCGAGAATCGGCGTGCGCTCCCGGGCCTCAAGGGCCACTTGCACCGTCTCGCGCACGGTGAGCTCGGGAAACAGCGTCGCTCCCTGGAACGTCCGGCCCAAGCCGAGTCTGGCCCGGCGATGGGGGGCGAGCCCGCTGATCTCCCTTCCATTGAGCCGCACGGAACCACCGGCCGAAACGAATCCTCCGACGGCGTTCATAAACGTCGACTTGCCCGCGCCGTTGGTGCCTATGAGCCCAACGATGCGGTTGTGGGGAACAGACAACGATGCGCCGCTCAAGGCCTGGTTTCCGCCGAACGCCACGCTCAGACCGTCGGTTTCGAGTACCGCATGCCCGGAGACAGTGCGAACCCGATGCGATGCCGGCAGCTGAACCGAGCCCCGGGCCCCCTTGGGCGGGGTCGACAAGCCGTAGCGGCTCTCCGCCCAACTCAGCGCCGACGACCGCCACGAATAGAGGATTTGGACGAAGCCGCCGGGGAAGTACATCACCACCAGCAAGAGCCCGATGCTGGAGGTGAACAGCGCCACCACGCTGCTGTTGTCGAACAGCGACGGGAGTCCCTCGATCCACAAGGCGCCGAGCACCGGCCCGATGATCGTGCCAAGACCCCCGATAACCACGATGCCGACCAGCCTGATTGAGTCGTCGACGGTGAAGAACTGTTCCGATAGCGGGACGTTTTGGACCAGCCCGGCGAGCACCGCCCCGCCGAGGCCGACGATGCCACCGGCCATTGCGAAGGCCGACAGCTTCAGGCGAGTGGAGCTGACGGTATAGGCCGACGCCGCCTCCACGTTGTCTCGAATGGCAATGGTCCCCCGGCCGACGCCGGATCGGCGAAGCCGCGCCAACACGAAGAGGACAACAGTCAGGAGTACCAGGCAGAAGTAGTAGTAGTTGCGCTGGCTGGCCAGGTTGATGCCGAACAGTTCGCCCCGCAAGAACGGGACGGTGCGGGCGTTGCCATCGGCGAAGACCGGCCGCCTGAAGATGTAGAGCGAGGCGGCCAATGCCAACACAAGGGTGGTTACGGCCAGCATGAGCCCTTGCACCCGAAGAGCGCCCACTCCCACCACCGCGGCTAGCAACGCAGTAACAAGGGGCGCGATGAACAAGGCCAGCGCAAACGGAATGGGTGCGGCGGTGAAGTCGATGAACCAGAAATCCATCTCGATGCCGCGGGTCAACGCTGCAGCGGTCAGTGCGCCGATTCCGGCGAAGCTCATCTGGGCCAGCGAGACCTGGCCCGTCCATCCGGTGATGATAGTGAGCGAACTGCCGCACAGCGCAAAGCCTAGAACCGGCGTGTAGGCCAGAATCCGGCTCGGCTGGGTGATGATGAGCGGCAACGCAATCAGCGCCAAAAGCCCGACTCCGAAACCCAGCCGACTCATGTGGCGTATCCACCAGATTTGGCGGAGGTGCTTGGGTATCGCGGGGATTTTGGGAGTGAACGAGAACGACTCGGTTGACACTCGCTGGTGTCGCTGCATGGCCACCGCGCCCAACACGGCCAAGAGCAGCAGGAAATCGAACAGGCCCGGCTGGTCGAGGAAGTTGAACTCAATCGTGAACTGGATTACGCCGAGATAGATGCCGGCCGCCATGGCCCGGGGAAATGAGGTCATCCCCGCGATTGCCGCGGCCACCAGGGCCCGGGCCAGCGTGTTGGGGCCAAGCCCCCCGAGGCCGGACACGCTGCCGCTCTGCCCCGACAGCAGAACGATGGCAATCGTGGAAATGAGCCCGGCTATCACCCACACGAACGTTGAGACCACTTTCGGGTTGACGCCCGCGAGCCGGGAAAGGTCGGAATCCTCGGCCGCGGCGGCCACGTTCTTGCCGAACCATGTGCGGTTGAGCACCAAATAGAGGCCGAGCGCAACGAGCGGCACCGCAATGAGGATGGTGAGCTGCGTGCCCGAAACACGGATCCCCTTGGGCTCGCCCCCGCCCGATACCAGCGCGAGCACCCCAAAGGTCACCGCCAACCCGACGACCCATGTCCTCAGCCAAGTGTTCCGGCGGCTGGAGCGATCTTTGGGGGGACGAAGCGCCAGCAGCCCCCAGCCGACCGCGGCGATCACCGCCGGGGCAGCCAGCACTGTCCAGAGCTGGACCTCGCTCACCCCCAGCGCTTCGAAGGGCCGCCAACTGGCCGAGGTCACCACCGGATAGCGCCGAATTCCCTTGACGTCGAGCTCAGGGTACGTCAGGGGGATCACCTGGCAGAGCTGGGCCACCCCCACCGTGGCCACCAGCAAGATGACCCTGGGCGCTCGGAACAGCCGCCGGATGACGGTGAGCTCGACGATTCCGCCAAATACCGCGCCCATCACCAGAACCAGGGCCACCGCCGTCCAGAACGGGAAGTTGTACTGAAGAACGAGCAGCGGCAACAGCACCCCGCCGATCAGGCCCATATTCCCCACTGCGAAGTTGATCACCTTCGTCGATCGAAACGTCAGCACGATCCCCATCGCCAACAACCCGATGACGATGCCCGTGACCGCGCCGTTGAACATCACCTGGGGGTTGATTCGGCTGACGGCCAGCAATGCGGAGAGCATCGCTAACCGCCCTCTTCTCCCAAGAAGACAGCTCGGACGATGTCGTCGCGCCCGGCCAAATCGGCGGTTCGCCCTTCGAACCGCACTTCACCCTTCTCCAAGAAGACGGCCCGCTCGGCAATGGACAGCGCCACGTTCAACGACTGTTCGACGATGATCATGGTTTGGCCCGCCGCCTTCAATGACTCGACCAGCTCAAGCAGCTCAGCCACCACCCCCGGCGCCAGCCCGAGCGACAGCTCGTCGATGAGCAGGATCTCGGGCCGGTGGAGCATCACCCGGGCCAGGGCCAGCATCTGCTGCTGGCCGCCGGACAGGTCGCCGGCCAACTCCTGTTGCCGGTTCTTCAGCATGGGGAACAGCTCGTACACGTAATCGAGCCTCTGCTCCAGAGCAGCCCGATCCTGTCGGTAGTAGCCGGCGCCCACCAGGATGTTGTCGGCAATCGTCATCGACCGGAACACCCCGCCACCGCCGGGGAGCATCTGGATGCCCATGGCCACTCGCTGCTCGGGAGTGGCGAAGGTGATGGTGCGGCCGTTGAAACGGACGATGCCCCTCTCCGGCGTGTTCAATCCGGTGACCACCCTGAGAGCTGTCGACTTGCCCGCTCCGTTGGTTCCCAACAGCGCCAGGGTCTCGCCTTGTTGCACCTCGAAACTGAGGTCAAACAGCACTTGCACTTGGCCGTAGCTGAAGTCGACGTTGTGGAGTTGCAGCGCGGGTATGGTGGCGCCGTCGGTGGCCCGACGCTGCTGTTCTTCCTCCTCTTCTTTGAGCTCGGACACCACCAGCGACAAGTCCCGCCGCATCCGGTTCGCCCCCCGCATGATGTAGAAGGCGCCGAGGGGCATGGCGATCACCGTGATCGTGATGATCGTGGGCCGCTCCCCGATCTCGTCTTGCAGAAGGGAGGCGAGGAGACCACCGCCCACCGCTCCGATGGCGAACATGAAGAACAAGATGATGGCCATCCCCATGCCGCGGAGACGATAGGGAAGCACCGTTTGCACAGCGGGTCCGATCATCGAGAACGACGCTCCCAGAAGCGTCCCGTTCACCACCGCCCAAGCCACGAACAGATAGACGTTGGGCATGAAGTACTGGATGGGCACCGTTACCGTCAGCGGAAACAGCAGTGAGCCGAGAATGCGCAGAGCCCGGTTGGGATCCCGTTTGAACGTCTGGTCGAACCGTTTGCCGATGAACGGCAAAAACAGCAGCAGGCCAAAGGCGGTCGGAGATATGGCCAACCCCCGCTCAAAGGCGTCCAAGCCAAACTCCTCCTCCAAGAAGAAGCTCTCAATGGAACTGGCCGGAAAGAGCGCGAAGCCCAGCGCGGCCAGCGCGATGGTCATGTACCGGATGGTGTCGATACGCCAGATCCGGGCAAATGCGGCTTCCACGGATATCTGGATGTCGTCGTCGGTGTCGAGGCCCTTGCCGAGGACCTCGCGCTTTTCCCATTGGCCCCGCTCGGGCTCGGGCAGGCGCAGGGCATAGAACCCCATCACTGCTATGGGGATGCTGAGAACCAGATAGGCCCAGCGCCATCCCTCATCGCCCCCGGCAACCGCGGCCACCGCGCCCACCAGAATCGGACTGATCGTTCCGGCGACGCGGGAGATGCCCTTCTCCAAGGCGTACATGCGGCCCCGGATGGCAATCGGGTAGGCATCGGCCAGCAACGTAGGGTGGATGGTGAGGCTGTTGGCCTTGGCGATGCCGGCGCCGAAGCGCAGCCAGAACAGCATGAATGCGCTCACCGCCAGCCCAGTGGCGAAGGAGAAGAACGAGAACACGATGGTGGCGATGGCCACGATGGGGGTTCGCCGCATGCGGTCGGCCAGCCAGCCCATGGGGGCGGCGCCGAGCATCAAGAAGGCAGCCGCCGCCACCGAGATGAAGGTAATGGTGCCGTCGGAGACGTCGAAAGTCTCGGCGATGTCGGGGCCCAGAACGCTGAGCGCGGCACCCTCCAGTTCGTCGAAGGCTTCGATGGCGGCCAGGGTGCCGAACGTGATCATCCCGCCCCGGCGGAGGCCGTCCCGCAGGCCCATCTCGTCGGTGCCAACGCCGGGCAGCGCGGCATCCTCATACACCACATCCCGCTTGGCAGCCTGCGCGGCATACAGCCGGGCCTCTTCGTTGTCGAGGATGGTGGAGCTCAGAAGGGAGGCGGCATCCTGATTCGAGTTGTCTGGGGTATTCCCTTCGCCAGCCACGACAGATGGTTAGCACTTAAATCCGCATCGCGAAAGACAAACTTTCGATACTTGTCTACAATCATCGAAAATATTGCGAACAACGGTTGGACCTCAACAAGGTGTCGCCATTTTTCGCTACGTTGTGGCCACCACTGAGACTTTGGAGGTACAAGTGTTCAAAAGGCTTCTTGGGGTGCTCGTCGCTCTTTCCCTCATCTTCACCGCCTGTGGCGGCGACTCAGATTCCGATTCCTCCGACGACGCGCCGGCTACTAGCGAGCCCGCCGCGCCCGAGCCCGACGACGAAGAGCCGGCCCCCGCGCCCGAACCCGACGACGAGGAACCAGCCCCCGAACCCGACGACGAAGAACCGGCCCCCGCGCCCGAGCCCGACGACGAGGAACCAGCCCCCGAACCCGAGCCCGAGGCGACTCCAGTGCCGCTGACCGCCTCATTCCGAGGGGTGACCGAAACAGAGATCCGCATCGGCATGACCTCACTCGATGCCGAGATGTTCGGATTCGATCAGGGCGACCTGGCCTCCAAGTGGCAGGTGGCCGCCGACGCGGTGAACGCCGCCGGTGGGATCAACGGCCGGATGCTGGTTCCCTTCATCGAGGTCCTCGACGTCATCGGCTCAGTGGGCGCCGACGCCGCCTGCGTGAAGTTCGTCGAGGACGAAATGGTCTTCGCCTTCGTCGGGTGGCTTCGTGAGGACAACGAGCTCTGCTACACCGAGCGCAACGACACCATCGCCGTTAACGGCAACGATGTGACCCCGGAGGCCATCAGCCGCTCCAATGGCCTGCTCTTCGCCACCGAGGCCACCAAGTTGGGAATCCAGCAGAACATGATTGCCGCCGCCGCAGCCGATGGGCTCATCGATGGCAAGAGAGTCCACTTCAGCATCTTGGCCAGCGAAGACTCTCTCACCGACCCCCTCGTCGAATCGCTGGAGGCTCACGGCGCCACCATCACCTCGGTGAGCAGGGTGGCCGCGGTTGACGACGTGCAGGCCGCCGAGGCCAACCACGACGTGATCGTCCAGCGGATCGCCGATGAGGATCCTGATTTGGTGTATTCGCTGGAGCCTGTACTCATGTCTGCGGCCATGATCAGGGCGGGGATCGACATCCCGCAGATCACCAGCGAGTCTGACGAAGACATCTACCTGAACTTTGGCGTCGATCCCACCGCCATCCAGCTTCACGTGTACGCACCGGCGCAGATTAAGACGTACTGGGACCGGGGGGACGATCCCCTGATCATTGAGTGCGTGGACAATTACAACAACGCTCAGATCACCGACGAGGACGGGAATGTCGAACAGGTGAACGTGACCGAGGATCCCGACCTGCCCCAAAACCTCAGTCTGGTGGTCAGAGCCTGTCAGACGGTCTGGCTGTTTGCCGCCATTGCCACCGCCGCTGGCCCCAACCTCACCAACGAGACATTCCTGGAGGCGGCGGCCAACCTCGGGTCGCTCGACCTGCCGGGCATGTCTGCGGCTTCACTGAGCGAGGGCAAGATCGGTGCCGACGACTCACCGATGATCAAGGTGGTGTGGGATCCCGACGAAGAGGAGTTCGTACCGGCCGGCTGATGGGCATTGACGTCTTCGAGCAGTTGGTCCCCGTGAGGGGCACCAAGAACCTACGCGACCTCGGCGGCATTCAAACCGCCGACGGCCGCGTGGTTCGAAGAGGGGTTCTGTTCCGCTCCGACACTCTCCATGAAGCCAGTGGAGAGGACTTGGCCAAGCTGGAATTGGCCTGCGTGGTCGACTTCCGCAGCGCCGCCGAGGTAGAGCGCCGACCCGACCGGCTCGATGATTTCGACGTGCGCTGGGTGAATCTGCCCATCGACAACCCCCGAAGCTCCACTGCCCTTCTCACCGGCCGAGATGAAGAACTGTCGGAGTTCCGGGCCGAGATCATCCATCATTGGCTCAACCGGGACTTCGATGCTGTGGTCAAGCTGACCAATGAGCTTGACCTCGACATCGCGGGCGACCGCGTGAAGCGGTACGTGAGCTTTGCCACCGATTTTGCCCCCGTCTTCGCCGAATTCTTCGCCGAAGTCGTAACGGCCTCTGGTCGACCCCTCCTCTATCACTGCGAAGGGGGAACCGATCGGACTGGAGCGGCCACCGCCTTGTTGCTCGGCGTGCTCGGCGTCGAGCGCGAGGCAGTGGTGGAGGACTACCTGGCCACAAACACCGTGACCGCTGACGAGCTAGAGGAGTTGCGCCACTTGGCCCCGCCTTCGCTGTGGCCAATACTCGGCGCCCACGAAAGCCAGATCCAGGCCTTCCTCGACCACATCGAAAACGAACTCGGCGGCTTGGACTCCTACGCTCGTTCCCACCTCAGGCTCACCGACGAGACCATTGCTCAGCTCAGATCGACCTACCTCAGCCTTTCGCAGTAGTTCAGTGGGTGGCCCTACGGTGTCGGTGGGCGGTTAGTTGGGCGGCGAGGTCGTCGGGGGTGGTCTTGTTGGCTAGGGCCTCGAATACCAGATCTTGCTGTGACGGTGGCGTGAGGCCTCCGATGGGCACGTCGCGGTCGAGGTTTGTGGGGAAGGCGTAGCCCTCGGCGCTGGCCGCTACCGCGCAGGCGATGAGAGCGGGGTCGAGCCCTTCTTCCTGGCGGCGCAGCAGTGCGGGATAGATGGCGTTAACGATGCGCTCTCGATCCACGGCCTCAGTGGGCCGGCCCATGGCCGAGGAGATCTGCAACAGATTGGCCATCCGCCGAACATCGCTGGTTTGGTTGTGGCCGCCGGCGTGGAACACCGCGGGGCTGAAGAACACCAGATCGCCCTTGTCGAGCTTGACCTGCACGTGGTTTTCGGCGAAATACTCGATCAACTCAGGCCGCCGCCACGCCAGATAGCCGAGCTCGTACTTGTGGGAGTGGGGCAGCAGCATGGTGGCCCCCGTCTCCGGCGGCATGTGGCAGTGGGCCACACCCCCCTGGAGGGTCAATATCGGCGACAGGCGGTGGGCATGAATTGGATAGCGCTCGGCCACCTCGTCGGTCATGAACCCGATGTGGTAGTCCCGGTGGGGCATCTGGGCTGCACCGCCGGGGTTGATGGCGTTCACCTGGGCAGTGATCTGGTAGCCGGGACCGAGCCAGGCCAGCGAGGCAAGGTCGATCATGTCGCAGGCGTGATAGTCGACGAAGACCTCGGGATCGGCCACGGCCAGCTTTTCCAGGGCGTTCCACAGCCGGTCGTTGGCCCCGGGCTTGGCATAGTGGTCGCCCCCGCCGGTTCCGGCCTCGCGCTCTTCGGCAATGACCTGCTCGAACACCGCCGTGGCCCGGTCCACCACCGAGGGCTCGATAGCGCCGGTGATCACGATCACCCCCGGGCCGTCGTGCAGTGCCCGGGTCAGCTCGTTGCGGACGACGGCGGTCTGGTCGAGATCGCCCAGAGAACACCTCAAATCATCAGTGCGATATACCAGCGCACGATCGGCCACCGAGTGGGCCACCGGATAGTCCTCCAGTGCCACATCGACCTCCACAATGGAGCGCAGTTCTTCGAGGTCAAACCCCTCCCGGCTGGTGACCGCGGCCTTCCCCGCGGTCACTCGATCGGCTCCTAGCGGTGGGGCGGTCATGGCTGTGAAAACCTCATATCCATTTTCTGGCAACGGTACTCCACGTCTGTTAGCGTCGCCGCGAGAACCGTCTAGCGGTGAGCCCGGAGGGGAATCCGATGAGTCACACCAAGTGGCGTAACGTCATTTTCGCGTTAATTGCAGTGTTTGCGCTGGTCGCAGCGTCGTGTAGCAGTTCGGAGGATGCCGACGAACCCCAGGTTGTGGAACCGGCTCCGACGAGCGCCCCAGAACCGGCTGACGAGCCCGAACCCGCTGATGAACCCGCTGATGAGCCAGCCGACGAACCGGCTGACGAGCCCGAACCCGCTGATGAGCCAGCCGACGAACCGGCTGACGAGCCCGAACCCGCTGATGAGCCGACTCCCGAGCCCACGCCGATCCCCGTGCCCGAAGGATCCACAATGGGAATCACCGATGACACCATCAAGGTGGCCATCTTGCGCAGCGACTCCAAGTCCCTCGAAGAAGCAGGCATCTTGCCCGACACCGGCGACATCCCTCGCAACTACGTGGTCTTTGCCGAACAGGTCAACGCCCGGGGAGGCGCAGGCGGACGCAACATCGAGATTGTGCACCACGCCTACCCGCCGGGGGCGTCGGCCACCGACCAGCAGGCGGCCTGCATTGCCGCCACCGAGGACGACCAAGTGGCCATCGTCCACTTCGTGGGCGGGGTGGCGGCTGAGACCGTGCTTTGCGCCACCGAGGGCCATGAGCGGATCGCCTACATGCTGTCGGGCATCCTGCCCCAGGAAATCTATGACCGGTCCAACGGCCGTCTGTTCTCCCAGGCCATGACCACCGAGCGTCTGGTGGGGGCCTGGCCAACCATGGCCGAAACCCAGGGCCTGCTGGAAGGCCGCACCCTCGGGCTGATGCGGGGCGACATCGGCGAGCACGAGGTAGCCGCTGATGCGCTGAAGGCGGCACTGGCCGACGCCGGCTATGAGCTCGCCGACGAAGTGGCCCTGCCCTGCCAAGGCACTTCATGTTCTCAGGTGGACATCGGCTTGGAACGCATGCAGGCCGCCGACGTGGACACGGTGTTCTCCATACTGCCTCCCTCGCCGTTCGGAATCGGGGTGTTCCTGGCCAGTCAGGGGGGCTGGGAGCCGCAGTGGCTGGTCAGCGATATCGAGAACCTGGTGTTTGCCTCGGTGGCCCAAGCAGTGTTTAGCCGGGGTCCCGATCCCACCCTTTTCTACGGTTTGTACGGTCTGAGCTATGGCCTCGACCGGCTGAGCCCCGACGAGCACACCATCGAGTGCAATGCCGTCTTCACCGAGGTCACCGGCATTGAATACGACATGGTCGAAAACGAAGACGCTTGGAGCGCGGTGGGCAGCACCTGTTTGTTCATCAAGAACCTGGAGGCGGCGGCCAACTGGTCTCAAGAGACCTACGGCACCGTCAACCAAACCACCCTCATCCAGGGCTTCGAGTCGCTCACCGACTACAAGCTCGGCGACATCACCGGCTCGTGGAGCCCCACCAAGCACGACGCCCCCGACGCGATCACGCTCAAGGAGTACAGAGCCGACTGCGCCTGCTGGGTCGAGATCGACGGTGCCCGGATGCTGCTCGACCAATAGCCGATCTGCATCTGGCGCTCGGAGTCATCTGAAGGGATGACCGAATCCCCAAGGTCGGAGACCCCGGCGGATCTGGTCGCCAGGGTCTTCGACGAAGAGGAGCGCCGCCAACAAAAGATCGCCGCCGCCGAGGCCGCCCAGCGCGGCCCGGCGGGCAGCTTCGACGCTGAACAGCTCACCTTGCGCCAGGGCCTGCGCCGTGGCGGAAAGGGGCTGATCGGCTTCATCGGCCTGCTCGGTTTCGTGGAGACGCTCGAGACGTCGGCCTTTGCGGTGGTCGCCCCCGACATCCAGAAGTCGCTCGACGTCTCCGATGGAACCATCGGCGCCATTGGAGGCGCCTTCGGCATCCTGTTCCTGCTGGGCTCCATCCCGCTGAGCTCTTTGGCCGACCGCATGCCCCGCAAGCTGGTGGTGGGGGCGGCGATGTCGCTGTGGTCGGTCGTGGTCATGGTCACCAGCGCCATTTCCAACGCGTTCTTGCTGTTCATTGCCCGTATGGGCGCGGGGCTAGGGCAGTCGTACTACATCCCGGTGGCCGGGCCCATGCTGATGGACGGCTACCCCATCGGAGCCCGGGCCAAGGTCTTCGCTCTGAATGGCTGGTTCCAGATGGCCGGTCAAGCCCTCGGCCCGCTGATAGCCGGCCTGGTGGTGCTCATCGCCACCGGCGACGAGGGCTGGCGGTGGGTGTTCCTCACCATGGGGGTCATGGGCGTTCCCCTGGCTGTCGGCGCCTTCTTTGTGCGCGAGCCCCGGCGAGGCAGCCACGAGATGCAGGCCGTGCTGGGCAAGGAGCTGGAGCAATCCGAAGATGAACTGCCCATCTCGCTGTCGGTGGCCTTTGAGCGGCTCCGCAAGATCAAGTCGTTCTACTACTACCTCACCGGCATGGCGGCCATCGGCTTCGCCATCTTCACCACCATCATCTTCATCAACCTCCACCTGGAAGACCACTTCGGGCTGAGCGCGTTCGAGCGGGGCGTGTTCGGATCGCTGACCGTTCTGCCCGGCTTCGTGGGTGCCGCCGTGTCGGGCAAGCGAGCCGACGCCCTGTTCAAAGAGCAACCCTCCCGGGCCATGGTCTTCATCGGCGTCCTCGTCGTCACCTTTGGGGCCATCCAGGTGGTGGGGATATGGATGCCCACGGTCTTGCTGCTCGGGATATTCCTGGGCGCCTCCAATGCCTTTGCCCGGGCCGCCTTCGCCATCCTGCCCGGGGTGATCGCCTCGGTCATCCCCTACCGGCTCAGGTCTAGGGGCACCGCACTGGTAGGCATCTACATGTTCTTGTTCGGGGCGTTCTTGGGCGCCGTGATCACCGGAATACTCAGCGATGTCCACGGCGAGCAAACCGCCCTCACCATCGTGATCCTGCCGGCCACCCTGGTGGGCGGATCGCTCATGGCCTACGGCTCCCGGTTCATCGAGGGTGACATCGCCTTGGTCATCGAGGAACTGCACGAGGAGCAAGACGAGGCCGAGCGCATGGCGGACGCTGACGCGGCCGACATCCCGGTGCTCCAGGTGCGCAACCTGGATTTCTCCTACGGCAAGGTGCAGGTGCTGTTCGACATCGGCTTCGAGGTACACCGAGGGGAGTCGCTGGCCCTTCTGGGCACCAACGGCGCGGGCAAGTCCACGGTGCTGCGGGTGGTTAGCGGACTGGGTGTGCCCCAACGAGGAGTGGTGCGGCTCCACGGGCGCACCATCACCTATGCCGACCCGGGTATGCGGGCCAAGATCGGGATCGTGCAACTGGCCGGAGGCAAAGCAATCTTCCCCGGCCTGTCGGTGGAGGAGAACCTGCGCATGGCCGGGTTCCGATACGGCTCCGCCGAACTCGAACCACGCTTGGAGCGGGCCTACGACCTGTTCCCGGTTGTCGCCGAGCGCCGGTCGGCCACTGCGGGCGATTTCTCCGGCGGCCAGCAGCAGATGCTGTCGCTGGCCATGGCCCTTATGCACGACCCGGAGATCTTGATGATCGACGAGCTGTCGCTCGGCTTGGCCCCGGTCACAGTGCAGTCACTGTTGGAGGTGGTGGAGCGGCTGCGGGACAACGGGCAGACCATGATCATCGTGGAGCAGTCGCTGAACGTGGCGCTGGCCGTGGCCGACCGGGCCATCTTCTTGGAAAAGGGGCAGATCCGCTTTGAGGGGCCGGCCCAAGAGCTGGCTGAGCGCGACGACTTGGCCCGTGCCGTGTTCCTCGGGCAGTCGGGATCGGGCGGCTGAGCATGCTGGCCACCGTCGACACCGTGTTGGGCACGTTCGACGCAGTGTTGGGCACCTTCGACGGTGTGTTGGGCACCTTCGACGGTGTGTTGGGCACCGTCGACGGTGTGTTGGGCACCTTCGACTCAGTGTTGGCGTTCACCTTCAACCGCCAGATCGTGTTCAACGGGCTGGTCACCGGCATCACCTACGGGGTGATGGCCGTTGGCCTGGTGCTGATCTTTCGAATATCGCGGGTGATCAACATTGCCCACGCCGAGGTCGGGGCGTTCAGCGGCGCGCTGTTGGGACTGCTGGTGGCCAAATACGGCGTGCCCTACCCCATAGCGCTCGTTGCCGGGCTGGCCGCGGGGGCTGCATTCGGCGGGATCATCGAGCTCACTGTGGTGAGACGTTTGGCCAATGCTCCCAAAGTGATCTTGTTCGTGGCCACCATGGGCGCCGCTCAGGTGGTGTTCCTGGCCGGCTTCTGGTTGCCCAACTACACCGCCATCGCCAGCTTCCCCACCCCGTTCGACGGCCGCTGGGAGCCGTTCGACATCAAGATTCGCAGCGCGCAGCTATTGGTGCTGATCGTGGTGCCAGTGCTCGTCGCCGCGCTGGCGCTTTTCTTGGAGCGAACCAAGTACGGCACAGCCATCAGGGCCTCGGCCGAGAATCCCGATGCCGCCCGGCTGTCGGCCATCAGCACCAAGGCCATGTCCACTGCGGTGTGGACCATCGCCGGACTGCTGTCGGCTATCACCGCGGTGCTGGTCGCCCCGCTCAAGGGCCAGGGCACCGTGATAGAGGCGGCCACACTGGGACCAGGACTGTTGCTGCGGGCCCTTGCTGCGGCGCTGATCGCCCGGATGCACTCGCTGCCAGTTGCGCTCTTGGCCGGTGTAGTGATCGGCGGGGCCGAGGCGACGGTGCTGTTCAACTACTTCGAGGAGCCGGGGCTGATCGACGCGGGGCTGTTTGCCGCCATGTTGATCTCGGTGCTGTCTTACCAACGGCGACAGCGAGGCAGCGAAGGGGCCCAGTCGATGTCTTTCGCCCCCCGGGTGCGACCGGTGCCCCGCCAGCTCCAACAGCTCTGGTGGGTGCGCTATCTGCCCCAGATCACCGTCGCCGTTGCGCTGGCGGTGGCCATCGTGCTCCCGCTGATAGTGACCCGACCGTCGCGCCACTTCCTCTATTCCCTCATGTTGTTGTTGGCCATCGTGGGCATGTCGCTCACCCTGCTCACCGGTTGGGCCGGACAGCTCTCGCTGGGGCAATTCGCCTTCGCCGGACTCGGCGCCATGCTCACCACCGCCATGGTGCGGGGGGTCAGCTTCTCCATTGGCGACCGCGATTTCGAACTGCCGGTGATCCCGTTTGAGGGGGCGGTGTTCTTGGCGGCTTTTGCCTGCCTGGTAACCGCCGTGGTGGTGGGGTTGCCCGCGCTGCGCGTCCGGGGTCTGTTTTTGGCCGTCATCACGCTGGCCTTTGCGGTGATGGCCCAAAACTGGCTGTTCAAGCGCGACGTCCTCACCGGGGGCGACTTGGTGGTGCGCCTGCCCCGGGCCCGGTGGGGCGACAGCTTCGACCTGAAGTCGCAGCGCACCTACTACTACGTGTGCCTGGGAGTGCTGTGTTTGTGCGCCATCTTGGTGAGCCGAATACGCCGCAGCGGGGTGGGCCGGTCACTAATCGCGGTGCGCGACAACGAGCAGAGCGCGGCGGCGTTCACCGTGTCGCCCACCCGGATGAAGCTAATGGCGTTCGCCATTTCCGGCGCGCTGGCCGGACTGGCCGGCGGGCTCATCGCCGGGCTGCAGGTGCAGTTCGGGCCCACCGCGTTCTCGCCCGACGAATCGCTGCGGGTGGTGGCCATTGCCGTCATCGGCGGACTTTCGTCGATCTGGGGGGTGATCCTGGGCGCGCTGTGGGTGGTGGGCATCCCGTCGTTCTTCGCCGAGTCCGAGCAGGTGCGCCTGCTCACGTCGGGGGCGGGTGTGTTGATCCTGCTCATGTACCTTCCCGGCGGGCTGATCCAGGTGGCCTATTCGATACGCGACGCCATCTTCGCCGCGGCGGCCAAGCGGATCCCCGACACCACCACCGAACGGGAGCCCGCCCCCATTCCGGCCCGAGCCGTCTCAGCCGCGGTGGCCGATCGAAAGACCCCGGCCGGGGTGCCCGCCCTGGCCACCGCCGGGGTGTATGTACAGTTTGGCGGGGTCCACGCGGTGGAGAACGTGCAACTCAACGTGGAACCGGGCGAGGTGGTCGGCCTAATCGGCACCAACGGAGCGGGCAAGACCACGCTCATGAACGCAGTCGGCGGGTTCGTGCCGTCGGTTGGCCAAGTAGAGATATTCGGCACCGACGTGACCCAATACTCCCCTAGCCGCCGGGCCGGCCTGGGGCTGGGCCGGACCTTCCAACAGGCCGACCTGTTCCCCGACCTCAGCGTGCGGGAGACCATCCAGGTGGCGCTGGAGGCCCGAGGCCGCTCCCAGGTCATCCCCACCCTGCTGGGGCTGCCCAGCGCCCGACTCCGGGAGCGCACCCGCCAGGCCGAGGGCGACGAACTGATCAGCTTTTTTGGACTGGGCCGCTATGCCAGCTCGTTCATCAGCGAGCTTTCCACCGGTACCCGCCGCATCGTTGAGCTGTCGTGCCTCATCGCGCTAGAGGCCCGGGTGCTGTGCCTCGACGAGCCCACTGCGGGAGTGGCCCAGCGGGAGACCGAGGCCTTTGCCCCCCTGGTGCTGCGGATCCGCGAGGAACTGGGCGCGTCTTTGTTGGTTATCGAGCACGACATGCCGTTCATCATGGGCATCAGCGACCGGGTGTACTGCCTGGAAGCCGGGGCCATCATTGCCGAAGGCACGCCCGACGAGGTACGCAACGACCCGCTGGTGATCGCCAGCTACCTGGGCACCGATGAGCGGGCTATAGCCCGCAGCGGCGCAGCCGCATCCCGTGACAGACTCGAACCCGATGAAGTGGGAGACCCGTGATGACTGAACTGGAGAGCCGAAACTTCTTCACCGACAAAGAGCTGGTGGCCAACCCCTACGAGTACTTCGCCCACCTACGGTCGCAGTGCCCGGTTCACCCCGAGCCCCACCACAACGTGATGATGATCACCGGATACGGCGAGGCCATCGAGGTGTACAACAACACCGACGAGTTCTCAGCCTGCAATTCGGTGACGGGTCCCTTCCCCGGTTTCCCCGTGCCCCTTGAAGGCGACGACATAAGCGACCTCATCGCCGAGCATCGCGACAAGCTGCCCATGTCGGATCAGCTCCCCACCATGGACCCGCCCACCCACACCTACCACCGGGCCCTGCTCATGCGGCTCATCACCCCCAAGCGCCTGAGCGAGAACGAGGAGTTCATGTGGCACCTCGCCGACCGCCAGCTCGACACCTTCATCGAGCAGGGACAATGCGAGTTCATCAGAGATTTCGCCCAGCCCTTCGCCCTGTTGGTGGTGGCCGACCTGTTGGGGGTGCCCGACGACGACCGGGACCACTTCACCGAGAACCTCCTGCACCGGCCCAAAGAACACGGCATCGGCTCGACCGACGAGCATGCCATGGCCCACAACCCCCTTGAGTTCCTCTATGGCCAGTTCACCGCCTACATCGAGGATCGTCGGGCCAACCCCCGCGACGACGTGCTCACCGGACTGGCCAGCGCCACGTTCCCAGATGGGTCGACCCCGGAGGTGATCGACGCAGTGCGCATCGCCGCCAACCTGTTCGCAGCCGGTACCGAGACCACCGTGCGCCTGCTCAGCACCATGCTCTATTTCGTGGCCACAGATCCCGATCTCCAAGAGCGCCTACGCAGCGACCGGTCGCTGGTCGGCAACTTCGTGGAGGAGTCGCTGCGCATCGAGAGCCCGATCAAAGGCGACTTCCGCCTCACCCGCCGCCCGGTGACCGTCGGCGGGGTAGATCTGGGGGCAGGCACTACGGTGATGGTGCTCAACGGGGCGGCCAACCGCGACCCCGGCCAGTTCCCCGACCCCCACACGCTTGATATCGAGCGGGACAACGCCCGAACTCACTTGGCCTTCGGCCGGGGTGTACACACCTGTCCCGGTGCTCCGCTTGCGCGGGCCGAGGCCCGGGTGAGCCTCAACCGCATCCTCGACCGCATGGCCGATATCCGCACCTCCGAGAGCGTTCACGGGCCGCCGGGCGATCGACGGTTCACTTACGTTCCCACCCACATCCTTCGGGGCCTCGCCTACCTCGGCCTCGAGTTCCACGGGCAGTAGCGGTGCGCGTGGCGGTCGACGACGACCTCTGCGGGGGCCACGGTGTGTGCACCACGCTCTGCCCGGCGATCTTCGTGCTCGAAGACGCGGGCTATGCCCGGGTGCAGTTAGAGCAAGTCCCCGACGAGCACGAGGCTGCCGTTCGCGAGGCCGAAATTCGGTGCCCGACTCGGGCCATTCAGATCAGGTAACAGGAGAACAGCCATGCCAGCAGCAACCGACACTGCGCCCTATTACGACCCCTACGACTTCGAGATCGACGCCGATCCCTATCCGGTGTGGAGGCGCCTTCGGGACGAATATCCGCTGTACTACAACGACAAGCACGACTTCTACGCCGCCACGCGGTGGGACGACGTCGAGTCGGGAATGAAAGACCACCGCCGGTTCATCTCAAGTCGTGGCTCTGTCTTGGAAATCATCAAATCTGGGGCTCAAATGCCTCCCGGGCTGCTGATCTTCGACGATCCTCCCAGCCATACGGTGTATCGGGGTCTGCTGTCTCGGGTATTCACACCGCTGCGGATGAACTCCATCGAGCCGCAGGTCCGCCGCTACTGCGCCGACGCCCTCGACGGGCTGCGGGACGCAGACCGCTTCGACGTGATCGCCGAGCTCGGCGCCCAGATGCCGATGCGGGTCATAGGGATGCTGCTCGGTATTCCCGAGGATGACCAAGTGGTCTTGCGCGAGCGGCTCGACGACGGGTTGCGGATCGAGGCCGGTGAGATGCCCGATGCCATGCACGAGTTCAACAACGATGCCGCCGAGGGGAATTTCGGCGCGTATCTCGACTGGCGGGCAGAAAACCCGGCCGACGACGTGATGACCCAGCTGGTGCACGCCGAGTTCGAGGACCACACCGGCGTCACCCGCTGCCTGACCCGAGGGGAGATTCTGGGCTATGTGAGCCTGCTGGCCGGCGCGGGGAACGAAACCACCACCAAGCTGATCGGGTGGATGGCCAAAACACTGCCCGAGTACCCCGATCAGCGCCGCGAGCTGGTGGAAGACCCGGCGCTTATTCCCAACGCCGTCGAGGAGATGCTGCGTTTCGAGGCCCCGTCACCGGTGCAGTCGCGCTATGTGGCCGAGGATGTGGAGCTCCACGGCCAAACCGTTCCTGAGGGCAGCGCCATCGTCTTTGTGAACGCTTCGGCCAACCGCGACGAGCGCAAGTGGGGCGACACCGCCGACCGGCTCGACATCCACCGCCAGATCGATCAGCACCTGTCATTCGGCTTCGGACTGCACTTCTGCCTGGGGGCCGCGCTCGCCCGCCTAGAGGGCAGGGTTGCGCTCGAAGAGTTCCTGAAGCGCTTCCCGGAGTGGTCGGTTGATTTCGAGAACTCCGAGCGATCGCACACCTCCACCGTGCGGGGCTGGGACCGCCTCGAGCTGGTAATCGGCTGAGCCCGCGATCAGCCGGCAGGTTGCCGCTGGAGGAATCGCTAAACAAGCTGATCGGCGTGGCGCGCTTGGAGGGACTCGAACCCCCGGCCTTCTGATCCGTAGTCAGACGCTCTAATCCAACTGAGCTACAAGCGCGGGCAGCAGCCAGTGTACCCGGCCCTTGGCGGGTGGTCGCTAGTGGTTTGGCGCGATCACGCCTCTTTTATCGAACGGGTCAGCATCACCCCTCCGACCAGAGCCACAATCGGGCCTGAGCCGAACGAGTCGTTCCCAAGTAGCACCCCCGCCAAGACGTTGGAGCCGGCAATCACCGTGATAGCCACCCCTGCCGCCTGGGAGATTGTCAAGAGGGCCTGCCTCCTGCCTCCCAAAATCATGAGGGGAATGGAGAGGAGCTCGACGGTGAAAACCAGGGCAAGTCCCCCAAGTATGAGGACAGGAAGGCCGAAAAGCACGTCCGAGTCCAATCCGTTGATGGGTCCCTCAACCCAATCAAGCCAGAACGAGGCGACAACCGCTAGGGCTGCGCCCAGTGCAGCCTGCATGGGAAGGAGTTCCAGCGACGGCTGATCTTTCGACTCGAAGGCTGTTTGCAGCGCTCCCAATACGGCCAAAGCCGTACCCGCCAAGCCAAGCCAGACGCCGAAACCGAGAATGTTCCTGTCGGTCCCAATCAAGACGATGAAGATCAAGGTGATGGCGAAAGCACCCAACGCCATGCCCAGGGTCGCCCCGACCGACTTGCGCCGCAGAAGGAGCGACAAACCCACCAAGAAAACGGCTAGTCCGACGCCAAACGTCGTAACGCCCACACCGGTGACGTTGGGGAAGCTGTCGTGACCCACCTTCAGCCAGCTGAGCAGCGTGGAAACGGCCATAACCGCCCCACCACCTCCGACCAGCAGTCGGCCTGTCGAAGGGATCTCGATTTCTCCCAGCATCCCCGCGCCGCCCCCTTCTTCGCCACCTGCATCGGCGGCTTCGGGGGAGCCGTCAACCATGGGCTCTTCAGGCTCCTCGGCGGCGGAATCCTCCGACATGGGTTGGTCGGATTCAGTGGTGGAGACGTCGTCATTCATGGCTTTCCCCTTCCCGATTGACAACGCTCCCACCCTACTCCCGCCACCCCGGCCCGGGGTTTTGGGTCGCATCCGAATGGTCCGAGTTTCGCCAGATACCCAATATTCAATAGTTACTAGCGGTGGTACTATATATGGCGTGATAAAGACAACCGTCTATCTGCCTGATTCCTTGAAGAAAGACGTGGAGCGCCAAGCCCAACAGCGTTCGTGCTCTGAGGCCGAGGTGATCCGCCAGGCGATCCAAGACGCCGTATCTCGCCCCAGACCACAGTCCGGCATCATCGGAGGCGACAGCGACTGGGCAGAACGAGTTGACGAACTCCTAGAAGGCTTCGGCGATCGGTGATCATCGCCGACACCAGCGGGCTGATCGCCTTCTTCAGCGAATCCGGCCATCAGCACGAACTAGTCGCTTCTTGGCTCAACAAGAACGACGACGTCATGGTGGTCTCCCCCTACGTCATGGCCGAGTTGGACTATCTGGTCGCCACCCGCAAGGGCGTAGACGCCGAGCTGGCCGTACTCGCCGAACTCTCCGGCGGCGCCTACGAACTGGCCACCATGAGCACTGATGAAGTCTCCACCGCCAGAGATGTCATCGCCCGCTACCGCGACCTTGGAATCGGATTGGCTGACGCCTCCATGGTGGTCCTAGCCCAGCGCTACCGAACGCGCACCATCCTCACCCTCGACCACAAGCACTTCAGCGTCTTACGCCCGCTCGGCGGTGGCCTGTTCAAAATCGTTCCCTGAGAGTGGTTCACCTACCAGAAGCAGGTAGTCCGCCTAGTAGACGCCGGGGAAGATGCGGTAGGGGACCTTCTCTTGGTACTCGGCCCACTTCTCGGGGCCGTACTTCTGGGCGCATTCCCTATCGTCCCAACGCTGGCGGAGGGTGAAGAAGGAGACGATGAAGATGGCGTAGGTCCAGGCCCACAAAACGCCGAAGTGCCCGAACGACACGGCGATCCCGATGCACAGGAAACCCTCGCCCAGGTAGTTGAAGTGGCGGGCGGCACCCCAGTAGCCGCTGATCAGGATCTTGCGGTCACCGGCCTCGATGTGCGTGGGGGCGATAAGGCCGAGGAAGTGGCGGTCCGGGAATCGCTTGAACATGTACTTCTGCAAGTTGGCGCCCCGCGAGATGCTCCATCCGGTAACAAACAGCGCCGCCGCTACGACGAGCCAGAAATTCCTCCACCCATACGACATATCGGGGTTGGGGTAGGCGGCCATGCCCCACAGTGGGATGATGAAAATCCAGCCGTAGACCACCAGGCCGCCCCACCACAGCTTGAAGCCGAGGTGCTCGTGGATCAGGTCGTAGGTATAGAGCTGGACCCGCTCGAAGATGAAGTAGTCGAACACGTAAAACGTCATGAACGCCGCGTACATGTAGACGCCGGGGTTGGTGCCGTCGATGTTCTCGCTGTGCCACACGGCTCCGGACAGGGCGTTGAGCGACAACATCGTGCCGCCGACAACGTAGAACCACATCTTGATGTCGACGCGCTCACCGAAGAACTGAGTCTCTTTGGCCCGCCCCTCCCAGAGGGCCAGCAATGGGTTCTGGATCTCGCCCTTGGGCTGGCTGTACACCGCTATGAGGGAGAAAATCACGGTGAACACCGTCCCCCCGAGCACCGCCCACAGCGTGACGCGATAGAACCAATCCCGCTCAATACCGGTTACCTCGGTGGCCCAAACGATCTGGGCGATGACGAACACCAACAGGCCGTTGAGCTTGTAGTTGCGGGGTTTGCCGGTCTGGGGATTTACGACATAGCCGGGAACCTTCCTGCCCGGCAATATGAGCTGAGCCAAGAAGAATGCGGCGAAGATGATCAGAGGGGAGAAGAACCCCCAGACCTTGTCCGATCCCGAGAGCTCGAAGAAATGTTCAATGCCAAGTGCGTCGCCCACGGGTCGGATACTACTTCGTCGATAAAGTGACCATTCACGATGCTCAACCGCTCCAAGATCAAATGACCGAGCCGAATTTCGATGTCGTGATCGTCGGGGCCGGCGCCGCGGGGCTTTACGCCCTCCACCGGGTACGCGGGCTCGGCCTGTCAGCCAAGGTCTTTGAGAAGGGGGACGGCGTCGGGGGAACCTGGTACTGGAACCGCTATCCGGGTGCCCGGTGCGATGTGGAGAGCTGGGACTACTGCTACACCTTCTCCGAGGAGCTCGAGCAGGAGTGGGAATGGACCGAGCGGTTCCCCACCCAGCCGGAGCTCGAGCGCTACTTCAACCACGTCGCCGACCGCTTCGACCTGCGCCGCGACATCGAATTAGACACCCGGGTGGAGCAGGCCCGCTTCGATGAGGGCGAGAACCACTGGCTGGTGACCACCTCAAAGGGAGCGACGGTCTCGGCCCGGTTTCTCATATCGGCCGCTGGTTGCCTCTCAGAGGTGAACACGCCGCGACTCAAGGGGGCCGACACTTTCAAGGGACAGCAGATCCACACCGCTCGCTGGCCAAAGGGCGGCTTGGACGTCACCGGTATGCGAGTCGGGGTGATCGGCACCGGGTCGACCGGCGTTCAGGCCATACCCCAACTGGCGAAACAGGCCGACCACCTGTTCGTCTTCCAGAGGACGCCTCAGTTCGCCATCCCGGCCCGCAACCGTCCGCTCGACGACGACACCCTTGAGGAGCTCAAGCACAACTACCGCGAGCGGTGGGCGCTCAAGCGCGCCAACCCGGTCGGGATGGGGCGACGACCCCCCGAGGTCTCATCGGCCCTCGACGTGGATGAGGCGACCCGAACCAGGGTGATGGAGGACTCGTGGGCGCTGGGCGGGCCGGGATTCGCCCGGACCTTCGACGATGTGATGACCAACGCCGAGTCAAACCAGCTCACGGCGCAGTTCGTGCGGGACAAGATCAAAGACAAGGTCGAAAATCCCGACGCAGCCGAGTCGCTTCTGGAGATCGACCATCCCCTCGGCGCCCGGCGGCTAATCGTCGAGATCGACTACTTCGAGACCTACAACCGACCCAACGTGACGCTGGTGGACGTAGCTGCCAACCCCATCACCGAAATCACGCCCCAAGGCCTGCGGACCGCCGACGGCTCCTCCTACGACCTCGACCTGATCGTGTACGCCACCGGATTCGACGGCATGACCGGGGCCCTGCTGGCCATGGACATCCAGGGGGTCGGGGGCCTGCCCCTCCGCGACAAATGGGCCGACGGGGCCGGCGCCTACCTCGGCTTGGTGGCGTCGGGATTCCCCAACCTGTTCATGATCACCGGCCCCGGCAGCCCCGCGGTGTACAGCAACGTGATCTTCTCCATCGAACAGCACGTCGACTGGATCACCGACTGCCTGGCCCACATGCTCGACCATGATCTAGACCGCATCGACTCCGACCCCGAGGCCGAGGCCGAGTGGACCCGACAGGTCCACGAGATCGCCGCCCAGAGCATCGTCGGCAAGACCGATTCCTGGTGGACCGGATCCAACATCGACGGCAAGCCCCGAGGAGTCACCTTCTACCTCGGCGGCACCAACACCTACGCCGCCATCTGCGACCAGATCGCCGCCAACGGGTATGAGGGCTTCGTCATGGGCAAACACCTGGCCCAACGACCGATCGCGGCTCGGAAGATGCGACAAGACGAGATCGGAGCTGAACTGAGGGGTCAACTCACGAACGAGGAGGTGGGTTGGCTCGATGCTGACCTCGGGTGACGTCGTCGAGTTGGATCTCGGCCTTCCGTTTGGCCGAGAGGCAGGGTTTCGTCATGCGGCAGTCGTGGTGACATCCCAAAGAGTGCTCGACGCTGGGGGCATGGCGGATTTGGCGGAAGGTATGGGATTCGAACCCATGGTGACCCGGAGGCCACAACGGCTTTCGAGGCCGCCCCATTCGTCCGCTCTGGCAACCTTCCGCTGTTCAGGGTAGTAGGCCGCGTCGGCGTACTCCCAGCCCATAACCTGACCCCGTGAACGATGATCGCCAGCTCATGGAACTGGCCTTGGCCGAGGCTCGTCGGGCGGGCGAACGGGGCGAGGTACCCGTCGGCGCGGTGGTGGCTATCGACGGGGAGGTGTTGGCGGCCCGCCACAACGAGCGGTTGAGCACCAATGATCCCACCGCCCACGCCGAGATTCTCGCCCTGCGGGATGCGGCGGCGGCGCGGGGCTCGTCCCGGCTCGATGGAGCAGTGCTGGTCACCACGCTGGAGCCGTGCCCGATGTGCGCCGGGGCGGCGGTGATGGCTCGGGTGGCCCGGGTGGTGTTCGCCGCCGAAGACCCCAAGGCCGGGGCGTGCGGCACGCTCTACAACCTGGGCGCCGACCCCCGACTCAACCACAACTTTGAAGTGGTCGCCGGCATGGGACGAGACGAGTCCTCCGCCCTACTCAAAGACTTCTTCGCCGCCCGCCGCTGACTCAGCGGCGGCGTTTGCGCTGGGCGCTCTTCCGCTTGCGGGGCCAGAAGACCCAGGCGGCTAGGACTACGGCTATGGGGATGATCACCACGAGCGCCAGGGTGCTGCCGCTGATGCCGCCTCCGCCGCCAGAGCCCTCGGCGGCCGAGGCGGGGAGCCACTCGGGTGGGGCGGCGGCCGGGTCGTAGATGAATTCGAACTCCTCGGTGGCCCAATCCCCATCGCTTTGGTCGAGCAGCTCCCAAATCACCTTGTACCGGCCGGGCTCGGTCAGCGGGTCGAAGCTGCCCCGCACCAGGTGGCGGTCGACAGTTATCGACGTGAGGGTGCGGGTGCCGTCGGGATATTGCAGCGCCACTCCATTGGAATCGTGGGGCTGAATGGGCTCACGGAACTCCATCTCCACCCGGTCGACCATTCCGCCCACCACCTGACCGGGATTCGGGGCCGACCTACGCATCTCGGCATGGGCTGCGGCGGTGTCGCTGAACACGGCAAGAAGCGAGAGCAGCAGAGCGAGAACGATGGCGATTGCCACCACCAATGCCACGATCTTTCGGGCTCGAAACCGCATAACGCAACCCTATGGCCCAACTTGGCCCTCCAAACAGCCGACTGTCACACCAGGGGCGTATCGTGCAGGAAGTGCATGCGATGGGCGGCGCTCACGGCGCCATCGGCCACGACCCATCCGGGGTCAAAGGCAAGCAGATAGCCGGGCAGACGATCCGCCGGGTGGCCGGTTTCGCGCGGCCCTATCGGAACATGCTCATCGGGTTCGTTGTGGTGCTGCTGCTGGGAGCGCTGCTGTCGCTGGTGCCGCCGCTGCTTTTCCGCCAGATCATCGATGACGCCATCGCCAACAGCGATCGGGGCCAGGTGAACCTGCTGGCCGCCATCATCGTGCTGGCCGCCTTCGGGGAAGCGGCCCTCGCTTTCATCGAGCGCTATTGGTCGTCCCGCATCGGCGAGGGGCTGATCTACGACCTGCGGGTGGGGCTGTACGACCACGTGCAGCGCATGCCGATGGCGTTCTTCACCCGGGTGCAGACGGGCTCGCTCATCAGCCGGATGAACAACGACGTGATCGGCGCCCAGCGGGCGTTCACCGGCACGCTGGGCTCGGTGGTGTCCAACACCATCGTGCTGGCCACCACGCTGGTGGCCATGTTCCTGCTGGAGTGGCGGCTCACGCTGATGGCTCTGGCCCTGTTGCCGGTGTTCATCCTGCCCACCAAGCGGGTGGGCCGGAGGCTCCAGGCCCTCACTCGGGAGTCCATGGAGCACAACGCCTCTATGAACACGGTGATGACCGAGAAGCTGAACGTGTCAGGGGCGATGCTGGTGAAGCTGTTCGGGCGCCACAACCAGGAGCGGGATGGGTTCGGGTACACCGCCGGGCGAGTGCGGGACATCGGGGTGCGCAGCGCCATGTACGGACGGGCGTTCTTCATCGCGCTGAGCCTGGTGGGTGCGGTGGGGGCCGCGATTCTCTACTGGGTGGGCGGCCACCTCGTGATCTCCGAGACGATCACGGTGGGGACGCTGGCGGCCATGGGACTGATGGTGGTGCGGATCTATATGCCGCTCACCAGCCTGACCAACGCCCGGGTGGACGTGATGACCGCGCTGGTGTCGTTCGAGCGAGTGTTCGAGGTGCTGGATACGCCCAACCCCATCGCCGACCGGCCCGACGCCCCTAAGCTGCAAAATCCCAAGGGGCGGATCGAGCTCGCCGACGTGACCTTCACCTACCCGCCTAGCGACGACCGGCTGGCCTCACTGCAAACCAACACCGCCGCGCCGGAGGCCACCGGCAGTCCGGTGCTGCGCAACGTGTCGGCGGTGATCGAGCCGGGCCAGTTGGTGGCGCTGGTGGGGCCGTCGGGCGCGGGCAAGACCACCCTGGTTGCGCTGTTGAACCGGCTTTACGACGTGGACAGCGGGGCGGTTCTGATCGACGGCACCGACGTGCGGGACGTGACCCAGGAGTCGCTGCGCGCTTCGGTGGGCGTGGTTCCTCAAGACCCGCACCTGTTCCATGAGACGGTGGCCGACAACCTTCTCTATGTCCGGCCCGGCGCGACCCAAGCCGAGATGGAGGCCGCCTGCCGCTCGGCCCACATCCACGACCTCATCGCCTCGCTGCCCGAGGGATACAACACCCTGGTGGGCGAGCGGGGCTATCGGCTGTCGGGGGGCGAGAAGCAGCGGGTGGCCATCGCCCGGGTGCTGCTCAAGGATCCGGCCATCGTGGTTCTGGACGAGGCCACCAGCCATTTGGACAGCGAGAACGAGGCACTGGTGCAGCAAGCACTGGCCATCGCGCTCCAGGGGCGGACTGCGGTGGTGATCGCCCACCGGCTGTCCACGGTGACCAACGCCGATCAGATCCTTGTGCTCGACCAGGGGGAGCTGGTGGAGTCGGGCCGCCATGATGACTTGTTGGCCTCCGGCGGTTTGTACGCCGAGCTGTACCGCACGCTGGTGCGCAACGAGCAGCGGTCCCCCGCGGAGAGTGCGCTATGAGCCTGTTCGACTCGGCCGGGGCCAGGGCCGCCAGCGAGCCGATAACGTTCACCGTGGCCGAGCTGGGCAACCGGATCAAGCAGGTTCTGAGCGACGCCTTCGGCGACGAGCTGTGGGTGGAGGGCGAGATCCGCAACCTGAGCCGGGCCCGCAGCGGGCACATGTACTTCGACCTGGTCGAGCCCGACCCCGACAAACCCTCCAGCAAGCAGTCGGAAGCGTCGATATCGGTGGCGCTGTTCCGATTCAACCGCGAGAGGGTGGAGGAGACGCTGCGTCGCCACGGCGGTATGGCCATGGAAGACGGAATGAAGGTCCGCATCCAGGGCAAATTGGATTTCTGGCCTCCCGGTGGTCGGCTCCAGCTCTACATGGCAGGCATCGACCCCAACTTCACACTGGGCGAGCTGGAGGCCGAGAGGCTGCGACTGCTGGAGAAGCTGAGCGGCGAGGGCCTGTTGACCAAGAACCAGGCCGTGCCCTTCCCGGTGGCCCCGCTGCGGATCGGACTGGTTACCTCGAACGGGAGCGCCGCCCACCACGACTTTCACAATGAGTTGGAGAACAGCGGCCTGGCCTGGGAGGTGGTGCTGGCCGACACTCCAGTGCAGGGAACTGAAGCGCCTCCGTTGATCGCCGGGGCCATTAGGGCGGTGGGCCAGGCCGGAGTGGACGTGATTGCAGTGGTCCGCGGCGGCGGGGCCCGCACCGACTTGGTGGCCTTCGACAGCGAGGTGGTGGCGCGGGCCGTGGCCGACGCCCCGGTGCCGGTGGTCACCGGCGTGGGCCATGAGATCGACCGGACCATCGTCGACGAGGTGGCCCACGAGGCCCAGAAGACGCCCACCGCCGCCGCGGTGTTCATCGTGACCGCCGCCCGGGTCCACTTGGATGCCGCCGAGCAGGCGTGGGACGGCGTCTCTGCGTGGGCCCAACGGCTGTTGGGCGACGCTGATCAGCAATTGATGGTGGTGAGCCAGACCACCGCGCGAGCCGCTGAAGGCCACCTGCTCCGGGCGGGTAGCCGGCTCAATAGCCGAGCCGGGCGAATCAGGGAGCTGGCCGAGACCCGGACCCGAGGGGAGACCCGCCGGGTGGACGGCTGTGCCGGGGCCATGCGCCATCAGGCGTCGGCGACCATTCTCGACGGCCGGCGGACTCTGGAGCAGATGAAGTCGGCCACGGCCAGCCAGTCCCAGAGGGCTCCGAGGGCAGCGTCCAAGGAGCTGACCAACCTGGAAGGGCGGGTGCGCTTACTCGATCCGCGGGCAATCTTGGCCCGCGGTTGGTCGATTACCCGCCATAGCGGCAATGTTGTGCGCGACTCGGCGTCGCTGGCTGTCGGCGATGAGCTGGTGACCACCCTGGCCGAAGGCGAACTGCACAGCACCGTGTCTGAGAATCAGTGAGGAGCACAACCCGATGAGCACACCAGAGATCGGCTATGCCGACGCGCTGAGCGAGCTTCAGCAGATTCTCGGCGAGCTGGAGGCAGAGGACATCGACATCGACGTGCTGGCCACCAAAGTCGAGCGGGCCGCCGAGCTGATCCGGGTGTGCCGGGGGCGGATCAACGACGCCGAGGTGCGGGTCAAAGAGATCGTGGCCGGCTTGGACCACCAAGAAGACGAGCCCTCCCCTTCCGACCAGGAAGCCGACCGGGACGATTTGTTCGACGACGAGTAGTACAGCGGTCCGGGTGACTGGAACCATTTTCCAGTCACTTGCCATCGCGGGGAGCAGACCTTGCCCATAGAGAAACTCGAGACGGTCGATGCCTTTATCGTGTTCGACTTGGCCGACGCGCCCGAGTCGGTGGGCATCGTGAGATCGGCCCGCAAGATCCTGCCCGGCGGGGCCAGCGACCTGGCCCGGTCGATGACCTACGCCTTCGCCACCTTTGAGATGCGCCGCAGCGGGGCCTCCGCGGGCATCAACGCCGTAGACGAAGACCGGGACGATGCGGTGGCCAAGTTCACCGCCGAGATCGCCCCCATGGTGGCCTCGGGCCGCTTTCTGCCCGAACCGGGCACCCGAGTGCCCCGAAACGCACTGGCGTCATTGGCCGAGGCTGATCCCCGCTCCTCGGTTGGCGAATTGGCCGACCAGGCGGCCGTGGCCGGAATCGTGGCCGCGGCGGCCTCCGCCGCCGGCGGATTGGACGGTCGCACCGTAGCCATCGAGGGCTCGGGATCGATCTGCGATGCCCTGACAATCGCGGTTGAGGATCGAGGCGGCACGATTGTGGATATGGAAGGCCAAGCCGACATGCTGTTTGCGGGTTCGCGCATGGGAGTGGTGAATCACACGGTCGCCGAGGGTTTGGAGGTGGGCACCCTGGTTCCCTACGGCCCCATCCCGGTCACCGCCAAGGCTCTGGCCGTACTCAGCCGGTCCGACACCACCGTGGTCCCCGACTTCATCTCCACCGCCGGTTCGCTGTTCGCTTGGTGGCCCACCGGCGACCCCGCCCCCGAGGCCATCGCCGCCGACGCTGCCGCCAAAATCACCGCCTCCTTAGAGGAAATCGCCGATCACCCCGACGGCCTCTTCCTCGCCGCCGTCCAAAGAGCCGAGTCGTTCCTTGCCACCTGGCAAGCAGAACTCCCCTTCGGCCGCCCCCTAGCGTCGTAGGAGTTCTGCGCAGCTAGCCGCTGCGGGGGACTTGGTTGAAGGGGAGGTCGCGGTCGGCGGCGGGTTCGCGGGGCATGCCGAGGATGCGCTCGCTGATGATGTTGCGGGCCATCTCGGTGGTTCCGCCGCCGATGCAGGCCTGCTGGCGCTGGACGTACTCCAGGCCAAATGCACCGGTGGACTCCCCCTGGTCCCACACCAACGCACTGTCGCCCTGCATCTCCATGGCCACCGTCTGGCGCTCGGTGCGGGACAGACCGTGGAACAGACGCACCAGCGAACCGGCTGGGGCGGGCAGAAAACCGCCCTCGATGCCCTTCACCACTCGATCCGATAGCAGCTCCTCCACTCGGCTGAGCGTCTCTATATACCCAAGCCGCTGGCGGTGGCGGCCCATATCGGCACCGCCGTGTACCCGGGCGATGGCGGCCAGATCCTCCACCCCGTCGGCGGTCCGGTTGCGGTGTCGGCCCTGGGTGTAGGGGGAGGCATTGCCCACCGCGGCCCGCTCGTGGAACAGCAGACGGCTGGCCACCGTCCACCCATCGTCCACCGCGCCCACCACGTTCTCGACGGGGATGATGACGTCGTTGAAGAACTCCTGGCAGAACTCCTCGGTGCGGTCCACCATCTGGATGGGGTGGATCTCGATGCCGGGATGGTGAATGGGGACGATGAACATGGTCAGCCCCCGGTGCTTGGGCACCTCCCAGTTTGTGCGGGCCAGCATGAGGGCGTAGTCCGACCGCTGGGCGAACGTGCTCCAGATCTTGGACCCGTTGATGATGAACTCGTCGCCGTCCCGGTCGGCCCGAGTCAGAGCGCCGGCCATGTCGGAACCGCCGCTGGGCTCGGAAATGAACTGCACCCACAGTTCGTCGCCCCGGATCCACGCCGGGATGTAGCGCTGCTTCTGCTCCTCGGTGCCGAACTCCAATATGACCGGCCCGCAGATCGACAGGGTGGGCACGCTGAACAAGACGGGCATGTCGAAGTCCATGCTCACGTCGTCGATGATCTTCTGGTGCGCGGCGGTCAGGCTCTGGCCCCCGTACTCCTTGGGGTAGCACACCGCGGCGTACCCCCCGTCGTACAGCCGCCGCTGAAGCTCCCGGTTGCGGGTGCTCCTTAGGTCATCGTCTTGGGTGGGGTGCCAGGGATTGTCGGGGTCGCGACGGGGCATATTCTCGTTCATCCACGTCTCGACCTCCTCTCGGTATCGGTCCAGCTCGGCAGGATCGGTTTTGGCATACACGAAGTCGTCCATCGCTCCCCCTAGTACCCCATCATCTTCGACAAGGTCACACGGTGGTCGCCCGGCGTTCCGAACAACCCCCGGTTGACGGTGGCCCGACGCAAGTACAAGTGAAGGTCGTGCTCGTAGGTCACTCCGATGCCGCCGTGCATCTGCACGCAGTCCTGCATGAGCTCCACCGAGTGGTCGCCCACATACGACTTGGCCACGCTCACCATCCGAGCCTCGTCCTGGCCTTCTGCCAGGGCGTCGGCCGCGCCATCGACCGAAGCTTGGGAAGCCTCCGACCAGAGCTTCATGTCGGCGAAACGGTGCTTGAGGGCCTGATACGACGCTAGAGGCCGGCCGAAGGAGTAGCGGTCGAAGGCGTACTCGATGGTGAACTCCAGCACCTTGGCCGCCGACCCCGCGTTGTCGGCGCACTGAAGCAACTGCATCAGGAGGCATTGGCGGGCCACGTCGGCCTCGGCAGCCGCTCCCGGTGCCCCCACCAGGGCTTCGGGGCCGACGTCCACTCCAACCAGCCGCACTTCGGCGAAGCGGCGGCCCAAATCCAGCGACTCCTGGGGGTTGACGGTCACACCGGGAGCATCGGAGGGCACCAAGAACTGGGCCAAACCGTCGGCGGAGCGGGCGGTGACCAGCAAGTGGTGGGCCTGCGCGCCGGCCTCCACCGCCACCTTGGTGCCGGTGATCGCATAGCCGCCGTTCGACGGAACAGCCGCGGCGGTTACGTGGCCGGGGGTCCAGTCGCCGCCCGGCTCGCAGAACGCCCAAGCCAGAACGACCTCGCCAGCCAGAACCCCCTCGAGTAGCGCCTGCTGGTCGGGCGAGCCCGACCGGCCCAGGGTGTCGGCCACCACATTGGTGGGCATGAACGGCCCTGGCGTAACTCCCCGGCCCATCTCATCGGCCACGATGGTCAGGTCCACAATTGGGCGACCGGAGATGCTGCCGCCGCCCAACGACTCGGGCACCATCAGCGAGGTCCACCCCAGCTCAGCAGCCGCCTGCCACCAGCTCTCGGGGCACCCGTCCGGGAGCTCGTGCCACTCCCGCACCACGCTGATGGGGACCTCGGCCTCGATGAATCGCCGAGCCGCTTCCCGGAAGAACTCCTGATCGTCGCTCAGATCGAAACGCACCGGGGCCATTCCACCACGACAACGCCAGCGGGTCACATTGAGCGGGCTATTGGGTCGTTGGCCCCATATATCGCCCGGTACGCTTGAACAGTCCGGGGCTGTAGCTCAGCTGGCTAGAGCACCTGCTTTGCAAGCAGGGGGTCGTGGGTTCGAGTCCCATCAGCTCCACAAATGGCGGTTACCTCCACCATGCCCCCGGCTGCTGTGCAATAGCCAACATGTCTACGCCCCACAGCCACGTCACCTTGGTGTTTTGATGGCCGACGGCACTTACACCCCGCATCCCTGGAATCAGGACTTCGCCTGGCGTCCGGCCACCTCGTCGCCCGCGGCGCTGACCCCCGAGCAGACCGAGGCGTTCAACCAACAGGGGTTCTTCGTGATGGAAGACCTGCTCGATGCCGACACCATCGCCGCGGTGGTGCAGGGGATCGACGCCATCGAGGCCGAGACCGAGGCCGGCCTCCGCCAAATCGAGGGCGAGCGGCTGATGATCGCCGAGGCGGGGGCCATCACCTTCACTCCCCACCTTGTGGCCCGCTCCAACCTTCTGCGCCAGGTGGCCGCCGATCCCCGCATCGCCGCGGTGTGCACCGACCTCGTGGGCCCCGACGTGAACCTGTACTGGGACCAGGCGGTGTACAAGAAGCCCGAGAAGCCCCGCCGGTTCCCCTGGCACCAAGACAACGGCTACACCTTCATCGAGCCCCAGCAGTACCTCACCGTGTGGATGGCTCTCACCGACACCACCGTGGAGAACGGCTGTCCGTGGGTGGCCCCCGGCGTCCACCTCCACGGCACGCTGGCCCACACCTACGTCGATCCCCTGGGCTTTGAGTGCTTTGAACAGTGCGAAACCGCCGTGGCCGCCCCGGTGCCAGCGGGCGGTGCGGTGGTGTTCTCGTCGCTCACCCCCCATCTGACCGGGCCGAACACCACCGGCGAGGTGCGAAAGGCCTACATCCTCCAGTACGCCCCCGCCGGGGCCGAACTGCTGACAGGAGATCCGGCCCAGGGACCATCCACCGGCCGGGTCCCCTGCGACGCCCCGGAGCGGCAGTACCCAGTTGCCCTGTCAGGGAGACCGGTAACACCAAGTCGAATATGATCCCCTGAGTCGGGACGGCCTGTCCGGCCCCGGCGCCCATCAGGGGCCACAGAGAGGGAACCCCATGAAGACCAAGACGATGCGCTGGTTTATCGCCATGCTCGTAGCGCTGTCCATGATTGCCGCGGCCTGCGGTGGCAACGACGACGATGACACCGGTACCGACGAACCGGCGGCGCCGGCCACCGAAGCCCCGGCTGCCCCCGAACCAGAGCCGGAAGCCGAAGAGCCGGAGCCCGAGGCCGAAGAGGCCGCCCCCGCTGAGCCCGAAGAGGCCGCACCCGAAGATGCCCCCGAAGAAGAGCCAGAGTTCGAACCGGCCCCCACCGCGGAGCCGGAGCCGGAGATCCCCCTGACCGCCACCTGGCGAGGGGTCACCCCCGAGACCATCACCATCGGTGTCACCTATCTCGACATCGACCAACTGGTCGAACTCGGCTTCTCGCCAGCCACCTGGGGCGACCAGGAACAGATCATTCAGGCCCTGGTGGACGACATCAACAACCGAGGCGGCATCAATGGCCGCCAGGTTGAGGTCATCATGGACAAGTACAACCCCATCGGAGCCACCGAAGCCGAGGCCGCCTGTCTCCGCGTGACCGAGGACAACGAAGTTTTTGCCGTGCTATTCGGATTCCTCGGCCCCGCCGAGGTGGCCAACACCTGCATCGTCGGCACACAAGAGACGATCCTGGTAGGGGGAACCATCACCCCCGATCGTCTGGCCGATGCTCGGGCTCCCTGGGTCAACGAGCGGGTTACGCGCGAGGTCAGTACCGGTGCCCTCTTCACCCTGCTCGATGCGGAGGGGATGCTCGAAGGAAGGTCGATCGCGATAGTCGCCGACGCTTCAGCGGCCCCGCAACTCGAGGAGGTTGCCGGCCTGCTGCGGGAACATGGAATCGAGCCGGTTCTCGAAATTGCCACTTCCTCCAGCGTTGCCGACCTCATCGCCCAAAACCAAGAGTGGGCCGCCCTGGCGGAACGCATCCGAACCGCTGGATCCGACACGCTCTTGCTGGTAGGCAACGCCTCAGCCGGCATCGAGAATGCCGCGCTCACCGGCCTGGAGGTGGATATCTGGGCCACCGACGCTTCCGGGTTAGGCAGCAATATAGGCAGCAATGTCAACCCGGAGTCGGCCCGGGGCGTGATCACCGTGGGGGCCATGACCGGGTCCCAGATATACGAGACCGATCCCAGGTTCAAGGAATGCCTAGACGCGTTCAACGCCAATCATCCCGATATCGAGATCAAGCACCCCGACACCCTCGAAGAAGGCGAGCCGCTCTGGTTTACCGCCCTGTCCGGTCACTGCCGGTTCTTCCAGATCTTCGAGTTGCTGGCCACTAAGGCCGGGCCCGTCCTTACCCACGAGACCTTCACCGAGGCCATCGCCAACGTCGGAGAATTCTCAATTGCCGGCCAGCCCTACGCATCGCTGGGGCCGGACAAATTGTCCAGCAACGACTCCTTCCAACTCTTGGAACAAGACCCCGATCGGGGCGCACGGGGAGAGCTGGTGCCGATCGGCCCGATGCGAGACGCCACTCCCTGATCCGAAAGGAACTGTCCATGTCCGTCTTTGACGACGTCATCCCCACTCTCATAACCGCCACGCCCGCCGAGGGCCGTGAGCTGGCCATCATGGTGGCCCGCAAGACCATCGCCTCCATCCAGACCGATGCCGAGGTGCGAGGGAGCCTGCGCGACGACTACGCCGGCGATACTGCTCAACTCATCAGCTCGGCCCACGTCGTGGCCGTTGAGTTCCAGACCATCGCCGCCGCCAACAACTACTGGCGTTAGCCGACAACCGAACTGACTAGTTCCCCCTAACGGGGGATACGGTTGCGGCCATGAGCGACGCTGTTTCCGCTGCCCACCCGCTGGCCGAGGCCTTCGCTTCGGGTCGCCCGGCGCTGGGCGCGTGGGCGGGGCTGCCCACGGCCATGAGCTGCGAGATCATGTCTAGAGCCGGGTTCGACTACGTGTGCATCGACATGCAGCACGGCCTGGCCGACTACTCCGACGCGCTGGCGATGCTGGCGGCCATCGACCTGGGCTCGTCGAGCCCGGTGGTGCGGGTGCCGTGGAACGAGCAGGGCATCATCGGCCGGATGCTCGACGCCGGGGCCATGGGCATCGTCATCCCCATGGTCAACAGTCGGGCTGAAGCCGAGGCCGCGGTGCGGTCGTGTCGCTACGCCCCCGAAGGGTCGCGCAGTTTCGGCCCCACCCGGGTGGCGCTGCGCGACGGCCCCGGCTACTTCGCCGGCGCCAACCAAGCAGTGAAGTGCATCCCCATGGTGGAGACCATCGCCGCGCTGGAAAACCTGGACGACATCGTGTCCACCCCCGGAGTAGACGCCGTCTACGTCGGACCCGCCGACCTGTCGGTGAGCCTGGGCCTGCCCCCCGGCAACAACGACGGCACCGCCGCCTTCGACGACGCCCTGGCCGCCATCGTGGCCGCCTGCGGTCGCCACGGCGTCGTCCCCGGAATCCACTCCACCCCCACGCTCACCCCCACCCGGGTGGCCCAAGGCTTCCGCCTAGTCACCGTCACCGCCGACAACGCCGCCCTCACCGCCGGCGTCACCGCCCACCGCCAATCCGTCCTAGACACCCTCACCGGCAACACCGACACCACCAGCGGAGAAAAGGGCAGCGAATCCCTTTATTAGGGTGGAGCAATGTCAGACGAGGCTTCGGCTCAGGCCCTGAACGGACAGCTTGCCGGCATTACCGGCCAGGCCTACATCGCCAACGTTGTTGTTTGGTTGGCGGTGCAGACCACCGAGGGTGAGGCGTCAACACTGGAAACCACCACCGATGAGGAGGGGTTTTTCACGTTCGAGCTCCCGCAAGAACCACTCCGGGCCGCCAAGCTCGGTGCCGTGCTGGAGGGCGTGCAACCCCTAGATCTAGAGCCGAACGACCAGCCGCTGGCCCCTGGTGAGATCATGCTTTTCGTCGACGACTTCGCCCCCTCCCACCTCAAATACGCCGGGTGACAGGAGCCAGCCAGGTCCTCAGAGAGAATCTGAAGCGGCAGTTCTCGGCACAGAAACGACCGGAATCACAATGATGTCACTGGGGGTGGGTATTCTCTGAATATGGCTGGTCAGACGCCGCTGGCACCTCTCGTTGATGGGGACGACGCTCTGGCTGTGCTGCTTGATGAAGGGGTGGTTTGGGGGGATTCCAGCGAGTGGCTCCCGAATTTGCCGCAGGACTCGGTGGATTTGTTCTTCATGTCACCGCCGTACGCCGATGCTCGGGCGTACTCCAAGATCAGCCCGGACAGGTACGTGGAGTGGTTCCTGCCCTTTGCCGAGGCCATGCTTCAGGCCACCAAGGTCACCGGTTCGTTTGTGCTCAACATCAAGAACCGGGTGGCCAAGTCGGGGCCGCTGCGTGGGCAGCGACATCCGTACGTGTACCAACTGGTAATCGCTCTGCAAGACATGGGGTGGCGATGGACGGAGACGTACATCTGGGGCAAGCCCAACGCCATCCCCGGTCGGTTCGGACCACGGACCAAGGACGCGTTCGAGTACGTGTACCACTTCACCAAAGGGACTAATCCGTACTTCGACTTGGATGCTGTACGTGTCCCGTATCGAGCAGATGAGGCTGAGATCAAACGGCGGCTCAAAGACACCAATGGCCGTCGGAACACTGATGCCGGATTCGGCCGGGACCGCACCCGCACCTACGGCCGCGGCGGTGCCGACCCTGGGAATGTGATCAACGTGGGCCAGACCTACAACCAACACAAGGGCCCTGCCGGACAGCACACCGCAGTCATGCCCGAGGGTTTGGCGGAGTTCTTCGTCCAGGCGGTCTGCCCTCCCGAAGGAATCATTATCGACCCATTTGCTGGTTCAGGTACCACAGTTACCGTTGCCCGCCGTCATGGCCGCAAATCCGGTGGGATCGAACTGCATGCCGAGTACGCAGCAGTTGCCAGGGAGCGCCTGGCCAGCGACTTCGTCCAGGAGGAGTTGGGGCTGCTCCGTGTCGCTAACTGAGCCTGAGCACAACCTTCTCGTCAATGCTGGTACCACTCCCAGCCCCACAACTCGTCGTCAAGCGGTAGCTGTTCTGCTGCGGCTATCAGAATCTGCAAGGGATGAGGCCGCCAACATCCTCGGACAAGGCTTCGTCGCCGCGACTCAGCCGTCGTTCCACTACATCCCAAAAGGCGATGCCATGGCCACCGAAGCTGCCTTTGATGAGGCTTATGGGAAGTTGGCTGGACATACGAACGGATTCACAGATGTTTCCCAACCGCGCCTCACCGCAGCATTGATGGAGGCTCCGGAAACCCTGGCACCGCTGCGAATGATCCTGGGATTCACCCACAATGAGTTGGCGTGGGCCATGAAGCTCGCTCATCCGGGCACCACCACATCGGGATCTACGCTCAAGAAGTTCGAGCGAAGTCCAGCACCTGTCCACACCACGGCGAAGCGAGCCGCCACGATCGACGCCATTGCTGACGCGGTTGTTGCAGTCATGGACCGGAGCATCCTCCAAGTGCCCGAAGCAGCTCGTGAATTCTTTCATTCCAAACTCGACAAGCGAGACACCTTGCACGGCTGGAGCACGGTTGCCGATTCGACAGGAGGTGTGCCTTACTCGGCCTTGCTCTACCAGAGATATGTCGGTGGAGTTTGGCGCCAGGTTCAAGATGCCTACTCCGAAGTCAAAGGGGACAATTTGCTGGAACAGCCGATTGCCGACCTGTTTGACGCTCATGACATTCCGTACTACCGATCGGGGTCGGGAGCATCCGGTGCTAGTCAGACCGCAGAAACATTCGGTCTCTCCCCCGGGCCAGACTTCGTGCTGCCCGAGAAATCTCCCACGGTGATCATCGAGTCAAAGGTCGCTGAAGATGGCGGCACCGCTCGAGACAAGGCTGCGCGCATCAAGAACGCCGCGGATGCCGCCAAAGATCGAGGTTTGTTGCCTTGTGCAGTAGTTGACGGCAAGGGTTGGTCAGAGCGTCCGAACGCCCTCGTGGACATCGTGATCGCCACCGAAGGCCGCACCTACTCCTTGTCCACCCTCCCTCACCTGCTCGGCATTCCCGAGATCATCGACCTCATGCCTTCATAGGGCAGCTGACCTCAACCCCCGCTAGCGGTAGCGGCGGATTATGGCGGTGGTGTCTATGCGGTTTTCGCCGGCGTCGGCGGTGGCTTCGGTATAGCTGCGGCAGAGCTCGACCAGGGGGATGGGGGCGCCGAGTTCGGCGGCGGCGTCGGCTACTAGGCCCAGATCCTTGTTCATCCAGTCGATGGCGAAGCCGAAGTCGAAACCGGTCCCATTCCCCAGCACCCCGGGCGATGGGCGGCTTC
>LXNI01000508.1_pt1 | contig 43712 bp, 40 predicted proteins | sample 809091 | NCBI WGS metagenome assembly LXNI01 (sample SAMN04870527, study PRJNA318959) | sponge metagenome | biome: 01000161; feature: marine sponge reef; material: water | host: Sarcotragus foetidus | place: Greece: Milos, Mediterranean Sea | collected 2013-05-29 | depth 5-7 m
GCAATCCCTGAACCGGAACTGATGCTTCCCCCGGACCCGATGGTCACCTTGCCGCCGTTGGCAAGGTAGATGCCCGCCCCCGTGCTCGTGATCGCACCGTTCACCGTCACCGTGTGCTGGCGATACCCATCGGAACCAATCGCTGCCATGCGGGACGGGACACCGTTACTGACTGCGCCCACGAATACACCTGCCACCCCCGTACCGCTTACATTGATCTGGCCGCCCACTGTAACGGCCATACTCCTGCCGGTGGTGGCCGTTCCAAAATGATTGGTGACGATGCCATGAGATCGTGACCCCGTCGTGGTGATGGCGCCGCCCTGCATGTCAATACTGATATCTCCGGCACCAAAACTTAGCCCGTACACACCGTAGGCACTTGCCTCGGACGTGGTGATGGAGCCGCCCTGCATGTCGATGGCGATGTCTCCATCTCCGGTTGCTGATGACTGCCACCCGTAGATACCATGGGAAGTTGAGGTGATGGAGCCGCTGGTCTTCAAGTCGATGCTGATGCCGATGTCGCCAGTTTGTGCATGCAGCCCGAGGACACCGACGGTATTTGGCCCGGTCGTGGTGATGGAGCCGCCCTGCATGTCGATGGTGATACCCCCGGTATTAAAATGCCTGCCGAAGACACCGTGGGACTCTGTCCCACTCGTGGTAATGGAACCCCCACTCATGTCGATGTCGATGTTGCCGGTACCCTGATGCGTGCCATAGACACCGTTGGCAAACGTATATCCATTGGAATTAGTGGCTGTACTCATCGTCCGGATCGTGCTGTCCCGTACGTCAATCATGACATCGCCAATACCAGTATCAACAGAGGTACCGTAAATACCATGTGCTAATCCATTGGTCGTGATTGTGCTGGACCTGACATCAACCTTGTTATCACCAAGTGCCTGATGCGCTGACCAAATGCCATGGGAATTATTCCCTGCGGTCGTAATGGAGATTCCGTTCGCTTTGAGGTCGATGTCGCCACTGGTCGTACCCATAGTGAGAAATCTTGTTGCATAGACACCAGGGGAATCATTACCCGATGTATTGATCGTGACACCTTCCCCCAGGTCGATGGCAAAGGTACCGGATTCCTGGTGTTCAGCACTTACCCCTAAGCTATTAGCACCCTGTGTACTGATTTCAGTATCCCTCAATGTGATGTTGAAATCACCGTCACCCCGATGCAAGCCTATGACACCAAAAGTATAAGCACCTGTCGTATCGATCGTCGAGGCGGTGGTAGTCATGCCTGTGGTTGTTCCGGAGAGGTTGATGTCGATATCCCCGCTGCCGCTATGTTCGGCTTTTACGCCTGCATTATCGACAGTCCCACCATCCCCGGTCCGATCGATGTCGATCCCCTGCGCATCAATCTCGATGTCATTGGTCGACGTGTCTGGTTCGATACACTCAATATGATTTCCTGAGGCTGGCGTGTTGCTGCACTCACCCGCTGCAAAGCTGTCGCTGCTGGCCAGGGCGGCCAGGCCAAGAAGTGTCAGAATGCGTACATGCCTGCGAAACGCCTGGGCTGCAGAACGCCCGCTCATGAGTACACAGCGTGCCTGAGGCTCCCGCTGGTCGGGAAAGCAGACCTGTACCCCCCCCCCGCATTTTCCTGGGTGTACTGCCTGTGAAAGGTCTACCTGTAATCTGCATGAGAAATTCCTTGAATGAACTGATTGCTGGTAACAGACAACACAACCGGTATGCCTGAAGTCCGATGGCTACGTATGATACACAAAATCAGAATCTGATAGATACCCTCTGCAAGGGTCAAGGGCCCCCTTGACCCAGGAATGGACGGGAGTATGTGCGCCACCGGGTTCGGCAGGGAATTGCCTGAAGAACTCAAGGTCACTGGGTGCCCAGCATTTGAGCTTGTGCTCAAAGTTCTAGTGAAAGCGGGTGGTAGAAAGCCAAAACCCAAACACGAAGCGAGCATCGCCTATCAGCAGCTTAAACCCAAAGAGAAAGAAGATGTTATCCGGATAATTTCCAAACACGGCTGGGATGATCCAGATGAGTTTCTTACGTATCTTGATGAGCACCTCTGCCACAGGGATCGCAAATACTGGATGACTCCCCCAGCTGGCGGTACTTCGCGTGGCGTATTCAGTTTCGGAGGACGAATAAGCATGGATCCCCTTGGAAAAGTACACAATGAACTTTCTGCTTTAGCAATGAAGAGAATAAAGGCTAGTCAACAAACTTACGAAGAATGGCCGGGGATTGACCAATACATATGAACCTTTGAAACAGGCGTTTTGAACAATTACATATAAGAAATGGCCGCTAGTACATTCTAGCGACAATCGTAAAAAGTCGATCTCGATTCAGCCATACCGTCTTCATCAGCAAATGTGAAATCGTAGTAGTGTGCGATCAGCCCGGAACTGCCTTGACTGAGTACAACAGCATAATTAGTTCCTAATTCACCCCAAGACCAGCGTTGATCTAAGCCTCTGACATAGTACAGGGTAGATATTTCTTTATCTATGCCATCGAATACAACTTTGCCGTCATGTCCTTTCTTGTACAGTGTCAAGCCGCCGCATCGCCAACGTTTTTCCCATTCACCAGACAATGTGGCACACCCTGCCAGAGCCCCTATGACGACCAGCACGATCAATGCTGAAATTCTTTGGCTCATTGCTTCATTTTCCTGTGTTGTCTGAAACTTGGGACTCCCCATTTATCCCCTGTATGAATCAGTCAAAACGCTCTTAAAGTGTCTCAAATTGACTAAGCTATTGATTATTCTAGGCTAGGGGATGTTTGGCACAACCAGTATAAATCTTTTTAATTCAACAGGTTAGTCTAGTTCAGTCCATGCAGAGAAAACAGAACACCGTACCGGAATTGTGCCGAAAAAAGTTTCTGGGGCTAATTGAGAAAGGTAATCGACTTACAACTTGTTAGGGCTGCAAGAGAGAAAATCTGGGACAGTCCACTTAAATTACTCTGTTGTATTGTCATCCATGATCTTTTTTTGGCTCTCTATGGATTCTCTTATGACCTCACTATAGACACGTTTTTTTTCTTTTGCCGAAGCATTACGTATAAACTCTGAAAAGGCAGAGGAGTCCTTAGGTTTCGCCCGGGTTTTAGATAGGAAAGCCATAACAGTTCGCTCATCTCATTCCAATCAGTTTCTCGATGTCAGTTCTCGTAAAATTTTCCGGTATGTGATGATCAATTTGATCAACTCCCGCTTTGTATAGTTTCCGGGAACCGTCGATTTCTTTCAATATCAAGTCCACACTTATATCTTTTCCAAACCTGTTTTTCAAATTGTTCACGTTTTCCCTGGCTGCAAAATACTGTTCAACGAACCGTTCAGGCAAAATTTTCCTGACCTCTTTCTCTTCTCTTTTTTGAACAAATTCCCATGCCTGATCTGGAGTCAGGTATACGTAAAGTATCTGGACCTGCCTGTCCCTCCTGAGTGAGCGATCAATATTCTTTTCCGCTATTGCATAACTTGACAGCGTCCCGTCCAGAATGAAGCTTTGCCGTTGCTCCAGTGCCAGGTCGTGAATTCTATCCACTAGAATCGAGACTGCGGGTTGGAATAACCAGGAATTACTTCCGTTGTAATCCTCAAATTCCAAGCGCAACTCATCCGGATCAATTCTCAGGACCTTCCTGCCCTTTTCTACGTTCTCCATTTTGCCTAGCAAGGACTTTGACGCTTCTGTTTTCCCAGCCCCAAGTGAGCCTACCATGAATACAGAGACCGGCTCCCGGTCAGGCAAAAATACCTGAGGATTAGTGAACCGCTTGGCTATTACTTTTTTATTTTTTCTGGCGAATTCGACAGCTTTATTCTCAATTGCATCGTAATTACTTTCCATCAGCCACTGTCCTGCAACTTATATGCTTTGAAATTCATGAAAACCGTTTCAGGTTTTACTTGCGGAAAATTCTTTACTGTCTTCAACTTTTCCGTACCACAGGTGGCGCTGAATCGGCAATATATCGATTATCTGGTGTGTCGAGTGTGTATCGGTACACTCGATAAAACAACCTGAATTTCTGGCTTTCGCTGGCGCATGATGACCCCCCGATATCCACCTGTTATGGACAATCAGATTGTTGTCGAGAGACGGTGTACCAATCTCTTTTTTGGAATGCACCACGAGAGGCCGGAACGGTACCGACAGGTGATGGTTATAGACAAACTCCTTGCCCTTAAAATTCAGTTTTGTCATGGAAAATCCTCATAATCTTACACACAGCACAGTCACCCAAGCAGTGTGTACTTGCTGGGGGTTATCTCTCAAAATCTCTCCCTGCTATTTGCAAAGATTGTGTCGCAATTTAAAGGGGTAAACAAATCTGAAAGAAGAAACTTACTGTATAGGCTCAGATACCTATGGCACTTTTCAGGGATCATGAACATGGGATCTGAATGAGGGGATGCAGAGGGAGGCATGACCCCTCTCTGCACCGGATCGGATATCCTCCAGTGAACCAACGACAGTCACTGGAACAGGAGACCCGACCATGGACATTAAATCCCTTCGCATCCGAATCATACAAGCGCTTCATCCAGACCGCCCTGCGCGAATAAGCCTATGCAAGAGCCTATGACAACTCAGAGCAGCGCGCGCACTACCTGCCCCTGTGGCTGCACCACTACAACTGGCACCGGTCGCATGCCAGCCTGGAATACAAACCCCCATGCAATCCCTTAACCCACCACTGAATAATGAGGTGGGTTTACACAGCCAGGACAACACAAACAAGCAGTTGGTACTTCGCAAGTAGTAATTTTTTTGACCAATGAGCGTGCCTGAAGCAATATGATTGCAATGCAATCATTAAATCCGGCGGGGTTTCCGGCTGATATGGAGGGTATGACCATGGCAAGCATCACGATCCGCAAACTCGATGACGAGGTGAAGACGCGCCTGCAAGTACGCGCAGTCAAGCACCACCGCTCCATGGAAGAGGAAGCGCGGTTGATCCTGCGCGATGCAGTGGGACCCAAGCCGCGTCATCGGAATCTCGTCGAAGCCATACGTGCCCGAATCGAGCCGCTTGGTGGTGTGGACCTGGAGCTGCCACCACGTGAGTCCGGGAGAGAGCCGCCGTCTTTCGATTGAGCGACAGCCCATGCCCGTACTGCTTGATTCCAATGTAGTGTCCGAACTGCTGCGTCCGTCACCGGATCCGGCAGTAATGAGATGGGTCGCGCGCCGACCGGCGGCGGAGCTGCATTTCTCGGCGGTTGGCGAAGCGGAGTTGCTTTACGGGGTTGCGATCCTGCCGGCGGGACGGCGCAGGGATGCGCTTGCCTTGGCGATCGAGGCGATCCTGCGCGATGACTTCGAAGACCGTATCCTGCCCTTCGACAGCGCTGCGGCCCGCGCGTGCGCGGAGATTGCGAGTACGACGTTAGCGAAGTAGGCACCGTCGTTCTGCGGCCCGCGCGTGCGCGGAGATTGCCGGAAGGCACGGCGCTTCACCCAACCGCATTGACTGCGGCCCGCGCGTGCGCGGAGATTGCTAGTTTTCTAAATACCTGCCCGACTGACGCGCTCTGCGGCCCGCGCGTGCGCGGAGATTGCGGCTGTGCGCCGTGCCGCTGGGCATATGATTGCACCGGCGGACTGCCAGATCGCGGCGATCGCCTGCTCCCGTGACATGGCGGTAGCGACGCGCAACGTACGGAATTTCGGTGACACGGGTATTGAGATCGTCAATCCGTGGGTGGCTGCCTGATCACACTGTGCCAAAGGTACTGAACCCATACAGCGCATGCGCCGCGAGCTGCCCGGCACTATCCAGTTTCTTCCAAGCCGACTTGTTTGAGCGCGGCAGCTACACCCGCGCCATGAAAGATTGCCGCGTGGTGTTTCATACCGCCTCGCCGTTTGAGCTCGCCATACGCGACCCGCAGCGCGAGCTGATCGACTCGGTCGTGCTCGGCACCCGCAACGTGCTGGGCAGTGTCAACATCACGCAGACCGTGCGCAGGGTGGTACTGACAAGTTCCATGGTCGCGGCCTATGGCGATAATGCGGACCTCGGCACATTGCCGGGCGACGTGATCAGTGAGGCGGCCTAGAATACCTCCTCCTCGCTGCACCATCAGCCGTACGCCTACTCGAAAATGCTGGCCGAGAGGGCTGCCTGGGAGGGGGCCAAAGCGCTGGCAGCTGGTGACCGTCAGCCCGGGCCTCGTGCTCGGACTCTGCGTGAGTGAACGCGTACCCGAGGCGACGTCCTTTTCGGTCATGCGAAAGTTCGCCGACGGCAGCATGAGAGCCGGGGTTCCGCCGTATTAGCTTGGCGTGGTCAATGCACGCGATGTGGCCGAAGCCCACCTGCGCGCAGCGTTCATACCGCAGGCCGAGGGTCGCTGCCTCACGTTCTCCGAGGTAAAAAGCTTCCTCGACATGGCGCTCATCCTGAAGAAGCGCTTTGGCGCCAAGTACCTGCTCCCGCAGCGGGCACTGCCGAAATGGCCGGTCTGGCTCACCGGACCCCTGGCAGACAAGGCCTTCATCCGCAAGGTGGTGCGCAAGAACATGAGCTATCCATGGCGTGCCGACAATTCCAAGTCCAGGCAATTCCTCGGCATGCAGCACCGTGCCACCGGGCAGACCGTCACCGACATGGTTTCCCAGATGATCGAGTTGGGAGCGGTGAAACCGTAAAAGCACCTCATACAGGGGCGCATGCCAAGCCCTTAACTTCTCGACTTTCTTCTAATGCGCGGGTGCATTGGCTATACTCAATTCTTTTAAGGGAGTACCTGATGTCTGAAAAAGAAGATGAGGAAATACTGGAGACTGTCAAAAGCTCGGTCGATTTCAGCATTGTCACGGACAATATACTGGGTATCGCTGACTTCGTGATTGAGAAATACGAATTCAAGAACGACTGCACCCTCACCGAGGAGCAACGCAAAGAGGCGACCGCGAAGATCAAGGAGGCCTTGTGGGTGCAGGTCGAGACGCTCAAGCTCGGACGCAAGTCGATCCTGCAGGAAATGTTCGACAGTGCGGAAAATGCCCTGACCTCAGTGATGAATGACTGAAGTGGATGGATGTCGCCACAGCCCGGCCCTGCGGGCCGGTTGGGCAGATTCTGCTAACAGCACCTATCGCATCGTCTCCGGATCGCACACCTGCAGGTGCCGGTCACCGGCAAAGTGAACATGGGCCGGCTGCTCTTGTCCGATCCCATCCCCCTGTACTCCCGATCAGAACCCCCGTCCAACTCTCGAACACGATCTCCCTCGATATTCAGGCTCTCGGCCTCAAGGACGGCCCAGGCGGCTTGTCTGCCCGTGGTGCGCTCAGACTACTAGAGGTACGGGACGATCCGCCAGGGGACTTTTTCGCGGTACTGCTGCCATAACTCCCCGTACTTTTGTGCACAGCGCCGGTCATCATCATTCGCACGCGCACCCAGCAGTACCACGTAGTAGAGCGGGTACAGCCAGGGGATGACGAGCCACGGCCAGCCGAGTGCAAGCGTCAGGCCGGTGGCCATCAACACCTCGCCTAGGTAGTTCACATGCCTCGACAGGCCCCAGAATCCGCTGCACAGGATGCGCTGTTGCATGTTGGCCCCGCGTGCAAGGCTCCAGCCGGCGAAGAAGATGAATGCCGATAAGGTCAGGTAGCCTGCGGAGGAGCCCGGGTTGGTGCGATCGGCAACCACCCACAGGCCGATGGCGTAGAGGTAGGCGTACACCGCAAGACACCCACACACCCGCTTGAAGCCGAGCAGGGTATCCATCCCGGTACCCGCATTCAGAAGCGGTGCAGCCAGCCGCCAAGCCAGGTGAATTCGGCATCGGCCCCTGCACGATGTTCGGGCTCGTGCGACCAGGTCGCACCCAGACGCCACTCACCCCGGACCAGGGGCGCCACCCACTGGGCGGCCACGTCCAGCTGGCGCCCGCTGGGTGTCAGACCGGTCGTTATGGAGCGTTTCAGGAGGGTCCCTGCCGGCGTACGTCCGACGGGGACCTTGAGGGCAGCGTGCCCGCCCTCAATGCGAAGCGGTTGTGATACCGACAGGCGCAGCATACCGGCCGTACCCACGGCCCGGCTTGCCTGCACGGTAAACGTGCTGGTTGAAAGCCGGGATACGTCGGTAATGAGGCCGCGGCTGGATACGGGGCGCACGCGACCGGACTCGGCACTTGCCCCAAGATGCCAGCCCGCGAGCTTCGCACCGGCCTCGAGTCCGACAAAGACGGCATCGGCACCCAGCTCACCGAAGGCGCCTTGTGCATGCGCCCCCAGCAGGGAATCACGCTCGCCGAGCCACCCGGCATGCAGGACAAACGGAGTGCCTTTTGCCCGCCAGGACAGCAATGCGCCCGTTGCCGGGGTCTCCCCTTCGATGCCCTCAGTCGTGAACGCACTTGCAGACAGGCCTGACGGTGCCGATACGCTCAAGGCCACGGCCGGCTTGGTCAGGGCAAAGTGGCCGGCGCGGTCCGCGCCCGGGGTCTCCATCAGGCCCAGCTTCCAGTACGGCCCACCCGACCCGGGCGAGGCCAGGTCCTGCACGTACATGAAATCGAAGGCCACGCCCGAGGACTCCGTGATGCTAGAGGCAGGCGACAGGAAGTCCTGCAACCTGGCGTTCATCGAGGGCCTGGAGGCGGGCACTGCAAAGCTTGCGAGATCAAACCAGAAGGGGGCGCCGAGGGCATCAAAGGCGGCCAGCTCGTACCCGGTAAGCGATTGCACAAGGGCATCGCCGAAGGCCGGGCCGGACTGCAGCTGCGTGTTCTGCAAAAAAGCGCCCGGGCTGCCGACACTGTTTTGCTGGGTGACCTCCAGCACGCCGACCGGCGAGGTCGCAGCCCCCAGGTCCATCAGTCCGTGACCGTACACCGCACTGTTCGCGTAGATGCCGTCATCATTGGCGGTCGCCAGCAGCCGGGCCAGCAGGTCCGTGTTGGACAGCGTGCCCCTGAACAGCTGTTTCATCACGGCCAGCCCACCGGTGACCATGGGTGCCGCAAACGAGGTACCGTCGACGGTCGCCAGCCCCCGGAAGCCGTCCTCGCCCTCATGCGGCCCGAAATAGCTCGCCAGGACATCCTCGCCCGGGGCCGTCAGACACCAGTTCGAAGCGATGCCGCAGCGGTTGGAGAAATCGGTGATCAGGCCGTCCTCGCCGATGGCGGCCACCGCGACCGTGTGGCCGCGAAGCTCCGGGATGCGTGCCATCAGGCCCGGCAGAATCTCGGCCGAGACGGCATTGATCGCGAGGTTCTGGCAATTGTTATCACCGGCTTCACACGAGTCCCCGTGGGCATTGCCCGCCGCCCATACCAGTACGGTCTTCTCACTCGCGCCGGCCTGGGCCATTGCGGCGATGGCATTGGGGAAACTGGCGCGAATCTCGGACTCGCTGTAGTTGTCGATGATGCCCTCGTACCCCACGCTGAGATTCAGGAAATCCACCGCCCGCGTTCCGCTTCGCCAATTCAGGGCACCATTGATGATAGTGGTCCATGTGCTGTCGTTGGCGCTCAGACTGGCGAGAGAAATCGGTCGGTAGTCCCCGGTAGCACTGCCAGTCGGGATGGCAAACATGGTGATGTCCGCACCCCAGGCAACGCCATGACCCGCATTAACGGTAGTGACGATGCGCGGAGCGGCAGCGATACTCGCCACCGCGGTGCCATGCGAGAACCGGGTACCAGTCTCGTTGGTGGCCCCGAGCAGAAACGTTTCATTGATGGTCGAACCAGCAAACAGCTGATGAGACTGGTCGATGCCAGTGTCTACGAAACCGAGGGTCACACCCGCGCCCGGATCGATGGGAAGCCCGGTAAGCAACTCCGCATGGGCGTAGGCGCGTTGCGCCTGGATACTGGACAGACCCCATTGGTTGGCAAAGTTTCGCTGGTCCACGTAGACCGTGATGCGGCCCTGTACCTCGTCATCGTATTCCATGAGACTCAGGCAACCCCTGTCGTGCGTCTGGATGCACTGCATAGAGGGATCAGGTGGGGGTGGCTGCGTAACCGTCGGCGGGGGTGGGGCTGGGGGCGGTGCGCCGATCACCACCGGGGCCTGCTGCCCGGGAGTTTCTACCTGGGGTGGGGGCGGGGGTGGCGTTGTTGGCGTTGTTGGCGTATTCGGTGTGGTCGCAGGTGGCGCGTCATCCGAGCTGCCGCCTCCACCGCCACCCCCGCAGGCCCCAAGGATCAAGGTCAGGACCAGCACGACACAGGCCCCCCTCAGGCTGCTCTTGCGCGCACAAGGCTCAAAAACTGCGGGTGGAGTCATCGGTATATCCTCAAACATTTCGCAGTGCAGGGTTTTCTCCCGGTCGCCGCCGTGAAGCCGGGAATCCCTGGACGGAAAATTTTAAATCAGGTGCCCGGGACCTTGCTATGGGTCGGGCGTATCTTCGGGTGCTTGGGGAGCACTCCCGCGCAACCCGTCCAGGGCGGCAAGATCCTCGACTGCGCGTGCGGCCATCTTGCGAATTACCTCGGGCAGTGCGCCGAACTCATCCTGTCCACAGGCCCGCGCAATGGCCGCCTTGGCCTTCGGGCCCAACGTCTGTGCGCCCAGGTGGTTACCGACCACCATCTGCACAGCGCCTCGAACATTTCTCCACAGGCGGGTGGCATCTGCCAGGCGCGTGGCCACTTCCTCATCCACCAGCCCGCAGCCGCCGGCCGTCTCGAACACGGACACGGTATCGGGAACCAGAAGGGTCAGGGCATCCTCGGCATGGGTTAGCTGCACCCAGCGCGCCGCACTCTCAAGCTCACCCAGACCACCGTGCATGGCATCGATGGAGGCCAGGCCCGGTTGCGGGGCATCGTCGGTCACCGTCGAGAGCTTGTCCAGCAACTCCTGGCGCCCGGCGCCATGCGTCAGCACTTCACAGCGGGCCTTGTCGAGGTGCACCTGCAGGCTGGAATCGCCCGCAGGATACACGCAGCGTGTCTGCATCAGTTCCTGGAGTTCGATCGCCGTGCTCATCGTTCGGTGGTATTCGGAAAATTCATCCAGCGAGTGCACCGGCGGAGTTTCCCGGATGCGCGGGATTTCCGAAAACAGCAGGTTCTCGCGTGAGAACGTGCGCAGCGCATTGTAAAAACGTGCACCCAGGGCCTGGTAGTATTCGGGCGGGCTGCCCTCGTACACGAACGCCACCTCGAGCTCGCCACCGGGTATGGCTTCACCACTGGCCACATCACCGAGCGCGATCGCGGCGACCTCACCCTTCGCGCGCCGTGCGCGCCGGGACGTGGACCTGTATTCCTCCTCCACGGCTGCCAGCAGCACCGCGATCGAGGCATGTGCAAGGTGCGTGAAAACGGGTCCGGCTTCCACCGGCGACAGGTTCGCGCGCATCACGTGCAGGCTCACCTGGAAGACCTTGTCGTTGAGCCAGTTGCGAGCGGTCTCGATCTTCTCGCGAACGCCCTGTGCGGGCAAATCCGAAAGCTGTTCGGTCATCTCGGCAAGCCCGAACTCGTGCGTCCAGTACAGACGCGCCAGTCCCTGGCGCCCGATCACGTCGAAATCGTGATCCGGACCGAAGCCTTCCGGCAGGTCCAGATCGGTGAACTCGCGCTCCTGCAGGCAGTCCAGCAACTCCGGGGAGGCGTTGATCCACTCGGACAGTCGCGGCGAGGTCGCCAGGATCTCCTGAATGTGGCGGATCGATTCCGGGCGTGCGACAAAGGCCGCACTGTCGTAGGCGCTCCAGTCACTGATCTGCGGGTAGTAGCGCGCACGCCAGCGGTCGACCATCGGATCCATGACCTCGAACCAGCGCTTGGGCTTCACCGCCAGGCTCGTCATCTCGGCATAGTTTTTCGGCAGCTGCGGGGATTCCTCCTCTTCGTGATGCTGGAGCAGCGGGTAGTAGCGGGTGGCCTCGACATGGTGATCGGCGTGGCGCTGCATGTTGTAGTACAGCCAGTTGGTGAACTTGCTCGCCGCACTCCAGGAGTGGCGCGGTGCGACCCGCTCAAAGCGGCCATTGGGCAGGCGGATGCGCTGTAGCCCGTAGTGCTGGATGTAATTGACCAGCTTCATGGACAGGATGACGCCCGAGCAAAAGAGTGCGAACAGCACCACCGCACCGATGCCCCCCATCCAGAACACCAGCAGGTACCAGGCGCCCGTCTCAAGTACATAGCGCCAGAAGGGGTTGGTGTAATGCCAGGCCGGGCGGTGCCGGCGTGACAGGCGCGTGCATTCAAACCGCCAGGACTCGCGCAGGCTGCTGACCATGTCACGCGGCAGGTACTGCCAGAAACTCTGTCCCTTGATCGCCGTGCCGTGATCGGCCGGGGTGCAGACCAGGGCATGGTGCACGTAGATATGTTCGGTGGCATAGATCGGGTAGGACACGGAGGCCAGCATGAACTCGCCGAGGCGACGTTCCCACAGGGCGCGCTGGTGAATCAGCTCGTGGCCTGCGATGAACACCGACTGTCCGACCAGGGCCAGGATAAAGGCCAGCAGCAGAGACTCCCAGACGGCCAGTTCACCGCCCACCAGGATTTGCCAGAGCGTATATACAAGTGTCGCCAGCCAGAGCCCGGACCAGGCCCAGATGGCCATGCGGTACAGGACCAGCTGGCTTTCCAGGGTGCCGTCGGGATCCATGTTGCGTTTTTCCTCACCGAACAGCTTGTCAAACCAGCTGGCCAGCGAGAAATAGGCAATTGGCCCGATGATCCACCAGCCACCAAGGGTGGCCGCGATGAGCACCAATGGAAAGACGGACAGCGAAATAAAATACGGCAGGGCAGTCCGAATCGTAGGCTCAAGGGCACCACCGGTACCGGCGGCGCCGGCGCCAAGTTGGCCGGACTCTGCATTGCCCACTGCCATCACGCACCCCCCAGCCCCGAACGGGGCCAAAACACTGTTGAGTTTCATTGTCCGTATTGGGATTACCATGTCAAGGCGCCAGTCCGGTGCCGGGCTGTCGGTGAAATCGCGCTGGTCAGCATCGGCCATCCACATTATGCTACGGGGCATGTTTTCGCCGAGCATCGCATGACATGCCAGCCGGCCTGCTGAAGAAAGTAAGTGCCGCGGATTGCGGGCGCATCAAGGTGCCGGTGCTGGCCCCGCACCTTGAATTCAGAATCCTCGATGAGCAGCGCGTGCTGCTGGTCTCAGAATCCTTCAACACGCTGCTCCACGGACCACTCTATGGCGAACTCCTTGGACTGCTTGACGGGCAGCGCACCCATCAGGAGATCATCGCCGCCCTTGACCATGTCATGCCAGGCCACGATGCCGGGGCCGCGCTTGCATCCCTGGCCACACGCGGCTACATCATCTCAGGCGAGTACGCGATGGCACACGAGCGCGCCGCCTGGTGGTCATCCATGGGCGCCTCTCCGCGCTTTACCGAGCAATGCCTGGCGCAGGCCAGCGTATCGCTGGCCGCAGATCCCGACCATCGCCTTGAACAGGCTCTCAAATCCCTGGGCGTGCGCGTGGGCGCGGGTAACGCCTCATTGTCCGTGGTGGTGTGCAAGGACTATCTCGATGATGCGCATTCACAGATCAACTGCGAGCAGATGCGCACAGGACAGCCGTGGATGCTGGCCCGGCCCCAGGGGGCGCGCGCGCTGCTGGGCCCGGTGTTTCGCCCGGCCGAGTCCGGACCGTGCTGGAAGTGCCTGGCCTACCGTCTACAAAACCAGCAGGAGGTGCACACCTTCTTGCGCAACCACGCAGGCGATGCGGGCGCGTTTCGCGCATTCGCAGCCGAGGCGGTGGTGCTGGAGGCCATCCATGGACTGATCGCAGCCGAGATCGCCAAGTGGCTGGTGCTCGGTGAGCTCGCGCCGGTACATGCGAACGCGATCTCGCTTGATACCGCACGCCTTGAGACGGCAAGGCACCCGGTGCGCCGGCGCCCACAGTGCCCGCAGTGCGGTGAGGAACGCTATTACCGCCCCGATCGTGAGCCTCAGCCGGTGCACCTTGAGCCCAGCCCCAAGGATGTGCAAAACAGCGGCGGACTGCGCGCGGTTCACCCGGAGCAGACCCTGGCGCGCTACCGCCACCTGATTAGTCCGGTCAGTGGCGTGGTCAGCTGGCTTGAGCGCACCACGCAAGTCAGCGATCCGTGGCTACATGTGCACTGGGCCGGCGCCAATTTGGCGCTTCGCGTCAAAAGCCTGAGCTCCTTGCGGCGCAGCCTGCGAAGCAAGAGTGCCGGCAAGGGCGCCACGCCTGAACAGTCCGAGGCGAGTGCGCTTTGCGAGGCGATCGAGCGGTACTCGGGAGCCTTCCACGGTGATGAGATCCGCACGCGAAAACGGTTCTCTGAATTTGCACAGGACGGGAAGGCGATGCAGGCCATCCATCCGAACCAGGTGCAGCTGTTCAGTGATCACCAGCTCGACAATGCCGAGGAAATCAATGCCCGCCAGCACCCCTACAATATCGTCCCCGCCCGCCTCGATGAGGACGCCGCGATCGACTGGTCGCCGGTGTGGTCGCTGACCCGGGACCGCCACTGCTACCTGCCCACCTCCATGCTCTACGGCATGTCGAGCGAGCAGCGCGGGCCTTCGGACCTGTGGGCGGATTCGAACGGCTGCGCAGCCGGCAACACGCTGGCCGAAGCCATCCTGCAGGGCTTTTTCGAGCTGGTGGAGCGCGATGCCTTCGCGATCTGGTGGTACAACCGGCTGCACTTGCCAGCGGTCGATCTTGCGAGTTTCGATGACGCCTACCTTGCGGGAGCACCGCAGTACTACCGCAAGCTTCACCGCGAGATGTGGCTGCTCGACATCACCAGCGATTTTGGCATCCCGGCCTTCGTCGCCCTGTCGCGGCGAACCGATGCCGGGAGCGAGAACATCCTGTACGGTGCCGGCGCCCACACCGACCCCCGTATCGCGGCCTTGCGTGCGGTGTGCGAGATGAACCAGTGCCTGACCTGGGTACCGCGCCCGGGAACCGGGAACACCGGATACGGGGTCGATGACCCCATGTGCCTGGCCTGGTGGAAAAACGCGAGGCTCGAGGATCACCCCTACCTGGCCCCCGACCCTGGCACCGCCCTGCGCGGGTGCGGCGATTACCCTGTGCCCGAGACCACGGACGTCAAGGAAGATGTCGAGCGCTGCTGTACACTAGTCGAATCCAAAGGCCTCGAGATGCTGGTGCTTGACCAGACGCGCCCGGATATTGGCATGCCGGTTGCGCGCGTGATCGTGCCGGGCCTGCGTCACTTCTGGGAGCGCTTTGCCCCCGGGCGCCTGTACGAGGTGCCGGTTCAGATGAACTGGCGCAAGGCCCCGCTTGACGAGACCGAACTCAATCCCGTGCCGGTCATTGCCTGAGAGTTTCACCCATGGACACACCTACCCAACCGTCCTTTGCGAAGCGCTTCGCCGAACAGGTACTGGCTGTGCGCGGTGTGGTCATCCTGGTCACGCTGGTGCTGGTCGCTGTGGCGACAAGCGGCATTGCGCGAATGGAATTCTCCGCCAACTACCGAATATTCTTCGATGACGACAATCCGCAGCTGCTGGACCTGGAGGATCTTGAGAACACCTACGGCAAGAACGAGAACATCGCGTTCCTGATCGTACCGGACGACGGCGATGCCACCTCCGAGGAAGCCCTTTCGGCCACCGTCTGGCTCACCGAAGCCGCCTGGCTGATCCCGTACACGCGCCGCGTCGACTCGCTCGCCAATTTCCAGCATACCACCGCCGAGGGTGACGACCTGTACGTGCGCGACCTGATCGACCCGCAGGCCCTGGGCGATGCTGCGGGGCGCACAAAAATCCGTGACATCGCCTTATCCGACCCGAGGATCGCAGGCAGTATCCTCGGGCGCGGCGGGGATGTCAGCGTCGTCAACGTTACGGTCGAGATGCCGGAGGAGGGCCTGCTTGAGGCGGTCGCCGAAGTGGCCGAGTACGCCCGCTCGCTCGCAGCCCGGACCGAAGAACGGTTTCCCGGCATCGACCTTCGCACCGTTGGCACGGTCATGGTCAACCAGACCTTCCTGGAAGCCTCGATCGGCAGCCAGAAGATTTTCCTGCCGGCCAGCCTCGTGCTTATGGCCGTGATCCTGAGCCTGCTCGTGCGCGGCTGGGCCGTGGTCGTAGTGACCGGGCTGGTAATCGTGTTCTCAATACTCGCCTCGCTCAGCCTTGGTACGTGGCTTGGCCTGCCCTTCTCACCACCGGTGGCGCCGGCCCCTACCATCGTGCTGATGATTGTCGTCGCCAACTGCGTGCACCTGCTGGTAGCGGTGCAGCAGCGTCTTCGTGCAGGGGACTCCAGGCACAACGCCATCGTCGAGGCGATTCATCTCAATCTGCACCCGGTGTTTCTTGCCAGCCTCACGACAGCACTCGGATTCCTGAGCATGAACTTCTCCGAAGTGCCGCCCTACCGCGATCTCGGCAACTTTGTCGCCCTCGGCATCCTCGCCTCCTTCAGCCTGTCCGTCACCTTCCTGCCGGCCCTGCTGTCACTGTTGCCGGTGCGTGCAGGCCGGCAGATCGGCGGACACTCCATGGCGCACCTGGCGGACTTCGTGCTGCGCCACCGCAAGGCGATTCTTGTGGGATGGCTGGTCATTATTCCCGTGATGGTTTTTGCCATTCCCCGTAACGAGCTCAGTGACGTGCTGGTGCATTTCTTCGATGAGGGCGTCGAGTTTCGCCAGGACACGGATTTCATGGACGAACACTTAAGCGGCAACACCCTGCTGGAGTACTCGTTGCATGCGGGTGTGGAGGGCGGGGTCACCGATCCCGAGTTTTTGTCCGAGGTCGCGCGCTTCGCCGAGTGGTACCGCGAGCAGGCGCCGGTGCGCCACGTCTCGGTCATCACCGACACCTTCCAGCAACTGAACATGAGCATGCACGGCGATGACCCGGCGACCTACCGGATTCCGCAAAGCCAGCAACTGGCCGCCCAGTACCTGCTGCTATACGAGCTCTCGCTGCCGCAGGGTCTGAACCTCAACAACCAGATCGACCGCTCCCGCTCCGCCACGCGGGTCTCTGTCTCGGCGCGCACCCTGGGCTCGCGCGAGGTGCTTGAACTGAATGACCGTGCCAAGGCCTGGCTTGGTGAACATGCGCCGCTGATTGCGGAGATCAACAGTACCGGGCCTGCGACGCTGTTCGCCTATATCGGGCAGCGCAACATCAACGCCATGCTGATCGGCACGCTGGTCGTACTGCTGGCCATCTCCGCCATCCTCCTGGTCGCCCTGCAGTCCCTGCGCCTTGGTGTGATCAGCCTCGTGCCCAACCTGGTCCCTGCTGTCCTTGGCTTTGGTGTCTGGGGCCTGACGGTCGGGCAGGTGGGACTCTCGCTGTCGGTAGTGGTGGCCATGACCGTCGGCATCGTCGTCGACGATACGGTACATTTTCTCAGCAAGTACCGGCGCGCGCGCCATGAGTACGGCCAGGGGCCAGAGGAGGCGGTGCACTACGCCTTCGATACGGCCGGCCGTGCGCTGTTCACCACCACCGTCGTGCTGGTGGCCGGTTTTTTGATCTTCGTGTTCTCGCCGTTCGTGCCCACCGCCCAGGTCGGGGTCCTGACCGCGATGATCATCGGCTTCGCACTCATCGCCGACCTGACGCTGCTGCCGGCACTGGTGACCCTGGCAGACCGCAATCCCGGCAAGCAGGCCGCGATGCGCCCCTGATCTGCCTTTATATTGGGGAAAAATGGTGCAAAATCTGCAGGCACTGAACGACGATCACTTCCTGTCCAAAGACCACCTGAAGCCCTCGTGCCTTGGCAGTGCATTTCCCCACCTGCTGCGACTCCTCGGCGTGGCACTTCAGGATGCTTTCGCATCCGTGCCGGAGACGTGCTTCGGCGGCACTGCATGAGCGGGTTCTCGACGGCTGGCAAGTCGCGTCATTACGCCATCAACCGGCTGGAAACAGACGTTCTTTACTGATTTCATCAACAATCCCCGTGTGCGTTGCTGCCCGGCGAGGCAACATAAGACAGGCTCGCCTGTGCAGCTTGAATCCCACTTTTTATGGCGCCATTCAGGGACGGCAAGAGCGTATAGTCCCCCGCAAAGTACAGGCCCCGTACGGATCTGTGCAGGTGCAACTGCATGTCATGCATATCTTTGAGCAGACCGCCAGGCGATAGACACATGCCTTCCTGCCAGCGGTATACCCTGACGAACAGGGGATGTTCAGGCATGGCCGGAAAGAATCTTCGCATCTCTTCAGTCACGCGGCGCACGATTTCATCATCGTCCAAGGCAAAAAGCTCCCGTGCATGCTCGCCTATGACCTGCGCGTGAACGAGGGTCTTGCCTCGAGGTGTTGCATCCGGTGTCATGTCCGCCAGATTGGTGACCATGGTCAGAAAGGTCGGAGACCCGGGAAGAAACAGACCGGCGTGAGATCCATCGGCCAGGATGTTCGCTTCCAGTGCGAAAACGATCTTGCAGCAGGAACTGTAGCGGACACGTTCAAGCACAGCGCGCAGTTCCCCCGGCAAGTCCGGAGTGATCCGCAGGGCGCTTGAAGCGGTAGTGGCACAGATCACTGCATCGGCCGTGATCGTTTCTCCACAGGCTGTGACGACACCCTTCGCTTCCCCGTTCTCGAGGATAATTCGATCGACCGGTGTGGAAACGTCAACAAAACCCGCGCAAGCATCGACAAGCGGCGCGACGAAGTCACCGATTCCCTGCCTCGGCAAATAGTTGCGCGTCTCCGGATTGAGGGTCCAAAGCCACAGTAATGCCATGGCATAGGCGGCCCCCACCTCATCGGAACTTCCCGCCGTGAAGCAGTTGAGGTCCAGTTCCCCGGCCTGTTTCAGGTATCGACTCAACGAATGGGTATTTGCAAATTCAGCGAAGCTTTCCCCGGTATCCAGATCCAGCATGCGGGTATGGTCTTCAAAATCAAGATCCTTGGCGCGTTTTTTCAGCATCGCGTACAGGCGCATGAACTCCAGGTTTCCAGCCAGCGTGTGCTGTGGCGAAAAGAGCATGGTGTGCAGGGTCACCAGTGTCTGCTTCAGCGAACCACCCACGTACAAGCCCCAGAATCGTCCACCCGCATAGCATTGACCGCCTTTTTCTTTGGGGCTTTGCTGCAGTTCCACACCAAGATCGCGCGCCAGGTCTCTCGTTGTTGCAAAGGATTCATGAATGACGCTGCAGCCGCTGTAGACGTGAAAGCCGTCAATTTCTTCGCAGAATACACGCCCGCCAATCTTGTCCGAGGCTTCCAGCACCCGAATGCGGCAGTGACTGTCCTTGCGGCTGACAGCGAGTGTTCTGGCCGCGGCGAGACCGGCCGCACCTGCACCAATCACGAGGATTGTAGGCCCGTCCGGACCCGGTATCCGGTCCGAGATGGAAGAGTCCGACATGGGTGCAGTCTACCAGAACGTGGTGTGGTCCAGCACCCGGAGAACCGCTGACAACGCGGGTAATTCGCGTGATCCTGTTCGATTCCCCTTCGCCTGATTCCAGCCAGGAGAAGCCAGAACTGCTCGGCAATAACCAGGGTGCCCTCCGCGGCGTGCAGCCACCCAGGAACGGGCCTTGCCCCGGAATGCGGGTTCTTCATGCGCCAATTTAAGTCACCAGGGGCTTAACTTCCGTGATGCGCTGACCTACACTACGGACTGCCATGATCGACCGAAAAAGTATCGATATCCTGCGGATATTCCACCGCTTCCCTGACCAGGCGTCCTGCATCACGCACCTTGAGGGGGTCCGCTGGGGTAATCGGCCCTGCTGCCCGCATTGCGGGGGCCTGCGGGTGGCCAGAAAGGCAGATTCAGGGCGTGTCGGGCGCTGGAACTGCCATGCCTGCAGGTCCAGCTTCAATGTACTCTCGGGCACGCTGTTTGCGAAGTCCCGCATCCCCTTGCAAAAATGGTTTCTGGCGGTCGGCATCATCGTCCATGCCAAGAAAAACCTGTCAAGCTACCGGCTAGCACGCAGCCTGGTGCTGAACCAGAAAACCGCGTGGTTCATGGAACAGCGAATTCGCGCGGAACTGGCCAACAAGCAAAGTGAAATCCGATTGCAGGGTATCTTCGAGGGCGATGAGACGTTCGTGTAGGCACCTGGTCGCTCAAGTACGCGTTGGTCGTGCCGCACTGAATCCCCGGAAGATCAGGCAACAGGCTGGCAGCGCGCCCGCTACCCGGTACCTGGCAGTCTATGAAGTGTACGAAAGCCGGACCGCTTCGGCCTGATTTACCCCGAGGATATCGCCGATGATCAGGACTTCTGGGGTAAGCCCTCCCAACCTCCAATTGGAGTAATTTAGGATTAGCCCACAACTACTTATCCGAATCGACAATGGCAGTCGCCTGTACTAGCATGAATCCACGAACAACAGGTACGACATGTAACATATACATAGGAGGATTGCCATGAGAAGCGGCGATGACATGCTTAAGCAGATAGTTGAGAAGTCTGCACTGGACACAGATTTCAGGCAGCAGCTTCTCGATGATCCAAAAACGACGATCAGCCAGGAACTGGATATCACCATCCCTGACTCGATGAACGTTGTGGTTCACGAGAGCGACATGCAAACGGTGCACGTAGCTCTGCCACCGGATCCGAATATCACCGAAGAGCAACTCGAAGCGATTTCAGCTGGGCTCTGCTGCTGCTGGTAACACAGACTGCCGGCGACTCGCCGGCCTAGACGCACAACATCCACGTTCGCGTCAATCTGCTGTAGTTTAGACGAACTCTTTCGCCCCCAAGCCGGGGCGAAAGGGATTCGTGTGTCTGGCCGGTCCGGATTCAGAAGCTGAGCGCACCGGAAAGCACCATGAACACGTAGGCCTTGGCCTTGCTCAGCCCCTCATCATTGATGACCAGCTTGATGTGGTGGATACCGCGTAACAGTACATAGCGCCCCGAGCTAGCAAACAGCGGGGTTGGTTTGGAAACCCAGTGTGCGAGAGCGCCCAGCTTGTCTGCAACGACCAACTCCTCATGAGCCAGGGCTTCCAGGAACGGGTCCCAGTCGGTCAGCCCATCCAGCCAGTAGCGTGAATCCTTCGTGTAGCGCTGCTTGACGATGAGCGTCAGCCCGAGCGTCGGCCCGAGCCCGTCCTCGCGCACGTCGATGTTGAGCCCGGTTCGTACCACGTGCGTGCGTTCCTGGAAGCGTGCGATCACGTCCTCTACAGCGGCGACCCGTCCCGGCCAACGCGTGCGCTCAAGGTAGGCGCAAATCTCCTGCACCGACTTGAAACCCATGACCGCCAGGCGAATCGAGCGCTCGCGCGCCGGGAAGATGCCGAACGAGTCCATGCGCGTATCCTCGGGCTGCGCCAGATACGCCCGTACCACACCCTCACGCTCACCATCGCTCATCGTCCAGCCGACACTGGACAGCAGAGCATCCACCACGTCGGTGACCGCCTCCTGATGCCCTTGCCCTGCCAGGATCGGGGTCTCGCCGGGTCGCAGAAACATCCCCGGAAACAGGCCCTGGCCGTCGCATGCAGCACCGGTGTCGTACTCCAGCATCAACTTGCGCCCGACAATGTCGCGCAGCGGGGAGTGTACGGCGTCCATTTGTTCGAACACGCGCAGGATCGCGGCGGCCGTCTCATCGCCACGGTTGGTGCGGGCGCGCTCTTGAAAAAATGTCGTGGTGCGCGGGTTGCTGACCATGGAGACACCGAAATCCGCGCAGGGCTCTTGTGAATGCAGCGGCAGCTCGAAGCCAAACGGCAGGGCGGCCAGGATGACGGGGTGACTTGTGGCGCATTCGAGCACGCGTTGCCAGCCCGGATCCCCGATCAAGACCGGAGAAATCCGTTCACGAAAGTGGCCGAGCAGCTCCGCCATGCTGCCGCCCTCCTCGGCCAGACGGTCCTGGGTCAGCGTGATTGCCTCATCGATTTCCATTTCGTCCTCCTGACCTCAGGTCCCGTCAGGTGCCAGGGCATCGAGCAAATGCCCCAACGCTTCGATACAAAACACCGAGGTCACGGCCTCGGCGCCATGTCCGATCTGCCCGACCGTGCCAAACCTCAGCGACTGGTCGCCGAAGGCGAGAAGCTCCGGCCAGCTGCCATCCTCATGCTGGCAATTGATGAACCACTGCGCCAGGCGTTTCACATCGATACGTTCAAGACTGTCCAGATCGGCCAGCGCCGTGACCGCCTGCGAGCTCTGGATGAGATTGCCAAATTCGCCCTGGGCGTCGCGCAAGCCAAGAATACGGTCGGCCAGCACCGGGCGCAGGGACTCGAGAGCCGGGCGGGCAAGCAGCATCGCGCGGGTAATCGCATAGTAGATGGTGACCGTATCAGGATACCACTTGGATGAATCCTTGAGGCGATCCTCGCGGACCAGGGTTTCCAGCCAGTGCTGGGCATCACGGGTTTCCGGGCAATTACCGAGGTAGGCGATGACATTCGCATTGACCACGGGATCCGCCTCGATCCTGAATTTTTTCACCACATCGGGTTCGTCATTGCCCAGCACCCAGGTCAGGAAACGCCCGTTGGCGTCGCGATTCGCAAGGATTTGCGCCACGTTCCTGCGAAGTACGATCCAGGGGTGTGTGTCGATGACCAGCGAACACAGCGTGGTGCTGTCGAGATCCAGCGGCAGGTGGCGGTAATAGCGCCACAGCCCGGGATACTCCATGGTTTGCGCAAGGTAGGCCCGGGTGGCGTCGCACAGGGCGCGCGCATCCTTGCAGTTCTCAAGGGCCAGCACGCAAAGGGCCGAGATAAAGGGGGGGCGTTCGAAATGACGCGGTATATCGGGATCGGCGACGTTGAACCGGATGCAGTGCCAGGCCCCGCTTTCATCGATCGTGGACTGCAGGAACGCCAGGCTTCGCCGGATGCTTTCGCGCCCCACACTTACCAAATCTTCGCCACTTACGGCGTTCGTGCGGGAAGGGGCCGGCGGACGGCGCGGCGGCGCTGGGTCGTGCATGGTCTTGCGCAGGAACGCGAGCGAGGTCGCACCGGTTCTTGCTTCCTCGCGCTCGGCCGGGCTGTACCGGTCGCGCGGTGGCAGCACCAGGTGCGTGTCCGTAGAAGTTTCCTCGTGTACGCACACCGCGTACTCCTCGGGCAGGCTCACCCCGTATTCCTCCTCGAGTGCCTGCCTGGGATTCTCGAGAAGACGCTTTCGAAAGGCAGGATCCTCACCGGCTTTCTTGAGGAGGGATGCGGTGCAATCGATGGGTTTGTTCATGGCTGTCTTTCCAGCGTCCGGGTCAATGCCAGGGCAGGCAGGGTCAAGTAATCTGCCTCTTGACCAGTTCCTTGAATACGCCGCCCCTCTCCATGAGTTCGTTGAAGGCGCCGCTTTGTACTACCTTGCCGGCCTGCAGCACGTAGATGCGATCCGCCGCCTCCAGCGTCGACAGGCGGTGTGCGATGACGAGCCGGGTCGAAGTCAGGTCGGTCAGGTTGCCCATGACCTTGGCCTGGTTTTCGTTATCCAGCCAGTTGGTGGCCTCATCCAGCAGCATGATGCGCGGCTTACCGATCACCGAGCGGGCAATGGTGACGCGCTGGCTCTCACCGCCCGACAGGACCGAGCCGCTGGTGCCCACCATGGTCATCATACCCATCGGCATAGCCTTGATTTCCTTTTCGACTTCGGCAATGCGCGCAGCACCCCAGACTTCTTCGGTCGCCACCTCGTCATGATGGCTGACCATGTTGTCCCAGATATCAAGCGGATGAAGCCCCACGGATTGCGGCACCGCACCGATCTTGCGGCGCAGCTGTCGCAGGTTAAGGTGGCGCAGGTCGCGCCCGTCGTAGTACACCGCGCCTGCGCTCGGTCGATCGATGCCGAGTGCGAGCCGGAACAGGGTGCTTTTGCCGGCCCCGGACTCGCCTGCGATGGCGATGAACTCGCCCGGATGGGCGTGGATCATGACATCGTCCAGGATCAGTGGGCCGTCGGGGTCGTAGCGAAAGGAGATGCGGTCAAACAAAACGTCACCGCCCAGGTACTTGACCGGCTCTCCATGGGATTCAGTCTCTGGAACGGCGCCAAGCAGCGGGCGCATCTGCTCGAAGGCCGGCAACAGGCCGGCCAGTGCACCGAAGGACTCGCCGAGGCGCGCAAGGGCGGTCTGGAAGACGATAAAGACCAGGTAGATGATCAGAAAATCACCGACCGGGAGGTGGCGCGCGCCGCTTGTCATCACGGCAAACAGCAGCACGCCGGCAGCCAGGAAGGGCAGCGCGGCCGAAAATGCCCGCGCATGCCCCTCGATGGCGGCAAGATCGAGCTCGGCACGCTTTTGCGCGCGGTAATCCCGCGCCCACATGGCAAAGGCCGAACCTTCCGCGTTTTCCACGCGCAGCTTGGAGAAGCCGCCGACGATCTGGAACAGGCGCGCGGTGACGCGCCGGGCCGCACGGATCATGCGCCCGTACGGGGCGATCTGTGATACGCCGATGACGACGGTGACCAGCAGCGAGACTAGGCTGAAGACCAGCGCGACGGTGCCGAGCGTCGCATCAAGGAAGAAGATGACGGCAAATACCGGCAGCAGGAAAATGGCCGATAGGACACTGTCGGCGATGACGGTGCGCAGGCCATCACGAAGATTCTGGAACGTCATTCCCGACATCGCCAGGTCGCCGGACGAATGGCGATGCAGCACGCCGGCGGGCAGGCGCATGAGGCGGTCCCAGAAGGCCGCTTCTGCGCGCGAGGCCGAGCGTCCCTCAAGGCGCATCATTGCCGTACTCTGCAACAGGTGCAGCAGGGCCCCGAGCACTCCGGCGCCTGCCAGGGCCAGGGCCACGGCATGAATCGCACCGAGCGCACCGCCGGTGGCGATTTCATGGGCGACGAAGCCAAGCGCGAGTGCCGGCAGCAGCTGGATCAGACCCAACGGCAGCCCGGCAAGCACCAGCCGGCCGACATCGGCTGCCGAGCCGCGCAAGGCGACGGCCAGCAGATCCGTCGATTTGGCGTGCTCAAACGGCAACGGTCTGTAGAACGACCAGGCAAACTCCTGCAAGGCCTGGGCGCGATCCTCATTGATGCGCACACGGTGCTTGCTGATCGGGTCGATTTGCCGGTAGCTCCCGAACGTGGCAGGCAGCAGTACCACCGGTTGACCGCTGTCGGCATCAAAGCCCAGCATGGCATTGCTGTCGCCGCGCCACCAGCGATCCTCGGCACGCAGGCGCACGCGCCGGGCACGCACGCCGGAGGCATCGAGCACGTCGATGAGCCTGAGCGCAGGTGCCGAAGGGCCGGTGCGCTCAGGGATAGTGAATTCGATGCCCTCGTGGCGGCCGATAATTTTCAGGGCCTGCGCCAGGGCGACATCCTCTGCGCCTGCATCGCGTTCAACCGGCTCATCGTAGAGGTTGAACAGGTGCTGGCGGGCGGATTTCTCGGCCGCATGCAGGCTCGTGGTACGTGCGCGCTCGAGATTCGCATCATCGACCACGGCGAGTCGTCGGTTCAGGCGTTCCAGCGTGAACGCCACGGCATGAAAATACTTCAGCGCCGCCAGCAGGCGGCCTTGTTGCGCCAGTGTTTGTGTGGATTCGCACACCAGCGTGGCGTCTTCGAACACGGTCAGCCAGCTGGTTCGGGTCAGTGGCAGCGACCCTTCATGGGAGCCGCTGACCTCGGCGAGTTCCGCCGGGTCGACGATATCCATGAACAGGGCGGTTGCGCCCGGTGCAGGGGACACCCAGACGACATCGCGATGCACGGACAGCGTGGCCGGCCCCTTGACCGGCATCGAACCGGGTTCAGCCAGCGCACTCGGTCGTGGGCGCGGCGTGGCAAAACGCGAAAGCGTATCCGTCATCGCATTCAGCCAGGCATCGCTTTGTTCGGCGAGCTCACCGGGATGCACCTTGGACAGCAGTGAGGTCGGCAGGTGTTTCAGTACGGTGCCGGGCAATCCCTTGGCCACCAGGCTGAGCATGGTGCCATCCTGGTGCTCCTGTACATCCTGTGCCACCCCCGGCACGAACCAGCCTGCTTCGCGGGTCAGCAGGTGCTTTGGTGCGGCCTGCTCCTCGCCGTCCTTGTACTCGACCAAAAACAGGTTGACGGCACCACGATCGATGAACCAGATACTGTCCGGATCATCGAGTTTCACCGGCAGGTTGCCGGCACAGGGCACCACCGTGCCCAAGCGAGCCGCGAGTTCGGCGATCGACGAGTAGACCGGCTCCACGTCCTTCATCAGCCCGACTTGACCAGCTTGTAGTAGGTGCCATCGCGGTCCTCGATCAGCGCATCGTGCGTGCCGCGCTGCACCACGGCGCCTTTGTCGAGAACGATGATCTCGTCGCAATCGCGCACCGTGCTGAGGCGGTGCGCCACGATCAGGCAGGTCACCCCGCGTCGGCGCAAGGCATCATCGACGTATTCCTCGGTCGCCGCATCGAGTGCACTGGTTGCCTCGTCCAGGATGAGTATGGTCGGGTTGCCAACCAGCGACCGGGCAATTTCCAGGCGCTGGCGCTGGCCGCCGCTGAAGTTCACCCCGCCTTCATCGACGAGGGTGGCATAGCCTTGCGGCCTGAGAAGGATTTCATCATGGATCTGGGCATCACGGGTGGCCGCGAAGATGGCCTCATCCGGAATGGCCGCATTCCACAAGGTGATGTTGTCGCGCAGCGATGCCGAGAACAGCACGACCTCCTGGTCCACCATGGAGATGGATTGGCGCAACACTTCCTCTGGAATGGCATCGCGCAGGTGCCCGTCAAACAGGATCTCGCCCGACCAGGGTTGATAGACGCCAGACACCAGGCGCGCCAGGGTCGACTTGCCGGAGCCGCTCGGGCCGACCACGGCGACACGCTGGCCCGGCTTGATCTTGAGGCTGAAGTCCTTCAACAGGGGCGCTCGGCTCTTGTTGAAGCCGAAGGTCACCTCACGCAACTCGAGCTGACCGGTCAGTTGCAGGCGGCCCTTGAACGTGGGAATGGACTCCGATTCCGGGGACCGGCGAGCGATCACCGGGTCTTCGGTGGCCTTGGAGACATCCTCGAGTCGCTGCAGGTCGGTTTCCAGGGCCTGGCGCTGGTCGGCAAACTCGAGGAACTGCCCGACCGGTGACAGGAACATCTCCGCCAGGATATAGAACCCGACCAGGGTCCCCAGCGTCATTTCTCCTGCCATCACCAGGCTTGCGCCGACGCCCAGGATCACGGCGGCGCGCAGGATGGCCACCAGGCCCGGCAGCGCACCATTAAGTGCTCCCAGCTCGGCATAGTGCTGGCGCGCTTCCAGTTCACGCGCCTGCTGGCCGCTCCAGCGTGAAAAAAACCGGTCATCCGCACCGGTCATGCGCAAGGTGTCCGCATGCGAGAGCATCTGCATGCCGACACCAATCAACAGGCCCTGTTCACGGCGCATCGCCTGGATGCGAACCGTGCGCAGCGAATTCAGGAAATGCACCAGTGCACCGTGCACCAGTGCCAGCAACAGCACCAGCAGGGTCAGCCAGACATCGTAGACGAGCATCACCACGAGCATCACCACACTCATCGCCATATCGATGATCAGCACCAGAAACTGGTCCGTCAGGTTTTTCGCAATGCGGTCGATGGACGAGACCCGCTCGGTCAGATCACCGGTGAGGCGGTGTTCGAAGAACTCTACCGGCAGGCGCAGCAGTCGCGACAGGCCCCGGTTGTAGCCAATCACCGAAATGCGCACCGCCAGGCGCTTCAAAAACCGGTGCTTGAGCAGGGACAGGACATAGACCAGTGCGCCGCCGCCGAACAAGGCAGCCACCAGACCGCCCCAGGTCCCGTGGTTCTCCAGCACATCATCCACGAAAATGCCGATCGTGGCGGGAATGATCAGGGCCAGCACGGTGACCATGAACGCGCAGGCCAGCACCGCTGCGATCACCGTCCAGGCGCCGGCCAGCAGCTGGGTCAGTTGCGTGAACAGGCCCGGAGCCTGGCCGCCGGGTTCGAAATTCTCACCACGCTTGAACCGCAGCGCAATGCCGCTGTAGCTTTTCTCGAACTCCTCGACAGACACCCGGCGGTGTCCTGTGGACGGGTCGTTGAGGTAGAAATAGTGTTCATCGAAGCCTTCAAGGACCAGGAAGTGGCTGAACTGCCAGAACAGGATGGCCGGCATTGGCAGCATTCTCAACGACTCTGCGCGCACACTGAGTCCGCTGCATTCAAGCCCGTAGTGGCGCGAGGCGCGCAGCAGGCTCGCGGCACTGCTGCCGTCGCGGCTGACCTCGCATTTTTCGCGCAATTCGGTCAGCGGCACCCAGCGCCCGAAGTAGGCCAGTACGCTGCCGAGGCTGGCGGCACCGCATTCCGAGGCGTGCATCTGCAGCAGGACAGGTGTCGTGACCCGGTGCTTCAAGGTCTCCGGGGCGGCCTTTTCACCCGGCCCTTTTGCAGCGCCTGGCGCCACCTTACGAACGCCTCATGCGCACCAGTGCGAGCGGCGACTGGCGGCCGACTTCGATGATGACCCGGCACTGGTGGATGGCCAGGGCCATTTGATGCGGGCGTTCATCGAGCAGGATTTCAATGCGGTGCACGGACACCGGCACCTCGGACTCCATCCGCGAGAGGTTCTCTGTCCACGGCACCACGTTGATGGCACCGACCCGCCCGCCCAGTGTACCGGTGACACCATCGGGCGGGCCGAGCTCGATCACCGCCGGCATGCCGGCGCGGATGTCCGGGGCGACATTGCGCTTGATCCAGACCAGTGCATGCACGGTGCGTCCGTCCGTGAGCACGGTGCTGCCGGGCTCGACCAGCACACCCTCGACCGTTACGCTGCGTGCGATGCCGCCGAACAGGAGCCAGACCGTGAGCAGCACCAGCAGACCGGCGATGGCGGCGACCAGCAGGCGCTCGCGGGGCGTGGAGATGGTCAGCAGCCGGTCAAGTTGTTCGCGTTCCTCCTTGGCTTCGGCGACCATCTTGTGAAAGGACTCAAATGGATTATTGAACATGACCGGCAGCAGCCTCCTTATCGGGACCCGGCAAGGATCAGGAATATCCCGTGCGGCTTGAAGTGAACGTTGCAGTGATTATATGCAATCTCGACCCGGAATGATCAACTTCTTTATGCAGCGCACTCCCGGCGCCCGGTATGCATCGGCGAATGCCTTGTGTTTGGCGCGCGTGGATGACTTCACCTTGTTCAGGCAGTCAAGGTACAATGCCACGTCCACCGCAGCACCTGTGTACATGCTTGTCAACCACGAAACTCTTGAGAACCGCAGCCCGGTGCGCGCTTTGATGCGCCGCACAGGAGCGGTGTTTGCTGGCGCAGCGCTCCTGCTCGCATGCCTGGGCGTGACGGCCCTTGCGCAGGAAACCGCGCAGGAAAAAGGCCTGCAGATCGCACATGCCGCCGATGCCCTCAACAACGGCTTTGATGATTTCACCGCGGCGATGACGATGGTGTTGCGCGACCGCCAGGGCCGCCAGAGTACGCGCCAGATGCGCTTCAAGGTGCTGGAGGTGGAGGGCGATGGCGACAAGAGCCTGTTCGTGTTCGATACACCGCGCGATGTGGCCGGCACCGCCCTGCTGACGCACGCCCATATCAACATACCCGATGACCAGTGGCTGTACCTGCCGGCCCTCAAACGAGTCAAGCGCATCAACTCCTCGAAGCGATCCGGGTCGTTCATGGGCAGCGAGTTTTCATACGAGGACATGACCACGCCGGAAGTGGACGAATACACCCATACGTATCTTCGCGATGAGCCCTGCGGCGAGCTTACTTGTACGGTGGTCGAACAGGTTCCCCTGGACAAGCATTCCGGCTACAGCCGCAAGCTCGTCTGGCAGGACACCCTTGAGCTTCGTGTCTGGAAGATGGAGTTGTACGATCGCAGGAACTCGCACCTGAAGACGCTCATTTTTGAGGATTACAACCAGCACCTGGACAAGTTCTGGCGCGCCGGTGTACAGACGATGGAGAACCACCTGACCGGGGCCAGCACAGTGCTGGAATGGACCGATTTCCAGTTCCGCAACCCGCTGCACGAAAGCGAATTCACCAAGCCGGCACTTCGACGCATCCGCTGATGCGATGCGCCGGCGCCATGGCCGCTCTCCTTTTACTGGCCGTGGCCGGTGCCACGGTGCAGGCACTCGAGGTGACCGGTGATGTGAGCCTGCAGCCGCGCTGGTATCCGCAATCGCCGGCCTGGCCGGGACAGCGCTCGGGCACCGTCGGGCTGGTCATCGAGCCCACGCTGTACACGGACATCTCCGCCACCACCAGCGTGAACCTGACCCCGTATTACCGTTTCGACAGTGCCGATTCCAGGCGTACGCACACGGATGTGCGCGAGGCCTACCTGTTGACGTACGGGCAGTGGGGCGAACAGGAATGGGAGCTGCGCCTTGGCGTGGATCGCGTATTCTGGGGCGTGGCCGAGGTGCACAACCTGGTGGACATCATCAACCAGGTGGACCTTGTCGAGCACCCGCGCGACCGACCCAAGCTGGGTCAGCCCATGGCCCACCTGACGGTGTCCGGGGACTGGGGGCTGGCCGAGGCGTTCGTGCTGCCGTACCACCGAAAGCGCACCTACCCGGGGCACAAGGGACGCATGCGATCAAGACTCTCCATCGATGAGGACGCCCTCTACGAGAGCGGTGCGAGGGGGCGCCACGTGGATGCCGCCTTTCGCTACAGCCACGCCGTGGGTGTGCTGGATTTCGCCCTCAGCACCTTTGTCGGTACCAGCCGTGAGCCCTCGTTCGTGGTCCAGCCGCGCACTCCAACGGACCTGTCCCTGGTGCCGTACTACGGACAGATTCGACAATTCGGAATCGATGCGCAGCTCACCACAGATCCCTGGCTGTACAAGCTCGAAGCCATCTACCGCAGCGATGCACGCAACCTGCTCGGCCAGGAGGAGGATTACGGCGCCTTCATCGTCGGTCTCGAGCGAGCGCTCTACGGGGTGTTTGATTCGAACGCAGACCTGACCCTGCTGGCCGAGTGGCTGTACGATGAGCGCGGCGCGCGGGCGATCAGTGCTTGGCAGCATGACCTGTTCCTGTCCGGCTTTCTTGCGCTCAACGATGTCCCGGGCACGGAGATCCTGGTCGGACTGTTGAGCGATTTGCGTTATGAAACCCGTATCCTGAACATGGAACTCAAACGCCGCCTGCAGGGCAACTGGTCGATGCGCCTGGAGACCTTTGTGAACCTGCAGGTCGACCGTAAGGATTTGACCTACGATGGGCAGCGCGACAGTTTTGTCGGCGCAGAACTTACCTACAGCTTCTGATGGCAAGCAGTCCGCACAGGGGTGACCCGGGTCGCAATGCCCCTGGAAGAGAGTGAATTTTGACTGCGAATCCTATACATTTCCGGGTTCCGTTGAAACGGAGGGCATCAAGGATGTTACAAGGAGGCATGATGAGACATACACTGGTCTTGGCAGTATTGGGCCTGCTTATTGCAGGCTGTGGCGGCAGTCCCAGGGAAAAGCCGCCCGATACCCCGGAATACCACGCCATCCAGGACTACCAGCGGATTGCGGGCAACGCCAACCTGCTGCTGTCCACGGACCGGATCAACTACGCACCCGGTCGCACCGAGCCTGAGCGCGTCTCCGTGGAGTGCCGGGGCAGGTACTGTTCCGTGGGGTATTCGGCATATTTGCGCGCCAACAAGGTAGTCCCCGTGTTCACGGAAGACCTCACGCTGCTGGGAACAGCCAATGGCGCGAATGCGGCCATTGAGGACTACACAAGCCCCTTCAATGACGCACACACCTACGGCGGCTGGATGGACCACAGCCTGTTTGCCTCGACGGTTTTCCTTTACAAGAGCGATCTGGACCCGGACCAGGGCGTGATCCAGGCGTTTGCCACGGTCACCGGAAATGCCACGAACACCAATCCCCTGACACAAGCGACCTGGACGGGCTTTGTCTCCGCAAGGGATGATGCGGTCAACCCCAACCTGGCTTCGTATGTCACCGGCGATGCCCACATTTCCGTTCGCATTGGTGACCAGGTGATGGCGGATGTGCGCTTGAGTGATCTTGCCAACGTGAGCACCGGGCAGACCTACCGTGATGTGATCTTTGATGACCTAGTGGTAACGGGCGGGCAGTTCAGTCGCTACCACGCAGACGATGACCGGCTGTCCGGTGTGTTTTATGGCCCCAATCACGAGGAGGTCGGCGGAGTGTTCGAGTCTACCGAGGGCCTGCTGGGCTCCTACGGTGGCCGCAAGTCGGCCCAGTAGGTACCAGGCTGATCCGGAAGGGATGCCCTTCTGTTTTAAACAGGGGTGGCGCCTTCAAGCGTGAACGCTGTCAAACTCATGGCCTTGGTAAAGCTTTGCCCAACCGCCACAAAGGGACTTATATGCAAAAGCTATCGGCGAGAGAATAGGTGCGGCACTTACAACTTGGTTTAGAGTGGGCGAACAACTCGCCGTCTTGTGGTGATCCTGACCGTTCTAGTTCTGGTCAGTATCCTTCGGACGGTGGCTCGTCGCCTCACATACCTACGTTTTGTCATGGGATTACTCCTTTTGACAAATAGTAGGTTTAAGCCTGCCTTCTCCGAGAGCGACCATTGCCCCCAAGTTGTCAAAGGGTCAGTTGCTTTTTGGAGCGTAGGGCTGTGAGTGCCGCATATGATAATTATACTAGCTGATTGAGATAGGTCCTATAGGTTTATGTACGAGGAGGGCTTGAGTGATGTAAAGCCTTTCATCCTGTAAAAGGATGTCTGGCATCACGAACGTATAGGGAAGCTGGAGAAGCACTTCCAGCAAACCGACCTTGCACAAATCGATCATGCATGAGGCATCACTGACGACTACAGGCATTTGCTTCAACAGGCCCTTTCAGTCCTTTTTCAATTTCTGACAGGGGCTGTCGCAGCAGTTCGCCCGCCTTGACAGGGGAGATTAGCTTTTCTGCCAACGCCCAGTAACACAGGCGCTCAAAGCGGCAGGGTAGCTCATACGTGCCTTCCTCACTTTTTTCCTCAAGGGGCTCCGGTTCCACAGAACGCCACTGCCTGGCAAATTTCTGGAATGCGTAGGATAAAGCTGACTCACTCAGGATGCCTAACTGCGTTGACCGTACAAGAAGTGCAGCTGCACTGACTCGATACATACGTTTCAGGTTAATGATCTCCTGATATCCAAATGCGCTCCTGTGTTCTCCAATCTCTTGAATCAGATGTGCTTTGGGAACCAGAAATGCTCCAGCAAACACATTCGATGCCCGCTCGTGATCCACAGTGGAATCCGAATCTATAAGTCTGTGGGCAAGTTCGTGGGCCAGCGTAAACCGTCGCCTCTCCAACGTGATGTTTTGATTCACAACAATGACAGGCAGGGACTGCTTGTGGTTTGGCCTTCGCACCAAGGCCGTCAGCCCGGAAACACCTGCAGGCAGTGGGAGAATCAAAATCTTGATACCTCGATCTTCCAGCAAGGCCGTCATGTTTGGGATTGGATCAATTCCAAGATTCCACTCCTCTCTCACGTCCATGGCCAGTATTTCACCCTCGTCAGCAAGTCCGAGAAACCGGTTGCCGAATTTTCGCGACCTCCATGAATTGCTGTCCAATCCCAGTAATTCCTCGACGGCGATATATCTTTGCAGGCTGTCAATAACCACAGCCTCTACGCGCACCCGATCTTTTGCACTCGTGCCGGACAGTTTCCTAAACTCGACCTCCTCAAGCTTCTCCACCTGTTCGCTGAGAAGATACTCAAGCGACACATCGAGAGTTTTCACGAGGGCAAGCAAAACACTCGAACTTGGCATCATTTCACCACGCTCGTACTTGCCAATGGCCTGGGCACTGGCCTTGCGATCAAGCGCATCAGAAAGACTGCGTAATGAATAGCCTGCCTTTATTCTTGCCAATTTCAATCGTTCTCCAAACATGAGCCCCCCAGATGGACATCAGATTTACAAAATTGTATTGTCACACAAATATGTAAACTTATTGAATTTTATCGGCGCCAATCCGATTATTGGCTCAGATTCTAGTTCCCATAACCTTAGGAGATGTATATGACTAAACGTAATCAGCATGTCGTGCCACATGAAGACGGGTGGGCCGTCCGTGGTGCGGGAAGCCAAAAAGCTTCGTCCGTTCACCGGACACAGCGCGAAGCAATTGATGCCGGCCGAACGGTCGCTCGTAACCAAAAATCCGAGCTTTTTATCCACGGTAGAGATGGTCAGATCAGGGGCCGTGATTCCCATGGCAACGACCCGTTTCCGCCGAAGGGATGAATGGTACTGAAGCAGGCCTGCAAGTTCTAACTTAGCTACTGGTGATTTGGAAAATATGGAAATGTTATACAGTCCAGTACTTGAGATCGCTGCGCAGCTTTTTAAGTATCCGGCTCACATGCTATCCAGGCATGTATATAAGAAGTTTTCAAGACGGAGAAAAATGAAACGGCTGCGTAAATTCCTTAAAGCGTATATTGTCTCGGTAATTTTTTTGTCCGGTCTTCTTGCTTGCTTTACTATGTGTCGGTGGAAAAGAGTTTAGGTGCACTCATGGTGACTTGCTGGCGTTATTTAGCGAATGAAAATATTTGGCCTTTGTAATAAAGGTTCGCTCATGAAGTGGGGAACTCTGACAGCGGGTATTGCCGTACTTGCGGGTTTAGCGGTTGTAATGAACAGCCCCCTGGATGCGCGCCAGGGGGTCCCCGTACAACCGGAAATCGTGGATATCAGTGCGGGCAAGATTCTCTATGCCCAACATTGCGCTTCCTGTCATGGAGATCGTCTGCAGGGCCAGAAGGATTGGCGCAAGGAAAGTGCAATAGGGGTGTACCCGGGACCTCCGCATGATGAGACGGGGCATACCTGGCATCATGGGGACGGGTTACTGTTTACGTACACCAAGTATGGCGGTACAGCTACACTCGCTGCACGGGGACTGAAGGATGTCAAAAGTGGCATGCCAGGGTTCGGCAGTAAACTGAGCGACCAGGAGATCTGGGATATCCTGGCGTTTATCAAATCGACATGGTCGCAACGTATGCGCGAGTTGCAGGCACAGCGTACCCAAGCTGAACAAATGGACTCCCCATAACGACCACCTATATTGTCGTATTTTTTCTGGGTTGTCCGTAATCACTTATTCCCTTGAGTAGAGTGAAGCATGTCTATCAAATCCCGCATTCTGAATCGCCTGAGTCGCTCCAGGCGCTATGTCTTTTTACGAAACGATTTCAAGGATATCGCCGGGTATGACCAGGTGGGACGTGTATTGCGTGACTTGGTGAAAGACAGTCAGCTGCTCAAGGTCGGATACGGTGTCTATACCAAGGCTAGAATCAATTCGATCACAGGCAAGCTCATGCCTGCGTGCCCTGGCGGCTCGGATGCCGTCATTCTTGAGGCACTCGAGCGCCTTGGTGTTGACTATTCATTGGGCAGGAGTACAACTCAATACCTCGCCGGTGAATCTGCACAAATTCCCGCATTTACACAAATCGAAACACCTTATGGTTTCAAACGTTGTTTGTCTGTTGGAAATAGCCAGCTGAATGCCTGACCTGGCGACGACCTTCGCTGAGGCCGCTGACGCCTTGGGTATTGGTGCAATCTCTATTGTTGAAAAGGATTCCTACGTAGTCGAACTGCTGAGGGTTCTTCAATCCCTTCGATTTAATTTCTACCAATAGGTATTCTCTAGGGGCACGGTGCTGGCTAAATCCGGGACCAACTCAAACCGAAAGTCCGGGGACGCCAATATCAACCTGGTGCCTAGCTTCCAGTTGACGCTGTCAGCGGTCATGATGAACTGGAATCAGAAATTTGCCTGTTAACTAGCATATAAACCTTCATTAAGTTGTAATCAATGCAGAAATCTGTGATGATTAGGAGATGATTCATCGATTTCGTATAAATAATTTCCAATCCATCCGGGAGGATGTAGAACTCGACCTGCGCATTCCTGGCACGACTCCCGAGATGCCATGCTTCAGGAGAAGCCGTTCACGATCGGACATTCGTCTTCCGAGTGTCGTCGCTCTGGTTGGCCCCAATGGATCCGGAAAGACAGCCTTGCTGCGTGCCATCATGGCAACCGCAAACTTTGCAGCATATTCATACCGATCCTACAATTCGGGGAGCACCGCTGAATTTCTTCCATTCCTTTCGCAAGACACAAGGAATGGACCCACTCGTATTGAGGTGGATTTTGATGCCTCGTGGCTGGACGCTGATTCGCAGAAGTCCAGTTCACTGCTTCGTTACACCCTGATACTTGTACGTGAAGGTGAGTTCGACATCGTACCCACCAGTGTTGACTACGAAGCACTGCATGCTTTCCCGAAGGGACGGCCTAGACGTATCTTTGAAAGGCGGCGAGACAAGCCAATCTATATTTCCAAGGAATTAGGGGTAAAGCCACACGATGACCGTCTCTCTTCCATTCCGCCAAGTGCATCCGTAATCTCGGCCCTTGCTGAGATGAAAGTGGGATCCTTTCCTGGGATTGCGAGAGACATTGGCCAGGTGCAAACAAACATTGTCGGCCCCGATCCGTGGCGACTCGATACGGAAACAGTAATTCGCTTCTACCAGGAAAATAAGGACCTGGTGGACACGGTCTGTAACAGGCTACAACGCTTTGACCTTGGTATTGGAGGTATGCGACTCCATAAGCTTACAGATGGTCAATGGAAGCTGTTATTCGACCATGCAGGCTTGGACGTGCCGGTTGTCTTGGATAGAGAATCCGCAGGTACGCGTCACCTGGTGCACATTTTTCCGCAACTTCACTTTGTTCTCGATACCGGTAACCTAGCAATCATGGACGCGCTAGACTCAGATTTTCATTCGGACCTCTCCGCTGAGATTCTGGGCTGGTTTCGACAGGAGCAAACTAACCTGAACAATGCGCAACTGATCTGCTCGCTTCACAATCTGTCCGTGCTAGACGATCTAGAGAAGGAGGAGGTGTTCGTAGTGCAGAAGGACCGCCATGGTGTCACTCACGCCCATGGAGCGCGCAATGTTTCAGGTCTGCGGCGCGACGGCAATCTCCAAAAGCAATACCGAAGCGGCTCGATTGGTGGGTTGCCCAGATTCGGTTAATGAGTGCTCTTGCGGCTATCCATCCCTAAACGTAAGCGGTTTTTCATCGGTGCCGAGGGTGAAAGCGAGCGATCCCTGGCAAAGTGGCTTTCGCAATTATGTGATGAAGCTGGTCTCCATGTTCATCTGGATATAAGGGTCGGTAGTGGTGGAGACAGCCTGGTGGTCGTCATCTACTCGGTGAAGCAATACAAGAAGCGTACGAGAGATCATGGAAAGTTTTCAGCGGGACTGATTCTGTTGGATAATGACCGAATTGAAAATGACAGATTGAATGGCCGTGATCCACTTACAGGTTTGGACGGAGAGGATTTGAGTTTAGTCCGACTGGTTCCGAATCTTGAAGGGTTTTTACTGCGACTCCATCGTGGTTACGAGAACCGATTTGTGTCAGCGCAGACTGCCCGAAGATCGCTTCTTAGGCTATGGCCTGAATACGATAAACCACCCACAGCGGATATGTTAAGCAGTCGTTTTAACTTAGAGGACCTGCAGCGAGTCGCCCAGCAGGACGAGGAAATACGGCAAGCTATGGAGGTTCTTGGATTAACATACTGACTGATCAACAAAGCTGGACAACGTATTCAGCACACCCTACTGCTAATCGTATGCGATTCAATTGACTTACCCAATCAAGGAGTAGATTCATGAGTACCACGATCATCGTTCGAGGCGTCCATCCAGGCGATAAGTCGTGGCTCAAGCGCGAAGCGGAGCAAAGAGGCATCTCCATGGAAGAGTTTGTTCGTCGCCTGATTCATGAAAAGCGTCAGCACTCACAAGTACAAGCAAAACCGTCCAAAGCCTTTCGGCGATACTTCGGGCCAAAGCATGGCGTTGAGTTGCCACTGTCTGCACGCTACGGCTACAGACCTGTCCTGCGTTCTAATGAGAACAAAATATGATGTGCCCGCATCCCCTACTGCAGGTAAGATTGGGGACCCACTAAGTTCCAGATAAACAGAAGCGGTTATCGCCCATTGTAGGGCACCAGCAGGGAGCGCCCGGTCATCGACTTGGGCTTTCGGATCCCCATCAGCTGCAGTACTGTCGGTGCCACGTCACTCAGGCCGCGCCCGTTGGCCAGGTCCCAGTTGTCCTCGTCAATCACAAGGCACGGCACCGGGTAGGTGGTGTGCTGGGTGTGCGGCTCACCGGTATGCGGGTCAACCATCTCATCACAATTGCCATGATCGGAGGTCACCACCACCGAGACGCCCTGTTCAACGGCAGCATCGAGCACGCGACCGGCCTGCGTATCGAGAGCTTCCAGGGCCGCGATCACGGCCTCTTTCTTGGCCGTGTGTCCGACCATGTCGCCGTTGGCGAAGTTGGTCACTACCAGCGAATAGGACGGATTACGCAAGGCCTTGATGACTTCATCGGCCACTTCCTCGGCGCTCATTTCGGGCTGCTCGTCGTAGGTGGCGACCCTGGGTGAGGGAACGATCTTGCGGTCCTCGCCCTCGTAGGCTTCCTCGTGACCGCCGTTGATGAAGTAGGTCACGTGCGGGTACTTTTCGGTTTCCGCACAGTGGAACTGGTGCATCTCGAGCTTGCTGATGATCTGCGCGAGGTTGGTTTCCGGGCGACGCGGCGGGAAGACCACGGGTCCGAGAAACTCCTTGCTGTATTTCGTCATCATGACCAGGCGCACCGGCTTGAATCCGAAGCCCCGGTCAAAGGCCTTGAAGCCTTCCTTGGCCAGCGCCTTGCTGAGCTGCAGCGGGCGGTCACTGCGGAAATTGCAAAAGATCACCGGAACCCCTGCGCTCATGGGACGTGCACTGTCAATCACCGTCGGGGCAATGAACTCGTCGGTCTCGCCGCGCTCGTAGGCATTCATGATCGCGCTCTTGGCGTCCTCGGCCTTCTCGCCCTCGCCGCGCACCAGGGCGCGCCAGGCCTTCTCCGTGCGCTCCCAGCGCCGGTCGCGGTCCATCGCGAAATAGCGCCCCATGACCGTGGCGATCACACCGTCGGCCTTGTTCAGGGCCCGGTTCAGGCGCATCAGGTACTTGCGCGCACTCTTGGGCGGGGCATCGCGCCCGTCCGTGATCAGGTGCAGCACCGGGCAGGTGTCATGGTCACGGCACAGCTTGATGAGCGCAATGATGTGGTTGATGTGCGAGTGTACGCCACCGTCCGAGAGCAGGCCGATCAGGTGTACATAGCCGTCTTTTTTCTTGCCCTGCTTGATGGCGCGCACCAGCGGCGACATCTCGGCCAGGCTGCCGTCTGCGATGGCATCGTTGATGCGGATCAGGTCCTGGCGAATGACCGAGCCGCAGCCGATGGTCATGTGTCCGACCTCGGAGTTGCCCATCTGTCCGGGCGGCAGGCCGACCGCCTCACCGGAGGCTTCCAGCACGGTGTGCGGATAGTGGGAGAAGTAGTGATCCAGGCGCGGGGTCTCGGCGCGCAGCACGGCATTGTTGGCCTTGCTGGGGTTCACACCGATGCCGTCCAGGATGACCAGCATGACGCGGTTTCGAAGCTTGATCGGTTTTTTCACGAAATTCGCGGGGCTGTAAAAGCTCGCAATTATGCACCAAATGCCAGGGGCTGTCTGCTAGTCGGAAGGGGGCTTTTTGTCCTCGTCATCCTCAAGCGGGGGCACCGGTGCAAGCTCCGCCGCGCGCTCCTCGGGTGACAGCGGCACGGCATTGGCTGGCGCCGGGGTCGATGGCGTTCCGGCTCGGATCGGCTCCCCGCCCGGGGTGGTGGGCACGACCTTCTTCGGTTTGACCAAGCGTGAGAACAACAGGCCGAGTTCGAACAGGATCCACACCGGGACGGCGAGCAGTACCTGCGAGATCACGTCGGGTGGGGTCAGCAGCATGCCGATCACGAAGGCAGCGACGATCACGTACGGGCGCTTGGCAGCCATCTGCTTCGGTGTCATCACGCCGATGCGCACCAGCACCAGGGTCACCACCGGCACCTCGAACGCCGCGCCGAAGGCAATGAAGATCTTCATGACGAAATCAAGATAGCGACCGATGTCGGTCATCACCGCGACCCCTTCCGGGGCCGTCTTCGTGAAAAAGCCGAACATCAGCGGAAAGACGACGAAGTAGGCAAACGCCATACCGACGTAAAACAGCACCGAGCTCGATACCAGGATCGGGAACACCAGCGTTTTCTCGTTCTTGTACAGGCCCGGGGCGACGAACGCCCAGGCGTGGTACAGGATCAGTGGCACAGCCAGTACCAGGCTGAGCAGGAACACCAGCTTGAACGGGGTCAGGAACGGTGAGGCCACCTCGATGGCCACCATCGTGCTCGACTCCGGCAGGTGCGCCATCAGCGGGCCGGCCAGCCAGCCGTACAGGGTGTTGGCGAACGGGAACATCACGATCAGCAGGGCGAACACGCTGCCGACCACCCACATCAGGCGGGTGCGCAGCTCGTACAGGTGCGAGAGCAGGGTTTCCTGCTTGCCCCCTTCAGTCTCGGGGTTCGGGGTGCCCTCGGGAGTCTCGGTACCCTTAGCACTGCCCTCGGGTTCATTCGCCATCTTTTTTCTCCGCGGGCGGGACGGTTGAGGCGGGCTCGGACTTGGAGGATTCAATCTGCTTCTCGACGGCTTCCACCAGCGGGTCCTCGTCGTCCTCGTTTTCAAGATCCTCCTCGAATTCACGCTGCGTGTCCTTGAGGATGGCCTTGAGCTCGCCGATCTCGGATTGCTGCTTTTCCAGCATCTCCTTGAGTTCAACGGAGCGGATCTCGGATTCGATGTCGGCACGAAAGGCGGCCAGCGTGCGCTTGGCACGGCCGAACCAGCGACCGGCCTGGGCAGCCAGGCGCGGCAGGCGTTCGGGTCCGACCACCAGCAACACCACCACCATGACCAGGGTTAGCTCCCAGAAGCCGAAATCAAACATGGGCCTTGGGGATTATTCTTTCGGCGGGATTTCTTCGGACTTGGGCTCTTCAGGCTCGCTGTCTTCTTTGACGGATTTCTTGAAGTTCTTGACCGCGCTGCCGATGTCCCCGCCAATGTTGCGCAATTTTTTCGTGCCGAAAATCAACACGATGATCAGTAGTACGATCAGTAGCTGCCAGGGGCTGATTCCCATAACGTTTACTCCGGTTCAATCATTGTTACGTGCGGGCTCAACGTGAACGCTCGCGCTGCGCCTTCTCCACAAGCCCCGAGGTTCCGAACCTGCGCTCGAGCTCATCCAGCACCGCCTGCGGACCAATCTCGCGCCAGGCCAGAAGCACCAGGCAGTGAAACCACAGGTCGGCCACTTCATGGACCAGGTACTCGGGTTCACCACTGCCAGCCTCCACCGTCTCGCCGGCCTCCTCGCGAATCTTGGCCAGCATCGCATCCAGCCCACCCGCGTACAGGCGGGCCACGTAGGAGTCCTCGGGCGAAGCCTGCTTTCGCGACTCCAGGGTCTCGGCAATTTTCAGCAGGGTGTCGTCGGTGCTCATCGCTCGTATTTGCCAGGCTGCGGCCCCCTACAGTACCACAGGCCCGGCCTGCGGCTCTATTATAGCGCCTTTGGGGAACGGAAATGTGCAGCTCTAGAACCTTTGCTATTCTCGCGGTCTCTAACGACTAAAGCGCGTATTGCCCTTGCCTGCGTGAATCTACAAAATGTATATGCGGCACTGTTTAGGCCTTCTTTTTTATTAGGTCATTCAACTGGTGATGCCAATGCATCGCAGGCAATTGTAGTGGGATGCTCTGTTGGGTTGTATTTAGGCCAATCTCTTTCTACCTGAAAAGGCCCCGAAAATATCTTCCCCATAGATATATCCGACATCTTGTCTAGTGATATATGGGAATGCTTGAAGATTGTATTTGTGCGAGTGGCGGACATCCTTGTGGCCCTCACAGCATCTTATAGATTGCTTTTGCTTATATTTGGTGACCTCACCACTTCTGCATTGTGTACATTCGATGCTATTTGCCCAACACTCTTGTTTAAGATGCCCTCTGCACAATTTTCATCAGGAAACTTTCACGCATACATCAGACGTTGACCTTTAGGTTCAGGAATTGAGTCGCCATGCTCTCGGGCCACATCGAGCCACAACTTAATGGCATTACAAGCGCTGGACAAGGCTTCCTGTTGGGTGTCTCCGTGAGCCATGCATCCTGGTAATTCCGGTACTTCAGCGATGAATGCCTTATCCTCATCGCTCCAGTAAATAATGGTTTCGTACTTATACATGATCACTTATCTCCCAACTTATATTTTAGGATAATATTACGGACTTGGCGAACTTGGTAAGGCTTGGCCTTCCCGCCCTCTTTTTGCAAATTAATCATTTCTGTGACGCCCTCTTTTCTGTACATGTGGTGACTTCCCCGAATCCTCAGTGTAAATCCCAACCGCTCAAGAAGATTGCATAGATCAACAAATGCGATTTCAGCATCAGACTTGCCGTACACGATGCGGGTCAAAAGCTTTTCATATTTCCCCATGGCGCAGATTTAGAATACTAAACTAATTAATTATAAAGTTTCGTTTGCTTTTTCAATTTCGTTCAGCCATTTTTTAGGTTTATCATTTGCAACTTTTATATAGGACGCGTCTGTGCAGGTATGAAATACAGCCTTGCGTAATGGTGGCATCACCAGTACTTCATCTGCAGTCAGATCAAATTTTATTTTAGGAAGACTCTGCTTGCCTTTGGAAAAATAACTTTTGTAAACATGTCCCTGACAGGAGCGGGTGTTCTCTTGGGTTTAGAGTAAATATCAAATTTGAGTCTGTCCGTCTGAATTTCAATCCCTGTTTCTTCAAATACCCATTCGGCTATCGAGGTGAATTGATTGATCAATAATTCTTCATTGATATGTGCTTCATCCCGCAGTGTGAAATCCAAATCTTCTGAGAACCGGCAGGTTTCAAAGTAGCATTTCTTCAGACATGTTCCGCTTTTAAATACCCATGATCGGGATAAAACCGGGTTTCTGTTAATAGCAGCAAATAACCAACCGAGCACATAGTCTTTTTCTACGACATGGGGCGTTAAACCCGTTTCGTCAGCAACGGCCATTATTTCGTCCTTCTTTGGCCGCACCCCGTTCAGGTGCGCACCACGATTCCTTTCGAGGCCATGTGGGCCTTGGCCTGCCCGATCGTGTATTCCCCGAAATGAAAGATGCTTGCGGCAAGCACCGCATCGGCGCACCCGAGGCTCACGCCTTCGGCCAGGTGCTCCAGCGTGCCGACCCCGCCGGAGGCGATCACAGGGATCCCCACCGCCTCGCTCACCGCACGTGTAAGCTCCAAGTCGAAGCCCGTCTTCATGCCATCACAATCCATGCTGGTCAGCAAGATCTCACCGGCGCCAAAGGCCTCCATCTTTTTTGCCCAAGCGATCGCCTCAAGCCCGGTGGGCTTGCGCCCGCCGTGGGTGAAGAGTTCCCAGCGCGGCGACTCGTCGTCGGTGCTCACCCGCTTGGCATCAATCGCAACGACAATGCATTGCGCGCCGGTGCGCGCACTCGCTTCTCGCACGAACTCGGGGTTGAAGACCGCGGCAGTGTTGATGGCAACCTTGTCGGCGCCTGCATTGAGCAGCGTGCGGATGTCCTCGATCTTGCGGATACCGCCGCCGACGGTCAGCGGGATAAACACCTTGCGAGCTGTCCGCA
>LXNI01000509.1_pt1 | contig 43674 bp, 43 predicted proteins | sample 809091 | NCBI WGS metagenome assembly LXNI01 (sample SAMN04870527, study PRJNA318959) | sponge metagenome | biome: 01000161; feature: marine sponge reef; material: water | host: Sarcotragus foetidus | place: Greece: Milos, Mediterranean Sea | collected 2013-05-29 | depth 5-7 m
GTGGGAGTCGGTGTTGGAGTGGGAGTCGGTGTTGGAGTGGGAGTCGGTGTTGGAGTGGGAGTCGGTGTAGGAGTGGGAGTCGGTGTTGGTGTGGGAGTCGGTGTTGGTGTTGGTGTTGGTGTCGGTGTTGGTGTCGGGGCCGGCGTGGGTTCTGGAGCACCCGCCGGATTGATGACCAGCGTTGCCGCCCGCCACTCCTCTTTCGTTGTCTCCGCCAGGTCGAACGACGCCGGGCCGCTGGGTCCCGCCCCAGTGAGCACAGTGTCGGCAGCGCCCGCCCCCACCCCGGAGCTCCCCCGGCTGCCCAGCGAAAAACGCCCCGTGTGCCCCGCCGGATACCCATCCACAGCCGTCAGGTCCCCGCCGTCGACCCCGTAGATCCGCAGAACCCGCGTGTTCGCACGGGGTGCCGTCACGCTCGGGGCCGTTGGCGCGTTCGTCTCCTCGGTGGCGGTCCCCGCCGGCCCCACCGGGAAGGCAGGATCGACCCCGCGGTAGCGCAGGATCGCGGCGATCGCCTGGCGGCTCCCGCCCGTCCACCCCAGCGTCAGAGCTTCCCCCTCCGAGCCGTCGGCAAGCCGGAACCACACCGCCAACGTCGCCTCTTCCTGGTGCGTGAACCCGCTCTCTGCGAGCGTCCACCCCGGCGGGGTGAGCGGCGTGCGCTCCCGGTCGATGGCGAGGATGGCCACCAGCAGGTCGCCGCCCTCCCCAGGGGGCACGTCCACGGCGATGCTCTGCGGCCCACCACTCGATGTCTTGGCTGCCGTCCGCAAGTCCACGAACGAGGGGGCGATGGACTCCGCCGCCAGGGCGGGGCGCGGGTCGGCCTGAAGCGCAAAGGCGGCCAGGACGCCCAGCGCCAGGCTCAGGGATACGGCGGCGGCAACAGTGCGGAGTCTCACCCGGTGGCCCTGTGAAGGAAGGGGCCACTGGCCTACCTGTCCTTCGCGCCCGCAAGTTTACAGATTAAGAAAGCAACTGTTGTAGAACGTATTTTCTGCCATCTGCCCCCACTCCTCCTTCCACAGCCCCAGGTGCCGCCCTCGCGTACACTGCCCGAAATCTCTTGGTGGGAGCGCACACATGGGCATCCTCGATCTCTTCAGCCTCGAAGGAAAGATTGCGATGGTGACGGGCGGCGGCGGCGGCATCGGCCGTGGTATCGCCCTCGGACTCGCCGAGGCAGGCGCCGACGTGGCCGTCGCTGGACGCCGCGAGCAGTTGCTCAAGGATGTCGGCAAGGAGATTGAGGACCGCGGCCGCCGCACCCTCGCCCTCCCCACCGACGTGCGCGATTGGTCGAAAGTCGAGGGCCTCGTGCAGTCGATGATGGACCACTTCGGCCGCATCGATATCTGGGTCAGCAACGCCGGAGGCCTCCAGGAGCAGGGCGTCAACTTCCTCGTGAAAACCCCCGAGGAGTCCTGGGACGCCACCACCACCCTCAACTTCAAGGCCCCCTGGATGTGCGCCAAGGCCGTCTGGCCCGCGATGCGCAGCACCGGGGGCGGGTCCATCATCAACGTCAGTTCCGTCGGCTCGCTCGCTCGCGGCGCTCCCACGAACGGCGTCTATACCGCCTCCAAGGCCGGCCTCAACCACCTCACCCAGACCCTCGCCCTCGAGATGGCGCCCTTCAACATCCGCGTCAACGGGATCCTTCCCGGCTCCGTTCGCACCGAGGACTACGAGGACGCCTCCGGCGGCGACGACGACTACTTCGAGAAGATGGCCCAGAACGAACCCCTCAAACGGCTCGGCAAGGAAGAGGACTTCGGCGCCGCCGCCGTCTACCTCGCCTCCGACGCCTCCAGCTGGGTGACCGGCACGCTGCTCAAGGTCGCGGGCCACCCCTAGCCCGCCCCCTTTGCGGACTCGCCTCCGGCTGGCTACCGTACGCGCCTGACTCCCAGGAGGTTCTCCATGCCCGAAGGAATGCGCGACCACGAGGTCGTATCCGTCTATCCCTACAGCGAGGACCAGATCGACCAGCTCATGAACGATGCCAGCGAGTGCATCCTCATGTGGGGCACGAAAGACGGCTGGCCCGTCGGTGTCTACCACTCCTTCGTCTGGAGGGACGGCAAGTTCTGGATCACCTGCGCCGCCCACCGCCACCGCGTCGCCGCCATCCGTCGCGACGGGCGTGTGTCCGTCGCCGTGAGCGGCATCTCCGCGAAGAGCCCCGACTCCCCGCGCGGCGCCGCCACGGCCAAGTGCCGCGCCGTCATCCGCGAGGACCAGGAGACCAAGGACTGGTTCTATCGCGCCCTCGCCCACAAGGCCAACCCCGACGACAAGGCCGCCGAGGACGACTTCGTCGAGCGCCTCGACTCGCCCCTGCGCATCATCATCGAGGCCACCCCCGAGAAGTGGATCACGTTCGACAGCGGCAAGTCCGGCAAGGACGTCGCCGGCACCCTCACCGACGAGGAGCGCGGCCCGCGCCTCGACTCCGACGCCGTCCGCATGCGCGCCGAGCGCGAGCGCCGCGGCCTCGACCCGGACGCTCGCTAGGCGGGTGCGTCTCCTCTGCTAGCTTCCAGCCCCGGGCGCTCGCGGAGAGATGGATCCCTACCCCCGGACCCGGCACTGATGGTCCGGCTGCTCGCCCGGCGGGAGTGTCGGGCAGATAGGCAGGTCGCCGACTCGCACAGGCCTGTCGGCAGTAGAAGACCCAACCTGGCAGTTCAGGCACTGAGGGTCGGTGTAGCCCGCACCCTTGCCCATAGGTGTAACGACGACCCATACGTCCGGTCCCTCTGTGTGCGGGTTATTGCGTTCGACATCCGTAGGCACCGTGTGCCCGTAGATCGTTCCTGACCTCGGGGTCACGTTGATCCGCGCCACACCCGATACGGAACAAGTAGCCGTATACCTGGTAACGGGCGTATTGCTGTCAGGGTCAGGCGTTCCCGAGATTTCTACGGTGCGCTGCCCGACGTAGATGTACGTGAGGTGGATCGGACGCGCATCATTCTCCAGCAAATCGACGGACATTCGCGTGCCCCTCGCCTCGACACCGGTAACGCCATAGCGATTTCTACCCTGGGTCACTTCCGGTGCATCGGGGTCCCCTTCAGCGGGGTCCCACTCCAACGTGAACGGCCCCCGGCAGGCGGACCACCGGATGGAGCCGAGGTAGTTGCGACACCACCCGTTCTCCACGCGGTTAGGCCGACTCGGACCTTCACTCCCCGAACACTCCAGCCGATTGCTTGGTACGCGCGCCGTGAAGCTCACGGTGGTGCCCGGGCGCCCAGTCACGGTTGTGTCGGGTTGTGGCGTGCAACTCGGTGTGGCGAAGTTTTCAGGCAGTTGGCCCTGCTTGCAGGGCGGTGGCGGATCCTGCGCCGACGCGAGGGACGCACCGCCCACCAGGGCGGCTGCAAAGGTGATGGCAACGACTGCGAGGCCCAGGGACCGATGCATACTGGTAGCCTCCCCAATAGCGAACTTGTATTACCAAGGGTTGTAGCCGCTGGCGGGGCCGCTGCCTAGGTGCATTTGTACCAAGTTGGGATTAGTTTTTTTCCCCTTTCAATTTATGCACATGCTCGGGTACAAGACGCTCCACTCGCGTGGAACTGACAGGTGGAGCGTGCGGCTGCGCCCCCCCATCCTCCGCGTCACATGGAATGCCAGGTCCAGCTCCGGCGCTCGCGGAGCAGCCCCGCCCTACCCCCGGGTCCGGCACTGATGGTCTGGCCGCTCGCCCGGCGGGAGTGTCGGGCAGGTCGGCAGGTCGCCGACTCGGACCAGGGTGCCATTGCCCTTTCCGACCTGGTTATCTGGGTGCTGGGGGTCGGTGTAGCCGACTCCGCCCTCCGCCGGCGTGACGACGACCCAGACGTTTCCGCCCGAACGGTCAGCATCCGCCGGCACCGTGTGCCCGTAGATCGTCGAGGACCGCGGGGTCACGTTGATGCGCGCCACGCCCGATATGGAACAGTTAGCCGTATACGTGGAAATGGGCCGATTGCCGCTACCGTCAGGCGTTCCAGAGAACTGAATGCTGCGCTGCCCGACGTAAACGTACGTGAGGTACAACGGGGCCGTTCGGCTTTCCCCAACATCGACGGTCAGTCTGGTCCCCCTCGCCTCGACGCCTACAACGCCGTCGGAGTGGTGAAAACTTTCAATTTCATCACCCGCCTCATTAAGTGACATATGAACCCCGCCCTCGCCTTCGGCCGGGTCCCACTCCAACGTAAACGGCCCCCGGCAGGAAGACCACCGAAGGTTCTTCTCAACATGGCACCAACTGCCGCTTGCCGAGCACTGCTCAGTCGGGACACTCGCGGTGAAGCTGCGAACGGTTCCCGCGCGCGCACTAACGGTCGTGTTGGGTTGTGGTGTGCAGTTCGGTCTGCTCTCTCCAGACTGTGGAGGCAGTTGGCCCTGCTCGCAGGGCGGCGGCGGATCCTGCGCCGACGCGAGGGACGTACCGCCGATCAGGACGGTTGCGATGGTGACGGCAACGGCCGCCAGGCCCAGGTACAGCTGCATGTTCGTGACACCCCCAGCGAAATACCTCTATTGAAAGGTATAAACGTTTGACGGCGGCTCTGTATAGGTGCACATGTACCTGGTTGCACCACCAGTTTTGACCATTCACAAGTTAGACTTTGTCCCATACAAAACTGGTATGTACTGGTAAACCGAACATGCAGGGCCGCCAGACTCCGCGTCGACCCTCCCGAACGGTCCGGCAGCAGCGCGTCTGGGTCAGTCGGTAGGAGCCCTGGCCCCGAGGGGCCTCACACCACGTCGAATTCCAGGTCCAGCCGGGGCTGCTCGTTCATCGGGCCGGCAACCTGGATGTGTGCCTGGCCGCCCGCCTTCACCCGTGGGTCGCCCATCGCCTGCAGCAGCGCCTTCGAACCGATGACCGCCTCCGAACGCGCCAGCTGGTACCCCACGCAGAAGTGCTTCCCCAACCCGAAGCCCAGGTGGCTCGCCTTGCCGCCCTCGTAGTATCCCGACCGTAGTTCCCGTCCGAAGTGCAGGTCGTCGCGGAAGATGTCGAACTCGTCCGGGTGGTCGAACACTCGCTCGTCGTGGTTCCCCCCGAAGATCGAGAAGTGCGCCTCCGCCCCCACCGGGATCGTCTGGCCGTACATCTCGACCGGCTCGATCACGTCCCGCTGCTGGCTCCCCGCCGGCGGCGTGATCCGCATCGTCTCCGTGAACACGCGGTCGAACAGGTCCGGATCGCGCTTCACCTCCGCGAACTGATCGGGGTTCTCCATCATGTGTACCCACATGTTCCCGATCGCCTTGTCCGTAGTCTCCCCGCCCGCCACCAGCAGTAGGCTCGAGAACGCCTTGATGTCTTCCTTCGACATCCGCGCCCCGTCCACCTCGGCGATGCAGAGTTTCGAGATCAGGTCCTCGCCCGGGTTCACGCTGCGCTCGTCGACGAGCTTGTCGATGTAGGCGTGGAACCGCTGGTTGCACTCGATGCCGTAGGTGCGCTGCTCGGGCGTGCCCGTCAGCCCCGCCATCATCGCCGGGTACCACTCGTGGAAGAGGTCGTGGTCCTCCTGCGGCAGCCCCAGCATGTCGATGATCACCATCACCGGCAGCCGTGAGCTGAACGCGTCGATCAGCTCGACCTCGCCCTTGTCCGCGAACCCTTTCGCGAGCCGCTCCGCCGCCGTCGCGCTGAAGCGCTCGATCAGCTCCTGCGTGTTCTTCTCGATGATCGGCAGGATCGGCTCAAGGCGCCGCCCCGAGAACTCCGGCGCCACGATGTTCCGCCGCTTCGTGTGCTCCTCCCCATCGAACTGCATCATCGTCGTGCCGAACACCAGCGCCATCGAGCGCTCCAGGTTCTTGCTCGAGTAGTGCACGTTATCCCGGAAGGCGTTGCACACGTCGTCGTAGCGCGTGATGTACCAGAGCCCGTGCAGCTCGTCGTGGTACAGGGGGAAGTGGTCCCGCAGGACCTTCAGGTGCGGGTAGGGGTTGCGCCAGAACTCCGGCGTGTCGAACACCGCCGGATCGAAGCTCACGGCCGTCATCGGCTGCCTCCTGCCGCTAGCTGGGCGGCTCCCAGATCGCCGGCTCGAGTCCCATCAGCCCGTGGTGGAACTGCTCGATCGGCAGGTTCGAGACCGGCTGCCCGTAATCCGAGCGTGGCGGCAGCTCCACCGGATGCCCCGGCTCCGACGAGATCAGGTCGCCCGTGCGGCCGTCCTGCAGCAGGTCCAGCAGGAGCTGGCCCTGCTGGGCGGGAGTCATCCAGCCCGCCACGATCTCGTCCGAGGGACCGTCGCCCGGGAAGACGCCACGCAGCATCGGCGTGTCCGTGGCGCCCATGCCGATGCCGTTCACGCGGACGTTCTGCCCCTGGGAGGCGAACCCCAGCGCCCACGCCTGGATGTACCCGTTGAGCACCCACTTCGAGGAGTCGTAGAGGTCGCTTCCCGGTCCGCCTCGCGTGCCTCCCGGCTCCAGCGGCGGCAAGACGTGGTCCGTCGAGATGACGACGATGTCGCCTTCGCGCTCGACCAGCGAGGGCGCGAACGCCCGCTCCAGCAGGTACACGCTCTTCACGTTCGTGTCGTAGAAACGCTGGTACTCGGCCAGCGCCTCCTCGCGCGACAGGTCCAGCGGCGACGACCCGTAGATGGCGGCGTTCATGACAACCACGTCCACGCCGCCGAAGTCGCGCAGCACCCCGTCGACGAAGCCGCGGATGGCCTCCGCGTCCGAGACATCGCAGGGATACGCGCGTACCGTCCGTCCGCTCGTCGCCGCAATCTCGTCGGCGACGGCGCTCACTTCCGGCTGGATGTCGCAGATGGCGACGTCCGCCCCTTCGCTCGCGAGGGCGCGGGCGTAGGCCGTCCCCAGCCCCTGCGCCGCCCCCGTAACGACTCCGACTTTCCCGTCCAGGAATCCCATCGTTCCCCTCCTACGCCCGGAAGGACGACTTCATGATGCCGACCTTCATGGAGAAATCGTCGCTGCGCGGTGTCAGGACCACCGGGTCGTCGACCCACACCGGGATGTTGTAGCCGCTGCGCCCGTCCTTGATCAGGTCGACCACGACCTGCGCCACGTCGCCCGGCTTCATCCAGCTCGCGATCACTTCGGGCGTCAGGTTCTCCTCGCCCGTGAACCCCCGCAGCATGTGCGAGTCCGTCGCCCCCAGGCAGATGCCGTTCACGCGGATGTTGTGCGGCTCCCCCGCCTTCGACCAGCTCAGCAGGAACCCGTTCAGCCCCCACTTCGAGGCATCGTAGGTGTCCATCACCCAGCCACCGCCCGAGGGCCGGTTCTTCTGCGTGTAGATGTGGTCGGTGGCGATGTTCACGATGTCGCCCCCGCCCTGCTCCTGCATGATCGGGAACACCGCCCGTCCGAACAGGTAGTAGGCGCGGTTGTTCACGTTCATCACCAGGTCGTAGTCCGCGACCGACTTGTCCCACGGATCCGTCGGCGAGGTCATCGCGATCGTGCCCGCGTTGTTGATCAGCACGTCGATGCGGCCGAACGCCTCCATCGTGCTGTCGACCACGCGCCAGCAGTCCTCCGGGACGCCCGTGTCCGCGTGGAACGAGGCCGTCTCGACCCCGTGCGCGTCGCCGATCTGCTGTGCGCGCTCGTCCACGTTCTCGCGAATGTCGCAGATGGCGACTTTCGCGCCCTCCGCCGCGACGGCGTTCGCGAAGGCGACGCCGACTCCCTCGGCGGCGCCCGTCACGAGCGCCACCTTCCCGTCAAGAAATCCCATGACAGCCTCCGGTTCGCGTCCGCGGGTGCGTATCACGGAACGCGATATATGCGCATCCTACGAGCCTCGACGGCCCCTCGCATGGCCCCGCCTACCGGTCACCGACCACCGGCGGTTAGCGATTCTTCTGCACGTGCACCCGGCGGTCCGCCGACGAGCTCCAGGTCAGGACGCGCGTCGGCTTGTACGAGACGACCACGCGATCCGGCGTGTTCGCGATGTGCTCGTAGCTGCTCTCCCAGTTGTCGCCGCCGTACTTGCGCGCGATCTTCTCGGTGACCGTCCCCAGCCCCGGCGTGATCTCGCACGTCTCCGCCGCGAGCACGACTGTGCGCTGGTCCGGGTCGCCCGGCTCGTCGACGCAGATCGACACGCGCCCGTCGCGCTCCAGGTTGCGCGTCTTCAGCCTCGGCGCGGTCGTGCTGAAGTAGACCGTGCCATCCTCCCAGTGGAACCAGATCGGTGTCAGTTGGGGAAACCCGTCCGGGTTGACCGTCGCCACGATCGCATTCCTTGGCTCAGCCAGGAACGCATCCATCTCCTCACGGGACATCGGCATATCGCCGCCTCCAGGGCCCAGGTTGGGCGCGCGCGCCAGTGTAGCGCGGCTCCGGCAACGGGAGGTGCCAGCGGCACCCTGCTACCCCCTCAGCGGCGCATCAGCGCCGCGCTGCTACCCCCTCAGCGGCGCGGCAGCGACGCGCTCCACTCAGGCGGGCGACAGCCCGCCGCTCTCCTCGCCCCTCAGCGACGCGCCAGCGGCGCGCTCTTCTCCCCCCTACCCCACCGGCTGCTTTGGGAACTCGTAGACCGGCGGCTTGCCGCCCCGCTTCGCCTTGTTCGCCGGCAGCGACTCCGTCCGCTTCGTCCACTCGTCCGGCGACCAGCCCCAGTTGCTGATGATGCGGTAGTGCGAGATGCGCCACTTGTCCCCGTCCGGCACGAACGTCCCCTGGTACATCCCCCCGCCGAGGCCACCGTGGCCGCCCGATGTCATGAAGTAGGCGCTCAGCTCCGCGCTCGAGCAGTCCTCCGCCACGTTCACCTGCACGTTCGCCGAGTGGTGCCCGCCCGAGAGCGTCGGCTCTGCGCTTGAGTGCGGCCCGTACAGCTCCCGCATCGCCGCCCGGCCCTCGAACCGCAGGTCATCCATCGTCCCCGGCGGGAAGTTGATCACCTCCAGCAGGGCGTCCTCGTGAAACACGTCGAGGATGCCGTCCGTGTAGCCGATATCCATGTTGTAGAAGTACTCGTTGAAGGTGCTGATCACCGCCCGCTCAGCCTCCAGGCGGGCAACCCGCGCGCGCAGTTCCGCTAGCTCGTCCGACATCGCAATTCGCTCCTGGTAGTGGTTGCCCCGGAGGATGGACCGCCCGCGCCCGCCCCGCAACCGCCCCTCGTGCGTTGACATGCCCCGCAGGCGGCCTAGACTCGCTCCCACCAGCATCCCCCTGTGGCGAGGCGACCATGACAGCCCCAACCGAAGCTCCGATCATCGAACCCGGCGAGTTCCTTACCGAGGAGCACCGCCTCGACCCCTTCCCCCTCTACCAGAAGATCCGCGACTGGGAGCCCGTCTACAACGACCGCCTCCAGAACCGCTTCGTCGTGACCCGCTACGAGCACATCTGGGACGCCTACAAGCGCAGCCGTCCCAATGGTGACTTCACCCGCGGCGTCTACGACCCCAAGGGCAAGTACGAGTTCGGCTCCGAATCGCCCCTCGGCGAGACCATCCTCGACATGGGCGAAGGGCCCGAGCACCGCTGGAGCCGCGGCATCGTCGCTGGCGAGCTCGTGGGCAGGAAGCTCCTGAACTGGCTCCCCGTTATCGAGGAGACCGCCGCCGACATGATCGAGAAGTTCTCCCAGGAGGCTGCCGAGGACCTCGCCGCCGGGCTCGCCGGCCAGGGCGAGATCGACCTCGTCACGCAGTTCAGCCAGCGCTTCCCCATCCGCGTCATCGCCGGAATGCTCGGCCTCCCCCGCGAGGACTACGACTACTTCGAGAGCATCTACAACACCCTCTTCGCCGGCATGGGCTACGGACGCGCCTACTTCCGCTCCGCCGAACAGGCGAAGTTCGCGATTCACGACTACCTCACGCCCCACATCGCCGACCGTCGGGCCAACCCCGGCAGCGACCTCATCTCCAAGTTCGTCACGGCCGAGATGTCGGGCGAGATGATGAACGACCACCAGATCAAGTCGTTCATCACCCTCCTCCTTGTGGGCGGCGGCGACACCACCCACAAGGCCATCGACTCCATGTGGTGGAACTTGCTCCACAACTACGAGCAGTACGAGGCCGTGCGCGACAACCCCGAGCTGATGGACCGCGTCTTCACCGAGATGCTGCGCTTCGACGGCTCCAACCACTACCAGCCGCGCCGCGCTGTCCGCGAGACGGAGCTCGGCGGCCGCGTCATCCCCATGGGGGCGACCGTCGCCCTCTGCCTCGGCTCAGGCAACCGCGACGAGCGCGTCTTCAAGGACCCGGATACCTTCAACATCTTCCGCGACGACCTCTACTTCGGGAAGGAACTCCGTTCCGGCTACTGGCAGGACGGGGTCGCCAGCCACCTCGGCTTCGGCCAGGAGCGCCACTTCTGCATGGGCTACGCCATGGCCCGCCAGGAGGCGGTCATGGCCGGCAAGATGCTCCTCCAGGTACTCAAGAACCCACGCCTCAAGGACGTGCCCAACGACGGCATCGTCTTCCCGCCCCCCGGCAAGGGCGGCGTCCGCGGCGTTACCCACCTGGAGATCGAGTTCGACGTTTCCTGAGGCCGGCGGCGTTGGTTGCCTCTCCGGTGGCCTTCGCCGCTAGGGGTGAAGTCGTGGCCAGCGGAAACGCAAGACGATCGCAGCCGCTGCAAAACGCCTAGAATCGCGGCGCGGCGCAGGCGTCCTCCCCTCGCGGCTTAGCCGTTCGGGAGGGGCCGAATCCAGCCGGCCCAGAGAAACACGATGGCAACCATCCTCGCCCACATCAAGATCAAGGAAGGCAAGGAGGCGCGCTTCGAGGAGCTTGAGAGCGCTCTCTGGCGCGACACCCACGAGAACGAGAAGAACGTGCGTCGCTACGAGTTCTGGCGCGGTGCCGAGAAGGGCAGCTACTACGGCCTGCTCTCCTTCAACAGCTACAACGGCTTCATCGAGCACCAGGCCAGCCCCCACCACGAGGACTCCGGCCTCGGCGAAGTGATCGAGGGCATCCAGCTCGAGTGGATCGACCCCGTCCCCACCTGCTCCGACCTCGCCACCACCGACACCGAGCCCCTCTTCGAGGGCGCCAACGACCTGCAGAAGGAGTACCACGCCAACTTCCAGCCCGACGTCCAGGACTGGTGGAGGGCCCTGCGCGGGTAGCGTTCGGCGCTTCGCACGTGTTGCCAAGGGCAGTCGCTTTCGGCCAGAATCGCCGCGACCCGTGGCCAGCGCCTGCTGGCCGGGGAGCGTGAGGGGGCGCTATGTGGAACTACATCATCCGTCGCCTCATCGCGATCCCGCTGATGCTGCTCGTCCTCTCCCTCGTCCTCTTCCTCCTGATCTGGACGCTGCCCGGCGACGCCGCTTTCACCGCCGCCCTGAGCATCGCCGATACCGTCAATCTTGAGAAACTGCAGGAGCGGTTCGGGCTGGACCGCCCCTGGTACGTCCAGTACGGGGACTGGCTCGGGGGCATCTTCGTGGGTGACTTTGGCGACTCGCTCACGCCTCCGCACGATTCCGTCATGGGTTCCGTCAAAGAACGCTTACCGAAGACCCTCGAGGTTGGCCTGTTGACGATCATCCTGTCGGCCGTCATCAGCGTGCCCGTGGGCGTCATCTCGGCGGTGCGGCGCAACAAGCCCGAGGACTACCTGCTGCGGGCGGGCACCATCCTCGGTATCTCCGTCCCCAACTTCTGGACGGGGACGCTGATCATCATCTACGCCTTCGTGTGGTTTAACTGGAACCCGATCCAGGACTGGGTCGAATTCACCGAGGACCCCCTCAAGAACCTCGCGATCGTCATCTTCCCCGCGGCCATCCTCGCCTACTCGGGTGCCGCCTACACCGCCCGCATCATGCGCTCGGCCATGCTTGAGGTGCTCTATTCCGATCACGTGCGCACGGCGCGCGCGAAGGGGTTGCGCGAGCGGGTCGTCATCTTCCGGCACGTCTTCCGGAGCGCCCTCATCCCGGTATTGACGGTGGTGGGCCTCCAGCTCGGGACCATCCTCGGCGGAGCCATCGTGGCCGAGCAGATCTTCGCCATCCCCGGCATGGGCCTCTTCGCGCTGGAGCGGATCGTGGCGCGCGATTACACCGCCGTCCTCATGATCACGATGATCTTCGCGGCGATGTTCATGTTCGTCACCCTGCTGGTCGACATCCTCTACACCTACGTCGACCCCCGGATCAGGTACTAGCCATGAGCGACGCGTCGGAAGCGGTCCAGAGGCCGGTATCGGAGACGCTCCTTGAGCAGGAGTACGCATTGCCGCCGGAGCAGCGGTTCAACCCGCTGCGCTGGGCCCGCCGCGAGCCCGCAGGCGCCCTCGGCGTCCTCCTCATCCTCGTCATCGGCATCATGTCTGGCGCCGCGCCCCTTCTGAATACGACGGATCCCAAGGCGCTGGAGTCGTTCACATCCGACAATCTTGTCGGGCCTAGCAGCGAATACTACTTCGGCACCGATCGCCAGGGCAGGGATGTGTGGTCGAGCGTGCTCTACGGAGGCCGCATCTCGCTCAAGATCGGCGTGGTCACGGTGCTGGTGGGCACCGTCGGGGGGACGCTCCTGGCGCTCATCGCCGGGTTCGTGGGTGGTCCCGTCGACTTCGGCCTCAGTCGTGTCGCCGACATGTTATTCGCCGTGCCGTCGCTCCTGTTAGCGATGATCCTCGACGTTGTCCTCGTCGATAAGCTGCCCGACTTACCGGCCCTGCCGGCGGAGGAGTTAGCGCGCGTCCTCGCGATCGCGTTCTTCTTCATGCCGGGCGCCTTCCGCATCATGCGGGGGTCGGTGCTGGAGCAGCGCAGCGGTCAGTACGTGGAGGCCGCCACCCTGATCGGGGCCGGGCAGTTCCGCATCATGCTGCGGCACATCCTGCCCAACATCACCGGTCTCGTGATCGTGCTCACCACCATCAGCCTGCCCGCCGCCATCCTCACCGAGGCGACGCTCTCCTTCCTGCTCGGCTCTGATGCGCCCTCGTGGGGAGCGGAGTTGAGCGGGGACTCGCGCCAGTTCTTCAAGAACGCCCCCTGGCTCGCCATCTTCCCCGGGGCGGCGCTGGCAATCACGGTGTTCGGTTTCAACATGTTTGGCGACTCCATCCGTGACACGCTTGATCCCCGGTTGCGTGGCCGCATCTAGCCTTTTCTGGCAGCGAACTTCGGCCTCCGCCCCGTTGCTTCGCGATCCCCACGCAGCGTATCGTGCCAGGAGCATCCATCAGAACGCTGCCCGTCACCGAGGGAGCGAGGAGGAAAAGAGATGCGCGATCGCGACAACTACTGGCTCCGGCTCCAGGGGCGAAAGACAAGCCGCCGAGGATTCCTGGCTGCAACAGGTGTAGCCGCTGCCGGCTCCGCCGCCATCCTCGCCGGCTGCGGCGACGACGACGACGACGATGACGACGCTGCGCCTGCAGCCACCGCCGCCGCCACAGAGGCGGCCACCGAGGCTCCCACTGAAGCCCCCACCCAGGCTGCGCCTGCCGGCCCCACGCGTGGCGGCACCTACCGCTCCTGGAAGCGCACCGAAGACATGGGGATGGACCCCGCCGTCTTCCACACCGACAACCAGGAGGTTGTGTACCAGGTCTACAACCACCTGCTCGACTTCCAGGTGAGCAAGGGCACCTTCTCCATGGATGGCGCCGTCGGCTACGAGCAGGTGGACGAGAGCACCCTCGTCTGGACCATGCGCGAGGGGATGCAGTTCCACAACGGCGACCCCGTCACCAGCGAGGATGTCGCCTTCACCATCGAGCGCCCCCCGGGGTTGCTGGCCTCGCTGGGCGCCACCCACGTGCCCGCCAGCACCTACGACTACTTCGACAGCATCGACCCCGTCGATGCCACCCACATCCAGGAGAACTGGGTCGGGCCTCGCGCCGATGCCCTTATCCACCGCTCCCGCCAGTACTTCGGCATTATCAACAAGAAGCTTGTGCTGGCGCAGCCCGACCAGACGGGCCAGGAGCACGTGCGCGGCATGGCCGCCGGCCCCTACATCCTCTCCGAGCGGAACGCCGAGGGCACGCACCTCGTCCGCAACCCGGACTACTACCCCCACCCCAATCCCGATGACGGGTTCGTGGAGGATGGTCCCTACATCGACGAGTACGACATCCGCATCGTCGCCGACAACGTCACCGCCCGGTCCCTCCTCGAAAGCGGCGACCTCGATGCCTACGGCACCGTTGACGCCCTTGAGGCGGAAGGGCTCGAGGGCAACGAGAACGTGGCTGTCGAGGGCGCGCCCGCCGGCGGCTGGGCCGTCCTCGGCTTCGACGGCGGCAAGTGGCGCGACCAGCGCGCTCGCGAGGCCCTGCGCAAGGCCTTCAACTACCAGGCCTTCATCAACAGCATCCATGCCGGCAACGCCCGGCTGCAGGCCCCGCTCACCATCATCAACACCCGCTTCCAGCGCCTCACGCAGGAAGACCTGGCTGCCTACTACAACTACGACCCCGAAGACGCCCGCGCCCTCTGGGAGGCGGCCAAGAGCGACGCCGCTTCCCGTGGCCCGGACCAGGAGAAGTACGACTCCATCTACGAATACGTCGACATCCACACCATCCAGGGGCCGGCCTACCTCGCCATCTCCGACTTTGCCGCCACCAACCTCACGGAGGTGCTCGGCACCACCTTCGAGGTGTCGAGTGCGGACATCCAGACGTGGGTGAGCGCCGCCAACGACAACACGGACGACGTGAAGCCCTGGGGCCTGCTCCAGAGCGGAACCGGCGTCGGCGGCGGTACCGACGGCGCCCCCGACGCGTCCTACCTCTCGTGGTTCGATCCGGCCCAGTACGGCAGCGTGGCGTTCAACTTCCGGCACGACTCGCCGCACCCCGAGATCGCCGAAGGCTCCGCCCATGTCGGCGAGCAGATGCTCGCGCAGACGCAGGAGCTGGACCACGAGACCCGCGTCCAGATCATCACCGACCTGCAGCGCTGGATCCTCGACCGCGCCTGGGGCATCTTCACGCTGCCGATGGCCGCCGAGTCCTACCTCGCCGTCAGCTCGCGCCTGCGCGACTACGGCAAGGACGACTGGTTCAACGCCTACTCGGGCAACAACACGCCGCGTCGCGAGGCCGCCTGGCTGGATCAGGCCTAAACCGGCTCAGTCCGGCCCAATCCGCAACGTCCGCAGGCCCCGGGGAACTTCCCCGGGGCCCGCTTTGCGTTCGCTCCGATCGGCGGCGGTTACGGGCGAAACCGCTACACTGACCGGAAGCCATGACTGACACCGCTTCCGTGACTCCCTCCGCGACTCCCGTGCCGCGCGCCCGCGGCATGCGCGATCTCCTGCCCGGGCAGATGCGCGCCTTCCGACACGTCGAAGACGCCTTCCGTGGGGTCGCCCGCCAGTGGGGCTACGAAGAGATTCGCACCCCCACGGTCGAGAGCTACAGCCTCTTCACCTCCGCCGGCGCCCTGTCCCCCGAGATGCTCGCCGGCGCCTACACCTTCCTCGACTGGGACGGCTGGAGCGGCGAGCGCGTCATGCTCCGCTACGACTCGACCATCCCCGTGGCCCGCGCCGCTGCCGACGCCGGGATCGAGCTGCCCGCGCGCCTCCTCTACGTCCAGAGCGTCTTCCGCGGCGCCGAGGGCGAGGACTGGCAGTGCGGCCTCGAATACCTCGGCGCGCCCCCGGTCGTCGGCGACCTTGAGGTGCTGGCCGTTGCCGCCGATACGTTCGCGGCGCTTTCCCTGCCTGTCGACCTGCGCCTCACGCACGCGGGCGTCGCCCGTGCCGCCGTCGACGCCGCAGGCCTGACCGATGTGCTCGCCCGCCGCGCCCTCCTCGACGACGTTGCCGGCAACGGCCTTGCGGCCGTCCAGGACGCCTTCGCCGACGAGCCCGGCGCGCTCGCCTTTGTGCAGGCCGCCCTCGGCGGCTCCGGCGAGCTGGCCCTCGTCGAGAACCTGATTGCGCTCTCGCGAACCGGGCTCCCCGGGGCCGTCGCCCCCCTGGAGGAGCTGCGCGAGGTCGCCGCCGCGCTCATCGCGACCGGTCGCACCGTCGCCATCGACTTCACCCTCCCGTTCGACTTCGACTACTACTCCGGCGTGACCTGGGAGTTGCGCGGCGAGGATGGCGCCTGGGGCCGCGGCGGTCGCTACCAGCCCGCCGGCCCCAACGCCCCCGAGAGCGCCTGCGGGTTCGCTCTCGACGCCGACCGCCTGTCCGAGCGTTTCGGCGGCGCCCCCTCCCGCGGCGCCTCCGTGGCCATCGTGGCCGAGCGCGAGGCCGGCCTCGCCGACGCCCTCCGCCTCGCCAGCTCCCTGCACCGGCACGGCATCTCCGCCGCCCTCGGCGATGCCCACGATGCTGCCATCCGCCTCATCGTCGGGCCCGCCGGCATCGCCGCCACCGCCTCCGACTCCTCCCTCGAACGCGCCACCCTCGATGAGGTGGTCCAGTTCGTGCTGCAGCGCAAATGAGCAGCGCAGCCGCGCCGCTCGGCCTGGCCGTGCCCACAGGCTCCCTGCGCGAGCCCATGGGCGAGTTGCTCGCCGCCCGTGGCCTCGCCATGGACGGCTACGAGGCCGGCTCCCGGCTCCTCCGCTCCGAGGTCAACGACAGGGGCTTCCGTTTCCGCGTCTTCCGCGAGCGCGACATCCCCATCCAGGTCGCCCTCGGAAACTACGACCTCGGCATCTGCAGCGACGTCTGGGTTGCCGAGCTCCAGGCCCGCTTCCCCGGCCAGCAGGTCGTGCGCGTCGGCGCCCTCCCCGGCCCCGCCACGGAGGTCTGGCTCTGCGCCGCGCCCGGCGCCGGCCTCGAACCGGGCCAGGTGCCCGACCCGGCCTCCCTCGACGGTGTCCGCCTCGCCACCGAGCTCCCCAACCTCACCGACCTCCTCGCCTCCCGCCTCCGCCTCCCCCGTTACACCCTCCTCGACCTCTACGGCTCCGTCGAGGCCTATACCCCCGAGGACGCCGACCTTGCCGTCGTCGCAGCCGCCGATGCCGCCGCCGTCGAGGCGCTCGGTCTCGTACCCCTTCACCGCCTCTTCCGTGGAGGCGTGGCCGTCGTCGCGAATGCGGAATCCCTCCGTACCCGCGACTGCAGCGCCGTGGTCGAGCCCCTAACCCCCGCGTTCGTCCCCACCGAGTCGGCCGTCACCCTCCCCGACCGCGCCAGCGACATTCCCCTGGGCCGCGTCGAGCGCGACACCAGCGTCCTCCGCTTCGCCCTCCCCGATGGCCACGCCCAGCGCCACACCTTCGCCGCCCTCGCCGATGCCGGCCTTGCCTTCGAAGGCTACGGCGAGCGCGACTTCGTGCGCCGCCCGGTCTCCCCCATCGACGGCATCGAGGTGAAGGTCGTGCGGCCCCAGGACATGCCCGCCCTCGTCGCCATGGGCGCCTTCGATATTGCCGTCAGCGGCGTCGACCGCCTGCGCGAGCACCTCGCGTTCTTCCCCGCCTCCCCCGTTGAGATGGCACTCGACCTGGGACGCAGCCGCTACCGCATCGGACCGGTGGTCCACAACGACTTCCCCGCCGAGACCACCCAGGAGGCGCTCGCGATCTGGTCGCACCTCGGTCGGCCCGTACGCATCGCCAGCGAGTTTCCCGGCCTCGCCGAGGAGTGGGCGCGCGAGCTTCGCCTGCCCCACACCGCCATCATCCCAATCGCCGGCGCGAGCGAGGCTTTCGTGCCCGAGGACGCCGACATCCTCATCGAGGGCACCGAGACGGGTACGAGCCTGCGTGTCAACAACCTCCGCATGCTTGACCCCTTCCTCGACTCCACCAACTGCGTCATCGCCGCCACCAACCCGCGCACCGCCCGCCGCGACCTGCTCGATCAACTCCTCGACCGGCTTCGCGAGGGTGTTCGCAAGGCCGCGGCCGCGGAGGAGGGTGCGGTGGCCCAGGGGGCCAGGGGAGGCGCCTGATGCCGCCCATCACCCTCCACATGATCCTCGCCCGGCGGCTCGGCGAGGCCCTCCCCGGGGACTCCCTCCCCGCCGACTCCGGCCACTACCTGCTTGGGGCCACCGCCCCCGACATCCGCATCCTCACCCGCGCCGACCGCCGCACCACCCACTTCTTCGACCTCTCCGTGTTCGACCACCAGGACTCCGTCGCCGGTTTCTTTCAGGCCCACGGGCGCCTCGCCGACCCCGCCCGCCTGAACGAGGAGACGCGCGCCTTCGTCGCCGGCTACCTCACCCACCTCGTGCTCGATGAACAGTACATAACGGGAATCTACCGCCGCTTCTTTTACCCCCACGACACCATGGGCGGGCCCCTCCGCGCCAACGTCATGGACCGCCTCCTCCAGTTCGACCTCGAACGCGCCCACGGCGACCCCGAGCTCCGCGCCGACCTCTGCGACGCCCTCGCCTGCACCATCGACACCATCGACGCCGGCTTCGTCGACGCCGAGACGCTGGAGCGCTGGCGCGTGGTCGCCTGCGACATCGCCGCCCGCGGCATGGATTGGGACCGCGCCCGCGGCATGATCGAGAACCACCTCCGCCGCAGTGGCGTCGACGACGCCGAGGGCGAGCTCTCCGGCTTCCTCGATTCGCTCCCCGACCTGCTCGGTGAGACAATCGGCCACGTGACGAGCGCGGAGGTAGACGCCTTCATCGAGCGCTCCACCGAGGCCGCAGCCGCTGCCGTCGCGAGGTACCTCGAATGAGGATCATCCGGAACGCCGAGGAGGCTCGCCGCACGCTCCTCGCCCGCACCTCCCTCGGAACCGGTGAGCTGCCCCTCGAGGTCCGCGAGACCACTTTCCGCACCTTCGGCAAGGAGCTTGAGCCCGACGAGGTCGTGCGGCGCATCCTGCGCGATGTCCGCGAGGACGGCGACAACGCCGTGCGCTACTACAACGGCCGCATCGACGGCGCCCAGGTTGAGGACCTGCGCGTCTCCGACGAGGAGATGCGCGCCGCCCACGAATCCGTGGCCGGCGAGGTCATCGAGGCGCTCACCTTCGCCGCTGGCCGCATCCGCACCTACCACGAGCAGCAGCTCCGCGGCGCCTTCGTCGACTTCCAGTTGAACGGCCTCGGGCAGCTCACGCGCGCCATCGAGCGCGCCGCTATCTACGTGCCCGGCACCGCCGCGCCCCTCCCCAGCACCGTGCTCATGTGCGCGATCCCCGCCCGCATCGCCGGTGTCGACGAGGTCTACCTCGCCAGCCCCGTCCTCCCCGATGGCTCCGTGCCCCCGGTCAAGCTCGTGGCCGCCGAGATCGCGGGCGTCGACGGCGTCTTCAAGGCTGGAGGCGCCCAGGCCATCGCCGCCCTCGCCTACGGCACCGAGACCATCCCCAAAGTCGACAAGATCTGCGGCCCCGGCAACCTCTTCGTCACCCTCGCCAAGAAGCAGGTGTTCGGCGACGTCGGTATCGATGCCGTCTACGGGCCGACCGAGACCATGATCATCGCCGATGAGAGCGCCGACCCCGAGCTGGTCGCCTCCGATCTGCTCGCCCAGGCCGAGCACGACCGCCTCGCCAGCCCCATCCTCCTCACCCCCTCGCACCACCTTGCCGAACAGGTCGGCGCCGCCATCCGCCGCCAGCTGCGCGACCTCGACCGCGCCAAGATCGCGAACGAGGCCATCGAGACGCGTGGCGGCTGCGTCCTCGTGAACGACATCGACCACGCCATCGAGCTTGCCAACGAGTACGCCCCCGAGCACCTCTGCCTCATCGTCGAGAACGCCACCGCCTACGCCATGAAGGTGCGAAACGCCGGCGGCCTCTTCCTCGGCGAAGGCTCCCCCGAGGCGGTCGGTGACTACACCGCCGGCCCCAGCCACACGATGCCGACCGGGGGCAGCGCACGCTGGAGCTCGCCCCTCGGCGTGAGCGACTTCCTCAAGACGGTCAGCCTCGTGAACATCCCGATCGAGGAGGTCGAGGAGCTCGCCGAGGCCGCGCGCATCATCGCCCGCGCCGAAGGGCTCGGCGGCCACGCCGCCTCCGTCGAGCGCCGGCTCCAGGGCCGCTAGCGAGCCGCTCCGTGAACCCCCGCCGCTACCTCCGCGACGACATTGACGACCTCGCGCATTACGCGCCCGTGCAGCCCCTCGAGGTGCTGGCCGAGGAGATCGGCGTGCCCGTCGACCAGCTCGTCAAGCTCGACGCCAACGAGAACCTCTACGGCGCCCCCGAGGCCGTCCGTGAGGCGGCGGCCGCCGCCCCCCTCCACATCTACCCCGACCCCGACCAGACCGCCCTCCGCGCCGGCATCGCCGCCTACCTCGATGTCCGCCCCGAGCAGGTCGTCGCCGGTACCGGCTCCGACGACCTCCTCGACGTCGTCCTGCGCCTCACCCTCCCCGCCGCCACCGCCACGGCCACCCCCACCTTCGGCATGTACAGCTTCCTCAGCGGCATCGGCGGCATGCGTCACATCGAGGTGCCCCGTACGGCCGGTTACGGCCTCGACCTCGCCGGTCTCCGCGCCGCTGTCGACGATGGCGCGGGCGTCGTCTTCGTCGCCTCACCCAACAACCCCACGGGCAACGCCGCCAGCCTGGAGGAGATAGAGGCCCTCTGCGCCCTCGATGCCCTGGTCGTCGTCGATGAAGCGTACGCCGAATTCGCCGGCGCCAGCGCCATTCCCCTGCTCGACGCGCATCCGAACCTCGTCGTCATGCGCACGTTCAGCAAGTGGGCCGGGCTCGCCGGCTTGCGCGTTGGCTACGCTGTCGCGCACGCTGACCTCGTGGAACCGATGCTCGCCATCAAGCAGCCCTACAACGTGAACGCAGCCGGCGATGCCGCCGCGCGCGCCGCACTCGCCCACCGCGACGAGCTCCTGGTGAACGTGCGCGCCATCGTCGCCGAGCGCGACCGCCTCACGCGCGAGGTCGGGGCCCTCGGCTGGCTCGACCCCCATCCCTCCGACGCCAACTTCGTGCTCTTCGACGTGACGGCGGGCGACTCCGGCGAGATTGCCGCCGCGCTCCGCGAGCGCGGCGTCCTCGTGCGCCGTTACGACCGCCCCGACCTCGCCAACAAGCTCCGCATCAGCGCCGGACGCCCGCAGGACACCGACCGCCTGATCGACGCCCTCAAGGAGGTTGCCCCCCGATGAGTGAGCGACGCGCCACCGTTACCCGCGAGACCGCCGAAACGACCATCGCCATCACCCTCGACCTCGATGGCAGCGGCCAGTTCGAGATCGCGACGGGCCTCGGCTTCTTCGATCACATGCTCAGCCACATTGCCAAGCACGGAGTCTTCGACGTCGCCATTGAGGCGAAAGGCGACCTCCACGTCGATGCCCACCACACCGTCGAGGACACCGCCCTCGCCCTCGGCGAGGCCTTCCGCGAGGCGCTCGGTGACAAGGGCGGCATCGTGCGTGCCGGCTCCGCCCATATGCCCCTCGACGAGGCCCTCGCCTTCGCCGCTGTCGACCTCAGCGGCCGTCCCTACGCAGAGCTCGACCTGCGCCTCCTCGGGCGCACCGTCGGCGAGCTCCCCGCCGACCTGCTCGGGCACTTCCTCGAGTCATTCGCCTCTTCGCTCGGCGCGAATCTGCACGTCCGCACCCTCGCCGGCGCCAACGACCACCACAAGGCCGAGGCCTGCTTCAAGGCGCTCGCCCGCGCCCTCGACGCCGCCACCCGCGTCGACCCCCGCCGTGGCGGCGACGTGCCCTCGACCAAGGGCGCCCTCTGACCGCACGTTGCCTCACCGTTTGACAGCCCGCCCGGGCCCGTTGACCATGCCCCGCGAGTCAACAGCATGGCCATCACGGAACGCACCCAGGCCTCGCTCAGGGAGCAGTTGCGGGACGGGCTCGCCCTGTACGAGCCCGGCCGCAGCGACCGTCGCGAGGCAAAGCCCGCCGCCGTGCTGCTCCTGCTCTACGAACGCGATGATGGCATCCACCTGCTCTTCCAGGAACGTTCCCACCAGGTCGAGCACCACAAGGGCCAGATCAGCTTCCCCGGAGGCGCCCGCGACGACGGTGACGACGGCGCCGCGTTCACCGCCCTCCGCGAGACCCACGAGGAGGTCGGCGTCGCGCCCGAGGATGTCGACCTGCTGGGCGAGATCGACGAGATCTGGACGATCAGCGACTTCCGCGTGCGCCCCTTCGTCGGCTGGCTGCGGAAGTGGCCCTACCCCTTTCGTTTCGCCCCGCGCGAGGTGGCCTCGCTCCTCGAGGTGCCCTTCGATCACCTTACCGACGCCGCCAACCTCGTCGACGACGTGCGCGAGATCGACGGCAGCCGCGTCGTCCTCCCCTCTTACCGCTGGGGCGAGCACCTCATCTGGGGCGCCACGGCTCGCATCCTTACGAATTTTCTTGATGTGTACCGTACCCTTGATGTCGACCGCTGAGACGCTCGGCGCCGGACGCGACCTATGAGTGACGCTCGTGTTCTTGCATCGCTCATCGAGGAGCTCGCCGGCGCCGAGCTTGTGCGAGGCGATGGCGACGCCGTCATCGAGCACGTCGAGCATGACTCCCGCCGCGTCGAGCCGGGCGCCCTCTTCGTCGCCGTGCCCGGCTTCACCGTCGATGGACACGCCTTCCTCGCCGATGCCCTCAATGCGGGCGCCGCCGCCGTCGTCGTCGAGCGCGGCCGCCGCGGAACCTGGCGCCACCTCCCCGGCGACCAGCCCATCGTCGCCGTCGACGACACCCGCGTCGCCCTCGCCCAGGCCGCCGCCGCCCTCCACGGCCACCCCGGTCGCGAGCTCACCGTCATCGGCATCACCGGCACCGACGGCAAGACCACGACCGCCTACCTCCTGACCGCCATCCTTGAGGCCGCGGGCGCCCGCGTCGGCCGCCTGGGGACGGTCGATGCCTACGTGCCTGGCACCGACATCGACAGCCACACCGCCCGCATGACCACCCCCGAGGCGCCCGAGGTCCAGCGCCTCCTGCGCGCCATGGTCGATGCCGGCTGCGAGTACGCCATCGTCGAGGCGACCAGCCACGGTCTCGCCCTCCACCGCCTCGACGAGGTCGCCTTCGACATCGCCGTCCTCACGAATCTGACCGGCGACCACCTCGACTTCCACGAGAGCTTCGAGGCCTACCGCGAAGCCAAGGGCAAGCTCTTCGCCGCCCTCGATGGCACCCCCGCCCGCCCCGGCGCCCCCGCCCGCGCCGCCATCGCCAACGCCGACGACCCATCCGTGAGCTACCTCCTCGGGCTTACCTCGCAGCGCGCTATCCGCTATGGCCTTGAGACGCCCGGCGTCGACGTCACCGCCCGCCACATCGAGCTGCACGCCGATGGGAGCCGCTTCCGCCTCGCCCTCCCCGGCGCCGAGGTCGGCACTGAGATACGGATGCCCGCCCTCTTCAACGTCGCCAACGCCCTCGCCGCCGCCGGGGCCGCCACCGCCGCCGGCATCGACCCCGAAGCCATTGGCCGCGGTCTCGCCGCCTGCCACGGCGTCCCCGGCCGCATGGAACGCATTGATGTGGGCCAGCCCTTCAGCGTCGTTGTCGACTACGCCCACACGGGCGACTCCGTGCGCAAGGTGCTCGCCGTCCTGCGCGAGCTCGCCGAGCGCAACCTCATCATCGTCGCGGGCGCCGCCGGTGAGCGTGACCCGGGCCGGCGCTTCGGCGTCGGTCGTGCCGCCGCCGAGGGCGCCGACTTCGCCGTGTTCACGAACGAGGACCCCCGTGGCGAGGATCCCGCCACCATCGTCCGCGAGATTGGTCGCCATGCCGAGGAGGCCGGCCGCGTCCGCGGCGAGCACTTCATCGAGGTCGAGGACCGCCGCGAGGCCATCGCCGCCGCCCTCGCCCGCGCCCAGCCCGGCGACAGCGTCGTCATCTGCGGCAAGGGCCACGAGCGCTCCATCGAGCTCGGCGGCGAGTCCATCCCCTGGGACGACCGCGAGGTCACGCGCGAGGAGCTCGCGAAGCTCGGCTACACCGGCGCTTGAGGCCGCAAGTTTCGCCTAGCCGCCGCCTTCGTATACTCGCAGCCGCAGCCATGACACCAATCACACGGCCACGCACCGAGGGCCGCCATGCCCCCTAATCGCCGCCGCCAGCGCCCGCAGCAGCACAGGGGCCAGCGCGCCCGCCGCCAGCGCGGCTACGTGAGCGGCGGCCAGGGCCAGGCGTACAAGCCCGGCTTCCCCATGAACCTCTTCACGGGCCGAGCGGCGCTCGCGACATTCGCAGCGGTTGGCGTGGTGCTCATGGTTGCCGGCATCTCGCTCGCCGCATTCTTGCCAGATGCGGGCCAGGACGCCGACATCGACGAGCTTCCGACCGTGCCCGCCACGGAGGAAGCGGCCGCCGCCGAGCCGACCGAGCCGGACCCGGACGCTACCCCCGAGATCGTCCGCAACTTCCAGGCCGCCGAGTACGTGATCAATGAGGTGACCGAGCTCTACACCGCCACCATCTCCACCTCGAAGGGCGACATCGTCATCGAGCTGTTCGCCGACATCGCCCCGAACACCGTCAACAGCTTCGTCTTCCTCGCGGAGCAGCGCTTCTTCGATGGACTGGTCTTCCATCGCGTCGTCGAGAACTTCGTCGTCCAGGGCGGCGACCCCACCGGCACCGGCAGGGGCGGCCCCGGCTACATCACCGGTGACGAACCGAACGAGGTCCGCAACGAACCCGGCACCCTGGCGATGGCGAAGGGGTCGGGCCAGCCTTACTTCGGCAGCCAGTTCTTCATCAACCTGAAGGACAACCCCGCCCTCGACTTCGACAACACCGGCGGTGATCGCTTCTACCCCTTCGGCCGTGTCATCGAGGGCATGGACGTCGTCAACGCCATCGTCGAGGGCGACGTCATGGAGTCCGTCACGATTACTCGCGCCCCCAATCCCGACGCCCCCACCCCCGAACCCGAAACCGAAGGCGAGGCGGATGAGGAAGTCGACGGCGAGTCCGAGGACGATGCCGAAACTGAGGACGAAACCGGCGGAGACGACAGTTAGAGGCCGAATGGCCCGCATTCCTCGCTCAGGGACTTGTTGCCACGGAACAGCTTCCCGCATACTGGATGCATGGAAGCCGCCGAGGAACAGCGCTACCGCGATCTGGCCAAAGGGGGCAAGTACGCTCCCCTCTACCGCTACCTGACCCGCCATCCAGGGCCGGAGTGGAGCACCTCATTCGGACGCATGGAGGAGATCCTGCGCTGCAAGCTGCCAGAGGCGGCCCGCTGCCACCGGGGCTGTGGGCAAATCCGAAGTCGGGGAACGGCCCGAGCCATGCACTCGCCTGGCGCCTCGCCGGCTGGAAGACCCGCTCCGTCGACCTCGACACCGAAACCCTCGTCTTCGAGGTCGATCCTGAGAGGGAGCGGGCCCCACGCGTTGCGATGAGCGTCGACGAGCTCATACCCGTCCGGGACCTTGGCCCTTGGCCGGAGGGCTTCACGGTCAGCCGCGAACAGATCTACGAGGACCGTGTCTAGGTCGCATGTTCACCGACACGAACGTCCTCGTGTACGCCCTCGCGCCCAGTGCCCCCGCCCACGGCCGGGCGCGGGCACTGCTTGACGAAGCAGCGCTATCCCGGGAGCGCCGGACGATCAGTCGCCAGGTACTGCGAGAGTACCTTGCCACCGTCACCCGGCCGCAGGCGTGGAGCCCTCCGGTCCCACTGCACGAAGCGCTCGACGACATTGCCCGATTCAGCGATGAGTTCGAGGTGCTCGAAGATGGTTCCCACGTCACGGACACGCTCCTGGACCTTTGCCGTGAGGTGCCGGTCGCCGGGAAGCAGGTTCACGATGCCAATATCGTTGCGACGATGCTCGCTGCCGGGGAACGCCGCTTGCTCACGTTCAACCGCGGCGACTTCCGCCGCTACAGTGACCGACTGGAACTGGTGGAACTGCTCTAGGTGTGCGACTGCACGTTCGGCTCGTCGGCGGTGACGCCGTCGGCGTAAAGCCGCGCGATCGTCTCCTCGTCGAGCCCCAGCACGTCCCGGAACACGTAGCCGTTGTGCTCCGCGAAGCCCGGCGCCGGCAGGCGCGCGTGGCCGGGGGTGCGCGTCAGGTTCCACGGGGGCGTCTCCACCTCCCATGTGCCCGCATCCGGATGCACCTGCTCCGACCATGCCCCCCGCGACCGTAGCTGCGGGTCGCTCATTACCTCGGGAATCGTCAGCACCGCCCCCGCCGGCACGCCGTGGCGCTGCAGGACGTGCATCGCCTCGTAGTGCCCCCGCTTCGATGTCCACTCCTCGATAGCCGGGTGCAGCGCCCGCTCGTTCGCCTTGCGCGCAGCCGTCGTCGAGAAGCGGTCGTCGTCGAGGAGTTCCTCCCGCACCATCACCCGGCAGAGCGCGGCAAACTGCTCGTCGCTCTCGCAGGCGATCGTGACCCAGCGATCCTCGCCCGCACAGCGGTAGACCCCGTGCGGCGCGAAGTGCGGATGCGTGTTGCCCGCCGGCGCCCGCAGCTCGCCGTTCATGCTGTAGTCCACGAGGTACTCGCCCACGAACCCGGTCAGGTTCTCGCGCTGGGCGAGGTCGATGTGTACCCCCTCGCCCGTGCGCTTCAGCTGCTGGAGCCCCAGCGCCACCGCCGCCGGCACCGCGATCCCCGAGGTCGGGTCGCCGTAGCTGAATCCCGTCTTGAGCGGCTCCCCGCCCTCGTACCCCGAGATGGAGACCAGCCCCGCCAGCTGCTCCACGTTCGTCCCGTAGGTCACGTAGTGCGCTTCCGGGCCGGTCTTGCCGTGTCCCGGCATCGAGACGTAGACGATGCGCGGGTTCACCGCCCGCACCTCCTCGAAGCTAAGCCCCAGGTTATCCATCACGTTTGCGCGGTAGTTCTCCACCAGCACGTCGCTCACGGCGAGCAGCCTCAGCAGCAGGTCCCGCCCCGCTTCTTGTCGGAGATCGATGGCCGCCGAGTACTTGTTCCGGTTGTTGTGGTTGAAGTAGGCCGCCCGGTTGTACCAGCGCGGCTCGGTCCGCGGGATGCCACCCAAGCCCCGCAGCAGGTCCCACTGGCCCGGCCCTTCGACCTTGATGACCTCCGCCCCATAGTCCCCTAGCAGGCGCGTCCCCAGCGGACCCGCCCACACCATCGTCAGGTCGATCACGCGGATGCCCGCGAGCGGCGCCGTCACAGGGGCATCCCCGCGGGCCGCGCGAGGCTGGGAGGCCCCTCCCAGCTCTTGCCGCTGTCGAGCTTCACGCGAAGCATCGTGCCCGTCGTCGTGACTGTCCCAGCGACCCACTCGTCCGGTGGCGGGAACGCCACCCGCTTCGGCACCTCAATGCGGGCCCCCGCCGGAAACTCGGCCGAAGCGGCAATCTCGAGTGTCTCCGTCCGCCGCCCGATCGCGCGGGCCAGCGCCTGCAGCTCGGCGAAGTCCTTCGTGCGTTCCACCAGGCGCCGAGCGTCCCGCTCCCTCGCCGGCGAGGTTTCCGCTGGAGGTTCGGCCGGGGCCGGGATCGCGTCCTCTCCCCCTTCTGCCATCGCCTGCGCCACGAACCGCTTGGTCCGCCGTGCAACAACCGCCAGCAGCTCGTGCAGCAGCACCGGGTCGTCGGAGCGCTCGAAGAAGGCGACGGCTCGTCCCAGGTCGCTCATGCCGGCGCTCCCACGCTGGCGATCTCCGCCTCCGACAGCCCCGCTTCCGACAGCACGGTCTGCGTGTCCGCCCCGAGCAGCGGCGCCGGGCCGTCGCGCCAGGCGTCCGGACCCATCCACCACGGCGGCCCCGGGTACGACGCCTCCCCCGCAACCGGATGCTCGATCCGCCGCAGGAAGCCGCGGGCGGCCAGCTGCGGGCTCTCCAGCAGGTCTTCCATCGTGTGGATGAACGTGATCGGCGCGCGGAACTCCCCGCCGAGGGCGTAGGCGTCCTTCTTGCGTTTGCCCGCCGCCCACGCAATCACTTCCGCCATCAGCACGTCGTCGTGCGCCCGGCGCGACTCCGCCGTGGCGTAGCGCTCGTCCTCGAGCCATTCCGGGTGGCCGGTCGCCTCCGCGAAGGGGGGCCAGTTACGCGCCATCACGTGTACGCCTACCTGCCCGTCGAGGCACGGGTAGACCCCCATGAAACTCGACATCAGGTTCCCCCGCCGCTGTCCCAGCCAGAGCCCGTTGTAGGCGTAAAAGGGCACGCCTGCCTCCAGGATCGGCGCCATGCAGTGCTGCACGCTGATGTCGACGTGCTGCCCCTCCCCGTCCCGCTCCGCCGCCAGCAGCGCCAGGTTCGCCGCCGAGAACGCGTTCAACCCGCCCTGGTAGTCCGCCTGGTAGCCGCCGTTCTTCACCGGCGGCTTGTCGGGGTCGCCCGTCAGGAACATCTGGCCGCCCATCGCGAACGCGACCAGGTTGTTCGAACGGTACTCGGCGTACGGGCCTTCCTGGCCGTAGGCCGTGATCGAGACCAGCACCAGCCGCGGGTTGACCGCCCGCAGCCGCTCGTAGTCGAGGCCCAGCGCCCGTGCGTCGCCCGGCCGGTAGTTCTCGATGATGACATCCGCGTCCGTCGCCAGCCGCAGGAAGGCGTCGCGCCCCGCCTGCGAACCCAGGTCGAACTCGACCGACCGCTTGTTCGTGTTCAGGTAGAGAAAGAGGGCGCTCGTCTCGGGGTTGGGCTCGCCGTCCTTGAACGGTCCGTGTGCCCGCGCCAGGTCGCCGCCCGGCGGCTCGACCTTGATGACGTCCGCCCCGTAGCCCGCGAACAGCCGTCCGCAGTAGGGCGCGGAGACGAATGTGCCCACCTCCAGCACGCGGATGCCTTCGAGCGGGAGGGGCATGGCCGCCTGCCTACGGCCGCGAGGGAATTTCGACCTGCACGTTCCCGCGCACGGTGGGCTGGTCGTCTGCCAGCGTCACCACCTCGAGTTCGACGATGTTGGCGCCGTCTTCTTGCCGCTTGTCGACCACTCGCCCTGCGAGCGTCAGCGGCTTGCCCGCGATGTCGGGGCGCCGGAAGGCGACGCGCACGCTGCGCAGGTTCGCTTCGGGACCCGCCCAGGCCCCGACGTAGTTGGTGATCCACGAGAGCTTCAGCAGCCCCGGCACGAGTGCGCCCCCGAAGCCCATCCGCCGCCCCGCCTCGGCGTCGCCGAACGCGGGGTTCGTGGGGTTGTCGCGGCCGAAGAACTCGACCGCCTTGTCCTCGGTCGGGAGGCGCTCCAGCGGCTCCAGTTCGTCATCGGTGGCGATGTCCTCGAAGTAGCGGCTCATGACTCGGGCCGGTCGAACTGCGTGATCGTGCGCAGCGAGGCGGCCGCCTCCTCTCCGTCGCTGTTCAGGTATGCGGTCTGGAACATCACGAGCACGCTGTAACCGTAGCGGCCTCCGAGCCGGTCGCGCACGTCGATTAGCTGCGTCACCGCCTGCAGCGGCTCCTCCAGCTTGATCGGCTGGCTGAACTTCCACTCGGTTTGCGTCAGGATGCCGCTGGAGAGCACCTGCGGCGATAGCTCCGCCGGCAGCCGCGGCTCCATCATCGCCAGGATGTACGGTGGTGCGATGCCCGTGCCGTCGGCCCAGCGCGGATCGCTGTCGGCTAGCAGGTCGCGCATCCGCTGCGCGTCCGGCGTCCGCGGAACGACCTCGATGGGGTCGCTCTTCTGCCCGATCATGGCGCGGTGTTCGTCGGTGATTTTGCTCTCGGTTACGTCAGCCACGGTCGCTCCTCGGCGGGAGAATAGCACGCTGCTCCGCGGGCGCGCGGAGCGGGAAAGACGAGCTAGCGCGGTAGCCCGACGATGACCTCATCGTTCTCGATGCGGACGGGGTAGGTCTGGATGTCCTCCGCGCCCATGTTCCAGAAGAACAGCTTCGACTGCAGCTGCCCCAGGAACGGGTGATTCGCGTTGAACTCGCTGCTGAAGGGCTGGCGCACCGCCTTGCCGTTGGAGACCTCGAAGCGCGCCCCGTGGAAGGGGCACATCACGCAGCCATCGCGAACCGGTTCCGGCTTGATCGGCGCACCCGGGAAGCTCCCGAGGGGAAGCTGTGCGTGGGGACAGAGCGCCGCCATCGCGTGGGCTTCCTCGCCCTGCCGCACGATCGCCACCCGGAAGCTGTGCAGCCGCACCTCGGTGGCGATGCCATCGGGGAAGCTGCGCAGGGGCCCGGCGTTCGCCCAGCCCTTCATGCGGTCGTGCGGAATGTTGTTCTTCGCCTTCGTCGGGAGCGGCGGGTCGATGCCCATCAGCGGCATGGCCACGATCTGCATCAGACCGCCGGAGATGAGGCCCGCGATCAGCAGGAAGATGCCCACTGCCAGCGCGCTTGAGGTCGTTTCGGCGTCCCCTGGGGCGACCAGGAGAATGATGCCGCCAACGATGAGGGAGATCGTCGCGATCCCCCAGGTCCCGAGGACCGAGACTCCCACAATCGCGAGCGCTACCGACACGAGCTACCCTCCCCGGAAGCGGATCGTACGCGTCTGTCCACGCCTGTGCAAAGTATCACGAACGCCCGCCGTGCCCCGTCCTAATCGAGCCCGTGATAGCCGCGGCGGAAGTACAGCAGGGGCTGTTTCTCCGCGTCCGAGGCCGCCCCCACCACCCGCCCCAGGGCGATGATGTGGTCCCCGCCCGGCACGACCGTCTCCAGCTCGCAGTCGAGGTGGGCGATGGCGCCCGTCAGGATCGGGCTGCCGGTCTGGTCCGTGAACGTCTCGAAACCGTCCAGCTCCGGCCCGGGGTCGCGCCCCGAGATGGCGAAGTGGTTGGAGATCGCGTCCTGGTCGCTCGCGAGCACGCTCACCGCGAACTTCCCCGAGGCCGGCACCATGCGTTCCAGGTGGTTGCCGTTCTGGATGCAGACCAGCACCAGCAGCGGGTCCATCGAGAGCGTCGAGAAGCTCGATGCCGTGATGCCGTACACCTGCCCCTCGTGCTCGGTCGTCAGGATCGTCACGCCCGAGGCCCACGAAGCCAGCGCGTTCTTGAAGGTATCCGGGTCGACCGGCGACATGGCTACGCGCTATCCAGCGCCGGGCCCATGTCCCAGACGGCGTTCGCCGAGACGCTGCTGAAGTAGCGGCCCATCGGCAGACCCGCGAGGATCTGGTCCATCTCCGCCGCGTCCGCCACATCGAAGATGGCCAGCACGCCGACGCCCGTCTCGCGGTAGATCGCCTTGATCTTCCCCTCGTCCCGGAGCGCTTTTGTCGCTGCCAGCTGCTGGGCGACAACACCCTGCCAGGCCTCCGCATCGAGGTCCGCGGGCTGCCTCGAAACCAGCCGTACCGAAAAGAGCACTCCTGCCACCCCTCGCCCCGGGCCTCACTCGCCCGGGCGTGATGCTCGAAGGCTACCGCACGCGCGCCTTAGAGCGCCAGACACATTCCTTTCGTAGCATGGGCGGTGTGGGCCGCTCGCGACCGCTCGTCACCTTCGATATGGACGGCGTTCTTTCTCGCAATCCCTGGGGCATCAACCCCGGTGGCGTGAGTTCCGACGCCACCTCCCCTCCCCGCTTGCCCCGCCCCACCTGGCCCCTCGAGCGCTGGCTCTACCTGCGCCGCAAACCGATGCCCGGGGCCGTGGAGGGATTCCACGCCATCGCCGAGCGCTTCGAGTGCGCCATCGTCTCCGCTCGCGGCGAAGGCTCCCGCCCCCTCACCGAAGGCTGGCTCGCGGACACCTTCGGCGTCTCCCCGCCGGTCCGCCTCCGCTCCTCCTGGCGTGAGCGCTCATCCGCCTTCAAGGCGCGCGTCATCCCCCCGCTCAAGCCCCTCGCCCACTTCGAGGACGACCCCAACACCGCCCTCCTCCTCGCCGACCGCATCCCCCACGTCTTCCTCGTCGACTGGCCCCGCAACCGCGGAATCGAGCGCGACAACATCCACCGCATCGAGCGCATCAGCGACGCCCTCCCCATCCTGGAGAGGGTTGCCGGCGAACTTGGGTTGGACGAGTCCCGGGCCTAGCCCCCCGCCATCTGCGTCTGGAACGTCGCCAGGTCGAAGTAGTCGCGCCAGGAAGCGATCTTCCCATCCTTCAGCTCGAACACGCCCATCACCGGCAGCGCCACCGCGTTCCCGCCCGCATCGAACTTGTCGACCCGCTCGGTCATCACGACGTCGCCCTCGGCGACGATGTTGAGCACGTCCCAGCCCTTGCTCACCATCATTCCCGCCATGCCCCCGAGGGCGTTGCGGATGTTGTCGCGCCCGCTAATCGGGTCCATCGGGATGTTGTGGTAGAGCGCGTCCTCCGTGAAGTACGCGGCCAGCGTGTCCCCGTCCGGGGCGGGCGCGTCCCACTCCGCGCAGAAGTTCCGCACGATCTCGGCGTTGTCCATGTCTCCTACTCCTCTTCGAGCATGCTGCTGCGAAGCAGCATCAGTGCCGTTGTGATGGCGCGTCGCTTGGTCGCTCCGCGCCCCTGGGCCATGACCATCTTCATCGATCGCGTTCCGCCGGGACCGGTCACGGCCACGAAGAACGTACCCGGCTGCTCGACAGTTGCGTCCGGGCCCAGCGCTGCCGAGATCCCGACCCCGTAGTCGCTTCCCAGCCGCTCGCGCGCCGCCGCCGCCATCGCCTCCGCCGTCTCCGCCGATACGGCCGCGAACTCCTCCGACATCCCCGAGGAGACAAGCCCCCCCGCGAACGAGCCGCCCGCGTCGGGCGCGTCGCTGAGCGTGCTCGCCAGCAGCCCTCCCGTCGTCGACTCCAGCGTCCCCACCGTCTGCCCCCGCTCCCCCAGCGTCCGTGCGATGAACCCCTCGAGCGTGTCCTCGTCCCGACCCCAGATCGCGTTCCCGAAGATGGCGTCGAGCTCGCGCTCCGCCGGCTCGATGAGCCGCTGCGCTTCCTCGCGCGTCGCCGCCTTCGCCCCGATGCGCAGGTGCACGCCGTCCGCCCGCGCGTACGTCCCCACCCCGATGCCCGGCATGTCGAACACCGGCCGCGCCATCTCGTCGACCGTCCCCTCCCCGATGCCCGCCGTCTTCAGCGTGCGCGTCACCAGCACCGCCCCCGAGCGCCCTTCGAGCTCCGGCGAGACTTCGTGGTTCCACATGCGCTCCATCTCCGGAGGCACGCCCGGCATCGAGACGATCACGTGCCCGTCTCGCTCCGTCCACCACCCCGGCGCCGTGCCCCGCGGGTTGTCGATCGCCCGCGCGCTCGGGATGAGCCAGGCCTGCTTGATGTTCGACTCCGGCATGTCGATGCCGCGCCGCGAGAAGAACCCCCGCAAGCGCTCCTCCAGCTCGGGCACCACGTACGGCTCCTCGCCGAGGAGCCGGCTGATCGCCTCCCGCGTCATGTCGTCCTCGGTCGGACCGAGCCCGCCCGTCGTAATCACGAGGTCCGAGCGCTCCCACGCCCGCCCCAGCGTGTCCATCACGCGACCCATGTTGTCGCCCACGACGCTCGTGTGGTTCAGGTCGATGCCGAGGGCGGGGAGCTGCTGCGCGATCCACGCGCTGTTCGTGTCGACGATCTCGCCCAGCAGGATCTCGGTGCCGATCGCGACAATCTCCGCCTTCACGCGCGCGAGTCTAGCAGGCCGCCCCGAACGGGGACCGCAGGCTCCCTTAGCCGAAGCCGGAGAGAAGGTCGCCAACCGCCCCGAGCGCGTCCCCCAGGCCCTCTCCGACTACCTGCGCGGCTTCCCCCAGGCCCTCGCCAACTGCCTGGGCGGCTTCCCCCACGGACTCGCCCACGGCCTGCGCGGCCTCTCCCATGGAAGACCCATCTTCCCGCGTGGACAGAATGTCCGGGGCGAACCACAGGACGTCCGTAAGGAGGCCCGTGAGCAGCCCCCGCGAATCCGGGTCGCGCTTCTTCTGGTATGGGGCCCACCGCTCCTGGAGGGTGTGCGCCGAGGAGACGATGCGGTCCTTCTGGGCGTCGGGGATGGCCTCCACCGGCAACTCGGCCACGCTCCGGGCGAACTCTTTCGTGTCTCGGAGCAGGTCGCGAAGCCTCGATGCGTCGGGCGTTCCCAGCTCGCGCGCCCGCGCCAGTTCCCCATCCACGTCCAGGCTGGAGAGACGGCCCATCGCCTCTCGAATCTGCTCCGCTGACCACTGCCGCTCCGCCATGACGGGCGCGAGTCTAGCAGCCCGCCCCGAACGTCGGCGGGTTGCGTGGGGTTGGCTCAGACGAGCAGCTTGAACGAATGCCCGCTCCGGCCAATCAGCTCCTCGACCTGCCGAGCGAACGGCACATCGCCCAGGTCAACGCTATCGCTCGCCCCGACGAACTCGATGCCCACGACGGACCCGTCTTCCGAGTGGTCGATGACGCGCACGTCATCGAGAAACGTCTGCCGCGCCACCGTCTCGTCGTCGAGCAGCCGCACGTAGAGGATGTCGGCTTCTGGGTCGTAAGTCGCTTCCTGAGGCATGCCACCAATCTATCACCTCCCGGACAGCGCCCCTGTACAGTGAATCCATGCCCGACCCCTACACCGCCGCCGCCGTGCAGTGGGCGCCCGCCTACGGCGACCTGCGGGCCGGCGTCGCGCGCGCCGTCGACGCCATTGACGAGGCCGCCCGCGAGGGCGCGAGCCTCATCGTGCTGCCCGAGGCGTGGCTGCCCGGCTACCCCTACTGGTGTGCCGAACAGCGCCCCAACCGCGCCGTCAGCGCCCTCTACCGCGAACTCGTCGAGAACGGCGTCGAGGTGCCCGGCCCCGTGACCGATGCCCTCGGCGAGGCGGCGGCGCGCGCGAACGCCACCGTCGTCATCGGCGTCACTGAACGTGCCGGCGGCACCCTCTACAACACCCTCTGCTACATCGGCCCCGATGGCGACCTCCTCGGGGCCCACCGCAAGCTCGTCCCGACCCTCTCGGAGCGCACTGTCTGGGGCATGGGTGACGGATCCGACCTCGACGCCTACGACACCCCCGCCGGCCGCGTCGGCGGCCTCATCTGCTACGAGCACTTCATGGCCCCAGCCCGCTACGCCCTCGCCGGCCTCGGCGTCGAGGTCCACGCCTCCGTCTGGCCCGGTTACCCGTTCCTCCACGCCAACGTCGACGCCGCCACCCGCATGCTCGCCGTCGAGAACGCCTGCGCCGTCGTCGTTGCCCGCGAGGTCATGTCCGCCGACCGCCTCCCCTCCGGCACGCCCTTTGCCGAGCACCCCCGCATGTGGGAGATGAACGGCGGCAGCGCCATCATCGCCCCCGGTGGGAAGTACCTCGCCGAGCCCGTCTACGACGACGAAACCATCCTCTACGCCGAGATCGACCCCGCCGACCTCGTAGAGGCCAAGCGCTGGATCGATGGCGTCGGCCACTACAGCCGCCCCGACGTCTTCCGCCTCCACTGGGACCGCAGCCCCAAGCCCCCCATCGCCACCGAGTAGCCCCGCCCCGCCTCAGCTCCGCCCGTCGTTGTAGAGTGCCCCGCATGCCCGACGGGACCGTTCCCCTCGACTTCCGCGTCCTCAACCTCGCCCGCGGTGTCGCGGGCGCCTACGCCACCCGACTCCTCGCCGACCTGGGCGCCCGCTGCTCCTGGTGGCGCTGGACCGACCCCCGCCCCGGCGACTGGCCCCCCAGCGACCTCGTCTACGCCTACTTCGAGGACGGCGTCGAGCTCCGAGACGACCGCCTCGACCGCGATGCGCTTCTCGCCGCCCTCCCCGCCCTCGCCCCCCACTTCGACCTCGTCCTCACCGACTTCTCCCTGCCGGAACTCGAACAGGACGTCCTCTTTGACCTCCTCTCCTCCGCCAACCCCGCCATCGTCGTCGCCAACGCCGACCACTACGGCCGCAGCGGTCCCTACGCCCGCTGGGCCGCCGACGAGCTGACGGACTACGCCCTCGGCGGGTACTGGTCGATCGCCGGTCACCCGGAGCGCGAGCCCCTGCGCGTCCCCGGCCACCAGGCGCAGTTCCACGCCGGACTCCAGGTCGCTTTCGCCTCGCTCGCCGCCCTCCGCCACGCCCGCCGCACCGGCGAAGGCCAGGAGGTCGAGGTCAGCGCCGCCGAGGCCATGCTCGGCGCCCACTGGAGCACCACCGTCGCCTGGACCCACGAGGGCCGCGTCTTCATGCGCACCGGCTCCGACCTCGTCCGCGCGAAGGACGGCTGGGTCCACTTCTTCAATTTCCTCGTCCACCAGAACGTCCTTCTCCTCTGCGAGCGCCCCGACCTCGCGAACCACGAGGACTACCAGACCATCCTCGGCCGGCGCGACCACCTCCCCGAGATCGAGGCCATCGTCCGCGAGTGGTGCGCGGCCCACTCGGTGAAGCAGATCGCCGAGAAGGGGCAGTCGCTCCGCGTCCCCGTGGTCTTCATGGCCGACGCTCCCGGGCTGCTCGCCGACGACCACCTCGCCGACCGCGAGTACTTCCGGGACTGCCGCGGCAAGCCCATGCCCGGCCACCCCTACCGCTGGACCGACGCCTGGCCGGAAGCCGATCCCCCCGACACGCTCGGCCGCGCGGTCGCAGGCGAAGCCCCACCTGTGCGTGGTGGAGAGTCGATCGCCGTCAGCGCCCCCTTCGAGGGCCTGCGCGTCATCGAGGTCACGAACAACTGGGCTGGACCGATCGCCTGCCGCCACCTCGCGGACCTCGGCGCCGAGGTCATCAAGGTCGAGCTGGCCACGCGCCCCGCCACCCGTGGCAGCCACTATGCCGGCCTCGACCCGGGCAAATACCACTGGAACACGTCCGGCTACTTCAACCAGATGAACCGTAACAAGCGCGACATCGCCCTCAATCTCGCCACCGACGATGGCCGCCAGCTATTCCTCGACCTCGCCGCGAAAGCCGACGTCGTCATCGAGAACAACAGCGCCCGCGTCATGCCCAACCTCGGCCTCTCCTACGAGGAACTGAGCAAGGTCAACCCCCGACTCGTCATGGTCTCCATCAGCGGCTTCGGGGCGACCGGCGCCCGCCGCAACTGGATGGCGTACGGCTCCAACATCGAGGCCGCCAGCGGCCTCGCCTCCACCACCGGCTACCCCGGCGACGAGCGTCCCTACCGCACCGGCTCCTTCATCGCCGACCCCATCGCCGGCGGCCACGCCGCCATCGCCGCCGTCGCCGGCCTCGAGCGGCTCGACCGCACCGGGCGCGGCTCCCACGTCGATATGGCCCTCACCGAGTCCGCCATGACCTTCATGGTCGCCGCCTTCGCCCATGTCCACGACCACGGCCACTCGATGCCTCGCAACGGCAACGTCGAGCCCGCCGACGCCCCCACCGGCGCCTACCCCGTCTTCGGTCGCGATGACTGGATTGCCATCGCCGTCCGCACCGACGAGCAGTGGCGCGCCCTCTGCCACATCGCCGGCCTCGCAGACCTCGCCCCGCTCGACCGCCCCGCCCGCGTCGCCCGCCGCGAGGAGATCGACGAGCGCCTCGCCGCCTGGACGCAGCCCCTCACCCGCTTCGAGGCCGTCCGTGAGCTCCAGGGGCGCGGCGTCCCCGCCTCCCCCATCCTCCACAACTGGCAACTCCACGCCGACCCCCACTTCCACGCCCGCGGCTCCTGGGTCCACATCGACCACCCTGATACGGGTGTCTACCCCTACCCCGGCTTCATGTGGCGCTTCTCCCGCACGGCCCCGTCCGTCCGCAGCCACGCCCCCCGCTTCGCCGAGGGCAACGAGTACGTCTTCGGGGAGCTCCTCGGCCGTGACGCCGGCACCATCGAGCGCCTCTACGAAGAGGGCGTCACCGCCCGCGAGCCCGCCGTCCCCGCACCGCCCTTCGTCGTGTCCCCCCTCACCACTCCCTGACCCCCTACAATCCCGCCATCTGAGGAGGCCAATCCATGCCCGAGTACGAGAACATCCTCTACTCCACCAGCGACCGCATCGCGACCATCACGCTCAACCGCCCCGAGAAGCTGAACGCCCTCAACCGCGACCTCCGCGGCGAGTTCGTCGACGCCCTCAAGGTCGCCGAACGCGACGACGACGTGACCGTCATCCTCGTCCGCGGCGCCGGACGCGCCTTCAGCGCGGGCTACGACATCACCCCCAACCAGCCCGCCGACGCCCGCGCCGGCATCCTCGTCTCGGAGAAGCACTTCGACACGTGGACCGACCCCTTCGCCCGAAGCTGCGTCCGTGACTGGATGACCATCTGGGACCTGCTCAAGCCGGTCGTCGCGATGGTCCACGGCTACTGCCTCGCCGGAGGCTCCGAGCTGATGTCGATGTGTGACATCGCCTTCGCCTCCGACGACTGCAAGATCGGCTATCCCCCCATGCGCGGCATGACCACCCCCGACGTCATCTACTTCCCCTGGAAGATGCCCATGGGCCGCGCCAAGTACCTCCAGCTCAGCGGCAACAGCCTCACCGGCAAGCAGGCCGCCGAATGGGGCTGGATCGCGAAGAGCTTCCCCGCCGAGTCGCTCGAGGAGGAGGTCATGAAGGAGGTGCGCGCCATCTCCAGCATCGCCCCCGACCTGCTCGCCGCGAACAAGCTCGCCATCAACCAGAGCTACGAGATCATGGGCATCCGCACCGCCCTCAACACCGGCCCGCAGTGGCACGCCCTCAGCGGACGCATGCGCCCCGGCGCCGGCGAGTTCGGCCGCATCTCCAACGAGGAAGGCCTGCGCGCCGCCCTCGCCTGGCGCGACGAAGCCTTCAACAAGGAGGGCTTCCGCCCATAGTGAATAGTGATTAGTGGCTGGTGACTCGTCACCAATCACTAGCCACTAGCCTCTACGCCTACGTCTCCGTCCCCGGCACCATGACCGGGCCCGAGTGGTGGTGCGTCATCCGCCACCGGCCCTCCTCCCGCACGAACACGTTCGTCGCGTAGAGCGGGCTGCCCGAGACCACCTCCCGGCAGAGCACGATGGCGGCGTCGCCGGTCACTGTCACGCTCGCGCCCCCGCCCACGATCCTCGGCTGGTTCGGGTTCGCCAGGATCGTGCGCCAGCTTTCCAGCACGTCCTCGCGGCCGCTCAAGACGGTCCAGCCGGGGTGCAGGCACGTCACCGGCGTGAGCCGCGCCCACACGTTCTCCATCGCGCCCATGTCCGCTGTGCCCAGCGCGCGGTAGAAGCCCTCGTTCGCGAGGAGGACCTCCTGCTCCGCTTCCGTGTGTCTTCCCGCTTCGGTCACCGCCCAAGGATAGCCGCCCAGCGCTGGCAGCGGACGCGAAACGGGGCCCGTCGAAACGGACCCCGTTCGGTCGTGCGTCCAGGCGACGGCGGGCTAGCCCTCCGAGCCGGCGCTGATGCCTTCCTCGAAGCGGTGCTCCAGCTCGTCCTCGAAGAAGAACTTCTCCTCGCCGAAGGCCGGGCGAAGCTCGTTCAGCCACGTCGCCGACTCGTCGTACTGGGCGAAGAAGGGCCGGCTCACCCAGTCCGGATCGCGTCCCTGCAGGAAGCTCAGCGTCAGCACCTTCTGGCCCGACACCTCGGCCGGACCCAGCACCGCCACCTTCCCCGGCTCCGCCGACATGCTCGGACCGCGAACCGTGCGCGCCAGGCCGCTGACCTGGTTGTAGGCCCCGCGGAAGATCTCCCACGCCCGCACCAGCGGGATCTCGAAGAAGTGCTTCGCGCCCGTGTCGCGCGCCACGAACATGTAGTACGGGATCATCCCCAGGCGCACCTGCTCTCGCCACATCGTGGCCCACGCCTCCGAGTTGTCGTTGATGTTCCGCATGATCGGCGACTGCGTCCGGATCTGCGCGCCCGTCTCGCGGATGCGCTCCGTCGCCTCACGCACGGCCGGCGTGCTCAGCTCCGCGGGGTGGTTGAAGTGCGCCATGATCGAGAGGTGCCGCCCCGTCGCCGTGATTCGGCGGAAGATGTCCAGCATCTCCTCGGCGTCGTCGTCGGTCGTGAACCGGTAGGGCCAGTAGCCCAGCGCCTTCGTCCCGATGCGGATCGTCCGCAGGTTCGGCGGATCCTCCTCAAGGATCGGCTCGATGTACTGCTTGAAGCGCCGCGTCTTCATCACCATTGGGTCGCCGCCCGTGATGAGCACGTCGCTCACCCTGGGTCGCTCCCGCAGGTAGGAGATCAGCCCTTGCGCCTGCTTCGTCGCGAACTTCAGGTCGTCCAGCCCGACGAACTGCGGCCAGCGGAAGCAGAACGTGCAGTAGGCGTGGCACGTCTGCCCGTTGCTCGGGAAGAGCAGCACCGTCTCTTCGTACTTATGCTGCAAGCCTTCGACCGCTTCCTCGTAGAGGACCGGCACGTTGTGCTCGAGCTGCCCCGCCGGGTGCGGGTTCAGGGTCATGCGGATGCGGTTCGCGGCCTCGTCGATCTCGGCCCGCGAAGCTTCCCGCGAGACCAGCGTCGCGACCTCGTCGAAGTGGTCCTCGCGCAGCATGTTCTGCTGGGGGAAGGTCAGCGTGAAGATCGGGTCGTTGGGAACGTCGTCCCAGTTGATCAGCTCATTGACGACATAATTGTTCGTCTTGAACGGCAGCACCCGCGACACCACGTCGATGGCGAAGCGCTGATCCTTGCTGAGCCGCTCGGCCTGGGGAAGCCCGGCGATGTTGTGCAGGGTGATCGCGCGATACTTCTCGGGATCCGGGGCGTCCGTGAGGTCAATCACGTTGCTCGTCATAAGGGAAGCCTCCTGTGGCATAACGTAAGTCCGCGCCTTTAAGGCGAGGACTGGTTGGTCTCTGCTCGAGACCACCGACTGGGAGGCTGGTCGCGTAGTCGCGAGCCTCCGAACGCCTGCGGGGTTAGCTGTCGGGTTCGGCGTCGGAGATCGCCTATGCGCTTCCGCGCAATTCACCCCAATGGTGGTTCCCCCGTTCCCCGGCGACTCGGGTAATCGCATGGAGATTCGGCTGTTCCAGTTTACCATGCGCCAAAGGCCCCCCAACCCCGCGCTGACGGAAACATGTCAGCGGTCGTACACTTTGGGGGCTGCCGACATAAGTTGGCCTACGCGGAGGCCCGCAATGCCCCGAGCCATCTGGAAGGGCGCCATCAGCTTCGGCATGGTGAGCATCCCCATCCGCCTCTTCCCCGCCACCGAGAGCAAGGACATCGGTTTCCGCCAGCTCCGGCGCGATACCACCACGCGCGTCCGCATGCTCCGCTGGGACCCCGTCGAGGAGCAGGAAGTGCCCTACGACGAGATCGTGAAGGGCTACGAGTACGCCAAGGACCGCTACGTCATCCTCGAAGACGAGGACTTCGAGAAGCTCCCCCTCCCCACCAAGCACACCATCACGCTGACCGCGTTCGTCGAGGAATCCGAGATCGACCCGGTCCACTACGAGAAGTCCTACTACCTCGCCCCGGACGAGGTCGGCCTCAAGCCGTACTCCCTCCTCATCCGCGCGATGCAGGCCAAGGGGCTTATCGCCATCGCCAAGGTGGCCATCCGCACGAAGGAACGCCTCTGCGCCCTCCGCGCCCGTGGCGACCAGCTCATTCTCGAAACCCTCTTCTACCCGGACGAGATCCGCGACCCCGGCGACTCGGTCGCCGTCGAGGAGATTACCGACCAGGAGATGGAGATGGCCCGCGCCCTCATCGAGATGCTCGAGGAGCCCTTTGACCCGGAGAAGTACACGGACGAATACCGCGAGGCCCTCATGACCATCATCAACGCCAAGCTGGAGGGCCAGGAGGTGGCGACGCCCGAGGCCGCAGCCCCGCAGCCCGCCGTCGACCTCATGGCCGCTCTCCGCGCCAGCGTCGAGGCCGCCCGCGCCCGCAAGGAAGGCGAAGCCGCCCCCGCCAGCGACAACGGCGCCACCGCCGGCGAGAAGGCCGCCGTCGCCGCCGACTAGCCGCCGGGGCGCGACATGACTGAGCCCCTCGACACCTACCGCGAGAAGCGCGACTTCGCGGCCACTCCCGAGCCCCCCGACGCCGTCCCCGAGGGGCGTGCCGGACCCCTCACCTTCGTCGTCCAGAAGCACGACGCCACCCGTCTCCACTACGACGTCCGCCTCGAGGTCGGCGGCGTGATGAAGTCCTGGGCCGTGCCCCGCGGCCCCTCCAGCGACCCCTCCGTCCGCCGCCACGCCGTCATGACCGAGGATCACCCCATCGCCTACTCCGCCTTTGAGGGCGTCATCCCGAAGGGCCAGTACGGCGCTGGCCAGGTCATCGTCTGGGACGCCGGCACCTACGCCCCCGAGCACGAGCGCGTGTACGACTTCTCCTCGCGCGAGGAGGCCGAGGCGGCCATGGAGGCGGCCATCGCCGCCGGCAAGATCTCGGTCCAGATGCGCGGGCGCAAGCTGAAGGGCTCCTGGTCGTTCGTGAAGACTTCCAGCGACTGGCTCCTCCTCAAGCACGACGACCCCGTGGCCGACCCCGACCAGGACCTGACCGCGCTCGACCGCTCCGTGGTCTCCAACCTCTCGCTCGACGACATTCGCGCCGGCCGCCTCCCCCGCCACCGCAAGGCCCCCTCCGACTACACCCCGGACGCCCTCGACGGTGCCCGCACCGCCCCCATCCCCGCCACCCTCATTCCCATGATGGCGAGCGCCCGCGACCCCTTCTCCCACCCCAACTGGCTCTTCGAGCCCAAGCTCGACGGCATCCGCGCCGTCGTCCACGTGGCCGGAGGCGAGGCGCGCCTCACCTCCCGCCGCGGCACCGACCTCACCGCCACCTACCCCGGGCTCGCCGCCGCCCTCGCCGCCCAGCCCGTCGCCGAAGCTGTCTTCGACGGCGAGATCGTCGCCTTCGATGAGCGCGGCGTCCCCTCCTTTGAACTCCTCCAGCAGCGTATGAACCTCGCTGGCGAGCTCGACGTCGCCGCCGCCGAGGCGCGCGTCCCGGTGAGCTACATGGCCTTCGACCTGCTCCACCTCGACGGCTTCGACCTCACCGGCGTTGTCCTTGAGGAGCGCAAGGAGGCCCTCGCCCGCGCCCTCCTCCCCGCCGGCCCCGTCGCCCTTGTCGAGAGCCTCCAGGCCGAAGGCAAGGAAGCCTACGACGGCGCCGTCGCCCTTGGTCTTGAGGGTGTGGTCGCGAAGCGGCGCGGCAGCCGCTACCTCCCCGGCAGGCGCACCGACTCCTGGGTCAAGATCAAGGCCCGCCACACCGCCGAGTTCGTCGTGGCTGGATTCACCCCCGGCGAGGGTCTGCGGGAACCCACTTTCGGCGCCCTCCTCCTCGCCGCCGCGGACCCCAACGGCGCCCTCGTCTACCGGGGCCGCGCCGGGGGCGGCTTCACCGACGCCATGCTCGCTGACCTGCGCCCCCGCCTCGACGCCCTCGCCACCGACGCCTCCCCCTTCCCCGAAACCCCGCCCGAAGCTGCGAGCGCGACCTTCGTCCGCCCCGAGCTCGTCGTCGAGGTCGAGTACTCCGAGGTCACCTCCGCGGGGCTCCTGCGCGCCCCCGTCTTTAAGCGCCTCCGCCCCGACAAGGCTCCCGAGGAAGCCATTTTCGTGGTCGACTCGCCACCACCCACCCCGCCGCCCGCCATCCCCTCCCCTGCGAGCCAGGCCGCCTCCGTGCTGCGCCAGCTCGACGACCCCCGCGACGAGCTACGCCTCGATGTCGGCGGCCACGAGATTCCTGTCACGAACCTGGAAAAGCCCCTCTGGCCCGAGCACGAGACCCAGCGCGCCGTCACCAAGCGCGACCTGCTGCGCTACCTCGCCACAGTCGCCCCCCTCATGCTCCCCCACCTCCGCGACCGCCTCATCACCCTCACCCGCTACCCCAACGGCATCGGCGACCTGCACTTCTACCAGAAGCACTCGGAGGCCCCGCCCCCCGAATACGTCGAGACCGTGCCCGTCCACTCCGAGGGCGCCGGCGGCGATCGTGACTTCCTCCTCTGCAATAACCTCCCCACGCTCCTCTGGCTCGGCCAGC
>LXNI01000510.1_pt1 | contig 43619 bp, 41 predicted proteins | sample 809091 | NCBI WGS metagenome assembly LXNI01 (sample SAMN04870527, study PRJNA318959) | sponge metagenome | biome: 01000161; feature: marine sponge reef; material: water | host: Sarcotragus foetidus | place: Greece: Milos, Mediterranean Sea | collected 2013-05-29 | depth 5-7 m
GCACCAAAACCCGCCGCCCCGAGGGGTGGCTACTTTGGTGAGACTGGGTGGCTACTTTCGGTGAGAATCGGTGGCTACTTTGCCTGAGATTGGGTGGCTACTTTCGTGAGATTCGGCAGGCGGTCTAGAACGGGATGTCGTCGTCCAGGTCGGCGGCGCCTCTCTCTGCCGCGGCCGGGGGCGCGCCGGCGGACTCGCCGCCGCCGTAGTCGCCCCGCCCGCCGCCGCCACCGCCCTCGGCGCGGCTGTCCAGCATCGTGAGCACGCCGCGGAAGCGCTGGAGCACCACCTCCGTGGTGTAGCGCTCCTGCCCCGACTGGTCGGTCCACTTGCGGGTCTGCAACTGGCCTTCGAGATAGACCTTGGAGCCCTTGCGCAGGTAGTTCTGCGCGACCTCGGCGACGCGCTCGTCGAAGATCACCACGCGGTGCCACTCGGTGCGCTCGCGGCGCTCGCCGGTCTGGCGGTCCTTCCAGGTCTCGCTGGTGGCGACCGACATGTTGCAGATCGGCCTGCCGTCCTGCGTGTGGCGGGTTTCCGGGTCGCGTCCCAAGTTGCCGACCAGAATGACCTTGTTGACGCTCCCCGCCATGACCCAACCTCCGTCGTGCTTGCAGGCCCGACTTGTAGCCCATCGTCCGACCTGCCTCAAACCGTGCTGTCTATGCCCACCGCGCATACCAGCGATGCATGCCGGCGGCGCTCGCCTTCCGACGCCTAAGCTCCTATATTCGGGACTCGATCCCCCGAGACGTTTCGTCCGCGCCCATGGCCAAGACCATCAGCGTTCGCGGCGCCCGCGAGCACAATCTGAAGGGCGTCGACGTCGACCTGCCCCGCGACCGACTGATCGTCGTCACCGGCCTCTCGGGCTCCGGCAAGTCCTCCCTCGCCTTCGACACGATCTACGCCGAGGGCCAGCGGCGCTACGTCGAGAGCCTGTCGGCCTACGCGCGCCAGTTCCTGGAGCTGATGCAGAAGCCGGACGTCGAGTCCATCGACGGGCTCTCGCCGGCGATCTCCATCGAGCAGAAGACCACGTCGCGCAATCCACGGTCGACCGTCGGCACGGTCACCGAGATCCACGACTACCTGCGCCTGCTCTTCGCCCGCATCGGGGTGCCGTACTCGCCCGCGACCGGGCTCCCCATAGAGAGTCAGACCGTGAGCCAGATGGTCGACCGCGTCATGGCGATGCCCGAAGGCACGCGGCTCTACCTGCTGGCACCCGTGATCCGCGGCCGCAAGGGCGAATACCGGAAGGACCTCGCCGAGCTCCTCAAGCGGGGCTTCACCCGGGTCAAGATCGACGGCGAGACCTACGACATCGACGCGGCGCCCACCCTCGACAAGAAGCGCAAGCACGACATCGAGGTGGTGGTGGACCGCGTGGTGGTCTCACCCTCTCTCGCCACCCGGCTCGCCGACAGCCTGGAGACCGGCCTCGGCCTCACCGACGGCCTGGTGGTCGCCGAGGACGCCGACAGCGGCGAGCGGACGGTCTTCTCGGCCAAGTTCGCCTGCCCGGTCTCGGGCTTCACCATCGAGGAGATAGAGCCCCGCCTCTTCTCCTTCAACAACCCCTTCGGCGCCTGCCCGAGCTGCGACGGCCTCGGCATCCGCCTCTATTTCGACGCCGACCTCGTGGTGCCGGACCAGCGCCTCAGCCTGACGCAAGGCGCCGTCGCCCCCTGGGCCGGCTCGTCGTCGCCCTACTACCGGCAGACGCTGGAGAGCATCGTCGACCACTACGACGCCAGCATGATCGCGCCCTGGAGCGACCTGCCGGTGAAGGTGCGCCAAGCCATCGTTCACGGCTCCGGCAAGGAGCGGATCACCTTCACCTACGACGACGGCATCCGCCAGTACAGCACCACCAAGCCCTTCGAAGGCGTGCTGCCGAACCTGGAGCGCCGCTGGCGCGAATCCGACAGCGCCTGGCTGCGGGACGAGCTCGGCAAGTTTCAGAGCACGGCTGCGTGCGAGAGCTGCAGCGGCCACCGGCTGAAGCCCGAGGCGCTCTGCGTCAAGATCGACGACCTGCACATCGGCGAGGTCACGCGCTTCTCCATCGCCGATGCCGCGCGCTGGTTCACGGCGCTTGACGATGCGCTCACGCCCAAGCAGCGCGAGATCGCGCGCCGCATCCTGAAGGAGATCAACGAGCGGCTGCAGTTCCTTGTCGATGTCGGGCTCGAATATCTCACGCTCTCCCGCACCGCCGGCACGCTGTCGGGCGGCGAGAGCCAGCGCATCCGCCTCGCCTCGCAGATCGGCTCGGGGCTCACCGGCGTGCTCTACGTGCTCGACGAGCCCTCCATCGGCCTGCACCAGCGCGACAACGCGCGCCTGCTCGGCACGCTGCGGAACCTGCGCGACCTCGGCAACACCGTCCTCGTCGTCGAGCACGACGAGGACGCGATCAGGAGCGCCGACTACGTCGTGGACATGGGACGGGGCGCGGGCGTCCACGGCGGCGAGATCGTGGCGGAAGGCGAGCCCGAGGCGATCATCGCGAGCGCCGACAGCCTCACCGGGCAGTACCTGAGCGGCGCCGAGGCGATCCCGGTCCCCGCCACCACGCGGCCCGGCAAGGAGGGCCAGCGGGTCACCGTGCGGGGCGCGCGGGCGAACAACCTCGCCGCCATCGACGTGACCTTCCGCCTCGGCACCTTCACCTGCGTCACCGGCGTCTCGGGCAGCGGCAAGTCTACCCTGGTGGTCGACACGCTCTACCGCGCCGCGGCGCGCCGCATGTTCGCGGCCCGCGTGCAGCCCGGTGCCCACGACGGCATCGACGGCCTCGAATTCCTCGACAAGGTGGTGGACATCGACCAGTCGCCCATCGGCCGCACGCCGCGCTCCAACCCGGCCACCTACACCGGCGCCTTCGGCCCGATCCGCGAGTGGTACTCCGGCCTGCCCGAGGCCAAGGCGCGGGGCTACAAGCCGGGCCGCTTCTCGTTCAACGTCAAGGGCGGGCGCTGCGAGGCCTGCCAGGGCGACGGCCTCATCAAGATCGAGATGCACTTCCTGCCGGACATCTACGTCCAGTGCGAGGAGTGCAAGGGCCGGCGCTACAACCGCGAGACGCTGGAGATCCTCTACCGGGGCCAGTCCATCGCCGACGTGCTGGCGATGACCGTGGACGATGGCGCCGCCTTCTTCAAGGCGGTGCCCGCCATCCGCAACAAGCTCGAGACCCTGCAGCGCGTCGGCCTCGGCTACATCCAGGTGGGCCAGCAGGCGACGACGCTTTCCGGCGGCGAGGCGCAGCGGGTCAAGCTCGCGAAGGAGCTTTCGCGCCGCGCCACAGGGCGCACCCTCTACATCCTCGACGAGCCGACCACGGGCCTGCACTTCCACGACGTGCGCAAGCTGCTGGAGGTGCTGCACGCGCTGGTCGAGACCGGCAACACCGTGGTGGTGATCGAGCACAACCTGGAGGTCATCAAGACCGCCGACTGGATCGTCGATCTCGGGCCGGACGGCGGCGACGGCGGCGGGCGCGTGGTGGCCGACGGCACGCCTGACGAGGTCGCCGCCGTGGCCGAGAGCTACACCGGGCAGTTCCTGCGCCGCGCGCTCGGGCCCGCGCCGGCGCAACCGGCGCGGCGCCGCCGCGGACGGCAGACCCGGCGCAAGGTGGCCTGAGCCCGAAGCCGGTGGCGGAGAGCGTGGAGGTGGAGAAGCCGATCCGAATCGTCGGCGGCGGCCTCGCCGGCTGCGAGGCGGCGTGGCAGATCGCCCGGCGCGGCGTCCCGGTCGAGCTCTGGGAGATGCGGCCGGTGCGCGGCACGGAGGCCCACGTCAGCGACCGGCTGGCGGAGCTGGTCTGCTCCAACTCCTTCCGCTCCGACGATGCCGAACGCAACGCCGTGGGCCTCCTGCACGAAGAGATGCGGCGGGCGGACTCGCTGGTGATGGCGGCGGCAGACCGCCACAAGGTACCGGCCGGCCAGGCCTTGGCGGTGGACCGCACGGGCTTTGCCGACGCGGTGCAGCAGGCCATCGAGGATGAGCCCGCCATCAGGCTGCGCCGCGCCGAGATGCCGGGCCTGCCCGATGCGGCGGATGGTCTCGCCATCATCGCCACCGGCCCGCTCACTGCGCCGGCGCTCAGCCAGGCGATCCTGGATGCGACCGGCGAGGGGCATCTCGCCTTCTTCGATGCGTTGGCACCCATCGTCCATCGCGACAGCATTGATTTCGAGACTGCCTGGTTCCAGTCCCGCTACGACAAGGCGGGGCCGGGCGGCGACCGCGCGGCCTACGTCAACTGTCCGCTGGATCGCGAGCGCTACGACGCCTTCATCGACGCCCTGCTCGCGGCCGACACCATCCCCTTCCGGGACTGGGAGCGCGACACGCCCTACTTCGAGGGCTGCCTGCCCGTCGAGGTGATGGCGGCGCGCGGGCGCGACACGCTCCGCTTCGGCCCCATGAAGCCCGTGGGCCTCACGGATCCGGCCACCGGCGCCCGCCCCCACGCGGTCGTGCAGCTCCGCCAGGACAACGCGCTCGGCACGCTCTTCAACATGGTGGGCTTCCAGACCAAGCTCACGCACGGCGCGCAGACGCAGGTCTTCCGCCTGATCCCGGCGCTGGAGGAGGCGCGCTTCGCACGGCTCGGTGGCATCCACCGCAACACCTTCATCAACAGCCCGGTGCTGCTGGATGCCGCGCTGCGACTCCGCCGCGCGCCGCACGTGCGCTTCGCCGGCCAGATAACCGGCGTCGAAGGCTACGTCGAGAGCGCGGCCATCGGCCTGCTTGCCGGGCGCTTCGCCGCGGCGGAGGCCGCGGGCGCCGAAGCCCCGCCCCCGCCGCCGACGACGGCCTTCGGCGCGCTGCTCACGCATATCACCGGCGGGCACCTCGGCGCGGGCGGCACCTTCCAGCCCATGAACGTCAACTTCGGACTGTTCCCGCCGCTCACAGGCCGCGTGCCCAAGCGTGCGCGCAAGGCCGCGATGGTCGAACGCGCACGCGCCGACCTCGGCCACTGGCTGGGCGACGGGCGCGCCGCCGCGGCGTAGACCAGCCAACGGGTAGCCAGCACGTGCGCATCATCGACGGCGACACGGTGAAGTACGGCGGGACGAGCTATCGGCTCTCCGGCATCGACGCACCGGAGAACGGTCAGCCGGCGACCGACGCGCGCGGCCGCCGCTTCGATGCGGGCGACGCCGCCACGGATGCGCTCTCGCGCTACCTCGTCGACATGAACGACAAGGGCTGGCAGGTGGACATCGTCTGCCACCCGGGCGACCTGGACCGCTACCGCCGCCAGCTTGCCCGCATCGAGCTCATGCACCGGGACGGCCGCACCCTCGACGTCTGCGCCTGGATGGTTTCCAAAGGCTGGGCCGTGGCCGAGTACGGCGCGCAGTACCGCCACCTCGAGAGCGAGGCCCGTAAGCACCGGCGCGGACTCTGGGCCGGATCGTTCGAGCGGCCGAAGGACTGGCGCCGCGCCCAACGTGGCCAACGTCGCCGGCCGGCTGCGGCCCCGGCGGCGGGAAGGCCGATATGGCTGTCGCTGCTGGTGGTCGTGGGGAAAGTCGCGCTGGGAATCCTGCTGGTGCTCGCGAGCGCGTCACGGCAGAGCAGGCGTTACGGACGCCGCCGGCGCCGGTACTGGTGACGGCGGCAGGCGCAGCCCCCTTCAGTAACGGCCCGTCAGCGCGCCCGCCAGCATGGCCGTCTGCTTGCGGAGCAGCCCGACTTCAAGCCGGGGATCGCGCGGGTCCCAGCCGGCCCGGCGCAGCCGCGCGAGGTAGAGATCGGCGAGGCGGGCGATCAGCAGCACGCCGCGGCCCTGCCGGGGCACCGCCCGGCGCGCTTCCCGCGCCGCATCGAGCAGCGCGGCGGCGCGGCGCCCGACCGGCTCGGCGACAGCGGCAAAACGGTCGAAGCCCGCTCCCGCCCGCAGATCCTCGGCCGCAATCGCGGCCACGGTGAGCAAGTCCGCGGGGAGCGCGACCCGGCCCTGTGCGGCAGCGAGGGGAGCCGCGCGGAGCGTGCCGATCAGCGCCCAGGCGGTGCCCACCTGCCGCCCGGCCTCCAGCGCTGCGCCTGAGCCTGCACCGGAGGCCTGCAGCATGAGCGCCGTCAGCGCCCCGCCGGTGGCGGCGGCGTAACGCTCCAGCGCCGCGAGGTCGGTGGGCCCGCCTTCCTCCAGGTCGCCCTCGCGCGCATCGAGCATCGCATCGACCGGCGCACGCTCGAGGCTGCAGGCGCGGATCGCGTCCGTGAGCGGCACCGCCACCTCGTGCCGCCGGGCGGGCTCGCCGGCGTAGGCTGCCTCCACAACCTCCCGCCACCACTGCAGGCGGATGCGGCCCAGCATCGGCTCGCTCACGGCCTCGGGAATGCGCGCGATCTCGTGGTTGAAGGCGATGAGCGCGAACAGCGCCTCGCGGCTGCCGGCGGGCGCGAACAGCGCGGAGAGATAGCGGTCGTAGTCGGCCTCGCGCGCGAGCGCGCCGACGGCAGACAGCGCGGCGGGCACTCAGGCCCCTCCCTGTAGAGCGAGTCCGTCCTCGACGGACTCGCGACAGGCCGCAACAGCGGTCCGCCGCGAACGCGGCGCGGGCGCATCGTGCGCTCTGCGCGCGTTCCGCGCGACGGCGCCGGCTGAAAGCCGGCTGCCGTGAGCGATAAATCGCGGGAGCGCTTCCGTGTGAAACGTAAACGTTCCCGCCGCGCGTTGGCCGTGCGCCTCCCCTCGCCTATACATGGGCGCGCCTGAAGGGATGCGAGGGAGCATGGCGACCGTTCACGTGATCGGCGCCGGCATGGCGGGGCTTTCCTGCGCCGTGGAGCTGGTGAAGGCGAGGCAGCGCGTCGTCCTCTGGGAAGCGGCGGCGCAGGCCGGCGGCCGCTGCCGCTCGTTCCACGACGTCACCCTTGACCGCACCATCGACAATGGCAATCACCTGATCCTGGGCGCCAATCCTTCTGTGTTCGCCTACCTGGAGACCATCGGCGCCCGTGACGGCCTGGTGGGTCAGGAACGCGCGGCCTTCCCCTTCGTCGACCTGCGGACGGGCGAACGCTGGACCGTGCGCCCCAATGCAGGCCCGGTACCGTGGTGGATCATGGCGCGCGCACGCCGCGTGCCGGGCAGCCGCGCGCGCCACTACCTCGCGGGCCTCGCCCTTGCCCGCGCCCGCGACGGCGATACTGCGGCGGAGCGGCTCAAGGGCACGGGGCCGCTGTTGGAACGCCTCTGGGAGCCGCTGACCGTGGCGGTCCTCAATGCCTCGATCGACGAGGCGGCGGCGCGCCTGCTCTGGCCGGTGCTGCGCCTTACCTTCGGCCAGGGCGAGGCCGCCTGCCGCGCCTATCTGACCCGCGACGGCCTCGGCCCCAACCTGGTGGCGCCGGGTGTGCGCTACGTGGAACGCGGCGGCGGCCGGCTCCACTACAACCGCCGGCTCCGCGCCATCGCGCACGACGGGCGCACCGTGACGGGCCTCGATTTCGCAGGCGACGAAGGCGGGGGCGACGCGGCGTTCGCGCCGGGCGACGTTGCCGTGCTGGCGGTGACGCCGCAGATCTGTACCCAGCTCCTGCCCGAGATTCCCGCCCCGCTGGAGACGCGGCCCATCGTCAACGCGCACTTCCGGCTCGACCGGCAGGTGCCGATGCCGGGCGGCAGTGCGATCCTCGGCGTGGTCGGCGGTACGGCCCAGTGGATCTTCGCGCGGGGCGACATCGCGTCGGTCACCGTGAGCGCGGCGGGAGCGCTGACCGAACGCCCTGCGGCGGAGATCGCCGAGACGATCTGGTCCGACGTCTCGCGGGCGCTGGACTATCGCCCGGCCGCCATGCCGGCCGTCCGCATCGTCAAGGAGAAGCGCGCGACATTCGCCCAGGTCCCCGCCGCCCTGCCGCTGCGCCCGCCGGCCGAGACCCGCCTTCGCAACCTCTTCCTCGCCGGCGACTGGACCGCGACGGGGCTGCCCGCCACCATCGAGGGCGCGATTCGCTCGGGCGTCAGCGCGGCGCAGCACGCGCTCCGCACGCTCGCCGCCGCCTGATCGGAGAATGCGCCCCGCCCGGCGCCGGAAGATGCGGCGGCCGGGCGGAGACATGCGACTTGTCGCGTCAGTAGACGTTCTGCGCCGAAACCATGCTGTAGAGCATGGGTATCGAGAGCATCGTGTTGGTACGCGACGCCAGCATGGCGTAGCGCGCGGATCGCGCCTTGCGGTCCGCCGCCACCTCCACCATGCCGAGGGCTCGTTTCTGGTTGGGCCAGATGATGAGCCAGACGTTCAGCATCATGATGATGCCGAGCCACATCCCGATGCCGATAGCCGTGTGTCTCAGCACATGCCCGTCGGTCGCGGCGCCGAGAATGCCGAAGGTGATGGCATCCGCGAAGTACTCGTTCATCAGCGCCAGCACGATGCCGGTCGCGATCGTAAAGAGCGCCGCCCAGCGGAACCAGAAGAGCGCCGCCGGCGCGATCACCTTGCCGATCGCGGGCTTCTGCTCGTCCGGAATCTTCGGCATGTTGGGGATCTGGACGAAGTTGAAGTACCAGAGCAGCCCGATCCACATGATGCCCACCAGCACGTGGGACCAGCGGAAGAAGAACTGCCACCAGGCGTAATCGACAAATGGAGTATCCATCGCCTCACCCCCTCGCTCAGCTTATGCCGTAGAGAATCGCAACGATGATCACGGTGAGGATGACCCCCATGACCACGGTCTGGGTGAGCGATGTCAGCGGGTTGGTCATGTCTTTTGCCCCCCTGCATTCACGAATCGTCGTTGCCTAGCATAGTGACCCGACGGGCGGTTGCAATTGTCCGTGGCGATTCGACGCCCGGTCGGATGCCGAGCGGTGTGGCAGCCTGTCGATTTATCATGTATCCGGGCGGTCGATATTCGGCGCCCAGCCACGGGGTTGAAACCATGACGGACATGAGACGCTTCATCGAGCGCATGCCGAAGGCGGAGCTGCACGTCCACGTGGAGGGCACGCTCGAGCCGGAGCTGAAGTTCGACCTCGCCCGGCGCAACGCCGTCGGGCTGCCGTACCGGTCGGCGGACGAGATGCGGGCCGCTTACGACTTCGACGATCTGCCGTCCTTTCTCAAGGCGTACTACGAGGGCATGAGCGTCCTGGCGACCGAGCAGGACTTTTGCGACCTCACGACCGCGTACCTCGCCAAGGCGCGTTCCCAGAACGTGCTCTATGCCGAGATCTTCTTCGATCCCCAGGCGCACGCCACGCGCGGCATCGCCTACGACACGGTGATTCGCGGCATTCGCCGGGCGCAGGAGGATGCGGAGGCGACGCTCGGCATTCGCACCCAGCTCATCATGTGCTTCCTGCGGGACATGAGCGCCGACTCCGCGATGGCGACGCTGGAACAATCCCTGCCCTACCAGGACTGGATCGTGGGCGTGGGACTCGACTCGGACGAGAAGGGCAATCCGCCCATCAAGTTCAAGGAGGTGTTCGCCCGTGCGCGCGCCCAGGGCTACCGGCTCACCATGCACTGCGACGTGGACCAGGAGAACTCGGTCCGGCACCTCTGGCAGACCCTCGACGACATCGGGGTGGACAGGATCGATCACGGCGTCAACGCGCTCGAGGACGAGGCGCTTTGCCGGGAGATCGCGCGGCGGGACCTCGCGCTCACGGTCTGCCCGATCTCCAACCGGTGCGTCACCGGCAGCCTCAAGGCCCATGAGGTCCGGCGCATGCTGGAGATCGGCATGCGGGCAACCGTCAACTCCGACGATCCCGCCTACTTTCAGGGGTACATCCACGAGAACCTCGTGGCGACCCAGGAGGAGGCCGACCTCACGCGGGATCAGGTCGTCAGGCTCGCGGCCAACGCCTTCGAGGCAAGCTGGCTGCCGGCGGACGAGAAACGCGCTTTCTGCGCGCGGCTGGACGACTATGCGGCCTCGGAGGAAGGACCATGACTCATTCGGACCACGCGCTGGCTGCCCGCTTCCTCGATACTATCGAACACGACATCGTTCCCCTGACGCGGGCGGGCGTGGCGCGCGGCGACAAGGTGTTCGGAGGCGCGATCCTCCGCAAGGCGGACCTCTCGCTCGTCATCGCCGCAACCAACCGCGAGACCGAGAACCCGCTGTTCCACGGGGAGATCTCAACGCTCAACGCGTTCTTCGCGCTCTCCGGTTCCGCGCGGCCTGCGCCCGAGGCGTGCCTGTTCCTGTCCACCCACGAGCCCTGCTCGCTCTGCCTGTCCGCGATCACCTGGGCCGGGTTCGACAACTTCTTCTACCTCTTCCCCTACGAGGACACGCGGGACGCCTTCAACATCCCCCATGACCTGCGGATCCTGAGCGAGGTCTTCCGCGTCGAGAACGGAGACTACGCCCGCGAGAACGCGTTCTGGCGGAGCCGCTCCGTCGACGATCTCATCGGCGGCGGGGGCGAAGATCTGAGGAATCGGATCGGCCGCGTCCGGGCACTCTACGATGAGCTCTCCGCCGTGTACCAGGCGTCGAAAGAGGGCAGCGACATCCCGCTGAGTTGACGGTAAGAGCTGTCAGGCCAGCCGCGCCGGAATCAGCGCTGCGGCGACCCGCCGGTCCTCGGCCATGAGCACGTTGTAGGTGCGGCAGGCGGCGCCGGTGTCCATGCTCTCGAGGGCGACGCTGCGCGCGCCGAGCGCCTGGCGCAACACCGCCGGCGCCATCTCGAAGGCCGCGCCGCTGCCGATCAGCAGGATCTCGATCGGAGGCTCGGCCGAGAACATCGCATTCAGTGTTTCGATCCCGGCGGTCGCGATGCCGGAGACCTCCCACGCCACCACCCCCTCGGGCCAGACGATGACCGGGCCCGTGTGGCGCTCGCCGTTGATCCTGAAGCCGTCGTCGCCATAGCTCTCGATGACGTGCCGGCCTTCGGGGACGAGCGGCGTGATGTCCAAGGGGCAGGCTCAGCGCTTGCCGCGCTTGCGCCGGCGGCGGCGGCGCTCCCGAGAGGAGCTCGCGCGGCGCTGACTGCGCGAGCCGGTGGGCTCGGGATCTTCTTCGTCCTGCTCCGCCATGGCCGCCTCCGCGGCCTCGGCGGCCTGGACGATCGCAGCCCTGTCGTCGGGCGCGGCGTTCGGCTCCGGCAGGGCGCCCGCCGGCTCGGCCGCAAGCGCTGCGGGCCGCTCGTCTTCGTCCACGGCGGCGAGCCGCTCCGCCTGGCCCACGGTCTTCTTCTGGCCGCCCCGCTGCGGCTGCACGTAGAGCAGGAGCGCGCCTGCGATGAAGACCGACGAATAGGTGCCAACGATCACGCCCCAGATCATGGCGAAGCTGAAATCGCGGATGACGGCGCCGCCGAAGATGATGAGCGCGAGCAGGGCGAGCAGGGTCGTCGTCGAGGTGATGACCGTGCGCGCGAGCGTCTCGTTGACGCTCTGGTTGAGCAGCTCCAGCAGCGGCATGGTCTTGTACTTGCGCAGGTTCTCGCGCACACGGTCGTACACGACCACGGTGTCGTTCATCGAGTAGCCGACGATGAGCAGAATGGCGGCCACAATGGGCAAATTGAATTCCAGCCCGAGCGCCGCAAAGATTCCGAGCGAGAGCAGCACGTCGTGGAGGAGCGCGATCACCGCGCCGATGGCGAACGGCAGCTCGAACCGGAACCAGATGTAGACCAGCATCAGGAAGACGGAGACCACCACCGCGATGATGCCGGCCTGGATCAGCTCGGAGCCCACCTTTGGCCCCACCGTCTCGACCCGGCGGTAGCTCAGCGTGTCGCTGTAGTTGGCGCTCAAGGCCTCGCGCACGGTGGTGACGGCGACCTGCTGGGCGCCGGCATCGCCCGGCTGACGCTCGATACGGATAAGGACCTCGGTGGGCGAGCCGAATTCCTGCAGCGCAATCTCGCCGAGGTCGAGGCCGGTGAGCGCGCTCCGCATCTGCCTGATGTCGGCCTCCCGCTCGGTCCCCACCTCGATCAGGATGCCGCCCGCGAAGTCGATCCCGAAGTTGAGCCCGCGCCCCAGCAGGACGGCGACCGAGAGCACCGCCAACACGATCGAGACGATGAAGAAGGTGCGGCGCAGCCGCAGGAACGGGATCTTCGTCTTGTCGGGTATGAGCCGGAATCGCCACATGGGACCCACCTATAGCGGCAGCATCGCCGGCCGCCGCTGGCGCAACCAGGCGACCAGGATGATCCGGCTCACCAGCATGGCGGTGAACATGGAGGTGGCAATCCCGATGCCGAGCGTGACGGCGAAGCCCTTCACCGGCCCCGTGCCGATGACGAAGAGGATGATGGCGGCGATCAGCGTCGTCAGGTTCGAGTCGATGATCGTGGTGAACGCGCGGCGGTAGCCGGCCTCCATGGCCGAGAACGGCGCCCGGCCGGCGCGCGCTTCCTCCCGTATTCGCTCGAAGATCAGCACGTTGGCGTCGACCGCCATGCCGATGGTGAGCACGATGCCGGCGATGCCGGGCAGCGTCAGCGTGGCCTGCAGCAGCGAGAGCACGCCCAGCATGATGATCAGGTTGAGGATCAGCGCGAGATCGGCGACCAGGCCGAACAGGCCGTAGTAGAGCACCATGAATATGATCACCGCGGCCAGCCCGATGATGCAGGCGATCTTGCCGGCCTCGATGGAATCGGCGCCGAGGTCGGGCCCGACCGTGCGCTCCTCCAGAATCTTCATGGGCGCAGGCAGCGCGCCGGCACGCAGCAGGAGCGAGAGGTCGTTCGCCTCCTCCACGGTGAAGTTGCCGGTGATCTGCCCGTTGCCGCCGACGATGGGCTCGCGGATCACCGGCGCGCTGATGACCCGGGCGTCGAGGACGATGGCGAAGGGCCTGCCGACGTTCTCCGTCGTCACCTCGCCGAACTTGCGCGCGCCCGTGGAATCGAAGCGGAAGCTCACCGCCCACTGCCCGGTCTGGTCCCGCGTGGTCGCGGCATCCACCAGCGAATCGCCGCTCACCATGACCCGCTTGCGGATCACGTGGAACACCTCCTCGCCGTTCCCGTCGAGCTCGTCGGAGGGCAGGCGGAGCGAGCCCAGCGGCACGCGGCCCGAGCGCCGGTCCTCCGCCGTCACGTTCTCGTCGAGCAGGTGGAAGGTGAGCTTCGCCGTCTTGCCCAGCAGGCGCTTGATGCGCTCGGGATCGTCCACGCCGGGCAGCTGGACGAGGATGCGGTCCTCGCCCTGGCGCTGGATCGTGGGCTCGCGCACGCCGGTCTCGTCGATCCGGCGGCGGATGATCTCGATCGACTGGTTGACCGCCGCGAGCCTTCGGCCCTCGACCGCCTCCTCGGTCAGCAGGATCTGGAAGCCCCCGCTGGAGTCGTTGTCGATCTCGGCCTCGGGGTCGAGGTCGTCCACCGCCTCGGCCGCCGCGTCGATCTGGTCAGGATTGATGAGCTGGAAAACGACTCGGTCCCGCGCCGCCTTCAGCCCGGTGTACTTGACGCCGCCCCGCCTGAGCGCCACGCGCGTGTCGTCGACCAGCGTCGTGATCCGCTCGCGCAGGATGTCGCCCACCTGCACCTCGAGCAGGAGGTGGGAGCCGCCCTGCAGATCGAGGCCGAGATTGACCTGGCTCGACGGCAGCCACGTGGGATAGCCGTCGAGCGAGGCGCGGCTGAACAGGTTGGGCACGGCGAAGAGGATCGCCGCGACGATGACCGCCGCGACGACGCCAACTTGCCAGAGACGGGTACGAAGCATCAGCTACGCAGGGATCACGCGGTCAGTTCAGCGCCTGCGCCTTCCCTGCCTATCGTCTTTCTCCTCGTCCTCGTCTTCCTCGTCGAGGTCCTCGTACTCCTCGTCGTCCTCGTCTTCCTCGAGGTCCTCTTCCTCCTCGAGGTCCTCTTCCTCTTCGAGGTCCTCTTCCTCTTCGAGGGTCTCGTCCTCGCGCTCGTCTTCTTCGTCCTCGTCCTCGTCGTCGTCTTCGTACTGATCATGGCGCGGCATGATCTGCGAAAGCATGTTGCGCATGACCCGGACGCGCACGTCGGGCGCGATCTCCACGAGCAGGGTGTCGCCGCGGCCGACCTTGATGACGTTCCCGACGAGGCCGCCGGTGGTCACGATGTCGTCGCCCCGGTTCACGTTGTGCAGCATCTCGCGGTGGGCCTTCTGCTTCCTCTGCTGCGGGCGGATCAGCAGGAAGTAGAACACCACGAAGATCAGGATGAGCGGCAGGATCGACATCAGCATGTCGCCGCCGCCAGCCTCCCCGCCTTCCCCGCCCTGCTGCATGGGCGGACAGCCAGCCAACGCGATCAAGACAAAGCCGAGCGCACCCGTCTTGGCGAGCGCACTCACCAACTTCCTCGGAACCATGGATTCGTACTCCTGGCCAGAAAATCGCCCGCAAGATAGGCCCAAATGCATGTGCGGGCAACGAATATGCCGTGTGCCTGGCGTAGCCCTGCCAATTGCGGCCTGCTCTGCCTTTCTCCTCCCGCCTTTCGCGGCGAAGAAGACCGGCCGCGGCGAAGAAAGCCCGCGTGCAAAGCCGAATCGGGCGCGCCGGCGGCGCTACCGTCATTTGCCGGAGTCGCGGCGATATGCGAGCGTGAAAGCGCGGAATCACGAGCCGGCGGCGGGCACGGGTGAGCGTAAACGTCACGGAAACCGGCAAGGCCGGGCTGGGTGCGGTGGTGACCGGGCTCGACCTCGAGCGGCCTGCGCCGGAGGACAGCGAGACGCTGCGCCGCGCATTCCGGGCGAGCCCGATGTTGTGCATTCGCGCCGGCGAGGCGACACCCGAGTCGTTCCTGCGTCTCGCCCGCGTCTTCGGCACGCTTCAGCGCGAGTTGATGGGCGTCCTGCGCGATCCCGTCTTTCCCGAGATCTCGTTGATCGAGCGCAGGCAGGGCGTCAGCACCGCCACCGGCAAGGCCGCAACCTTCGGCGGCCACTGGCACACCGACGATTCCTACATGGCCGTCCCCTGCGGGGCGACGCTGCTCTATGGCGAGGTCGTGCCGCCCCGGGGCGGCGATACCTCGTTCACCAACATGCACGGGGCCTATGACGCGCTGCCTGCGGAGACGAAGGCGCGAATCGACGGCCTCAGCGCGATTCACACCTACCAGTCGCGGCGCAACCGCTCGCCGGTGCCGGAGCGCAGCCAAGAGGAGAAGGCGCGGACGCCGCCGGTGACGCATCCCCTCGTGCGCACTCATCCGGAGACGGGCCGCAAGGCGCTCTACCTGAATCCCAACCGCATCGACCGGGTCTGCGGCATGTCGCTGGCCGAGGGCGATGCTCTCCTCGACGAATTGATCGCGCACGCCACGCAAGCGGCGTTCGTCCACGTCCACGCATGGCAGCCGGACGACATCGTGATCTGGGACAACCGCTGCACCATGCACAGGGCCTCGCCGCACGAGGGCGACCATCTGCGCCGCCTGCTGCGTATCCTTATCGAGGGCACGGTGCCGGTCTGAGCAAGCGCTGCGCTGCGGTATCGACCGAAGCAACACGCGAAGGGAAACACCGATGCCCACCGCCTCCCGCCCGATGGGGGTCTTCATCCTCGGCGACGCGCCGCCCCGGAATCTCGTCGACCTCAGCCGGCAGGTGGAGCGCTGCGGCTTCTCCGACCTCTGGTTCGCAGAGGACTACTTCATGCTCTCGGGCTTCGCGAGCGCCGCGCTGGCGCTCCAGGCCACCGAATCCATCCATGTCGGGATCGGCGCGGTCTCCAACCGCGTGCGCCACCCGGCCGTCACCGCCATGGAGGCATCGACGCTGGCGAATGCCTATCCGGGGCGTTTCACCCTCGGCATCGGCCACGGCGTGCCGGCCTGGGTGCAGCAGATGCACCTCACCCCGAAGTCGGTGCTGGGCTCGATAGGCGAGGCCATCACCGACGTGAAGCGCCTGCTCGCGGGCGAGACGCTGACGCAGTCCGGCGCCTACTACGGCTACGACGCGGTAACGCTCACGCATCCCGCGCCCGAGCTCGACGTGCTGGCGGCGGTGGTGGGGCCGAAGTCGGTCGACCTCTGCGCCGAGATCGCCGACGGCATGGTGATCTCCGTCCTTGCCGGACCGCGTTACGTCGCGACGGTGAAGGAGCGCATCGCGGCCCTGCGGCGGGAGCGAGGATTGCCCGAGAATTTCGCGCTCGTGACGTACGTGCTGGCGAGCGTCGACGAGGATCGCGCCGCCGCCCGCGCCAAGCTCCGCCCCGTGACCGCGTTCTACCTGGAGGCGATGGGGCCCACCCTCATCACGGGCGTCTACGATGCCAACGACGCGCTGGCCGCGATGTTGCAGAACGGCGGCGCCGCGGCGATCGAAGCCGGCATGCCGGACGACTGGCTGGACTGGCTCGCCGTTTCCGGCCGGCCGGAGGACTGCCGCGCAGGTATCGAGGCGCTGTTCGACGCCGGCGCCACCAAGGTCGTACTCTGCATCGTGCCGTCGGAGGAGCTGCCGCAACAGCTCGAGACGTTTGGCCGCGCGGTGCTGCCGGGCCTCTGAGGAAAGTTCGCCGATACGCTTCGGCGCGTAGGAGTTACCTGCCCTTGAAGTCCGCCGAGCGTTTTTCGCGGAAGGCATCGGTGCCTTCCTTCAAGTCCTCCGTGCCGCCGAGGTCGTAGAACGAGCGGGACTCGAGGCGGAGCGCGTCCGCGACCGGCATGTCGAAGGAGCGCAGCATCACGTCCTTGGCGAAGCGCTGGGCGAGCGGCGCCCGGCTCGCCACGAGATGGGCGAACTCCAGCGTCTCCGCCACGAGCCGCTCGGCCGGCACGATGCGGTTCACGAGGCCGATGCGGAGCGCGTGCTCGGCGTCGACGCGCCGGCCGGAGAGGATGATCTCCATGGCGTTGCCGAGCCCCACGATCTGCGGCAGGCGCACGCAGCCGCCGTCGCAGGGATGGAAGCCCCAGTTCACGTCCTGATGGGCGAACTCGGCGTTGGGCGAGCAGAAGCGGATGTCGCAGGCCTCGGCAAGCTCCAGCCCGCCGGAGATCGCGTAGCCGTTGACCGCCGCGATGATCGGCTTGTCGATCTCGAGCCCGCGCGTGATGCCGCCGAAGCCCGGCCCGTCGGTAAACCGCGTGCGGAACTCGGGCGCGGGTCGGCCGGCGTAGTTCATGGTGTAGGTCTTGAGGTCGGCACCGGCACAGAACGCCTTTTCGCCCGCGCCGGTGATGACGGCGACCCGCGCCTCGTCGTCCGCCGCGAATTCGCGCCAGCGCTCGATCAGGCGGTCGTTGGCCGCGAAGTCGAGCGAGTTCATCGTCGCGGCGCGGTCGATGGTGATCAGCCGCACGTGGCCGTGCGCCTCGTAGAGGATGTCGTTCGCCGCCGTCACCGCCCTGCCCTCACGCCGCTACCAGGCGGCCCAGCCGTTGTCGACCAGCAGGTCCACGCCGTGGACCGAGTCCGAATCGGCGGATGCAAGGAAGACGGCGGCGCCCGTCAGCTGCTCCGGGTCCATGTGGCCGATCGCGGCGGGCGTAAGCTCCGCCTGGCGCGCGTCGTATGCTTCGTCCGCGCGGAAGGCGACGTTCATGTCGGTCTTGATATTGCCGGGCGAGAGCGCGTTGACGTTGATGCCGTCGGCCGCAAGCTCCAGGCAGAGCGCCTTGGTCATGTTGGTGAGCCCGCCCTTGGTCGCGCAGTAGGCGCTGGAATTGGGGAACCCGCCGCAGCCGGCGATGGACGAGATGTTGATGATCTTGCCGGCGCCCTTGCCCTTCATGGTGGGTACGACGGCCTTGGTGAGGAAGAACGCGCCCTTGAGATTGAGCGCGTGCTGGGCGTCCCAGTTCTCCTCGGTGACCTCCTCGATGGGCGTCGGCGTGAAGATGCCGGCGTTGTTCACCAGGATGTCCACGGTGCCGTAGGCCGCGATCACCTCCTGCGCGAGCCGCTCGCACTCCGCGACCGCGCCGATATCGGCGGCGAATGCCCCGGCCTTGCCGCCGGCGCCCTCGATCTCGGCCACCACGCCCTCGGCCCGGTCGCGTTTCGTGTGGGCGACCACCGCCACGGTCGCGCCCTCCTGCCCGTAGCGCCGCGCGATGCAGGCGCCGATCCCGCGCGAGCCGCCGGTGACGATCGCAATCTTCCCCTCGAGCTTCATCGCGCTCCGTCCCTCGTTGCGGCGCCGATCTTAGGGGGGCGCCCCGGCCGGCGACAAGGACGGCGCGCGCGGATCATCGTCGCACTCCCGAATCGCCGGACGCCACTGGGGATAGCGGTGCTTCGATCGGCCCTACGGAGATGCCCCCGACGGAGAATAACCCTTGCGCCGCCGCGCGGGCCTCCGGCAAGCTTGCCCTGCGGCAGCCGGGGATAGGCACGCCCGGAGCGGCGCCCCGCAGACGACGGAACACGCCTGCCGCGCAGGGAGGGACCGACAATGCACTTCAAATGGCTGCATCGCGTGGTCGTCGCAATCCTGGCTGCCATCGGCATGGCCGGTGCGGCGCAGGCCAAGGACCTGCTGGTCCTGGCCGACGACATTCCCGCCGGGCTCGACTACGACGGGCCGACGGCATCGTTGATCCCGACCTACGGCGGCATCGCGAACCTGCTGGAGCCGCTGGTCTACTACGCGCACGGCGAGGTGAACGAGGAGGGCGTGCAGCTGCTCGACTTCGACAAGTTCGAAGGCAGGCTCGCCGAATCCTGGACCTACGATCCCGAGACCTTCACCTGGACCTTCAAGCTGCGCCAGGGCGTCAAGGGCTGTGACGGCGCCACCTTCAACGCCGACGACGTGGTCTACACCTTCGCCCGCGCCAAGTCGGTGAGCGGGGCCGCGCCGATCGGCTGGTTCCTCTCCAACGTCGGCTCGATCGACGGGTTCACGCCAGCCGTCTTCGCGCAGGACGACTCCGGCGCTGCAGCGCGCACGCTCGGCGACGAGGTCACGAAGATCGACGACTACACCGTGCAGATCCGCCAGTCCGGCCCCAACCAGCTTTTCCTCCGCGTGCTCACGATCTTCGGCCTCTACATCTATGACAAGGAGACCATGGAGGCGAACGCGACCGAGGAAGACCCCTGGAGCCACACCTACAACAACAACGTCAATGCGCCGGGCTTCGGCCCCTGGTGCCTCGATAACTGGGACAAGGGCGCGGGCTTCACGGTGACGGCGAACCCGGACTACTACCGGGGCGCCGCGGCCTATGACCGCGTCGTGCTGAGGAAGGTGCCGCAGAGCGCGAACCGCGTCGCCATCCTGCAGTCGGGCCGGGCGCAGATCGCGGAGCGGCTCACGCCCAAGGAATACGACAGCCTGAGCAAGATGGACGACGTCAAGGTCGTCAGCGCCTACGGCAACGAGAACCTCTTCCTCTACGTCAACTACCAGGTGCCGCCCTACGACAACCTGGCGATGCGCAAGGCTTTGGCCCACGCGGTGCCCTACGACAAGGTCATCTCGACCAGCTACTTCGGCAAGGCGCGCAAGTGGCCGGGGATGATCCCGACGACCTATCCGGGCTACCACGAGGCCTCGGTGCAGTACGAGGAGAACCAGGAGAAGGCCCGCGCCTACCTCGCCGAGGCGGGCTATCCCGAGGGCCAGGGCCTCGACGCCTTCCCCGACGCGCTCCGAATCACCTACATCGCCGAGAAGGAGTCGGCGCTCGGCCCGACGGCGACCGTGCTGCAGACGGCGCTCCGCGACGTCGGCATCCCGATGGAGCTCGATCCCATCCCGCAGACCCAGTACGGCGAACGCGAGCTGGTGAAGAAGGACATGCCGCTGGGCCTCACCGACCACGTGAAGCCGATCGGCGTGGACGCGGCCTACGGCATCCTGCTCAGCTACGTGACGGCGGCCAAGGGCGGGATCATGAACGCCATGAACTACAGCAACGAGGCGGTGGACAACGCGCTCTTCGCCACCCTGAACGAGGCGGACGAAGCCAAGCGCACGGCGACTCTCGTCGACATCCAGGAGACGCTGATGGAGGAGCTCGCGATGGTGCCGATCCTCGAATACAAGACCCACTGGGCGACGTCCGCTGACGTCACCGGGGTCGTCTGGCACCCCGACAACGCGCTCCACTACTACGATTTCCGCCCCGCCGAGTAGGCGCCGCACGGAGGGCAAGACGGTGGAAATGGAGCTTGCAAGGGAGCGCACGGCGCTCGTCGTCATCGACATGCAGCGGGCCTTCCTCGAGGACGAGGGCTCGCTGGCGCAGGCGGGAATCGACATCACCGGGCTGAAGGCGGCGATGGAGGGCTGCAAGCGGCTCCTGGCCTCGGCCCGGCAGGCCGGCGTCCCGGTGATCCACACCCGCTACGTCTACAGGCCGGACTACGCCGACGGCGGCATCCTGGTGAACTACATCATGCCGCAGCTGCGCGAGGTGGATTCGCTCGCCGCCGGCACGCCGGACATCGAGATCGTGGACGAGCTTGCGCCGGTGGACGGCGAGACGGTGATCGACAAGAACCGGCCGAGCGCCTTCTACGCCACCAATATCGAGCCGCTGCTGAACGGCCTCGGCGTCGACAGCCTCGTCGTCTGCGGCGTGACCACCAACATCTGCGTCGAGACCACGGTGCGCGACGCGAGCCAGCGCGACTACAAGGTCTTCGTGCCGAAGGATGCGACCGGCGAGCTCGAGCAGCTCCGCTACGACGGCGCGCTCGCGGGCATGGCCTGGGTCTTCGCCAAGATCGTGGACACCGACGACGTGATCAGCGTCTGGGGCCAGGGCAACCAGTGAGAGAACGGCCGGCGGGCCGGCGGCGGCCGGCGGCCAGCCGGTGATTTCAGCCTCCACCCACCTCCCCCTGTCCCCCTCCCCCCTGAAGGGCGGAGGGGGGATGCTTGCGGCGCCGACCTTTTCCCCCTCCCTGCCCTCGGGGGCGGAGCGGGCCGGGGAGAGGTGGGGGAAGACGGCTTAGACCGTGATCGGCCGCTTCGTCCTCCGCCGCTTGGGCATCGCCGTGCTTCAGCTGCTCGGCGTGGCGCTCGCGGTCTTCTTCCTCATCAGGCTGCTGCCGGCGGATCCCGTCGCCCGGCTGGTGGGCCTCAACGCGAGCGAGGACGCCTACGCCCAGGCGGAGCGCACCCTCGGCCTCGATCGGCCGGTCATCGATCAGCTGCTGAGCTTCCTCGGCCTCTCCTCCGGCAAGGGCGCGGACGGCCTCGCCGACGGCAGCCTCGGCCTCTCGTGGGTGACGGGCGATCCGGTGTTCCTCGAGATCGGGCGCTTCCTGCCGGTGACGCTGGAGCTGGTGACGCTCGCGCTGCTGATCTCGTTCCTCATCGCCATCCCGCTCGGCATGGCGAGCGCGACGAAGCCGGGCGGCATCGCCGACCGCATCGCCTTCGTCTGGGGGCTCTTCGCCGGGGCCCAGCCGGACTACTGGTGGGGCCTGCTGTTCGTCTTCCTCTTCTTCTTCATCCTCGGCATCGCGCCGCCGCCGCTCGGGCGCATCGACCCGCTGCTCATCGAGCCGAGCGTGATAACGGGTTTCCTCACCATCGATTCGCTGCTGCAGGGGCGGCTCGACACGTTCGTCTCGGCGCTGCACCACCTGATGCTGCCGATTCTCACCCAGGTGTTCGTGGTCTCCGGCGCGATCACGAAGATGGTGCGCCAGAACATGATCCGCGCGCTGCGGTCGGACTACATCCTCTACGCCCGCTGCTGCGGCCTTTCCAAGCAGCGCGTGGGCCTCTACGCGCTCCGCGCCGCGCTGACGCCGGCGGTCACGCTGGTCGGCATCTTCTACGGCGTGCTGCTGAGCGCTGCCGTCACCGTGGAGCTGGTCTTCTCGCTCGGCGGCATCGGCGAGTACGCGATCCGCTCGATCCTCTCCTTCGACTACCCGGCGATCCAGGGCGTGGTGCTGATCGTGGCGCTGGTGTCTCTCCTCATCTACCTGCTGCTCGACATCATCCACGCCTACCTCGATCCCAGGGTGAAGTACTGAGGGGGGCAGGCGCGGCATGACCGATCTCACGGGCGCTCCCGACTCGGCCCTGCCGGCGGTGGACCGGCGCGGCCTGCTGGCGCGGCTCAGGAGCGACCGCTTCTTCCTCGTCGGCACCGTGATCGTCGTCCTCTCGCTCTTTCTCGCGGCCTTCGGCCCCCTCGTCAGCCCCTACGATCCCCTGCGGTCCACCGGCGAGATCTCGGCGGCGCCGCCCCCCTTCGAGACCTGGCCGCGCCTCCTCTACGAGACGGTGATCGGCCAGCGCGAGGCGCCGCCCCACTGGTTCGGCACCGATCAGTCCGGCCTCGACGTGTTCTCCCGCGTCATCTCGGCGCCGCGCGCGGACATGACGATCGCGCTGGGGGGCGCGCTGATCTCGCTGGTGATCGGCACCTTCCTCGGGCTGCTGGCGGGCTTCTACCGCAACTGGGCGACCGAGTTCATGATGCGAATCTCGGACGTGCTGCAGTCCTTCCCGGTCTTCATCACCGCGATGATCCTGGTCGCGCTGTCGGGCCGCCAGACCGGCAACCTGGTGCTGGCGCTGGCGCTGGTCTACACGCCGATCTTCGTCCGACTCACGCGCGCCGAGGTGATGGCGCAGAGCTCGCGCGGCTACGTGCAGGCGGCGCTCGCGGTCGGCAACTCGCGCTGGACCATCGCGATCAAGCACGTGCTGCCCAACTCGCTCGTGCCCTCCCTGGTGCAGATGTCGGTCACCATCGGCTTCGCGATCATCCTCACCGCCGGGCTCAGCTTCGTCGGCGCAGGCGTGCGCCCGCCGACGCCGGAATGGGGGAGCATGATCTCCATCGGCGCGCCGCAGCTCATCCTCGGCGAATGGTGGCCTTCCGTCTTCCCCGGCGTCGCCATCTCGCTCACGGTGCTGGGCTACGCCTTCGTCGGCCACACCATCGAAGCGGAGTTCCGCGAGGAATGAGCGCCGAGGCTCCGCATATCGCCGCAGACGGCGGCGAGGATATTCTCGCGGTGCGCGGCCTCACGGTGGCGTTCGCGGGCAGCGAGGGCGCCGAGCATGTCGCGGTGAAGGATTTTTCGCTCACCATCGGCGCCGGCGAATTCGTGGGCGTCATGGGCGAGCCGGGCTGCGGCAAGTCGACGGCGGCGATCGGGATGATGGGGCTGGTGCGCCCGCCCGGCCGCATCGTCGCCGGCGCGGTGCACTATCTCGGCCGCGACCTGCTCGCCATGAGCGATGCGGAGCTGGACGCGATCCGCGGCAGGGACATCGGGCTGATCGTGCAGAGCCCGCGCACCTCGCTCCATCCCATGCTGACTGTCGGCCGGCAGATCGAGAACGTCTACCGCGTGCACAACCGCGTGAGCCGCAAGGCCGCGCACGCCAGGGCCATCGAGATGCTGCAGCTCGTCGGCATCAACGACCCGGAGCGGCGGGTGAAGTCGTACCCCCACGAGCTTTCCACGGGCATGACCCAGCGCGTGCTGATCGCCATGGCGATGAGCTCCGGCCCGAAGCTGCTGATCGCGGACGAGCCCACCAGCGGCCTCGACGTCACGATCCAGGCGCAGTTCCTCGACCAGATGTGGGAGACGGCGAACCGCACCGGCTCTGCGGTGCTGGTGGTAACGCAGGACCTCGGCATCGTCGCCAACTACTGCGACCGCGTGGTCATCATGGAGCGGGGCGAGATCGTCGAGGCCAGCGCCGTGCGGGACTTCTTCGCGGCGCCGGCGCACGACTACAGCCGGCGCATCCTCGCGCTGCAGCGGGAGAGCGCGGCCAGCCTGGCGGACGCGCCCGAGGCCGAGCGCGCGACGGCCGAGCCGCTGGTTGCGGTGGAGGGGCTCGCCAAGGACTTCGACATCCGCGGCTCGAAGGACAAGGTCCACGCCGCCGACGATGTCTCCTTCCTGGTCCATCGCGGCGAGGCGATCGGCCTCGTCGGCGAGAGCGGCTCGGGCAAGACCACGGTCGGCCGCTGCATCGTGCGCCTGGAGGAGCCGACCCGGGGCACCGTCCGCTACCGGGACGAGATCGTGAGCGACATCACGCAGCGGGAGTTCACGCCCTACCGCAACGCCATGCAGATCGTCTTCCAGGATCCCACGGATTCCATGAACCCGCGCTGGTCGGTGGAGCAGGTGCTGACCGAGCCGCTGGACCTCCACACCACCCTTTCACCGGCCGAGAAGCGCAAGCGCGTGACGGCGCTGATGAAGATGGTGGGGATCGACCCCGCCGTGCGCGAGGTGAAGCCGCGCCAGCTCGGCGCCGGCCGCCAGCAGCGCATCGCCATCGCCCGCGCGCTCGCGACCGAGCCCGCCTTCATCGTGCTCGACGAGCCGACCTCGGCGCTGAGCCCGGAAACCCGGGCCGAGATCATCGAGCTGCTGATCCGGCTCTCGCGCGAGCTCGACATCGCCTACCTCTTCATCTCCCACGACCTCACCACGGTGGAGCGGATCTGCGACCGGGTCGTGGTGATGTACCTCGGGCAGGTGGTCGAGACAGGCACACGGGACGAGGTGTTCCGGGCGCCGCTGCATCCGTACTCGCGGGTGCTGCTGGCGTCCCACCTCTTCCCCGATATCGCGGACCGGCGCGTCGACAGGGCCGAGCGCGTGACGCTCAAGGGCGAGATCCCGAGCCCGGTCTCGCTGCCGGAGGGCTGCTACCTGTATGGTCGTTGCCCGAACCAGGTGGAGCGCTGCCGCGCCATGCCACAGGTGCTCGAAGAGGTGTCGCCGGGCCGCTCGGTGCGCTGCTGGCGTGCGGTGGCCGGCGAGCTTCCAGGCTAGGGTCGTGAAGCGACAGGAAACGCAGGGGCAAATGCGATGAAAGCAATCGATATCGTCGTCAACCCGTACACGCCGCAGGAGGTGGAAGGCGGCCAGACAGGCATCGATGCGGTCTTCCAGGACCAGATCAGGATGCCGGCCGAGATGCGCGGCGGCGTCACCGTGGACGAGTACGTGGACAAGATGGACCGCGCCGATATCGAGCTGTCGCTGATGATCGCGGTGCGCGCGGGCGACATGCGGCTCGCCGGCTCGTTCGAGATTTCCTACGAGCGGGTGCACGAGATCTGCCAGAGTCACCCGACCCGCTTCGCCGGCCTCGCGGGCGTGGACCCCTATCGCGGCATGCAGGGCCTGCGCGACCTGGAATACGGGGTGAAGGAGCTCGGCTTCGTCGGCGCCCACCTCTATCCGCACTGGTTCGAGCTCGCGCCCGACGATGCCAAGTACTACCCCTACTACGCCAAGTGCTGCGAGCTGGACGTGCCCATCATGATGCAGGTGGGCCACAGCCTAGTGTACCAGCGCGAGCGCCGCATGCGGAGCGTAGGCCGCCCCATCTGCCTCGATCAGGTGGCTTGCGACTTCCCCGAGCTGAAGCTGCTCGGCATCCATATCGGCATCCCCTGGACCGACGAGATGATCTCGATGGCGTGGAAGCACCAGCACGTCTACATCGGCGTCGATGCCTATGCGCCGCGCTACTGGCCGGCGCAGCTCATTCACTACCTGAACACCTATGGCCGCCAGAAGGTGCTGTTCGGCACCGACTGGCCGGTGATCGACCCGGAGCGTGCCGTGGCCGAGATCGCCGAGCTCGACCTGCGGCCCGAGGCGTACAAGGCGCTGATGCGCGAGAACGCGCTCCGCGTGTTCCGGCTGCCGCAGATCGCGGCAGAGGGCGGCTGAGGCCGGCCCATGACCGGGGGCGACGGCGGGCGGCCCGCGACCTACCGCTCAACCACCATCGCGACGGGGATCCGCACGGCGGCGCAGCGCACGCCGGAGAAGATCGCGCTCCGCGAGGGCGAGCGCACCCTCACGTACCGGCAGCTGGTCGAGCGGATCGACCGCGTGAGCGCAGGCGCGCGGCACGATCTCGGCCTCGCCGCCGGCGACCGGGTGATGCTGCTCGCGCTCAACCGCCTCGAATACATCGAGGTCGTGGCCGGATTCGCGGCGATGGGGGCTGCGGTCGCCACCATCAACACGCGGCTCTCCGCGAACGAGCTGGAGGCGATCTGCCGCGACTGCTCACCCCGCGTGCTGGTGGTCGACCAGGCCTGCGAGGAAGTCGCACGGAGCGCCGCGCTGGAGGGGATCGAGCGGGTGCTGGTGCTCGGCGGGAGCTACGACGAATGGCTCGCGCAAGCGGCGCCGCAAGAGCCGGACGAGACGCCGGAGGAGTGGCAGCCCTTCGCCATCTCCTACACCTCGGGCACCACGGGCACGCCCAAGGGCATCGTGCTCTCCCACCGCTCGCGGGTCCTCTCGTGCTTCGGCATGGCGGCGGAATACGGCTGCTACGGGCCGGACGACACCCACCTCGCCTTCGCGCCGCTCTTCCACGGCGGCGGCTTCGTCTTCGCGCTGGCCGCCGTCTTCTTCGGCGGCTCCTGCGAGCTGCTGCCCCGCTTCGATCCGGAAGACGTGATGAGGCGGCTCTGCGACGGCCGCTTCACCGGCACCTTCATGGTGCCGACGCACTTCCACGCAATCCTGAGCCTGGGCGAAGGCGTGCTCGCGCGCTACCGCGACCATGGGCTCACGGCGCTGGTCTCCAACGCGGCCCCCCTGCCCCAAGTGACCAAGGAGAAGATCGTCGCCCAATTCGGCGAGGGCGTGCTGCACGAGACCTATGGCTCCACCGAGGCCGGCATCGTCACCAACCTGCGCCCGCCCGATCAGCTCCGCAAGAAGAGCTGCGTGGGCCTCCCCTTCGTCGGCAACCGCCTCCGCCTGCTGGACGACGCGGGCAACGAGGCCGCGCCCGGCGAGGTGGGCGAGCTCTTCAGCACCTCCGCCTACCTCTTCAACGGCTACTGGAACAAGCCGGAGGAGACAGAAGCAACCATACGCGACGGCTGGGTCTCGGCCGGCGACATGGCGCGGCGCGACGAGGAGGGCTACGTCTACATCGTCGACCGCCGGAAGGACATGATCATCTCCGGCGGGGTCAACGTCTATCCGCGCGAGGTGGAGGACGCGCTCTCGCGGCATCCGGCGGTGCGCGAGGTCGCGGTGGTCGGCGTGCCGGACGAATATTGGGGCGAGCGGATCAAGGCCTTCGTCGTGCCGCAGCCGGACGCGCAGCCTTCGCCCGACGACCTGATCGCCTATGGCAAGGAGAACCTCGCCGGCTTCAAGGTGCCGAAGGAGGTCGACTTCATCGAGGCGCTGCCGCGCAACCCGGGCGGCAAGGTGCTGAAGCGGGTGCTGCGGGAGAAAGGCGCAGGCCCGGCATGATCGAGCATCGCTTCGTCGCGTGTGGCGCGCGCCGGGTCATGGTGCGGCGCGCGGGCAGCGGTCCCCCGGTCCTGCTGCTGCACGAATCGCCCCGCTCGTCGGCGGCGTTCGTCCCCATGATCGAGGCGCTGGCCGAGCGCTTCACCGTCATCGCGCCCGACACGCCGGGCTTCGGCGGCTCTGACACGCTGGCCCTGCACCGCCCGCAGATCCCCGACTACGCCGAGGCGCTCAAGGAGGTCGTGGACGCGCTCGGCCTGGAGCGCGCCGCCGTCTTCGGGCGCCACACCGGGGCCGCCATCGCCATCGAGTTCGCGAACCAATGCCCCGAGCGCGTGAGCGGCGTCGTGCTCGACGGCTGCCCCGCCTTCACACCGGAGGAAATGGAGGAGCTGGTGGCGAGCTACCTGCCGCCCTTCCGCCCGGTGTGGGAGGGCAGCCACGTCGCCTGGCTCTGGTCCCGCGTGCGCGATCAGCTCACCTTCTTCCCCTGGAACCGGCAAGGGCCTGCGTCGCGGCTCGCCGTCGACATGCCCCGTCCCTCGATCCTGAACCGGATCGCGACGGACCTGCTGATGGCGGGCGACGAATACCGCGTCGCCTACGAGGCGGCGTTCCGCTACGACGGTGCCGCGGCCGCGGCGGCCGCGCGCGTGCCGGCCCACTACGTGGCGACCGAGACCGACGTTCTGCTCCCGCACCTGGACCGGCTGCCTGGCCTGCCGGCCAACGCGCGGATCCACCGGCTGACGGACGCCGAGCGCGTGGCTACGGCCGGCGACCTGCTCGCCGTCTGCGCCGACGGGCTGCCGCCGGCGCCGCCCCCGCCGGAGGAGACGGGCGCGCGGCGCTTCGTCCAGGTGGACGGTGCATCGCTGACGTTTCGCCAGTGGGGCGCGGACGGCGCAAGGCCGCTGCTGCTCGTGGCCGACCTGCCGGGCTCAACGCAGGGGCTCGAGCCCATCGCCGCCCACCTGGCAAAGGGGCGCCGGGTCGTCGCGATCGATCCGCCCGGCCACGGCTTCTCGTCCCCTGCCCCGCCGGGCACGGCCGACGGTGGCGTTGCCCTGGTGGCCGGTGCGGTGGCGGCGCTGGGTCTCGGGCCGCTCGACGTCGCCGGGATCGACAGCGGCGCCTGCTGGGCCGCGCACGTGGCGGCCCGGCTGGGGGCGGGCTGCGGCCGGCTGGTGCTCATCGACCCGCCGCCCGATCCGCAGGCACTTGCGGAATGCCTGCCGGCAAGCGCGCTCGTGCCCACCTGGAGCGGCAGCCACCTGCTCACCGCCTGGCACCTGGCCCGCGAGTCCCTGCTCTACCGGCCCTGGTACGTGCCCACGGCGGCCACCCGGATGCCGGTGGAGATCGGGCTCGACGTGGACCTGCTGCACCGGCGCTTCGTCGATACGGTCATCGCCGGTGCGGCCTTCCCCGAGACGCTCCGTGCAGTCAGCGGGCAGCCCTGGCCGGACGTGCTCGCGCCCCTGGCGGGCAGGGCCGCGGTGGTCACCGGCGAGGGCATGCCGGACGCGGCGGAACAGGCGGCGCTCGCCGCGCTCGCTTCGGCCCCGGTCGCCCGTGCCGTTCGGCACGCGCAGGGCTATGCGTCCGCGATCATGGCGGCGACGGAGCGGGAGTGAGCGACGACCTCGCGGCGCGCCTCGCCGACCTGGCCGGCGCGGCCAACGTCATAGACGACGCGGCGGAGCGCGCCTACTACGCCCACGACATCGCGGGCCCCGCACCGCACCCCGCGCACCTCGTGGTGCGCCCGCCGAGCGTCGACGCCGCGCTCGCCTGCGTCGCGGCGATCACGCAAGCGGGCCATGCGATCACCGTGCGGGGCGGCGGGCATTCCTACACGGGCGGCTACGGCCCGACGCGGCCCGGCACGGTCATCCTCGACATGCGCGCGCTCGATCGCGTCCTCGAGATCGACGAGGCCGACGGCTGGGTGACCGCCGAAGCAGGCTGCACGTGGGCCACGCTCCACGACGCGCTCGCGGCGGTGGGGCGGCGGACGCCGTTCTTCGGTCCGCTGTCGGGCATCGTCGCCACGGTGGGCGGCGCCGCGTCGCAGAACGCCGCGTTCTTCGGCTCGGCGCGCCACGGCCCGATGTCCGCGAGCGTGCTGGGCCTCGACGTGGCGAGGGCAGACGGCACACTGCTCAGGCTCGGGCGCATCGGCGATACCGGGTTCGCGCGGGATTTCGGGCCGGATGCCGTGGGGCTCTTCCTGGGCGACAGCGGCGCCCTCGGCGTCAAGCTGCGGGTCACCATGCGGCTCGTCCCCGTGCCTGCGGCGGTCCGCTACGCCTCCTTCGCGTTCGAGAGTTTCGGGGCCGTGATCGATGCGCAGATCGCCCTCGCGGGCATGGACGCGATCGCCGAGAGCTACGGCTTCGACGCCGAGACCCACGAGAACCTGCGCCGCGCCGGCTTCAGCATCGGCGAGGGGGCGGCGGCGCTCCGTGACGTGGCCCAGGCCGAAGGCGGACGGGCGAGCGGCATCGCAGCGGCGGTCAGAACCGCGGCCGGCGCACGGCGCGCCATGGGTGAGACGCGCAACTCACTTCACCTCGTGATCGAGGGGGCGAGCGAGGCGGCGACGGCCGAGGCCCACGCTGCGATCTTGGCGTGCGTGGGCCGCCACGGCGGCGCGGAGATCCCCGACACCATCCCCCGCATTACCCGCTCGCGGCCCTTCCGCCCGCTCAAGGCGCTGCTCGGCCCGGACGGCGAGGCCTGGCTGCCGCTGCACGGGCTGCTGCCGTTCTCCCGTGCGCGCGCCGGCTTGCAGGCGGCAGAGGACTGCCTCGCCCCCCACGCCGGCGAGATGCGGGCGCGCGGCATCCGGGTCACGCGGCTCACGACCATGGTTGGCGACCGGCTACTGCTGGAGCCGCAGTTCTTCTGGCCGGACGCGCTCTCCCCCTTCCACCTGCGCGCCGTCACCGCTGGGCAGCGAGCGAAGTTCGCGGACCGGCCGGCCGACGAGGCTGCACGGGCGCGGGTTCACGACTTGCGCGCGGCCCTGGTGGAGGCGCTGGCGGATCACGGCGCCACCCACTACCAGATCGGCACCTACTATCCCTATCTGGAGCGGCTCGACCCGGGTCAGCGGGCGCTCATCGAATCGGTCAAGCGAACGCTCGATCCCGAGAACCTGATGAGTCCCGGCGCCCTCGGGCTCTGACGGCCCCCGCCCGCGTGCGGCGGGCTGCCGGCTCGCCGGCGGCGACATCGTGTGCGACGACGCGGGGCCGCGCAGTTCATGACCCTGGTGAAAAATGCGGGCTGGAGTCTAGATTTCGCTGGCCTGGTGGGCTGACTTCTCCAGCCATTCGGGGCGCGGTGCGATCCCCCCCCCCACCAGGAGCGCCACGTCGTCGGCGGTGACGCGCGTGAGCTCCACCTCGCGGGTGCAGAACGACTCAATCTTCTGGATCTTCATCGGCCGGTGCCCGTGGTTCCGGATCGTGGTCGGTCGGGGAAGACGATGACGTGGCGCAAGCCCTGTGAGCGCCGCGCCTGCGCGATGGCCTCGTTGATCTCGGCCAGCGGGCGGCGCGAGGCGACCAGCTCGTCGAGCCTGAGCCGGCCCGCGCGGTACAGTCGGAACAGCCTCGGCGCGTCGACGCGGAGCCTTGCGTCACCCATCTTGCAGCCGAGGATGCGCTGGCCGAAGTGCGCGAGCGTGGTCGCGTCCAGGCTGACCCGCTCTTCGCAAGGCGGCATGCCCACCACCACCAGCGCGCCGTCGCGTGCGAGAATCGCCAGCGCCTGCTCGATGGCGCGGGCGCTGCCGACGGCGGTCATCACCACGTCGAACCCGCGCCCCTCCGTCAGCACGAGCGCCTCTGCGGCCACGTCCTCGTGCGTGGCGTCGAGCGCGGCGGTCGCCCCGAAGGCCCGCGCCTGCGCCAGCTTGTCGGAATCCACGTCGATGGCGACCAGCGGCAGCGCGCCTGCGAGCGCAGCGCCCTGAACGCAGTTGAGGCCGACGCCGCCGCAGCCGATCACCGCCACCGCATCGCCGGCCTGCACCCGCGCCGTGTTGATGGCCGCGCCGAAGCCGGTCATCACCCCGCAGGAGACGAGGCAAGCGGCCTCGTCCGCGACCCCGGCCGGAATCGCCACCGCCTGCGAAACGTCCACGACCGCGCTCTCGGCGAAGCCGCCGACCCTGAGCCCGGCGAGCACAGGCCGGCCCTCGGCGTCGCTTAGACGCGGGGCGGAGTCGATGGCGAACGCGGCGGTGCACTGGGCCGGGCTTCCGGCCTCGCAACGCTCGCAGCGCCCGCATGAGCGGAGCAGCGAGACGAGCACGCGCTCGCCTACACGGATGCTCCCCGGCGGCACGGAGGGGCCGAGGTCCGTGACCACCCCTGCCAGCTCGTGCCCGAAGACCGCCGGCAGCGAGTCCGCGCCGCCCCAGCCGCCGTCCATGCAGGTGATGTCCGAATGGCAGATCGAGCTCGCGCGCACCCGCACCCGGATCTCTCTCCCCTCCGGCGGCGCCAGCCGCAGCGTCTCGACAGAGAGCGGCGAGCCGAAGCCGCGACAGACGGCGGCGCTGATCTCGATGGTGCCCGAAGTCATGGCGCGCATCGTATCCCAGGCGGAGGGGCCGCACATCGCGCCGCGATTGCCCGGCAATTTCCTGGCCGGTGGCACGCTCTGCCGGATCGGAGTATCACTGCGGCAACGAGCGCTAGCGCGCCACACGCACCATCCAGGGAGCACCCCATGTCCCAGTCGAACCCGGCATTTCTGACGGCGAGCGAAGCAGCCGCGGCGATCCAGGCCGGGCGGCTCAGCCCGGTGGACCTCGCCGACGCGCTGCTCGACCGGATCGACGAACACGACGAGAGGCTGCACGCCTACGCCGCCGTCTACCGCGACGACGCGCGGGCCGCCGCCGAGGCGGCGCACAAGGCGATTCGCGCCGGGCACGCGGTCGGCCCCTGGCACGGCATTCCCATCGCGCTGAAGGACATCATCGACATCGAGGGCCGCGTCACCACCATCGGCAGCAAGCACTGGGAGGGGCGCGTCTCGCCCACGACCGCGACGCTCGTGCACCGGCTGGTCGAGGCCGGGATGATCGTCATCGGCAAGGCCAACACGGTCGAGTTCGCCATGGGCGGCTGGGGCACCAACCAGCACATGGGGACGCCGCGCAATCCGTGGGACGCCGAGGTCCACCGCGCGCCCGGCGGCTCCAGCAGCGGCTCCGGCGTCTCCGTCGCAGCGCGCCTCGTGCCGTGGGCGATCGGGACCGATACCGGCGGCTCGGTGCGTATTCCGTCCGCTTGGTGCGGGCTCGCCGGCCTCAAGGTGACCATCGGGCAGGTGAGCGCCGCAGGCGTCGCGCCGCTCTCGCACACGCTGGACACGCCCGGCCCCATGACCCGTTCGGTCGAGGATGCCGCGCACCTCTACACGGTGCTGCAGGGCCGCGATCCTGCCGATCCGTCGACGCTGCGCCACGTGCCTGCCGATCCGCTGCCCACGATGCGGCGGGGCGTCGCCGGGCTTCGCTTGGGCGTCATGGCCGAGTCCGAGCGGCGCGGCGTGGATGGCGCGGTGCTCGCGGCCTACGACGCATCGGTTGAGGCGCTGGCCGACGCGGGCGCGCAGGTGGAGACCCTGGTGCTGCCGCGCTCGGCCGCCCAGTACGGTACCGACGTGGGCCGGCTGATCGGCACCGAGGGCTACTTCCACGTGGGCGCGCTGGTCGACGACGAGTCGCTCCCCATCGACGAGGACGTGCGCCCGCGCATCTGGCTGGGCAAGGGCGTCTCCGCGGCCGACTACCTCGCCCTCCTGGAGACCCGCAAGGACGACCAGCGGGCGGCGATGGCGGCGATGGAGGGCTTCGACGCCCTGCTCACGCCGGGCACGCTGACGCCGGCGCCGGCGGTGGACGCCATAGACCAGAACAAGACGCCCGCCCACTTCACGCGCGTCGTCAACTGGCTGGAGTGGTGCGCGCTCGTGGTGCCCAACGGTGCCACGGCGGGCGGGCTGCCGACCTCGCTGCACATCGTCTGCCGCGGCCGCGACGAGGCGACGGCGCTTCGCATCGGCTGGGCCTACGAGCAGGCCACCGAGTGGCACCTGCGCGTGCCCCCCGGCATCGGAGCGTAGGGCGAGAGCGGCTAGAGCGCTTCCGTGTAAAACGGAAACGCTCTAGTCTCCGCGCCAACCAAGCCAGAGGAGGTCGCGATGGCCAAGAAGGAAATCTTCGTGGGAATCGGCGTGGACGTCGATTCGGTGGCGGGGCAGATCGGCTCCTACGCCGGCGGCGAATCGCCGAGCGACATTTCGCGGGGCGTGTTCGCCTCCGAGGTGGGGACGCCGCGCATGCTCAAGCTCTTCGACCGCATGGGCATTCAGACCAGCTGGTTCATCCCCGGCCACTCGATCGAGACCTTCCCCAAGGAGATGAAGGCGGTCGCGGCGGCCGGGCACGAGATCGGCCTGCACGGGTACACGCACGAGAACCCGATCGCGATGACGCCCGAGCAGGAGGCGGACGTCCTCGACAAGACCCTGGAACTGGTGACCAAGCTGTACGGCAAGGCGCCCACGGGCTACGTGGCGCCCTGGTGGGAGATGAGCGCGTATACGCCGCACCTGCTGATGGAGCGCGGCATCAAGTACGACCACAGCCAGATGCACAACGACTTCGAGCCCTACTGGATGCGGATCAACGAGGAGTGGACGCTGATCGACTACTCCAAGCCGGCGAAGTCGTGGATGAAGCCGATGAAGAAGGGCACCACCTTCCCCATCGTGCAGATTCCGGGCAGCTGGTACCTCGACGACCTGCCGCCGATGATGTTCATGAAGAAGGTGCCCAACTCCGGCGGCTGGACCAATCCGCGCGACATCGAGGACTGGTGGCGCGATCAGTTCGACTGGGTCTATCGGGAGATGGACTACGCGGTCTACACGCTGACCATCCACCCCGACATCTCGGGCCGGCCGCAGACGCTGCTGATGCTGGAGCGCATCATCGGCCACATCAGCGCCCATGAGGGGGTGATCTGGGCGACCTTCGACGAGATCGCCGACGACTTCATCAAGCGCCGGCCCTTCAAGGGCAAGCGGCAAAGGAAGAAGTAACGCCGCAGGCTCGCGATGTGCGCGCTTTGCGGCGTGCTCACCGACGGCCCGCATTGGACCGAGGCAGGCACCGATGCGGGCCGGAGCGCAGCGGTGCCCACCGGCCGGGAACGCCACCTGGATCGTACGCGCCGCCTGGGGCTGCTCAACCGCGTGCTTTCGGCGTACGGCTGTACAGCGGATGACTGGGCGGGCGCACACTACATGGTGCACCGGCGGAGCGGCGGCGCCACCGAGATGGCGACCGACCTGCCGGGGCTCTGGCTCGCGGTCGAAGGGCTGACCGGCCGCGCGCCCGACCCGCTCGACCCCGCCCTGGTCGCGCAGCTTGAGGACGCGCCGGCAGACGGGCCCAAGCCGCCCGGTCGGCGGGCGTAAGGGCGATGGCGACCTACGCGCGGCTCACGCCGGTCATCGTCGTCACCGGGTTCCTCGGCAGCGGCAAGACGACGCTGCTCAACCACATGCTGCGCCATCCCTCGCTCGCCGACGCCGCGGTGCTGGTCAACGAGTTCGGCGCCGTCGGCCTCGACCACTTTCTGGTGGAGGCGATGGACGAGAACACGGTGCTGCTGGAGAGCGGCTGCCTCTGCTGCACCATCCGGGGCGATCTCAAGGACTCGATCCTCGCGCTCAACAGCCGGCGCGCGCGGGGCGAGATTCCGCCCTACCGCCGGCTGATCGTCGAGACCACGGGTCTCGCCGACCCGGCGCCGATCCTGTTCACCCTGAGCGCGGATACCGTGCTGAAGCATCACTACCGCCTGGGCGCGGTGATCACGACGGTGGACGGCGTGAACGGGCTCCGGCAGCTCAAGCGGCATCCCGAATCGGTCAAGCAGGCGACGGTCGCCGACCGGATCGTGCTGACCAAGCCGGATATCGCCGAAGCCGACACCCTCGCCCGGCTGCGCACCAAGCTCACGCGGCTCAACCAGTCGGCCGAGCTGATTACCGCCGTGAACGGCGAGGTGGACGTGCCGCGCCTGCTCCGCGCCGATGTCTACGATGCCCGCACCAAGGGGGCCGAGGTGCGCCGCTGGCTCGCGGCCGAGGCCGAGAAGGAGGCGGCGGAGGATCGCGCTCACGGGCACGGGCACGACGTCTCCCGCCACGACGAGCACATCCACTCCTTCACGCTGAGCTTCGAGGGCGCGCTCGACTGGACCGCCTTCGGCATCTGGCTGACCATGCTGCTGCACACCCACGGCGAGAAGGTGCTGCGGGTGAAGGGCATCCTCAACGTCGCCGGCACCGACGCCCCGGTGGTGGTCAACGGCGTGCAGCACGTGGTCCACCCACCGATCCATCTCGCCGCCTGGCCGGGCGAAGATCGCCGCTCGCACATCGTCTTCATCGTCGACGGCCTTGCGCAGGCGGACATTGAGCGCTCGCTCGCCGCCTTCAACAGCATCGCGGCCCGGGCCGCCTGAGGAGTTCAGCATGTCCGACAAGATTGCCATCGTCGGCACCGGCCTGGTCGGCAGCGCCTGGGCGATCGTCTTCGCCCGCGCGGGCCATCAAGTCGCGCTCTACGACGGGACGGAGGGCCAGTGCGAAGCCGCGCTCGCGCGTATCGAGACCAACCTCGAAGCGCTGGAGGGCCACGGGCTGATCGACGATCCGGCCGCGGCACGGGCGCGCATCTCCATCGCAGACGGCCTCGCCGACGCGCTGGAGGGCGCCGTCCACGCGCAGGAGAGCGTGTTCGAGCGCGCCGACGTGAAGCGCGCGGTCTACGAGCAGATCGACGGGATCGCCGGGCCGGACCTGATCGTGGCGTCGTCCTCCTCCGGCATTCCCGCCTCCACCTTCACCGAAGGCCTCGGCATCGGCCCGCGCTGCCTGATCGCCCATCCCATCAACCCGCCCTACGTCATCCCGCTGGTCGAGATCGTGCCCGCACCCTGGACCGAGGAAGTGACGGTCGCGCGCTGCTGGGCGCTGATGGAGGCGGCCGGCATGGAGCCGGTGAGGCTCACGCGGGAGATCGACGGCTTCATCGCCAACCGGCTTCAGGCGGCGCTGCTGTGGGAGGCCTTCCGCCTTCTCGAAGGCGGCTACGCCACGGCGAAGGACATCGACACGACGATCTCGGCGGGCCTAGGCCGGCGCTGGTCCTTCATCGGCCCGTTCGAGACCATCGACCTGAACGCGCCGGGCGGGCTTAGCGACTTCTGCGCCCGCCTCGGCGACGGCTTCTACGAGTTCATCAAGCAGAGCGAGCCGGCCCGGCCCTGGTCGGACGAGGTGGTCGCCAAGGCGCACGAGGAGCGGCGCGGCCGGCTGCCCATGTCAGAGCATGGCGAGCGCCAGGCGTGGCGCGACCGGCGCCTCATGGGGCTCGCGGCGCACCTCCGCGACGCAAGGCGCGACACCGGGGATTGAGGGGCGCTCCCGCCCGCCGGCCCTCAGTAGCGATGCCCGGTCAGCGCCTCGCTCAGCTCCCACAGGCGCCGCGCGTCATCCTCGTCTCGTGAAGCAAGCGAGCTGGTGGCTTCCCGGCTCTTGTCGAAGTAGCGGCCGGAGACACCTTCGACATCGACGCTGGTCGCCACGTGGACGCTGGTGCGCGCGCCGGCCTCCACGTCGATTGCGGAGAACCGCATCAGCGTCTTCAGGAACGTCGAGAAGAGCCAACCGTTGTTCTGGCCGAACCTGCTGGCGACGAAGCCGGGGTGCAGGCAGTTGGCCGTGACCGTGGTCCCCTCCAGCAGCACGGCGAGGCGATCGGTGAAGAGGATATTGGCGAGCTTGCTCTGCGCGTAGGCCGACCAGCCCTTGTAGCGCCGCGCGCCCTGCGGGTCCTCCAGGTTCATCCGCCCGCTGCGGTGGGCCTCGGAGGCGACGTTGACGATGCGGGCCGCGTCGCTCGCCTTCAGGCTCTGCAGCAGGAGCCCCGTCAGCAGGAAGTAGCCGAGATGGTTGAGGGCGAAGGTCATCTCGATCCCGTCCGCGCTCTCGCGCCGGCGGGTGAACATGGCGCCCACGTTGTTGACCAGAACGTCGATTGCCTCGCCGCCGGCGGCGAGACGCTCCGCCAGCGCCCTGATCTCGGCCTGGCTGGAGAGGTCCGCCTGTTCGAAACGCACACGGTCGTTGCGCGACGAGCGGTGGATCGCCTTGCAGACCTCCGCGCCCTTGGCCGCGTTCCGTCCGACGAGGACGACCTCGGCGCCCCGCTCGGCCAGTGCCCGCGCCGTGACGCGGCCGATCCCGTCCGTGGCGCCGGTGACGACACAAAGCTTGCCTTCCATCGCTCGCCTCCCTCCACCGTCACTGCCGTTTTCCCCAGCTTGGCAGCCGCTGGCGGCGGGTCAAGCGGCCAGCGCGTCTTCGGGAGCGTTCAGGCCTCCCGCCCGGCCGGGGCGTTCAGAGACGACGACGGCATTCGATATGCGAGCGCAGCCGCGAAGCGGGCGTCGCCCATGTCCAGGAGGCGCCATTTGTCTGACGGCGCATGGGGGAAACGGAACGAGCCCGACCGCGCGCCTTCCAGCATCGGCGGAGGAACCTCGAACCCGATCGGGTTCAGCGAGAAGCCGGCGCCGACGGCCTTGATCAGCGCCTCCTTCATGCTCCAGAGCCGATAGAAGAGTTCGACCTTGCCGCGGCCCGCGGCGATGGCCAGCGAGCGCCGTTCAGCGGGTCCATAGACCAGGCTGCCGATACCTTCGAGATCGCGCGTGGAAACGCGCTCCTCCACATCGACGCCGAGCCGCTCGTTCGTCGCGAAGGCCATCAGACCGTGCGCGCCGCTGTGGCTGACGTTGAAGCCGATGGCCGCGCGCTGCCCGTCCACCAAGGCGAAGGGCTTGCCGTGCTCGAGATAGCCGAAGGCGAGCCGGCGATTGGCGCAGCCCAGCCGCTCCGAGAGAGCAACACGCAGCGCGGCGCGGCAAAGCACGAACTGCCGCCGGGCCCGCACCGAGAAAAACCGGCCTGAGCGCGCCCTTTCCTCGTCGTCCAGCATGAGGAAGGCGCGCTCCTCGCTCTCCTCATCCGGCGCAAGGTCCACGTGGAGGATGCTGACGTCGTCGATTTCCCGCCACGGCCGCCACCACCGAGCCCCTGTCATCGCCTTTGTCCAGCACGCATGTCTCACCGCGCTCGCCGCTGCGGCCAAGGCTGAGCGCCCTGCACCGCACGTATACTTTACTGGTCATGGATCAATTTCGGTAAGAGTCGGGAACGTACATAGCGAACATTGCGATGGGATCTTGTGCCGAGCTCGGAAATCAAGCGGATCATGGCGGCATGCGAAGTCAGCACGGCAGAGCACCTTCCCCGTGGTGCACGCGCGAACAAAATATTGCACCGCAATGACAGGTCCTCGACCTTGATCCTCGCGCCGAATCGGTGAGATTTGACCTGCGCTCCGAAGGGCTCGCCGGTAATGCCCTGGCGATCAGGCGATTGCGTATTCCGCAAACTGTTGGACGAAATTACGAACACCCTGCCGAACGACGCTGCTCGACGGGCCGCGCTAAATGTCGGGAACGCTAATGTGGACACGAAATCCGAATAAGATTCTTCGATCTCAATCCCGATATTGCGCATGCGGCAATTGATATGCCACAAAATCTATCTCGCCAGAGCCATAAGTAAATATTTACATTTTGATCGCAAAAGTATACCACATCAACATGAGCAATCGTGGGCCATATCGCATTCCGCCGACGAGCGTCCTGGTCGCTTTCGAAAGTGCCGCTCGGCACGGCAACTTCTCACGCGCCGCCCGTGAGCTGCGCACATCGCAATCCGCCATCAGCCGGCACATTGCCAGCCTGGAGCGGCAACTTTCGACCCGGCTGTTCAACCGGTCGCGGACCGGCGTGACCCTGACCGATGCCGGGAATCGCTATCGCGACGCCGTCGCCATCGGTCTCGGCGCCATTCATGCCGGCGCTGCAGAGGTCGCTGAGTTATCGACCGACGAACAGGTCGAGCTGGTGATCGCCTGCTCGGACGAAGCCTCGCATCTCTTCCTGATGCCTCGTTTCGGCGCGCTCCAAAAGGCGCTCGGCGACCGCGTGCACATACGAGTGCTGACATATCAACACGATATACAATACTTGCCGCCGGTTCCGCGTGCCGATGTCATCCTCAGCTGGGACTCGATGGATGCCGCCGCGGACGACCGCGTGGCCGTCATCGATGAGGAGGTGAGGCCCCTTTGCTCGCCAGGCTACGCTGCCTTGCATGCCAATGCGTTGAACGGGCCCGCGACGGGCTGGGGCGGGCTCACGTTTCTCCGTGTTTCGCGGCCCGACGAGGGCTGGTCGTCGTGGGAGGATTGGTTCCATGTCTTTGGACATCCGGACCCTCCCCCCCGATATCTCGGTTACGACAACTACACATACTCGCTGGAGGCTGCGGCCGCCGGGCACGGGATTACGATAGGCTGGCGCTACTTCATAGAACGCTATCTTGAGTCCGGAGCGTTGGTCGCGCTCACCGATGGATTTGTCAAGACAGAGAATTGCCTGTACGCCGTGGTTACCGAAAAAGGAAGGCAACGAAACATCGCACGCAAGTGCCTCGCCTTTTTTGAACAGTGCACGTAGCGCCGCAACGGCGAACATTTCAATGTGATTGAGATAACCGGAATGTGAATTTGTTTGAAGTAAGTTTAAGTATACGGCTGAGTGTTTCAGCTCAAGAGATGTCATGATGAACAATTTTGAATAACGAAAAGAAGGGAACTGGAGTCGAAAACACTGGCGCTTGCGCTTGGCTCATATCGGTATGAAGAATTTTGAAGAACGTGCGTTGGCACTTACGAGCAGGCCGACAGGACAATAGGCCGCATCGTCTGAAGCGAGTGAGGAAATTCGCGCAACCCCTTTGCCGCCGTGCGAATCCCAAGCGCGATTGCAGCTGATACAGCGGCAGACGCGGGCATCCTTATCGCCGCACTGGCAAGGATGCGCTCCTTCGTAACCATGCTGCATTTGGACTCGATTGCTCCGACCAGTGTGGAGCAACCGGAGTGCAATCGAATTCGGCCGGTCCGGAATTGAGCAGCGAGAGAGGCTGAGTGACGACTCGCTCACTGCGGACCTGACGAGGGTGGAGTCAGAGTTGAACAAAATGTGATTAGCGCCGTCTTCGAACGGCTGCTAGACTACGGCCAGTGGCGTTGCGGAGGGTGTTTTAACCAAGGTCACGTCAAGTCGATGACGCCACATTGGCGACGCATGCGTCGGTAAAGCAGCGCCGAGTGCGCTCGTCGAACCCGCCGAACCCGTCACAGGGACTCCGAATCGACTGGCCGGCCCGTAACTCGGCCAAGCAGCCGAGTCGGTCGTCGAGCGCGTCGAGCGCCCGGCGTAGCGGGTCGTTCCCAAAATGCCGGAGGCGAGGAGGCAGGCTCCAGCCGGGTCAGCGCGGGTGAGCGGCCCGAATCGATATGGTCAGCTCGGCGAGGCGCCGTGGATGCGACCCAGCAGAGGACTCTGATGCCAACAGACCTGCCGCCAGACCCCGTCGCCGTGGTACCAGGTCTGGGTGAAGCCCATGAAGCGCTGACGGAAGCCCGAGTCGCGCGGCTTGCCGCGAAAGGTCGAGAAGCCGCTGACATGGCCGGTGGTTCCCCAGACTCTGACGTTGAGTTCCCGCGGGATCCACTTGAAGTGCTCCCACAGCCCGTCGCCGCCCGCGTGGAAGTCGATATGGTCCTTGAACTCCTCCAGCGTCATCCGCCAGGGATAGTCCTCGTCGAGGATCTCGGCGCCGTCGTCGAAGGCGCTCCAGAAGGCGCCGAGGTCGCCCTCGTTGAGGCCGCGCGCCCAAGCGTGAAAGGCAGCCTCCAATCCCTCCGGCGTGGCATCCTGCGTCATCGTTCTCCTCCTCTGGCCGTGTGGCGTCCGTGTCCGTTCACCGCATCATATCCCCTGGGAAAGCGCCATCGCACGGGCGATCGTCCCCCTTCCCGCCCTCTGCGGCGGTCCGTGGCCTGACGACGGCGTGCCCTCATGACCGGGGAGAAACGACTCGTCCTCACCGTCGGGCACTCCAACCATGCGCTGGAGACCTTCGTGGCGCTGCTGCTGCAACACGGCGTCACCGCGCTCGCCGACGTGCGCTCGGCCCCGTACAGCCGCTTCAATCCGCAGTTCAACCGCAAGGCCCTCGACGCGAGCCTGGAGACGGTCGGCATCGAGTACGCGTTCATGGGGCGCGCGCTTGGTGGACGCCCGGACGATCCCACCTGCTACGAGGACGGACGCGTTCGCTACGACCGCCTGGCCGAGACGTCCTTCTTTCGCGAGGGACTCGAGCGGATCGTGGACGGCGCGCAACGCCGGCGCATCGCGCTGATGTGCGCGGAGAAGGAGCCGCTGGACTGCCACCGCACGATCCTGGTCGGCCGCAGCCTGGCGGAGCGTGGAGTCACCGTGGCGCACATCCTCGCCGACGGCACGCTCGAGCCGCACGACGAGACGATGGGCCGGCTGCTGGACTCCGTGGGACTGCCCCGGGAAGACCTCCTGCAATCGCGCGAGCAACTGATCGACGAGGCCCTCGCCCACCGGGAGAGGCGGATCGCCTACGCCGGCAAGCCCGCCAAGCCGCGTCGATAACGGCGGGACGATACTTGCCCGGCCCGGCGGCCGGGGCGCCCGGCGGCCGGGGCGCTTGCAGGGTCCGGGGCAGGCTCTTATTGTTTTTGTGCGGGCGGGTGTAGCTCAATGGCAGAGCAGAAGCTTCCCAAGCTTACGACGAGGGTTCGATTCCCTTCACCCGCTCCATACCGCGCCCGGCCTGCGTAGCCGGCCCGCCCCGCGGCTGAGGACGCGATGTCCGACCGCTCCCGCATTTTCTTCATCAACGTCGGGCACGGCCTCGATCACCTCTTCCTGCTGCTCTACCCCACGGTGGTGCTCACCCTCGAAGGGGTGTTCGGCCGCTCCTACGGCGAGCTTCTCTCCCTCGCAGTCCCCGGCTTCATCGCCTTTGCCGCGGGCACGCTGCCGGCCGGCTGGCTGGGCGATCGCTGGAGTCGACCCGGCATGCTCGCGATCTTCTTCGTCGGCATCGGTGTAGCGGCCATCCTCACCGGGTTCGCCCGCACGCCGTTTGAGCTCGCGGTCGGTCTCACCCTGATCGGCCTCTTCGCGTCGATCTATCACCCGGTCGGCATCGCCATGCTGGTCGAGGGACGGGACAAGGTGGGCAAGCTGCTCGGCGTCAACGGCGTGGCCGGGAACCTCGGCCTCGCGGCGGCTGCGATCGTCGCGGCGTCGCTCAGCGACGCGATCAGCTGGCGTGCGGCGTTCATCGTGCCGGGCGCGTTCACGCTGATGATCGGGCTCTGGTTCATCGCGGCCTGCGGCCAATGGCGCAACAGCGGGGCGGAGTCGACGCGGCCCTCCCTGGGCGGGAGCTTGGGGCGGCCGTCCGGCACCCTGCTGCGGCTGGTGCTGGTGATTGGGGTGGCGACGGCGCTCACCGGGCTCACCTTCCAGACCACGACCATCGCGCTCCCAAAACTCTTCGACGACGGGCTGGCCGGAATTGCCGACGGCGCACTCGGCGTCGGCGCGCTGGTCTCTCTGGTCATCGCCATCGCCGCCTTCGCCCAGATCGGAGTCGGCTGGCTGATCGACCGCTACCCGGCGAAGCCGGTCTGGATCGCGGTGCTCTTCGCCCAGGCGCCGCTGATCGCCGCCGCCGGCCTGCTGGCGGGCCACGGGCTGATCGTCGTGGCGTTCGCGATGATGATGGTGGTGGTCGGCGAGATCCCGATTCAGGACGCGCTCGTCACGCGGTATACGGCCGAGAAGTGGCGCGCGCGGATCTTCGGCATCAAGTTCCTGCTGGGCCTTGGCGCGAGCGCCGTGGCGGCGCCGCTGGTGGCGGGCCTGCACGGCGTCTCCGGCGGCTTCCCCTGGCTCTTCGTCGGCCTCGGCGGCTCGGCGGCGCTGGTCGGCATCATCGCCTTCTGGCTGCCGGGCAGCGCGGCCGGCGTACCGCAGCAGGCGGTGGCCAAGGCCGGGGCCTGAAGCGAAGGAATTCGTGGCGGCTTTGCTGTTGCGTTCCGTGCGCTGCCCTATGCTAAGCTCGCATCCACGACGTACACATGCGGCCGGTGCGGCACCCCGCCCGCCGGCAGCAGCAAGGCCCTCGAACCAAACGCATGGGAGGCGGCTCGATGGAGTGGTACCACAAGAGAAAGCAGACGAAGAAGCAGACCCCGATCGGCGAGCAGAAAAGGGTGAGTGCCCGGCTGGGCCATTGCTTACAATGAGTTAGTGCCTCTAACCCGCCCCTTGGGGCGTCACCAGCCGGGTGAAGAACATGGTCCAGCCT
>LXNI01000511.1_pt1 | contig 43514 bp, 36 predicted proteins | sample 809091 | NCBI WGS metagenome assembly LXNI01 (sample SAMN04870527, study PRJNA318959) | sponge metagenome | biome: 01000161; feature: marine sponge reef; material: water | host: Sarcotragus foetidus | place: Greece: Milos, Mediterranean Sea | collected 2013-05-29 | depth 5-7 m
GGGGGCAGCCTTACATGGAAACAAGATGTTGGGATGATATACCTAATCATAGTCGAATACAACCCATATATTGGGATATATACATGGAAACAATGATACACGTTGGACCGCGACTTCGGCGACAGAATTCGACGCAAAATCAACGAGATAAAGAACTCAGACGGGATCGGAGAGGCGTGAAGTTCCGCCTAGCCTTTTCTCTCCCCCTCCCCTGTCGAGAGGCGCCATCCTGGCTCGGTTCCGCCATCCCTGGCTCCAACGCTCTCCACAGGGGAGGGGGAGAGAAAAGGCTAACGTGTGACGAGGCGGCGCGGTTTCTGGCGGGACTCCGATCCCGTGATCTCGCCAAGGCTGCCCGGCTCGCGCAGCTTGACCGGCACGCGAACGCCCAGCCGTTCGCGAATCAGCGCGCCGATGCGATCGGCCAGGTCGGGAAGACGCGGGTCGCTGACTTCAATCTCCACGTGAAGCCGTTCGCCGTCGCGCACGCACACATAGTCGCCGGCGTATTCCTCAAGTTCGACCAGCACGGCGGCGGCCGCCTCCGGGTAGAAATTGATGCCCTTGAACTTCACCATGTTGTCGCTGCGTCCGAGAAAACCGGCAATCCGGGCGAACGGCAGCCCCAGGGCATTGCTACCGGCAAGGCGCGCGCTCATGTCGCGCGTGTTGAAACGGATGATGGGATAGGCGTCGTCCTTGTAGAGGCAGGTGCAGACCAGTTCGCCGGCTTCGCCGTCGGGCGCCGGACGCTGGCTTTCGGGAGCGAGAATCTCCAGGAAGTGGGCGTCCTCCATCACGTGCATTCCGTCGAGGTCCGGGCCCTCGGTGGCGATCAGCCCAGTGTCGCCTACGCCGTACCAGTCGTAGACGCTCTCCGCCGCCCAGGCCGCCGCCAATTCCTCGCGCGGCATCAGGCCCAGGTGCGTGGAGATCATTCGCACCCGGATGTTCCGCCCCGGCTCCAGCCCCCGGCCGCGCGCCGTGTCCGCCAGCTTGCGAAGGTAGTCGGCGAAGCCCACCAGCACGGTGGCGCCGAATCGCGCCATGTTGCCGACCTGGCTCACCGAGGGCGTTTCGTTGCCGGCGCCGGCCGACAACAGCAGCGCGCGGGTGTAGTGCAGTGCCGCCTCGCGCACGAAGTGCCCCGCGTTCACCATCCCGTGGGCGTACGAGGAGTGCACCACGTCCCCGGCCTTCAATCCCTGCAGCAGCCAGGCGCGCGCCACCATCAGCGCCTGCAGTTCGCGGCTGCGAGGACCGAAGAAGATCGGCTGCGGCGCGCCGGTGGTGCCGCTGGTGGTCTGCATCACCAGGCCGGCGGGACCCGATTGCGGGCCCTCGTCACGATGCGCGTGGTAATCGCCGAAGGGCGGGTTGGCCTCCACGCTCTTCATGAGATCGGACTTCGAGAAAACCGGCAGCCTTTCGAGGTGCTCGAGACTCTGCACGTCGCCCGGCTCCAGCCCCGCTTCTCCCCACAGCCGGCGGTAGAAGGGAGTGGCCCAGGCGCGCTCCAGGCAGCGCCTGAAGCGCCCTTCCTGGATCGCCCGCAGTTCGTCGCGGCCCATGCCGGCAAACCGCGCCATGAAGTCGTCGCCCAGGGGGTATTCGCGCCGCAGCCCCGCCGGGTCGGCGACGGAAAAGTAGTCCGGAAGGTGTTCCTTGACCATCAGGCGGTAGAGGATAGCCGACCTGTCGCTGCCGCTGCGCGGTGATACCATCGCCTGCGGGTCGGCGACCCGGTCGAAGAACCCAGTCCAGATAGCCCGCACCATGAGTTCCAGCAGCGCACAGCCCGGCGTAAGCGACGGTCTTGCCGCATGGCTGAAGGCGCTGGGCGACAAGGCGCTGCGCATCGACGAACCCATGGCCGTGGAGTACGAAGCCACCGCCCTGCAGCACGCGCTGGATGCCGAAGGCCGGTATCCGCCGCTGTGGGTGCGCAGCCCCCGGCTGCCGAACGGAGAAATCTCGCGGTTCGCGCTTGTGACCAACCTGACCGCAAGCCGGGAGCAGGTGTGCCGGGCGCTGGGGCTTGATGATCATCGGCAGGCGGCGTCCTGGTGGGCCGGGCGCCAGGAGCGCCGGATCGAGCCGGTAACGGCGCCGGCGGCGCATGCGCCGGTGCGGGATACGGTCCTTGAGGGCGCTGACGTGGACTTGCGGCTGCTGCCGGCCACCGTCCAGCACAGTGGCAACCCGGGCCCCTACCTTACGGCGGCCCATGCGACCACCTGCGATCCGGAGACCGGCATCGACAACTCGGCGATCCAGCGCTGCTGGATCAAGGACGCCCGCCGCATGAGCTGGTTTCCGTATCCGAATTCCCACAATGCCCGCAATATGCGGGCCTGGCATGAACGGGGCGAGCCCTGCCCGGTGGCGTTCTGGATCGGGCACCATCCGGCGGTCAGCGTCGCCGCTCAGGTCAAGCTGGGTTACCCGGAAAGCCACTGGCCGGCGGCCGGCGGGCTGATCGGCGAACCGGTCCGGCTTACTCCCTCGCTCAATTTCGACGGGACGCTGCTGGTGCCGGCCGACGCGGAAATCGTTATAGAGGGGCTGGTCCATCCCGAGGCAACGGCCCCGGACGGGCCGTTCGCGGAATACACGGGCTTTCTGGGGCCCGCCGTGGATGCGCCGGTTTGCGAAGTCCTGTCGATGTCGCATCGCGAGGGCGCGGTGCTGCATGATTGCGGCTCGGGCCTGGCCGACAACCTGACTCCGGACAACATCGCCATGGAGGGCAAGCTGTATTCGCTGGCGCGCGCGGTGTCGCCGCGCCTGATCAACGTGCATGCGCCCGCGCAGGGCCGTCGCTTCCTGGCGCTGCTGCAGTTCGACGGCGCGCTTGCGGGGGAGGTCCGCGACGCGCTGGCCGCCGTGCTGGCATGGCGGCGCGTAAAGACGGCCGTGGCGCTGGATTCGGACATCGACCTGTTCGATCCGCAACAGGTCAACTGGGCGCTGGCGACCCGCTTTCAGTGGGACCGCGACCTGATTCGGGTGGACGGCCTGTCGACGTCCCTGCTCGATCCGTCGCTGGAACCCGGCCGCAAGACGGCTTCCAAGGCGGGCCTGGACGCGACATTGCCTCGCTATCCGTCAACGCCGCCGGTAGCGCATCCCGAACCGGCGGCGCTGAGGAAGGCGGCAGACTTGCTGAGGCGGTTGACCGATTCGGGGCTGGCGGACGACTGGCCGCAGCTATGATTGAGGTTGTGGGAACACATTGGCGGGCGTTATGCTGCGCCCCGCCTATGGGAGGAAGTAAATGAGACATGCATATCGCGCGACGCTGGCCGGCGCCGCGCTGCTGATCCTGTCCTCGGCGGCCATGGCCGCGGAAAGGCTGGATCCGGCCAACCCGGACCATGCCATTCTTCTCGGACAGAAGATGAACTGTTCGCTGAACGAAGGCGAAACGGTCCTTTACTGGTGGCAGGGCGGCGCGATGAGCCGCATGCCGGGCGAGAAGGACCGCCACATTTTCAACGTGCAGGGCATGAACATCCGCCAGTGCAAGAACTTCGAGGACCCGGAACGCGGCCACGGCTACCGTTCGGTTTCCCGTGAGCTGCTGATCTACCTGGACCCGGAAACCAACGAGGTCCTGCGCACCTGGACCAACCCCTGGACGGGCGAGGAAGTAGAGGTCGTGCACGTGGCCAACGATCCGGTCAACATGCGCGGGCCCGCTTACGCCCGGCGCCCCGACGGGACGGGCATTACGTTTAACGGCCACTTCATGAAGGGCCGCGTGTGGACCACCGGCTTCGCTCCGCTGTTCTACACCAACCCGCTGGCGGGCGATTACCAGGATTACGTGGGCGGTACCTATCACGCCATGGAAATGCTCAATGCCTATGCGTACGAGGACGAACTGCTGGATCCCGAGCTTGCGACGCTCAAGCGCTACACCCTGTCCTGGGCGCGCACGTCGAAGTGGCTGCCGTGGATGAAGATGGGCGACCGCCCGGGGATGATGATCTTCACCACCGTCGGCAAGCGGGTTGCCGGGATCGACGACCTGACCGAGCCGTTGCTGAGCGAACTGCGCAACAGCTATCCCGAGTATGCCGAGCCGCCGCCCCTGGACGATCCGCGGCCCAACGTGACCAGCTGGTCATATTTCGAATCGGTAACCGAGCCTGAGGGGGAGTGGAGACAATGAAAACAATCAGAACTTCAGGCCTTCTGGCCGGATTGATCGGCGCGCTGTCGCTGGCAGCGGGCGCCGCTTACGGCGGACAACTGGACCTGGACGACCCGGACGACGTCATTCGGCTCCTGATGAAGGTCCGCTGCTCGCTCAACGACGGCGAGACGGCCCTTTACTGGTGGGAAGGACGGATGTACTCGCGCAAGCCGGCCGAGAAAGACCGCCATCTGTTCAACGTGCAGGGCATGAATATACGCCACTGCGAAACACTGAACGACCCCGTGCGCGGACTCGGTTTTGTCGCCCGCTCGCGGGAACTGATGTTCTACCTGGATCTGGAAACCAACGAAATCCTGCGCACCTGGACCAATCCGTGGACCGGCGAGGAAGTGGAGGTTGTGCAGGTGGCAAACGATCCGCCCGGCAACTACCGCGAGAACTGGGCCCGGGACGAGGAAGGCAATCCCTCCGCGGGGCTGTCCTACTTCTTCAAGGACGGCGTGATGATGCACGGCGGCGGCGCCGCGCGGCTTTTCTACAGCAACCCCCTGGGCGGCGATTACCAGCAGTACGTGGGCGGGATCTATCACGCGATGGAGTTCGGCACTTCGGCGTCGCCCGCCGATGAAATCCTGGACGCGGACATTCCGGTGGCCCAGGACCGGGTCATTTCATGGGGACGCGTGTCCAAGTGGCTGCCGTGGATGAAGATGGGCGACCGCCCCGGCGTCGCGGTGTTCCATACCGCCGGAATGCGATTGAGCAGCTACGACGAATTGCCCGCCGTGGTGATGGATGAAATCCGCGCCAATCACCCGGAATACGTCGAACCGCCGCCGATACGCACCGAGAACCCCAGGGAAACCTCCTGGACCGTGTTCAAGGACCACATCGACGCCCGGCGCGCGGAGGACAGCCAGGCCGACTAGCCGCCTGCTCCCCCCGGGAACGAGGAGGCCGCGCGCCTTATTCCTCGGCTGTGGCCTGCTGCAGGTAGGCGATGAGGTCGGCGCGGTCCCGGGCCCTGCGGATGCCGGCGAAGATCATCTTGTTGCCGGGAATGACTTCCGAGGGGCTGCGCATCCAGTCATCCAGCGTTTCCGGCGTCCAGGTGAGTTCCGAGGCCAGCAACGCTTCCGAATATTCGTATCCGGCCGCTGTGCCGGCCCGGCGGTCCAGGAAGCCGAGCAGGTTCGGTCCCAGCAACTGGTTGCCTTGCGCCACCAGGGTGTGACAGGCGCGGCACTGGATGTACAGGCGACGGCCGCGGTCCGGGTTGGCGGCGGCCAGCAGGGTGGCGAGGTCTTCCTCCTCCACGGCAGGCGCGGATTCCGCCGCACCCTCGGCGGAAGAATCAGCCTCCGCTGCGGTCGTGGCCGGCCGCTCGCCGCCGCATGCGCCAAGCGCAAGCGCTGCCGCCAGCAGGGCCGGCGTGAATTGCCTGAGAGAGTTCAACTTTCGCCGGCCGTGGTTGCCGACATTGATTTTGCTGCGGCGTGTATGGCCCGCCGGATGCGCGGGTAGGTGCCGCAACGGCAGATGTTGGTGATCGAGCGATTGATGTCTTCGTCGCTGGGCGCGGGGTTGTCAGCCAGCAGCGCTGCAGCGGCCATCACCATGCCCGGCTGGCAGTAGCCGCACTGGGGGACCTGCTCGTCGATCCAGGCCTGCTGCACCGGGTGCGGCGTGCCGCTTTCCGCCAGCCCTTCGATGGTGGTGATGTTGCGCCCCTCGGCGGCGGCGGTGTTGATCCGGCAGGACCGCACCGCCACACCGTCCATGTGCACCGTGCAGGCGCCGCACAAGGCGATGCCGCAGCCGTACTTGGTTCCGGTCAGGTGCAGATGATCACGCAGCGCCCACAAAAGCGGCATGTCGCCGGGCACATCCAGCGTCACCGCGCGTCCGTTGAGAGTGAAGCTTGCCACGGCCCGGCAGTTTATCATGCACGAGCGCCTTGGTACTTCTCAGCCTTGTCCAATGAGACATGAGCCTGAACCAACCCGGCAAACGGTTTATGATTCGTGGCGCTATGTCCAGAATTAAAACTCTATCCGCAGGCACGCCTGCCCCTGCGCCGGCTGTCCCGCAGCCGTGCCTTTCGTTGAACCGTCGCGAGCTACTCGTTGCTGCCGGGGCGCTGCTGGCCGCGCCCGCCTTTGGACTGCGCGTGGCGACGGCCCGCGAAGATGGCGGCCCGCTCAATGCCTGGGTAACGCTCGACGAGCAGGGCGCGGTAACGATTCTGTGTCCGGTGGGCGACATGGGGCAGGGCATTCTGCACAGCCTGCCACTCATGCTTGCCGATGAAATGGAAGTCGCCTGGGACGACGTTCAGGTGCGTTACGCGCCTCTTGACCCGGGCGCCTACGGCAATCAGGCGCGTCTGGACCGCGGCCAGGGTTCCGGCAATAGCGTGTCGGTGATGGGTTATCACAAAGGCCTTCGTCAGGCCGGGGCCGCTGCCCGCGAAATGCTGGTGGCTGCCGCCGCGGAAGAGTGGGGCGTGCCGGCCTCGGAGTGTTACGCCGAGCAATCGCGGGTATGGAGCAATGGCCGCTCGCTCAGTTACGGGGAGTTGGCCGGCAAAGCCGCGGGCATGCCCGCGCCGGAGGCCCCGAGGCTCAAGTCGCGGGAGGAGTTCCGGCTGATCGGCAAGCACGCACCGCGCAAGGACAGTGCCGCAAAGGTCATGGGCACATTTCCGTTCATGGCCGATTCAGCCGGCGGCGAACCTGCCTTGCACGCGGCCGTGCTCAATGCGCCGCGCCCCGGCGCGCGCCTCAAGAGCCTCGACTTCGAGTCCCCGGAAGGCGCTTGGCCCAAGGTCATGGCCATAGGCGAGCAGGCGGTGGCGACCGTGGCCGAAGACTACTGGACGGCATCCTCGGCGCTGGAGCAGGCCGACGTGGTTTGGGAGGAAGGCGACACCAGCAGCACGGAATCGGTCTTCGAAGAACTGCGCGGCGCGCTTGCGGACGAGGAAGGCCGCAACTGGGTTGACGCCGGCGATCCGGAGTCCGTGCTTGCGTCCGCCGCGCAAACGCTGGATGCGACCTATGAGGCGCCCATCCTGGCTCACGCCAACATGGAGACACTGGGAGCCACGGCGCGCTTCGCCGATGACGGATGCGAGTTGTGGATTCCGTCACAGAACCTGCAGCGCATGCAGGCCGATATCTGCAGCGAGTTCGGCCTGGAGCCGGAACAGGTGTTGCTGCACCACTGCCACATGGGCGGTGCGTTTGGACGGCGCATCGAGTCGGAGGTGGTCCTGCAGGCCCTCTCGATCGCAAAGGCGCTGTACGAGCAGGGACTGCCGGACCGGCCGGTCCGGCTGGTGTGGAGCCGCGAGCAGGACATGCGCCACGACTGTTACCGGCCGCCCTACGTGGCGCGGCTGCGCGCGGCGCTGGACGATTCCGGCCAGCCCAGCGCATGGGTGGCGAAGTCGGCCGGGCATTCGCTTTTGGCGGAGCGCTGGCCTTGGATGGTGGAAGAGTCGGCGGATCCGTCATCGGTGGGCGCATTGTTTAACGACCTGTACGCCGTTCCCAACCGTCGCGTGAGCTACGTGATGCGGCAAATGCCGGTACGCGGCGGATTCTGGCGCAGCGTGGCCGCCAGCATGAACTCCTTTTTCGCCGAGAGCTTCTTCGACGAGGTGGCGCATGCCGGCGGCCGCAATCCGGTGGAGCTGCGCGCCAAACTTGTCTCCGACGAGCGCGCGCTCAAGGTGCTGGAGACGGCGGCCGAAGGCTGGACCGCGCAAAGCGGCATAGCGGTGGCCAAGCTGTTCGCCAGCTACATCGGCATGCAGGTGGAACTGGAAACCAGGGACGGCGCGTGGCGGGCGCGAAGGGTTCGCGCCGCGGTGGACTGCGGACTGGCGGTGGATCCCAACAACATCGAGGCGCAGATCGAGGGCGCCATCGTGTATGGCCTGAGCGCGCTGCTGTTCGGGGAAATCAACCTGGAGAACGGGGCGGTGGCGGAAGGCAACTTCGACCGTTACCGGATGCTTACGATGGCGAACACGCCGGCCATCGAGGTGGAACTGATTACGTCGGACCATCCGCCCACGGGCATAGGCGAACTCGGCACGCCGCTGGTGGCGCCGGCTTTCTGCAACGCACTTTTCGCCGCCACCGGACGCCGCGTGCGCAAGCTTCCGCTTAGCGCCGACGACCTGAAGGCCTGAGCGTCGCGCGCGAGTGCCGTTCGAGGGAGCGTCCCGAACGCATGTTTTGTCAGCGGTAGAACTCCACGTAGAAATGTACATCGCCTAAGGGTTCGACCTCGTGCGGCTGCTCCGGTTGGACGACACCGGGGCGGTCGGGGGACAACTCGAACTCCTGGATGTCCGGCTCAAGGATGCGATATCGCATCCTGCCCTCAAGGATCACGATTTTTCCCCAGGTTCCGGCCTTGGTGCTATGCGACTTGCGGAGTTTCGCCGGTATTGATTTGGTCGAAAATGTTGGCGTGCGGGCATAGGCCGCGACGCCTTCGGGTAGAGGATGCATTCGCGCTTTAATGGTCATCGGCGAGCCATTCAAGACCGGCATTCTACCGGTGCGACAGTGTGCGGGCCTTCAGCTGTTTCGCGTATTCCCCCCCAGCGGCGCCGGAGCTTTGCATTGGGGCCTTTAGCGTTTACGCTTTCGGCACTGGCTGAAACAGGAGAGGGAGATGCGGATATTCGCCGTAACCATCGCGCTGGCCTTGCTGGCTTCACCGGTTGGCGCCACCAACTCGAAGCCGGAACTGATGAAGGTCCTTGAGGACTTCATGGCCTGGATGCCGGGCGAGTACACGTCCATCCCCCAGGTGTTCCTGGAGCGCAACCTGGGTGCGCCGCCGGACGGCGAGCACGATGTCTTCTACCGGGTGTTTGCCCCGATCGATGCGCCCCACCTTGCCGAGCACGTGATCTATACGCAGATCAGGCTCGATGGTGACGACGGTCCGGTGTTTCCCGGGCAGCAGGTGCTGTTTCTGATTTCGATCGACGAAGAACTGGGCGCGGTTTCGATCTCCGGCCGGCGCATCAAGGATCCTCAAAAATACGTGGACGCGCATCTGCGGCCCGAGGTGTGGTCCGAACTTCAGCCGGATCCCAATTTCGGGGGGAATTGCAGTTTCAACTGGAGGCGCCACGGCAAGCAGCTCAGGGGTCTGCTCGGCGAGTTCGGCGAATGCACCATGGTGTCGAAGAACACCGGCCAGCAGATGACCTGGGACGCGGAGTGGATCCTCAACCCCGATGAACTGTGGATCTACGACAACGGCTACCTGGAAGACGGTTCGCTCATTTCCGGACGCCTGGACCGCACCCACCTGCGCATGTACAAGGCAAAGCGTTATGAGTGTTTCGTTGCCTTGCAGTTCGAGGACGGCAGCAACCAGGTGATCAACCCCTTCTTCATGCATGACCGCGGAGACGTCTTCACATTCACGACGAGCGAGCCCGAACCGCGGCAAATCCATCTGGAATTTCTGACCTCACTTTGGCCGTCCAGTTCCGGACGCAACTTCGTGGACCTCGCGCGCCTTACGCTGCACGACGGAGAGCCGGGCGTGCATACCGGCGACGATGTCATCGCCAATGCCTGGGCGACACCGGAAAGCGGGCGTGTGGGGTTCGGCGCCGACGGGGCCTCCGCCCGCTGCAAGCTGGCCGACCCCGACGACCCCCGCTTCATCGAAGCCATGCGCTGGAAAGGCGAAGAATAGTTCGCCGGCCGGGCTTTGCACCCTGCATCCCCTTCCGGGAGCGCTGTCCCCGCCAAGCGGCGCCCGCGCGTCAGCTAAAGCCTTCTTTTCGCCCCTCCCTTCAGGGAGCGTTGAAGCCAGGATGGCGAAACCGAGCCAGTGGGCGCCGATGACCCGGCGCTCACAGCGCCTCCCGGAAGGGAGGGGCGGAAAGAAGGCGAGGAAGCACTAGGCAGCGCGTCTTTTGCGGAGCTGTGCCAGCCAGATGGCGGTGAGCAGGAAGTACGTCTGCATCAGCAGCGAGAAGTCCCATTCGATGATGTCCTGGAAGGTGTCCTTGTTGTCCATGTAGTTCATCACCGGGATACTGAAGAAGCCGAAGAACAGCATCGAGAAACAGATCCATTTCATCGTTCGCGTCAGCCATCGCGGGGCAAATGTTTCCAGCCGCCGCAACGCCATGAGTTGCGCGACCATGGTCAGTCCGAAGTAAAGCAGCGCACCGAAACGGCGCATCAGGAAATAGAAGTGGCCTTCGGAGCCCAGAAAGGCCGTGTACAAAACCAGGAAGGCTGCGCCGCCCATGCCGGCCGCGGTCGCAACCGGAGCGGCCCGCCCGGCGCCCGCGCGTATGTGCCCGTTCATCTGCCGCCAGAACAGCACCAGAAGGACCGCCCCGGCGACCATGCCCACCTTGAACAGGTAATAGCTGATGCCGTAGCGGCCGGCGGAACTGATCGATGTGCAGCCCTCGAAATAGGGGATGCAGGCGGGTACCAGCCCCTGCGTGCTGGAAATCAGGTAACAGATGTTGACCGTAAGCGTGGGCACTACCGCCGTCATTACGGCGATCCAGACCGCTCTGCGGTCAGGCTGTATCGCGGCGCTCGCATGCACCGGCGCTACGGGACCGTGCGGCGCGGGGGCAGGCCGAATCACGAGTCGCGGGCGCTTAAGTACGAACCTTCCGAAATGGCCTGCCAGCCGGATACGCCTTCCTGGAACTCGCGGTAGGAGCGAAGGATCCGTCCGGCCAGCGGGTTTTCCGCGCCCAGTTCGTCCAGGATTTCATTTGCGGCCTTGCGCAGGCCCTGCAGCACGTCGTCGGGGAAACGCCGCAACTGCACCCCGTGTTCCTCGACCAGCACCCGCAGCGATTGCACGTTGCGGGCCATGAATTCCGAGAGCATCTGGTGGTTGACCGCCGTGCAGGCCGTCTGGATCAGTTTCTGCAGGTCTCCCGGCAGCGACTCCAGCGCCTTTCGGTTGATGATGATCTCGATCGAGCCGGCCGGTTCGTGCCAGCCGGGAAAATAGTAGTAGGGCGCCGCCTGGTAAAGGCCCAGCGGAAGATCGTTGTATGGGCTGGCCCACTCGGTCGCGTCGATCAGCCCCGATTGCAGCGCCGTGAACAACTCGCCTCCCGGCAGGTTGACCACCGTTGCCCCGAGCCGTCGCAAAACGTCGCCGCCCAGGCCCGGCATCCTGATCTTGAGCCCGGAAAAGTCGTCCACAGAACGGATTTCGCGGCGGAACCAGCCGCCCATCTGTGCGCCCGTGTTCCCGCCGGGAAACGGCACCAGCCCGTAAGGCTCATAGCATTCCCGCCACAATTCCATACCGCCGCCATAGGCCATCCAGGCATTGAATTCCGCCGGCAGCATCCCGAAGGGGTAGCCGGTAAACAACTGGGTGGCCGGCGCCTGGCCCTTCCAGTACGCGGGGGCCGAATGGCCCATTTCCACGCTGCCGCGCGACACCGCGTCGAAAACCTCGAAAGCGGGCACAAGCTCGCCTGCGGCATAGACCTGCAGGGTGAGCCGCCCGCCGGAGGCTTCCCTCAGGGTGTCCGCCAGCGTTACCGCGGTCGTGCCGAAGCCGGGCAGCCCCGGCGGCCAGGCGGTAACCAGGCGCCAGCGGTAACGCTCGCCCGCTCCGCCGCCGTCCGCGCCGGCGACTGCGGCGGTTCCGCGATCCGGGGCGGGCGCGCAGCCGGCCGCCGCCACCCCTGCCGCGCTGGCGGCGAGCATTTTCAGGAATTGGCGGCGCTGCTCGGTCATTCTGTGTCCCTAGTGCCGTGTCAAGCTTATATTGCCGCATCAGAGCGGGCGTAGCGTGTCCCTGCAAGGCGCAGCCGGCCCGGAATACTTGCCGTATTGCGAACGGCTGCAACGCCGCAGGGGCGCGCTACGCCCGCTCCCGAAGGGCGTGTCTCCCCCGGCCCGTGGCCGCGTTGCGCCCCTGGGCAATGGGAGAGACCATTCCCGGCGGGACGCGCCTTGCCACGAACCAGGGGAGACACGCTGATGCGGCAATATAAGCTTGACACGGCACTAGCTGTATCCGCCCAAGAATAACGCACCTGTCTTCGCTATCATTGCGCGCCATGAACACGACGAACCCGCTCGCGCCCGGCAAGACAAAGGGCGACGCACTGGTCGGCACGCTGGCCGCCGCAACGGTCGTTACCAGCGACCTGGACCGCTGCCGAACCTTCTACTCCGAGCTGATGGGCCTGGAACCGGCGCTGGATCATTTGCCCGAGGGGACGCGGGATCCACTGACCCGGCTCTGGGGACTGGAGGACGAGGGCGATTGGGAACATGTCCTCTACCAGCAGCCGGGCAATACCGACATGCCGTACCTGCGCGTGATCGGCGTCTCCGGCGATCGTCCGGAAGTGCGCCCGGGCATGAATGCGCTGCTGGAAGGCGGGCTGGCGGTGGGCTTTGCCTGCGCCGACATGGAGAAGCTGATTGACGAGAGCGAGCGCATGGGCTTTGGTACCGTGGCCGGCGTTACCCGTATTCCGCTGCACCGCCCGGACGGCTCGCCCTACGATGCCCTGGAAACGCATTTGCGCGCGCCCGACGGGGTCTACGTGCTGGGCATTGCGCGGCCGCCGGACCTTGCCCCCATTTGCCCGATTTCCGAGGGGACGCTGACCGGCGGACCGGCGTATTCGAGCCAGGTCATCAACAACGGACAGCGCAGCCTGGACTTCTATACCGAAGTGCTGGGATACGAAGTCCGCCGCGACATCGATCTCCCCAGCGAAGGTCCGGCAGGCGGCTTGCTGGATGTGCCGCCGGGCTCGAACATGCGATTTCTGCAGGTCTTCGCGCCGGGCTCCGAGAGCAAGTATCTGGTGTTTCTGGACTGGTACGGGACCGGCGCCGGGGCTGTTGCTCCCTCACGCCCGCCGAACCGCGGCATGGTGATGTGGTCGTTCATGACCACCGACCTGGACGCGGTGCTTGAGCGCGCCCGGGCCTTCGGTGCTGAAGTGCTTTGCGAACCGGTAGCCGTCGACGCCCGGCCCGAGGCAATCGCCACGAGGCGCGCCACGCTGGCGGCGCCTAACGGTTTCGCCATAGAACTGGTCGAGGAAATCGCCGACTAGCGAGGGCTGGGCGCCCTCTTTCCCGGGGAGCGAAGGCGTCCCGCCTTCGCGGAGGGCTGGGCGCCCTCGTTCCCCGTGCGCGCTCACGCGTAACGCAAGCTTCACACAATTAACGCAATCGTCAATTTTCTGTAACGCGAAAGTTATCCCGCGCGCTTTAAATGCGCTCATACAACGGGAGGACTTAGCGAATCCATGACGATCAGCAAGAACGGACTGGCGGCCATCGCCGCCTGCATGCTGGCAAGCACGCCGGCAATTGCCCAGGAAGAAGAAACCCCAAACGCCGACGGCAGCCTGAGCGGGGCCGTGATCTCGGCCGCTTCCGGAGCCGGGATTGAGGGGGCCCTGCTAACGTTTTCCGGAGGATCAGAACCACGTTACGCCAGCAGCGACGAAGTGGGCGGGTTCGTGGTGGTGCTTCCCGCCGGTTCGTACACACTTTCGGTCTTTCGTTCCGGCTTCCCGTCCCCGCCGGACCGGGAAATTGCGATCCAGGCCGGCATCGAGCAGAACCTGACGATCCCGCTGAGCAGGGAAGCGGCCGCGTGGCAACAGTCAATGGAGGAAATCGTAGTGCTCGGCGCCTACCGCCCCACGGCGCTGACCCGCAGCCGCGACTCCGAGTCCGTGGTGGACGTCCTCTCATCGGAAGACTTCGCCATCACCGGCGATTCCACGGCGGTGGACGCCCTCGCCCGCGTACCCGGGCTTACCGTGGTCAACAGCAAGTACGTCTACGTGCGCGGTCTCGGCGAACGCTACTCCAACACCGTGTTCAACGGTTCGCCCCTGCCCAGCCCCGACCCCACGCGCCGCGTCATACCCATGGACATGTTCCCGACCGGCGCACTGGAGAGCGTCGACATTCAGAAAACCTATTCCCCGAAGCTTCCCGGCGATTTCTCCGGAGGGATGGTGGCGATGGTGACCCGCGGCGCGCCTTCCGAGCGGGTGCTGGAGCTGAGCGTCGGCATAGGGGGGAATTCCCAGGCCACCGGCGACCAGGGCCTGCACTTCGGGGGCGGTGACCGGGACTGGCTGGGAATGGACGACGGCGCCCGGGAGCTGCCGGCGGTCCTGAATCAGGTCACGGAGAACGGCGCCGTGTCGCTCAACCTCGTCAGCGACGAGGAACGGGCCAGGGCCGGCCGCGCGCTCAACCGCGGTTACGACACGGATCTCCAGGAAGTTGAACCCGGCGTAAGCCTTTCCGGCCGCTGGGGCGGCGGCAGGCAGGTCGGCGGCGGCGACCTGGGGTTTCTGCTTTCGGCGCGCTACTCGAATGACTGGTCGTACCGGGACGAAGAGCGCCGCACCTTCGGCCTTTCAGGCGCCTCCGACGACCTGTCCATCCTGGACGAGGGCACCCAGAGCCGCACGCAGAACACCATCGACCTGTCGCTTCTGGGCAACGTCGAGTGGGACATCAACGCCAACACCTTCCTGCGCAGCACCACGTTCGTTACCCGCCGCACCGACCGCACCTTCCTGCGCGAGTTCGACTTCTTCTCGGAGAACGACATTCACGTGGCCGACACGACGCTGGAATTCGTCGAACGGCAACTCTTAAGCCAGCAAGTCGCCGGCGAGCATTTCATTGAGACATTCAGGTCGCTGACCGTCGACTGGTCGCTGACCTGGTCGGTGGCGACCCGCGAGGAACCCGACACCCGCTTTTACCGGTTTGAGCGGTTCAACGAGGCGGAAAACCTCTATGCGCTGTCCGACACCGGCCAGTCCAACGAGCGGAGCTGGGAGGACCTTGAGGACGAGGCGCTCAACTACGCGCTCAACCTCTCGTTGCCGATCGAGTTCGGTTCGGACTCCGACGGCGAGATTGCGTTCGGCCTCTCGTACCTGGACAAGGAGCGCGACTCCCATTTCCGCCGCTTCCGCTTTCTGACCGACTTTTCCCGCAACAACCTGCGCTCCCAGCTCGGACAGACGCCCGATCTGATCTTCGCCGACGAGCTGATAGCCGAGGACCTCTGGGAGCTGCAGGAAACCACTCAGCCCACCGACAACTACGCGGCCGGCCACAGCCTGTCGGCCGCGTACGCGATGGCCGACCTCAACCTGGGAATGAGCTGGCGCTGGATGTTCGGCGCCCGTTTCGAGGACTCCACCCAGGACGTCACCACATTCGAGCTGATCGACCCCACCCGCCGCAACATGCGGGAGCTGGACGAGTCCACGCTGCTGCCTGCCATGACCCTCACCTGGCTTCCGGGCGGCGGCGAGACCCAGCAGATACGCCTGGGCTACAGCCGCACGCTCAACCGCCCCGATCTGAAGGAATTGTCCGAGGCGCCCTACATCGATCCCGAGGAACGCTACACGGTTGTGGGTAACCCGGACCTCAAGGTGGCGTCCATCGACAATCTGGACCTGCGCTGGGAGTATTTCTTCGACAACGTGAACAACGTCCAGGTGGCGGTGTTCCACAAGAAGTTCGAAGATCCCATCGAGCGCGTGATCCGGCTCGGCGCCGGCGGTGTCCGCACCTTCGCCAACGCCGAATCGGCCACCCTGCAGGGCGTCGAAGTGCAGTTGCGGGCGGAACTGGGCCTGGTTTCCGATGCCATGCGGGATTTCGAATTCCGCCTGAACGCGGCGCTCGTGGATTCGAAGGTCGACATCGGCTCGGCCGGCGCACAGCAGACCAGCACCGAGCGCGAACTGGAAGGCCAGTCGCCCTGGGTGGCCAACGTCCAGTTCATCTACGACAACCCGGATCTCGACCTGCAGGCCGCCCTGCTGTTCAACATGGCGGGAGAGAGGATCGTGGACGTCGGCACGCAGGGGCTGCCGGATTCATACGGGCAGCCTGTTGCGCGGCTGGATTTCAATTACCGGCAGGCCGTGAACCTGTTCGGCGCGCCGCTGCGGATACAGCTCAAGATCCGCAACATCCTGGATGACAACTATGAAGTCCTGCGCGGCAGCCGGGTGGAAAGGCTCTACAACCGGGGCCGCTCGATCAGTCTCTCGGTCGACGTCCAGTTCTGACCGAGCCAATTACCGTCCGACCAAACCCATTTCGCAGAGGTGTGACTCCATGCCATTGAACTTTGCCCGTTGTCTTGCCGTGACCCTGTTCACCAGCATGATTCTGACCGCCTGCGGTGGCGACACCCGTGACGACATCGTGATCACGACCGCTCCTCCCGCGACCGCCGTCGTCAATCCGGACCCGCCAGCGGCCAGCAATGACCCGTTTCCGGTGTCCGAGGCCTTAGACGGCAACGGCAACCGGATCGGCATGGATCCCATGCTGAACTCCAACGGCACGCCCGGCGAGGGCTCGCCGGACCTGCAGGGCGCCGAGTGGGCCTTTACTTCCAGCTCGCCCGACCTGCAGGGCGATGCCTTCGCCATCTCCCTGGGCGGTGAATTCGAGGATGTGAACTACGTGGGCGCCTTCGCCCAGGACACGGCCGATGCCTGGACCGAGGGCTGGACGGTGGGCGTGCACGGCAACAACACCGTGTGGCAGCCCAAGGGCGATCCGGCATCCAACAGCGACTGCCCGGAGGGGACCACCTTTGTCGAAGCGCAGTCGCTGCCCGAATCCGTGGGCGGCGGTTCGATGGACCTCTGCCAGCTGGCGCGCCGCTACGACACCGACGACCAGACCATCACGCTGACCGGCGACAACATCTACCGCCTGGCGGCCGGTTTTCCCGGCACCTACATCGGCAATGGCGAAGCGGCCGACGGCAATCCGGGCAACGACGTGTCGGTGACGCTGGTAATCGAGTCCGGCGCGCTGATCCTCGGTTCGCAGCAGGAGGCCCTGATCATCACGAGGGGGTCCCGCATCGAGGCCTCGGGCACCGCCGGGGACCCCATCGTGATGACCTCCACGGGCCAGTTCGAAGAATGGGTCGAAGGCCGGGCCAGGGCGGACGGGCGCGGCGAGTGGGCCGGCCTGGCGCTGATGGGCTATGGCCGCTCCAACGAATGCGGCGATCCCTGCGACGTCAACGCCGAGGGCAATATCGGTTCGTACGGGGGCACGAACGATTCCGACGACAGCGGATTCATTGAATACCTGGTGATCCGCCACGCCGGCAACGACATCGACGGCAACGGCAACGAACTCAACGGCCTGACCCTGTTCGCGACCGGTTCGGCAACCCGGGCTTCCTACGTCCAGGTGCACTACGGATTCGACGATGGAGTGGAGCACTTCGGCGCCACCGATCACATGGACCACGTCGTGATTACGGGCGCGCGTGACGACTCCTTCGACTGGGGCCAGGGCTACCGCGGCAGCGCCCAGTTCGTGCTGATCGTGCAGGCGCGCGATGACGGCGACCGGGGAATCGAGGCCGACAACGACGGCGACAACCCGCTGGCGGCGCCGGTCTCGCTGCCCACACTGGCGAATTTCACTATCCTCGGCGCCGCGAACAGCGCGGAAACCTCCTCCGACGGCATTCTGCTGCGGCGCGGCACGGGCGCACGCATCTACAACTTCCTGGTGGCCGATTTCCAGGATTCCTGCCTGGACGTGGATGGCGCTGCTACCGAGGACCTTTTCGGGACCGACCTGACCATCGAGAACTCCCTGTTCTACTGCCCCGCCAAGGAAGTCTACGAGAGCGGCGACGATGACGTGTCGGGCACGGCGATCGCCAGCTGGGTGGACATGGATCCCGACAACCGGGTCGCCAATCCCAACCTGCGCGCCGACTACCGGCCCAACGAAGTCGAAGCCGACGTGGCGAACACGATGTTCGTGACCACCGACTACGTGGGCGCCTTCGCGCAGGACACTGACGACAACTGGACCGAAGGCTGGACGGTTTCCCTAAACGGCAACAACACCGTCTGGGAGCCGGCGGTCGCCAACCCCGGCGCCGACGGAAGCTGTCCTGCGGGCGCCACGGTGGACGGCAGCATCAGCCTGCCCTTGAGTGTGGGCGGCGGCGAAATGGACCTGTGCCGCCTGCAGCGCCGCTACGATTCCGACGGTTCGACGCTCGTCCTGACCAACGACAATATCTACGCACCGGCGTCCGGTTTTCCGGGCACCTACATCGGCAACGGCGAGGAGGCCGATGGCGATGCGTCCGACAACGTGTCCGTGACTCTGAAGATCCAGCCGGGCACGCTGGTTCTCGCTTCTTCGGGCGAGGCGCTGATCGTCACCCGGGGCTCGCGGATCGAAGCCGACGGCACCGCCGAGGACCCCATCGTGATGACTTCGCGCCGCCAGTTTGACGACTGGGCGGAAGGCGGCGACGGCGCCGCGGGCCGCGGCGAATGGGCCGGCCTGGCGCTGATGGGCTATGCACGATCGAACGAGTGCGGCAGCCCCTGCGACGTGGCGGCCGAAGGCAACATCGGCGCCTACGGCGGCAACGACGATGCCGATGACAGCGGTTACATCCGCTATGTGGTGATCCGCCACGCCGGTAACGACATCGACGGCAACGGCAACGAGCTGAACGGCCTGACCCTGTTCGCTACCGGCTCCGGCACCCGCATCTCCTATGTGCAGGTGCACAAGGGACTGGACGACGGCGTGGAGCATTTCGGCGCGAGCGACTTCATGGACCACGTGGTGATCACGGATGCGGCCGACGACTCCTTCGACTGGGGTCAGGGCTACCTGGGCGGCGCGCAGTTCGTGGTGATCCGTCAGGCTGCCGACGACGCGGACCGCGGCATCGAGGCGGACAATGACGGCGACGCCCCGAATGCGCAGCCTATTTCCGGCCCGACGCTGGCGAACTTCACGATGATCGGCACGGAAGAGGGCGGAACCAACACGATCGGCGTGCTGCTTCGCCGCGGCACCGGCGCCACCATGTGGAACAGCGTGATTACCGGCTTCGACCGCTGCGTGGACTTCGACGACGAAGCTACCTTCGGCCGCTACAACACCGGCGAGATCGCGTTCCGCAACAACGTCGTGTCCTGCGCCACCAACTTCGACGAGGAATAGCCTTGAAGCTGCGGGTGGCATAATTGGAAGGCGAGATGCGGCGCGATATTCTGGTAGTTGAAGACGAGGGCGCGATTCGCGGAATGCTCGCCTTCAATCTGCGCCGCGCAGACTTTGAGGTGCGCGAAGCGGTGGATGCGAGCGCCGCGCGCAAGGCCATCGCCGAGCGCCTTCCTGACCTGGCCATAATCGACTGGATGCTGCCAGACGGCAGCGGCCTGGAACTGACCCGCTGGATCAAGCGCACGCCCGAGACGCGGGACGTGGCGATCATCATGGTCACCGCCCGCTCCCAGGAGCAGGACAAGATCTCGGGCTTGAGCAGCGGGGCCGACGACTACGTCACCAAGCCGTTCTCCAGCCGCGAGCTGCTGGCCCGCATCAACGCGGTGCTGCGCCGCTCCCACAGCGCCGAGGAAGATCCGATAACCCGCGGACGGCTGACGCTGAACCCGGTAAGCCATCGCGTGCACACCGACAGAGGGGCCGTCGTTTTGGGGCCCACGGAATTCCGCCTGCTGCGCCTGTTCATGGAACGCCCCGAGCGGGTGTTCAGCCGTTCGCAGTTGCTCGACCGCGTATGGGGGCCGGCGGTTTTCGTGGAGGACCGCACGGTGGATGTGCATATCCGGCGTCTCAGGAAAGCGCTGGAAGCGCACGAAGTGGACCGCTATATCCAGACCGTGCGCGGCGCGGGCTACCGTTTCTCGTTACACTAGCCCGAGATTCGGGTCGGCGGATACGCTGGCTTAACGTGACGGCCACGAGGTAGGCGTCTTGGATCCCCTGGTTCGCAGACTGGTCATTCGCATTGTGCTGCGCGCGATCGGCGCTGCGGCGGTGCTGGCCGTGGCCGGCCGGCTGCTGGCCGAAATGCCGATTGCGGGTGCGTTGACCGGCGTGGTGCTGATTCTTGCATGGGAATTGTCGGTCCAGCTGCGCGCTGCGGGCGAGCTGTCGCAGCTGTTCGACCCGGGCGCCTGGTCCGGCGGCGCGTTCTCCTTCGCCGAACTGCCGCAGCAGTTGAGCGACCTGGAAAGCCGCACCGAGGAGGCCGAACAGCGACTCAGGAAAGTGCTGAAGGCGCTGCGCAGTACGGCGCGGTCCTTCCCCGACGCGGCCCTGGTCCTGAACGACCAGGGAGAAGTCGTGGTCAGCAACCGGGAGGCCCGTCGGCTGCTGGGGGTGCGCAAGCGGCTGGACAAGGGCCGTCCGGCGCTGAAAATCATCCGCGATCCCGAGTTCAGGAACTGGCTTCAGTGCGGCGGCAAGGACCTGGTGCGATTCAAGTCGCCGGAAAAGCCCGACAGCTGGCTGGAGGCACAACGCGTTCCCTACGCGGAAAAGCAGTTCCTGCTGCTGGTGCGCGACATCACCGCCGAGGTGCTGGCGGACAAGACCCGCTCCGACTTCGTGGCCAACGCTTCGCACGAACTGCAGACACCGCTGACGGTGCTGGCCGGCTACCTGGAATCGATGGCGGAAGACGAGGAATTCCCGGAGCGCTGGGACGACCCCGTCCAGCTCATGGCGTCACAGTGCGACCGCATGACCCGGCTGGTGCGGGACCTTCTCGAACTGTCGCGGCTGGAGACGTCCGAGACCCCGCCCGGCTTCGCGCCCCTGAACATGATGGACGTGCTTGGGGACGCGGTGCAGGTCGCGACGGCGCGCTCCAGCGGCCAGTTGGATATTCGGGCAGAGGTCAATAGTGAACGGCCTCTGCTGGGCGACGAAGCCGAGATCCGTTCGGTCGCAATCAACCTGGCAATCAATTCGGTGGCCTTTACGCCCCCGGGCGGCGAAGTGGTATTGCGCTGGCAGGCCGGGGGTTCCGGCGGACGGCTCTCGGCTTCCGACACCGGCATCGGCATCCGGCAGGAGCACCTGCCGCGCCTGACCGAACGGTTCTACCGGGTGCGGGGAGAGGGCAGTCCCGTGGTTCCGGGCACCGGTCTGGGACTGGCCATCGTCAAGCACGTGTTGACGCGCCACGGGGGCAACCTGGAGATCGAGAGCAAGCCCGGGAAGGGGAGCACGTTTACCTGCCATTTCCCTTCCAAGCGTGTCGGCGACGAGACGCAATAGTGTAAAATTCTGCGGCTTCGCGCCCACCGCGCGGCTTCGATTTCGAGTAACGATCCAACATGCGCACCGTCTCCGCAAAACCCGGACAAGTCCAGCAGGACTGGTTCCTCGTGGACGCCGCCGGCCAGACGCTGGGCCGCCTGGCCACCGAACTCGCCAGGCGCCTGCGGGGCAAGCACAAGCCCGAGTACACGCCGCATGTGGATACCGGCGATTACATCGTTGTCGTGAATGCCTCCAGGGTGCGCGTGACCGGCGACAAGCTGAACCAGAAGATGTATCACCGTCACACGGGCTATATCGGCAACCTGAAGTCCGTTCCCCTGAAGCGGGTCATGAAGGAAACGCCCGAGCGCGCCATTCGCTCGGCCGTGCGGGGCATGCTGCCGAAGAACCGACTGGGACGCGCCATGCTCAAGAAGCTCAAGGTCTATCCGGGACCCGAGCACCAGCATGCCGCGCAGCAGCCCAGGCCCCTGGAGATACAGGCATGACCGACACCGTGTTTTACGGCACCGGCCGGCGCAAGACCTCCACGGCGCGCGTTTTCATTCGACCCGGCACCGGCAAGGTGACCGTCAACAGGCGCCCGCTGGATGAATTCTTCGGCCGCAAGACGGCCCGCATGATCGTGCACCAGCCGCTGAAGGTCGTCGGCCTCGACGGCCGCATGGACGTCAACGTCACCGTCAAGGGCGGCGGCACCACCGGCCAGGCCGGCGCCATCCGTCACGGAATCACCCGGGCGCTGCTTGCCTACGACGAGGAACTGCGTCCCAAGCTGAGGGCGCCCGGCTTCGTCACCCGCGACGCGCGCAAGGTGGAACGGAAGAAGGTGGGCCTGAGAAAAGCCCGCCGGGCCACCCAGTACTCCAAGCGCTGATCGCTGCCGGCGGACCGGCCCGGCAAACCGCGGGTGGGGGATCGTCTAACGGCAAGACATCGGACTCTGACTCCGAGAATCCAGGTTCGAATCCTGGTCCCCCAGCCAACCCCGTCACTTGCGCCGCGACCAACGCCGGGCAAAATATGCGCATGGCGGACAACAAACGATCCATCGGCGACCGGCTCCTGGCGGAACTGGGCCATGCCCTGCGCGTGTGCGCCGGCGAACCCGCGCCTGGCGCCGACAATCCCGCGGGCGACGCGGACGACGAGATCCGTTCAGGCCGCGACCGGGAACTCAGCGCCAGCCTGATGCGCGTGAACCACTCCGGCGAAGTCTCCGCCCAGGCGCTGTACCGCGGCCAGGCGCTGGTTGCCCGCGACGAGGGTCTCAAGCGCAACCTGCTGAATGCAGCCGAGGAGGAAGGGCGCCACCTCAAGTGGTGCGAGGAGCGGATCACCGAACTGAACGGCCGCCGCAGCCTGCTGACTCCTTGCTGGTATGCCGGTTCCTTCGGCATCGGCGCGCTTGCCGGCCTGATGGGCGACCGTTCAAGCCTCGGCTTCCTGGCGGAGACCGAGGCGCAGGTCGAGAGTCACCTCGACGGTCATCTTGAAGAGCTGCCCGCCGACGACGTGCGCAGCCGCAGGATCCTGGAGCAGATGCGCGCCGACGAGGCCCGCCATGGGCAAAACGCCCAGGACGCCGGCGGCGAACCCCTGCCGGAAGCCGCCCGCTCGGCGATGCGACTGGTGTCCAGGGTCATGACCACCACTGCGCGTTATATCTGAGCGCCGGAGCCAGCGACATGAAACGCGCCCGCATCGCTCCCTCCATCCTGTCGGCTGATTTCGCCCGCCTGGGCGAAGAGGTCGAAGCCGTGCTTGAGGCCGGCGCGGACGTGATCCACTTCGATGTGATGGATCACCATTACGTCCCCAACCTGACCGTGGGACCGCTGGTCTGCAGGGCCCTGCGCGAGCACGGGATCACGGCGCCGATCGACGTGCACCTCATGGTCAGCCCGGTTGACGCCGTGGCCCGGTCCTTTGCCGAGGCCGGCGCGAGCATCGTGAGCTTCCACCCCGAGGCCAGCGGCCACGTCGACCGCACGATCGGGCTGATCCACGAGAACGGTTGCCGCGCGGGCCTGGCCTTCAATCCCGCAACGCCGCTGAGCTGGCTGGACCACACCCTTCAGGCCATAGACCTGGTCCTGATCATGTCGGTCAATCCGGGCTTCGGCGGCCAGAAATTCATTCCCCAGGCCCTCGCCAAGCTGTCCGAGGCCCGCAGCCGGATCGATGCCTGCGGGCGCGATGTCTGGCTGGAAGTGGACGGCGGCGTGAAGGCCGGCAACATCGCCGAGATTGCGGCCGCCGGGGCCGATACCTTCGTGGCCGGCTCGGCGATTTTCGGCGCGGCCGACTACGCGCAGGCCATCGGGGAAATGCGCGCGGCCTTGGGCGAATAGTCCGCGGCGGGCCGCAAAACTAGCGTATGCCGCGCTGTTCCTTGATCTGTTCGTAGGCCCGGTTGACTTCGCGGGTGCGCTCGCGCGCGCGTTCCATCATCGCTTCAGGCAGGCCGCGGGCCACCAGCTTGTCGGGGTGGTTTTCCTTCATCAGACGGCGGTAGGCGGTCTTGATTTCCTGGTCGCTGGCGCGGGACGAGACTCCTAACGCCCGGTAGGCGTCCTCGACCGGTTGCTGCCGGGCCGGGTCCGCGCGGCCGTTACCGCCGGCGAATCCGGAGCGCATGCGCGCCTGCGCTTCGAGCTGGCTGATCTGCCATTGCGACAGGCCCAGCGCCTGCCCGATTCGATCCAGCGCCGCGCGTTCCCCGCTGGTTACGCCACCATGGGCGAAGGCCATGAAGAATTGAGTCTGCAGAAAGAACTGCGTGAGCAGCGGCTGGCCGCGGCAGACTTCGTTCATCCGAATCAGTTCTGCGTCCAGGTCGAAATCGGGCTCCTTGCCCTCGTTGAAGCAGTCGATGGCTTCGCGTATCTGGGCCGAATTCAGCCGCATTCCCTGCATGACCTGGCGCGCGGCGCGGATTTCCTCCTCGCTGACGCGGCCGTCGGCCTTGGCGATGTGCCCCATCACCCGGAAAGTGGAGGCGAAGAAGACCCGCCGCCGGTTGGCAGTCTGTGCTCCGGAGTGGATTTGCCACGATCCGCGCATGCCCCGGGACATGCTGCGATCCAGCATGTGGCCGAGCAGCACTCCCAGGAAAGCCCCCGGTAGGTTGCCGAACATGAAGCCGAAGATGAATCCGGCGGCTTTTCCCAGAAGAAACAGGTACAACTAAAATACGCCCGAAACGCACGCACAGGGGAGCAGGCAGTGACCGTATCGTATACCGAAATACCGGGTTTGCAGTCCATCGGCAGCGGCAAGGTACGCGACCTTTTCGCGGTAGGCGACGATCGCCTTCTTCTGGTCACCAGCGACCGCATTTCCGCCTATGACGTCGTTCTGCCCGATCCCATCCCCGGCAAGGGCCGCGTGCTGACCGGGCTCTCGCGGTTCTGGTTCGCCAATACCGGCCATATCGTGCCGAACGCGCTTTTGGATACGCCGCTGGCCGACGTGATCGACGGACTCGCGCCGGCGGAGCTTGAGGAGCTGGAATCGCGCTCGGTATTGATGGAACGGGTGCGTGCGCTACCCGTTGAAGCGGTCGTTCGCGGCCATCTGATCGGTTCGGGCTGGAAGGACTACCAGGCCACCGGCGAGGTATGCGGCATTCGTCTGCCGGAGGGCCTGAGGCTCGGCGAGCGGCTGCCCGAGGCCATATTCACACCGGCCACCAAGGCCGAGGTGGGCGAGCACGACGAGAACATCGGAATGAAGCAGACCGCCGGCCTCATAGGGGACTCGCTGGCCGAGCGCGTGCGCGACATTGCGCTGGCCCTGTTCCGGTTCGGCGCCGATTACGCCGCCGCGCGCGGCATTATCGTGGCCGACACCAAGTTCGAGTTCGGGATCAACGCGGCCGGCGACCTGGTGCTGATCGACGAAGTCCTGACGCCCGATTCCTCCCGCTTCTGGCCGGCAGCCGAATACCGCGTGGGCGTTTCCCCGCCCAGCTACGACAAGCAGTTCGTGCGCGATTACCTGGATTCGGTGGACTGGGACCACCGCCCGCCCGCGCCCCGGCTGCCGGAAAACGTGATCGTCCGCACCGCGGAGAAGTACAACGCCGCACTGGAAGTCCTGACATCCTGAGCGGTCCCCCCCTGCAAATCTATAATTGACGCTAGTGTCGTGTCACGCTCATATTGTCGCATCAGCGTTTCTCACCTGGTTCGTGGCGAGGCGCGTCCCGCCGGGAATGGCGCCTCCCATTGCCCAGGGGCGCAACGCGGCCACGGGCCAGGGGAGAAGCGCCCTTCGGGAGCGGGCGTAGCGCGCCCCCGCGGCGTTGCAGCCGTTCGCAATACAGCTGAGTATTCCGTGCCGGCTGCGCCTTGCAGGGACACGCTACGCCCGCTCTGATGCGACAATATGAGCGTGACACGACACTAGGCGGAAGTGGCGGAATTGGTAGACGCGCAGGATTTAGGTTCCTGTGGGGTAATCCCCTTGAGAGTTCGAATCTCTCCTTTCGCACCAGAATTCCGCTCCACCAAGGGGGGGCGAACGATCCAGTCCTATGAATCTCGACAGCGCTAACTACCAGGTGGAAGACGGCGAGGGACTTCGCCGCGTCATGCATGTGCAGGTTCCGGCTGCCGTCATGCAGCAGGAGTTCCTGGCGCGGCTGGGCGCCATTCGGCGCCGCACGCGGATACGCGGCTTTCGGCCGGGCAAGGCGCCCATAAAGCTGATCCGGCAGCGCTACGGTCAGGACGTATGGAACGAAATGACCCGCGAGGTCATAGAGAGGAGTTTCCGCGAGGGCGCGCAGGACCGGCAACTGCGGGTGGTCGGTGGCGGCGAGGTCAAGACCAGCAAGGCGCGCGAGGGTTCCGACCTCGAATACGAAGCCACCTTCGAAGTGTTTCCGGACATCGAGTTCAGCGGCCTGGACGAACTGGCTTATGAGCAGCCCGCAGTGGAGATCGGAGAGCGGGACGTGGACCGCACCATCGAGCGCCTGCGCAGGCGCGATGCGGAATGGGAGGATGTCGAACGTCCGGCCCGCGAGGGCGACCGCATGGTGGCGAATATCCGCGCTTCGCGGCGGCGCGAGACTCTGCCCGCGGGGGACATCAGGGAGGCGCCCCTGATGCTGGGCGAAACCCGCCTGATGCCGCAGCTACTCGAACGCCTGGTGGGATTGTCCGCTTCGCGAAAGAAGAAGTTCCGTCTGAAATTGCCGCCCGATTACCCGGACGAAGCCTTGCGCGGCAAGCGCGTGCTGTACGAGGTTGAAGTCGTGAGTGTCTCCGAGCCCTCGCTCCCGGATCTGGACGAAGAATTCATCAGGAAGCTGGGCGTCGAGAGCGGTTCCATCGACGACTTGCGCTCGAACGTGCGCCTGACGCTGGAACGCGAACTTGCGTCCGTTTGCGAGGACCATAAGCGCCAGTCACTGTTCGACCAGTTGCTGAGCGCGAATCCCGGACCCACGCCCAAGTCGCTGGTGGACCAGGACGTCGAACAGGCGCGCGCGGGCATGCGTCCGCCTCCTCCGGACCCGGACGCCGGGGAAGAAGCCGCGGAGCCGGCCGAGCTGCCCGAGGAAACGCCCGAGATGCGCGCCGCGGCGGAGCAGCGCGTGCGTCTGCAACTGCTGATTTCCGAGCTTGCGGCGCGCGAAGAAATCGCACCCGAGGAACAGAAACTGCGCGAGCAGCTGCAGGGATTTGCTTCCGGAGCGCCCGATCCCGAGGCGGCGCTGGCCGAGCTGGCGGGCAACCGCGAACTGGTCGGCAATCTGCGCGCGCGCCTGCGCGAGGAACAGGTGCTCGATTGGCTGCACGAAAACGCCGATGTCAAGACGCTCCCCATGGCCTTCGACGAGTTCATGGAACCCATGCCCCCCGTCCTGTCCGGCGGAACCTGATGCGAGAGCCCGCAAGGAAACCCGAATGAATGAAAAAGCACTGAATCTCGTGCCCATGGTCGTGGAGCAGACCGCCCGCGGCGAACGCGCCTACGACATCTACTCGCGCCTGCTCAAAGAGCGGCTGATTTTCGTGGTGGGCGCCGTGGACGACCATATGGCCAACCTGATCGTGGCCCAGCTGATCTTCCTGGAATCCGAGAACCCCGGCAAGGACATCAGCCTCTACATCAATTCGCCGGGCGGACTGGTGAGTTCCGGGCTGTCCATTTACGACACCATGCAATTCATCAAGCCCGACGTGAGCACGCTTTGCCTGGGGCAGGCCGCCAGCATGGGGGCGCTGCTTCTCGCGGGCGGCGCCAAGGGCAAGCGCTACTGCCTGCCGCACTCGCGCGTCATGATCCACCAACCCATGGGCAGCTTTCAGGGCCAGGCGTCCGACGTGGACATTCATGCGAAGGAAATGCTCAAGACACGCGAGCGGCTGAACCGCATACTTGCGGAGCACACCGGCCAACCGCTCAAGCGCATTGCCCGCGATACCGACCGGGACCATTTCATGAGCGGCGAGGAGGCGTGTTCCTACGGGCTCATTGACCGCGTTCTGGCCAGCCGCGACGAGGTGGCCGCGCCGGAAGAGGACGGCGCCTAGTGTCCTGTTGCGCACGGGCGGTTACAATGCCAGCGCGCGCCTAGGCGCAACTGCATCGCACTAAAGCTATGTCCAGCAAAAACAATCGTGGCGGCGGAGGCGAGCGGAAACTCCTGTACTGCTCGTTTTGCGGTAAGAGCCAGCATGAGGTACGCAAGCTCATAGCCGGCCCTTCCGTGTACATCTGCGACGAGTGCGTCGAGTTGTGCATCGACATCATCCGCGAGGAATTCGAAGACCGCGCGGAAAACCAGCCCGTGTCCCTGCCGCTGCCCGCGGGGATCATGAAATTCCTGAACGAATACGTGATCGGCCAGGACCGGGCCAAGAAAGTGCTGTCCGTGGCGGTCTATAACCACTTCAAACGCATGCGTTCCCGGCGCAGGGAAAAGGACGCGCCGGACGTGGAGCTTGCCAAGAGCAATATCCTGCTGATCGGACCCACCGGCTGCGGCAAGACCCTGCTGGCCGAGACGCTTGCGCGCATTCTCAATGTTCCCTTCACTATCGCCGACGCCACCACTCTGACCGAGGCCGGTTACGTGGGCGAGGACGTGGAGAACATCATCCAGAAGCTGCTTCAGAAGTGCGATTACGACGTCGAGAAGGCGCAGACGGGAATTGTCTATATCGACGAGATCGACAAGATTTCCCGCAAGTCGGACAACCCGTCCATAACCCGCGACGTTTCGGGCGAGGGCGTTCAACAGGCGCTGCTCAAGCTCATCGAGGGCACCGTGGCCTCGGTGCCGCCGCAGGGCGGCCGCAAGCATCCGCAGCAGGAGTTCCTGCAGGTCGACACCTCGAACATCCTGTTCATTTGCGGCGGCGCGTTCGCCGGGCTGGACGCCATCATCCGCAACCGGACCGAACGCAGCGGTATCGGCTTCACCGCGGAAGTGTGGGGCGAGAACGAAACCCAGCGCCTGGGCGAAGTGCTTTCGCACGTGGAACCCGAGGACCTGATCCGCTACGGCCTGATACCCGAGTTCGTCGGGCGGATGCCGCTGGTGGCCACCCTCGATCCGCTGGATCTCGATGCGCTGATGGCCATCCTGGTCGAGCCCAGGAACGCGCTGACCAAGCAGTACCGGGTGCTGTTCGAAATGGAAGATTGCGAACTGGAATTCCACGAGGGCGCGCTCAAGGCCATCGCCGAAAGGGCCATGGAAAGGAAGACCGGCGCGCGCGGTCTGCGCACCATCCTCGAGGATGTGCTGCTGGACACCATGTTCGACCTGCCCTCGCTGAAGAATGCCCGCCGCGTGGTCCTGGATCGCGGGGCGATCATGGGGCAGAACAAGCCCCTGGTGGTGTACGAGACCGACGAACCGCTGGCCTTGAAGCCTCCGGAGGAATTCGAGAGGGCCACGGGCTCGGATGGCTGATATCCTGCCTCGCAGCGAAGCGAAGTCAGTTGCGGGACAGGAAACCGGCCGGGACAACGGCGATGCGTTCCGGGTTGGGTTTGGCTTCAGCCAACCCCATATCGATGACACACAAAGAGTATTAGAGCGGGTACCGAGGTAACGCCATGAGTGATGACACCAGCACCGATTTAGCCATCCCGCGCCGACTGGCGGTCCTGCCGCTGCGCGACGTGGTCGTGTACCCGCACATGGTCGTTCCCCTGTTCGTGGGCCGCAAGCCCTCGATCCTGGCGCTGGAGAACGCCATGGCCGTGGGCAAGGAAATCCTGCTGGTCGCGCAGCGGAAGCCGGAGGTGGACGAACCGCAGGCGCCCGACATCTACCGGGTAGGCACGCTGGCCACTGTCCTGCAGATGATGAAAATGCCGGACAACACGGTCAAGGTGATGGTCCAGGGCGTCCTGCGTGCGCAGCTCAGCTCGCTCAAGTCCGGCAAGTTCTTCAGCGCGGAGTTCACGACCGTTTCCGAAGAGGCCGAGGCGCTGGACAAGCCGGAGGAAATGGAAGCGCTGCGCCGTTCGCTGCTGAGCCAGTTCGAGTCGTACGTGAAGCTGCACAAGAACGTTCCGCCCGAAGCCCTGGCCGGCGTGTCGGGGCTGGATGACACCGGCAGGCTGGCCGACACGATCGCCGCGCACATGCAACTCGCGCTCGAGAAAAAACAGGTCGTGCTGGAGACCGGCGACCCGATAAAGCGCATGGAATACCTGGTGGGACTCATGGGCAGCGAAATCGAAATGCTCAAGATCGAGCGCAAGATTCGCGGACGCGTGAAGACGCAGATGGAAAAAAGCCAGCGCGAGTACTACCTGAACGAACAGATGAAGGCCATCCAGAAGGAGCTGGGTGATATGGACGATGCGCCCGACGAGATTACTTCGCTGGAAAAGGGGATCAAGGAAGCCGGCATGTCCAAGCAGGCCCAGGAAAAGGCCATGACCGAACTGGGCAAGCTCAAGATGATGGCGCCGATGTCGGCCGAAGCCACCGTGGTGCGCAATTACCTGGACTGGCTGCTCAAGGCGCCATGGAAGAAGCAGCGCCGGACCAACGGCAACCTGGCCCGGGCCGAAAAGATACTGGAAGAGGATCATTACGGGCTGGAAAAGATCAAGGAGCGCATCCTCGAGTACCTGGCGGTGCAGAAGCGTGTCCGGTCTCTCAAGGGCCCCATCCTTTGCCTGGTGGGTCCGCCCGGCGTGGGCAAGACCTCCCTGGGCCGTTCGATCGCGAGGGCCACCAACCGGTCCTTCGTACGCATGTCCCTGGGCGGCGTGCGCGACGAGGCGGAAATACGCGGTCACCGGCGCACCTATATCGGAGCGCTTCCGGGCAAGATCATCCAGAACCTGGCGCGGTCGGGCGTGCGCAACCCGCTGTTTTTGTTCGACGAGGTCGACAAGATGTCCATGGACTTTCGCGGCGACCCTTCGTCGGCGCTGCTGGAGGTGCTGGATCCGGAACAGAACTCCACCTTCAACGACCACTACCTCGAAGTCGATTTCGATCTCTCTCGCGTCATGTTCGTATGCACGGCCAACACGCTCGCCATACCGCCCCCGCTGCTGGACCGCATGGAAGTCCTGCGCATCCCCGGCTATACGGAGGACGAGAAGCTGGCCATTGCGCGCAATTACCTGATCGCCAAGCAGATGAAGTACAACGGCGTGCGCAAGAACGAGTTGCGGTTCACCGTCGGGGGCCTGCGCAACATGATTCGCCATTACACCCGCGAGGCGGGGGTGCGAAACCTGGAGCGGGAGATCGCCCGGGTGTGCCGCAAGGTCGTCAAACGGCAGTTGCTGCGCCCCTCGCCGAGGGAAATCTGCATCGGCCCCCGCCAGCTCGAGCCGTACCTGGGCGTACGCAAGTTCCGCTACGGCCGGGCCGAGAACCAGAACCGGGTGGGGCAGGCCCAGGGTCTGGCGTGGACGGAGGTGGGTGGAGAACTTCTGCGCATCGAGGCTTCGGTCGCGCCGGGCAAGGGCAAGCTGACCCTCACCGGCAAGCTCGGCGACGTCATGCAGGAATCGATCCAGGCTGCGGTGACCGTGGTTCGCGCCCGCGCCGCCTCCCTGGGGCTGGACCCGGGCTTCCAGTCCGAACTGGACCTGCACGTGCACGTTCCGGAAGGCGCCACGCCCAAGGACGGTCCCAGCGCGGGCATCGGCATGTGCACCGCCCTGGTGTCGGCGCTGACCGGCGTTGCGGTGCGCGCCGATGTGGCCATGACCGGCGAAATAACGCTGGGCGGCGAGGTATTGCCGGTCGGCGGGCTGAAGGAAAAACTGCTCGCGGCGCACCGCGGCGGCATCGAGCGCGTGCTGATTCCCGAGGAGTGCGTGAAGGACCTCGCCGAGATCCCCGCCAACGTCAAGCGCAGCCTGGATATCCGGTCGGTGCGCTGGATCGACGAGGTACTTGAGCTGGCGCTGGAGAACATGCCCGGGGTGGGCGCTTCCGTTGCGGATGAACAGGCCGCCGCGGCGCCTGCCACGCCCGCCGCGCCGGTGCCGCCGGATCAGCCGCGCACGCACTGAAGACTTGTCCCAAAGGGGCGATTGGACTGGTTTTTTCGGGTATCGCGTGCGCTTTGTGTCAAGAGTATGTAATATTGCGGCGGCTTGGGGATTAGTACATAATTCTCGGCTGTTGGGCGGATATGGCGGCATCGGAGTTTTTGGGTTTCGCCATACTGAATTTTGGGGGTGGATTTCATTGTCCTTTAGACACCGCCAGTGCGTATCGAACCGGTAGAACCGGGCACAAACCTACGGAGAATTGCATGAACAAACGGGAACTTACGGATGCTGTGGCGTCTGCTGCGGGTCTTGCGAAAGCGGATGCGGCTCGAGCCGTGGATGCGGTATTAGGGGCCATCAGCGGTGCCTTGGGGGAGGGAGACTCGGTATCTCTGGTCGGTTTCGGAACCTTCAGCGTCAAGCATCGCGCCGCACGGCAAGGTCGCAATCCCCGCACCGGTGAGACGATTCAAATCGCCGCCACCTCGGTTCCCGGATTCAAGGCAGGCCGCGCCCTGAAGGATGCCGTAAACTAACCACCCCCAGCTTGTCGGGGCGAAGCCCCGGTTAGCGTTTGCGGCGGTTTCCGCGAGGGTAACGGCGCCGGCGGGTGCTTAGCTCAGTTGGGAGAGCGTCGCTCTTACACGGCGAAGGTCGGGGGTTCAAGCCCCTCAGCACCCATAGCGGAGTGGTAGTTCAGATGGTTAGAATACCGGGCTGTCAATCCGGTGGTCGCGGGTTCGAGTCCCGTCCACTCCGCCACTACTCTCCCCATGCGGCGGGTTAGCGCGCTCCGATGCTCCAGGTAATCCGTGACCGGCTCAGCGGTTGGGTGGCCGGCATCATCTTTGGCGTAATCGGGCTGGCCCTGGTTCTGACCTTCGGCACCATGCGGGGCAACGTCGGCATGTCCAGTACCGCGGTCGCCAGCGTCGAAGGCGCGGAGATCGGTCAGACCGAGTTTCTGCGCACGCTGGATGAAGAACAGATCAGGTTGCGCGAACAGTTCGGCGAGGCGCTGCCCGAGGAGTTCGAACAGCAACTTCGCGGCCTGGTCCTTGAGCAGATGATCGACGCGCGCATGATTCAGGCGCACGCCGAGGAGCGCGGCTTTACGACCAGCGACGACCGTCTCGCGGGCGTGATTCAGAGCATTCCCGCCTTCCTGGACCGCGGCGAATTCTCGGTCGACCTGTACCGCAGCGCCCTGGCCAATATCGGCGAGACGCCGGCTTATTTCGAGTATCGGCAGCGGGGTCTGATGACGCAGCAACAGTTTTCCCGGGGCATAGCCGAGAGCGCCTTTTTTACCCCGGTGGATTTTCGTTTCTATATTGAACTGGTGCAGGAAAGCCGCGCGGTGCGCGGTTTTTTCGTTGCGCCGGAATCCTTCCGCGACGACATGGTCGTGACCGACGAACAGGTAAGCGAGTACTACGAGCGGAACGCCTCAGGCTTCTGGACGCGTGAGTACCTGGACCTGGAATACATCGAAATCGATGCCGGGAACCTGCCGGGCATGGAGGAGATGACCGAGCAGGACGCGCTGGAATGGTACGAGGAGAATCGCGACCAGTTCATCAGCCCGCCCCAGCGGCGCTCCAGCCATATTCTGCTGGCGGCGAGCCCGGAAGGCGACGACGAGGTTCTGGCCCGGGCCAATGAGCTTGTCGCGCGGCTGGACGCCGGGGAAGACTTCGGCGCCCTCGCCGGTGAATTTTCCGAGGATCCGGGTTCCGCTTCGCTGGGGGGAGACCTGGGCTGGAACGAACGCGGCGTCCTCGTTCCCGAGTTCGAGGAAGCGCTATTCGGCCTCAAGGAAACGGGGCAGTACACCGCCCCGGTGCAGACGCAATTCGGCTATCACATCATCCGCCTGGACGGCGTTCGCGGAGGCGACATTGCGCCGTTCGAGGACGCTCGCGAGGACGTGCTCGCGGACCTTGGGGAGCGCCGCAAGCGGACGCGCTTTTACGATCTGGCCGACCGGCTTGCCGACATGGCCCTGGAAAGCGATGAAGGACTGGCATGGATAGCCGAGGAACTCGAACTGCCGCTCCGGACCATCGAGAACTTCACCCGCGAGGGCGCGGCGGAGTTTGCCGGCAACCGGCGCGTGATTGACGCCGCCTACGGCGAGACCGTGCTGGACCGCGGCGAGAACTCGCGGATTCTTCAGCTGGGCCCCGACCGGGCGATAGTCCTGCGGGCCGCCCGCCATCAGCCTTCGGAACAGCAGCCGCTGGAAGAAGTGGCCGACCGGATTCTCGAGATACTCGTCAGCGACGCGGCCGCGGAGGCCGCCGCGGCCCGGGGAGCGGAGTTGCTTGCGCGGCACCGCTCCGGTGAAGACCTGCAGAACCTGACCGCAGATGAGGGCGTGGACTTTTTCGAGGAGCAGGAAATGCGCAGAGACTCGGCCGACTTTCCCTCTGAACTGCTGAACGCCATATTTGCCGCAACGCCCGGTCATTCGGCCGAGGGACTCAGCCTCCTCGACGGCCGTTACGCGCTGTATGAAGTCTATGAGGTATTTCCGGGGCGCCCCGAGACCATCCCGCGGGACCAGCGGGACGAAGTCAAGGCCGACCTGGAGGATCGCGAGGGCATGATGGAATTCGATGCCTATCGCGCAAGCGTGCGTGACCGCGCCAGCGTCTGGATAGCGCCCGAAACATTGGGAGAAACGCCATGAACCAGTGGAATCCGCTTCGCTGGCCCCTGTATGCGCAGATCTTCGCCGGGATCCTGCTGGGCGTGATCGCCGGGCTGATCAGCGGCGACACCGCCGAACTCGCCGCCGGCGTCACTTTCGACTCCATATACGACTACATCGGCACGCTGTTTCTCAACGCGCTGAAGATGCTGATCGTGCCGCTGATCGCCACTTCGATCATTTCCGGCGTGGCCGGCCTGGGCGGACCCGGCACGCTGGGCCGGCTGGGCGGCAAGACGGTCCTCTACTACCTGGCCACATCCACGGTGGCCGTGCTCGTGGGCCTGACCGTAGTCAACCTGGTGCAGCCCGGCATCCTGGACGGGACTCCGGTACGGGACCTGCTCGACTTCAGGACCAATGCCGAGGAGGTCGCAGGGCGCGTCGCCGGCGCCGAGGGCGGAGTGGCCGAAGTGTTCCTGCGCATGTTTCCGCCGAATATCGTGATGGCCGCCGCCGAGGGCCAGATGCTGGGCGTCATCGTTTTCTGCATCCTTTTCGGCTACTTCATTTCACAGCTTGTGAAGGGGAAGCGCGAGCAGGTCACCAGCTTCGTGCAAGCCTGTTTCGAGGCCATGATGGGCGTTACCCGGTTTGTCATGCGGTTCGCCCCCATCGGCGTGTTCGGGCTGGTCGCGTCGGTGGTCGCGGACGTGGGGCTGGGGGCCGCACGGCCGCTGGTGATCTTCTCGATCACGGTCCTGATCGCCCTGGCCATTCATTTCCTGGTGGTCATGCCGCTGATACTGCTGTTCGTGGCGCGGGTAAACCCGCTGCGGCACTACCGGGCAATGGCGCCCGCGCTGCTGACCGCGTTTTCGACCTCTTCGTCCTCGGCGACGCTGCCCATTACGATGCGGTGCGTGGAGGACAACGCGAAGGTTTCCAGCCGTACCACGGGCTTCGTGCTGCCCCTGGGGGCGACCGTGAACATGGACGGCACGGCTCTTTATGAATGCGTGGCCGTGGTCTTCATCGCCCAGGCCTTCGGTGTTGACTTGAGTTTCGGCACGCAGTTCACCATCGTCTTCACGGCGCTGCTGACGTCGATCGGCGTGGCGGGCGTTCCCGCGGCTTCCTTCGTCGCGATCGCCGTGATTCTCGGGGCGGTGGGCCTGCCGGTGGAGGCGATCGGCGTCCTGTTCGTGTTTGACCGGATTCTCGACATGTCGCGCACAGCCGTGAACGTGTTCGGCGACAGTTGCGGCGCGGTGACGATCGCCCGGCTGGAGGGAGAGAGCGGCGTGCTGGGCGAGGAGAGCCGGCTGCGCCGCCGCGATGCGGCGTGAGTGATTCGCAGCAGCCCGGCCTGCGCCTGGTGCGCGGGCGGCGTACGGTGGCCCTGTTCAAGCCCGAGCCGCCGCCGCGCGAACTCCTGCTGACGGCCGTGGACGCCGCGCGCTGGGCCCCGAACCATCATCTGACCGAGCCCTGGCGATTTTTCCTGCTGGGCGACGTCGCCGTGGGCGCAATGGTCGAGATCGCCGCGGAGCTCACGCTCGCAAAGCGCGGGGCCGGGGCGGCGAAAAAAAGGCGGCAGCTCATGGAAGCGGCGCCGCACTGGATGGCGGTGACCTGCCGCCGCACGGAGGACCCGTTTCGGGAGCGCGAGGACTATGGCGCCTGCTGCTGCGCGATACAGAATTTCATGCTGTGCCTGTGGGAGGGCGGCGTCGCCTGCAAATGGAGCACGGGGGCGGTCACACGCGACGAGCGTTTCTGTGAACTGCTGGGCGTCAGCCCGGAAGAGGAAATGGTTGTGGGCCTTTTCTCGATCGGCTACCCGCGGATCGTCCCGGAGCAGAAGCGACGGCCTGTCGGGGAGATTCTCACGGAACTGGAATGAACGTTGCGGTAGCGCGTCGTGTTTCCTCGCCGTCTGCCTGCCTGCCCCTTACGGGAGGCGCCATCCCTGGCTCTGAAGCGCTGTCCTGCTATTAGGCTCCCGTAAGGGGCAGGCAGGCAGACGGCTTTGGCTGGCGCCGGGCGGGGTCAGTCCGGGAAGGAGAGACCTACGGCGCCCATGCCGGCGTCGACGGGAAGGACCACGCCGGTGATTCCGGACGCCATTTCCGAGCACAGGAATACGGCGGCGTTGCCCACTTCGTCCAGCGTCACGTTACGCCGGAGCGGGGCGGCGCCTTCGTAGTGGTGCAGCATCTTGCGGAAGTTGGGAATGCCTGCGGCCGACAGCGTCTTGACCGGTCCCGGCGACAGCGCATTGACGCGTACGCCCTTCTTGCCCAGGTCCATGGCCAGGGCGCGGGTTACCGCCTCCAGGCTGGCCTTGGCGGGCCCCATGACGTTGTAGTTCTGGACCGCCCGGGTGGAGCCCGAGTAGGAGAGGGTCAACAGCGCTCCGCCGTCGGCCATCTGCGGCGCGGCGGCGCGCGCCAGCGCGGCGAAGCTGTAGGCGGAAATGTCGTGGGCGACCCGAAAGCCCTCTCGGGACACGCTGTCGGCAAAGTCGCCCTTGAGGTTATCGCCCGGCGCAAAGGCGATCGAGTGAACGAGGATATCGAGCCGCGGCCAGTAGATCTTCAACTGCCCAAAGGCTTGTGCGATCGACTTGTCGCTGCTGACGTCCATGCCGAGGCAAAAGGGTGCGTCGATTTCGGGCGCGAATGCCTCGGCTCGTTCGAGCATTCGTCCGGGCAGCGCGCTCAGGGCCACTTCCGCGCCCTCGCGGCGAAAGCTCCGGGCGATGCCCCAGGCAATCGAACGCTTGCTCGCGATGCCGGCGACCAGCGCCCGCTTTCCCTCGAGAATCGGCATGGCGCGATTCTACAGGCATTGGAAGCGGGGAAACGGAGGGCAATTCCTCCCGAAAGGTACAATCCGTCCCCGTGCAGCAGGTGGAGATTTATACGGACGGGGCCTGCTCGGGCAACCCGGGACCCGGCGGCTGGGCGGCCCTGTTGCGTGCGGGGAAACACGAACGCGAGCTGACCGGCGCGGAACCACACACTACCAACAACCGAATGGAGCTGACCGCAGCGCTGCGCGCGCTGGAGGCCCTGAAACGCCCCTGCCGCGTGGTCCTGCACACGGATTCGACCTATCTGCAGAAGGGTATGAGCGACTGGATCGAGAACTGGAAGCGCAACGGCTGGAAGAGGCCGCGCAAGGGCGGGAAGCCGAAACCGGTGCTCAATGTGGATCTCTGGCGCGCGCTGGACGCCGTTTGCGCCCGTCACCAGGTGGAATGGCGCTGGGTGGAGGCGCATGCCGGCATTCCCGATAACGAGCGCGTGGACGGACTGGCGCGCGAGGCGATAGATTCGCTTGCCGATCCCGGCGCGCCGAATTCCTGAATCCGCAGCCGTGCGTCACGTTGCCGTCGATGTCGAAACCACCGGGCTGGACCCGAACGGCGGCGACCGCGTCATATCCATCGGCTGCGTGGAACTCGTGGAGCGGCGGTTCACCGGCCGCGATTTTCACCGGCTCATCAATCCTCGGCGCTCCATTCCGGCGGAATCCACCCGGGTGCACGGCATTACCGACGACCAGGTAGCGGACCAGCCGGAGTTTGCGGATCTTGCCGAAGAGTTTCTCGAATTCGTGCGCGGCGCGCACCTGCTGGGACACAATGTTGAATTCGACCTGGGCTTTCTGGATGCGGAATTGCAGCGGGCCGACAGAAGCGAAAGGCTGAGGGAGATCGGCGACTCGACCTGCACGCTGAAGATGGCGCGGGCGCGCTATCCTACGCAGCGCAATAACCTCGACGCGCTGAGCCTGCGCCTCGGCGTGGCGTCTCGCGAGCGGGGCTACCACGATGCCCTGGAGGATGCCCGCCTTACGGCGTCCGTGTGGCTGCGCATGACCATGGGACAGGGCGAACTCAGCATGAACAAGGAAGCGGGCGGTGGCGCGGCACGGCCCGTCAACAGGGAGGGCCTTAAGTTCGCCCGCTTTGAGCCGGGCCCCGAAGAACTTGAAGCGCACGAGAAAATGCTGGCAAAAATCGATGCAGGATCGGAGCGCGGCGCCGCCTGGCTGAAGGATTTCAGGCAATCCTGATTTCCGTCAATTAAAATCCGGCTTTTTGCCGGTCTGGAGAATTTCGTGGGGCAATCAATTCGATCCGCATTCGCACAAAACTTTCTGGGTGATTCGCCCCGCTGGTACAAGCAGACGATCATCGCATTCCTGATCGTCAATCCGCTGCTCTGGTTCCTGCTTCCGGGCGGCGAGTTCATTGCGGGCTGGATCCTGGTGCTGGAATTCATCTTTACGCTGGCGATGGCGCTGCGCTGCTACCCGCTGCAGCCTGGCGGACTGCTGGCGATACAGGCGGTCCTGATGGGCATGACCTCGCCGGAAACGCTGTACACCAAGACGCTGGACAACTTTCCGGTCATCCTGCTGATGATCTTCATGGTGGCGGGCATCTTCTTCTTGAAGGAGATGCTGCTGTACGTGTTCACCCGCATTCTGCTGGGCGTGCGCTCGCGGCTGCTGCTGTCGCTACTCTTCAGCGCGACCGCGGCGGTGCTGTCCGCTTACCTGGACGCGTTGACGGTGACCGCGGTGATCATTGCGGTGGCGATCGGCTTTTACCGCATCTACCACTCGGTTTCGTCCGGCCTCAAGGCGGGCGAGGTTGCCGGGCGATTGACCGACGACTCGCGGGTTTCGGACGAGAAGATGGCGGAACTGCGCCAGTTCCGCGCTTTCCTGCGGGGACTGATGATGCATGCCGCCGTCGGGACCGCGCTGGGCGGAGTCACTACCCTGGTCGGCGAGCCGCAGAACCTTCTCCTGGCCAAGGAGGCGGGCCGCGCTTTTGGCGAGGCCGGATGGAATTTCGGCCAGTTCTTCCTGAACATGGCGCCGGTGACCATTCCGGTGCTGTTCATGGGCCTTCTGACCTGCGCGTTGCTGGAATTGAGCGGCCGGTTCGGTTACGGCGTCAAGCTCAGCCCCGCGGTGCGCGAGGTGCTCGAGCGCTACGACCGCGAGGCGTCGCAGGCCCGCACGCCAAGGCAGAATGCCGCGCTGGTGGCCCAGGGCGGCGCGGCGGTCATCCTCATCGTGGCGCTGAGCCTGCATCAGTTTCACCACACCGAGGTGGGACTGATCGGCCTGATGATCATCGTGCTCGCCACGGCTTTTTCGGGCGTCACCGAAGAGCACCGGCTCGGCAAGGCCTTCCAGGAGGCGCTGCCGTTTACCGCGCTGCTGGTGGTGTTCTTCGGCATAGTCGCCGTGATCTACGACCAGAAACTGTTCAAACCGGTAACCGAACTGATCTTCACCCGCGACGGCACCGAGCAACTGGCGATCATGTACCTGGCCAACGGGGCCTTGTCGCTGATCAGCGACAACGTGTTCGTGGCCACGATCTACATCGCGGAAGTCAAGCAGGCGCTGTTCGACGGGCTGATCGACCGTGCGCAGTTCGAGTTGCTGGTGGTGGCCATCAATACCGGCACCAATATTCCCAGTGTGGGTACGCCCAACGGCCAGGCGGCCTTCCTGTTTTTGCTGACCACCGCCCTGGCGCCGGCCATCCGCCTGAGTTACCTGCGGATGGTGCTGATGGCGCTGCCGTACACCATCGTCATGACCGCCACGGGCCTGCTCGCCATCGTCTACCTCTTGTAGGCGGGGCCGCGGCGCAGGGGATTCTCGCCTTATGACCGCCTGGGACGCGCTTTCGGAGCATGCGGAGACGGCCCGCGGTCGGAACCTGGCGCGGCTGCTGGATTCGCCGGGGCGGTTTGGCGAGTGCTCGCTTGCTTGTGAAGGACCCGACGGCGCCGGGCTGTTCCTGGATTACAGTCGCCAGAACGTATCCGCCGATACGCTGCGGCTCCTGCTGGCGCTTGCCGAGGCGCGGGGAATCGAGGCGGCGCGCGCGGCGCTGTTCGCGGGCGATGTCGTAAATCCCAGCGAGAACCGGCCCGCGCTGCACCCGGATGCCCGCTCGGCGGATCCGGGCGATGCGACGCTGGCCACGGCGCGTGCCGGGACGAGGAGTTTCGCCGAGCGGTTTCGGGCGGGTGCAGTGCAGGGCGCGACCGGCAAGCCGCTGACGCGGATCGTCAATATCGGGATCGGCGGTTCGGACCTGGGGGTTCGACTCCTGTGCTCGGCGCTCGCGGGGTCCGGCCCCGTTCCGGTGCGTTTCGTATCCGAAATGGACGGAGTCGAGCTTGAGAACGCGCTTGCAAACGCAGACCCGGAGCAGACCCTGTTCGTGGTTTGCTCCAAGAGCTTCGGCACGGCCGAAACCATGGCCAATGCCTACTCCGCGCGCCATTGGCTCGTGGCGGCCCTGGGCGAGGACGCCCCGGCGCGGCACTTTGCCGCCATTTCGAACAAATCCGAAGCGATGACCGCCTGGGGTGTCGTGCCGCAAATGCAGTTCCTTATGCCCGACGGGGTAGGCGGCCGCTATTCCGTGTGGTCCGCGGCCGGCTTGAGCGCCTGGCTGACGCTGGGAGTCGAGAGCATGGAGCAGTTTCTCGCCGGCGGGCGCTGGCTGGACCGGCACTTCCGCGACGCGCCCGCGGATCGGAACCTGCCTGTGCTCATGGCGCTGATTGCGCTCTGGAACCAGTCCTTTCTCGCCTGCTCCAGCCAGCTGTTGCTTCCCTACGACACCCGCCTCGCCCTGCTGCCCGCGTACCTGCAGCAACTTCTGCTGGAAAGCCTGGGCAAGAGCAATGACGCGCGCGGGCGTGCGCTGACCGTGCCCGGCGTTGCGGCGGTCTGGGGCCTGCCCGGGTCGAGCGCCCAGCATTCGATCATGCAGTGGGCGCAGCAGGGAAACCGCAGGGTCTGCGCCGATTTCATCGCCGCGCGGCAGCTCGGCGGCGCTTATCCCGGCATGCAAGCGGAAGCCCTCCGGCACATGCTGGCGCAGGCCGAAGCGCTCGCCCGCGGCCTTCCCCGGGAAGACCTGGGTTCCGATCCCCTGGCGCCGCACAAGGCGCTTCCCGGCGGCCGCCCCTCCTGTGTGCTGCTTGTCGAGAAGCTGGATTCCTGGCACCTGGGCGCCCTGATCGCGCTCCACGAGCACCAGGTATTCGTGCAGGCGACTCTGCTCGGCGTGAACCCCTTCGACCAATGGGGCGTGGAGCACGCCAAGCGCCTGGCCGCCGACGAGTCCGTGCAGCCGCCCCTCGCGAAATTATTCCGCACCTGAACAGCTGTCCCCTTGCGGCGCCGCATCGCAACCGAAGCGAATGCAACCCTTGCGTAATGCGGCAAGCCTAAAATGAGCCGCCTATGAAGATCAGCGTGCACGGCTGCGGTTACGTCGGCCTGGTGAGCGGCGCTTGCTTCGCCGAAACCGGCGTGAACGTGATTTGTGTCGATATCGACCGCGCCAAGGTCGAGCGGCTGCAACGGGGCGAGCTGCACATCCACGAGCCGGGACTCGAGGACCTGGTGCGCAGGAATCTCGAGTCCGGCCGGCTCAGGTTCAGCGCCGATGTCCGCGAAGCCGTGGAGCACGGCGAGGCGCAATTCATAACGGTAAGCACGCCGCCGGGCGGCAACGGAGAGGCGGACCTCAGGCAGGTGTTCGCCGTCGCCGAGTCCATTGCCGCCCACATGCCCGGCTACCGCCTGGTGGCCTGCAAGTCAACCGTGCCGGTCGGCGCCTGCGCCGAGGTGGAGAAGCGCATCGCGGCGGCGCTGGCCGAGCGCGGCGCGGACCACGAGTTCGACGTGGTGTCGAATCCCGAATTCCTGAAGGGCGGGGCGGCCGTGTCCGACTTCATGCACCCGGAACGCATCATTGTGGGAACCGGGAGCCGGCGCGCAATCGATTTCTTGAGCGCCCTGTACGCCCCGTTTCACCGCAAGCGCGACCGCCTTGGGGTGATGGATCGCGCATCGGCGGAACTGACCAAGTACGCGGCCAATGCCATGCTGGCGACGCGGGTCAGCTTCATGAACGAACTGGCCGGCCTGGCGGAGCGGGTCGGGGCCGACATCGAGCAGGTGCGCGCGGGGGTGGGCGCGGACAAGCGCATCGGCTACAACTACCTGTACGCGGGCTGCGGCTATGGCGGTTCCTGCCTGCCCAAGGACACCGCCGCGCTGGTGCGGACCGCGCGCGAACACGGCTACCGCAGCGAGATCGTCGAGGCGGTAGCGAGCGTCAACGATCGTCAGAAAGCGCTGCTGGGAGAGAAGATCCAGGCCCATTTCGGCGGTTCGCTGGCGGGCCGCCTCATCGCGCTGTGGGGCCTGTCGTTCAAGCCGGGCACCGACGACATGCGCGAGGCCCCCAGCCTGGTACTGATCGAATTCCTGCTTTCGCAGGATGCGCGAGTTCGGGCCTACGACCCGGTGGCGGGAGAGCGCTGCAAGTCGCTGCTCGGCGAGCGCGACGGACTGGAATATGCGGCGAGCGCCTATGAGGCGGCCCGCGGAGCGGATGCGCTGGCAATCGTGACCGAGTGGCCGCAGTTCCGTTCGCCGGACTTCGGCAGGCTCCGCGAAACACTCGGCCAGCCGGTGATTTTTGACGGCCGCAACCTGTATTCGCCGGACATGATGAAGGACAAGGGCTTCCGCTACTTCGGCGTGGGTCGCGGCGAGCGCGTCGCGCGCGACAACGGATCCGGCATGCACCCCGTCGGCGAAGAGGTCTTCCGGCCCTGGGGCAGCTTCGAAGGGCTCGGGCAGGGTCAGGGCTACCAGGTCAAACGCCTTCGCGTGCTGCCCGGGGAGACGCTTTCGCTGCAGCGCCATCACCGCCGGGACGAGCACTGGGTGGTCGTGAGCGGCGCGCCGGTGGCCGAACGCGACGGCGAGAGCCACTCCCTGAAAACCGGCGATCACATCCATATTCCGCTGGGCGCCGTGCATCGGATCCACAATCCCGGCGACGAGCCCGTGGAGCTGGTGGAAGTGCAGCTGGGCGACTACCTGGGCGAAGACGACATCGAGCGTTTCGAAGACGTGTACGGTCGCGCCTGAATGACTCTGAGGC
>LXNI01000512.1_pt1 | contig 43485 bp, 34 predicted proteins | sample 809091 | NCBI WGS metagenome assembly LXNI01 (sample SAMN04870527, study PRJNA318959) | sponge metagenome | biome: 01000161; feature: marine sponge reef; material: water | host: Sarcotragus foetidus | place: Greece: Milos, Mediterranean Sea | collected 2013-05-29 | depth 5-7 m
GCGAACAGTCCCGGCCGGCCGGGGAGGTGCACGATGACCCGCTGGGGCATGGTGATCGACGCGGCCCGCTGCGTCGGCTGCCAGGCGTGCACCGTGGCCTGCAAGACCGAGAACCAGTCGCCGTTGGACGCCTGGTACGCGCCGGTGCTCGAGTGGGAGTCCGGCGAGTTCCCCGACGCCACCCTCAACTACCTCCCGGTGCTGTGCAACCACTGCGAGGACGCGCCCTGCGTGACGGCCTGCCCCTCGGGCGCCCTCCAGCGCCGCGACGACGGCATCGTGATCGCCGACGAGGAGGTGTGCATCGGCTCGCGGGCCTGCATGACGGCCTGCCCCTACGGGGCGCTGCACCTCTTCGAGGACCGGGGCACCGTGTCGGTGGAGGGGGCCCCCGCCGAGCCCGCTCCCAGCGTGCCGGAGCGCTATGCCCACCAGAGCCACGTTCGCGGTGCGGTGTCGAAGTGCACCTACTGCGCCCACAAGATCGACTTCGGCATCGAGAACGGCCTGGAGGTGGGCGTGCATCCCCTGGCCACGCCCGCCTGCGTGGTCACCTGCCCGGCGGAGTGCCGGATCTTCGGCGACCTCGACGACCCGGACAGCAACGTGAGCCAGTACCTGTCCGAGCGCGGACCCGGAGAGGTGCTCAGGCCCGACGCGAAGACCTTGCCGAGCACCCAGTACGTGGGGCTCCCGTGACTGCGGTCAACATGCAGTCGGGGGGAGGGGGCGGTCCCCAGAACGTCTTCATGGACCAGTTCGACCTCGAGGCCCGCACCCAGCGGGTGTGGGACCTCAACCACGCCGTCTGGTTCACGCTCATGGGTCTGGGCGGGGGAGTGTTCCTGGTCGGGCGGATCCTCAACCTCACCGAGGGGCTCGGATACCTGCTGGGGATCCCCACCGTCGATGTGGTCAGCTTCGTGGCGATCGCGGTCGGCGGTGCGATCCTGGTCGTCGACCTGGGCCGGCCGCTGCAGTTCTGGAGGGCCTTCGCCAACGTGCGCACCAGTTGGATCAGCTGGGGGGCGTGGTCCGATCTCATCTTCCTGGTGGTGGCCGGTCTGCTGGTGCTGCCTGCGCTGAGCCTGGGCGGCTCCGAGCCGTTCTCCGGGCTGGGGTGGGATCCTCACGGGGGCGACGGTGGCGGCCTCGCGCTCGAGATCGTGGCTGGGGTGGCCGCCGTGGTGGTGATGACCTACGCGGGAGCCGTTCTGGCCCGGCCTCGGGCCATCCCGTACTGGAACTCGCCGGCAGTGCCGCTGCAGTTCCTGCTGTCGTCGGCCGCGATGTCGGTGGCGCTGGTGATGCTGATCGAGGTGCTCGCGGGCGAGGCGGTGAGCGCCGGCCAGATGGTGCTGCTGGGCGTGCTGACCGCGGCCCTGACGGTCGCCGTTCTCGTGCATCTGCGCACCCGCAGCGATGCTCCGGGCAAGGCCCAGAGCCTTCAGCGGCTGCTGCGGGGCCGGCACCGCTTCGTGTTCGTGTGGGTGGTCTGCCTGGCGGGCACGGTCCTGCCCGCCGCCCTGGCCTTCGTCGGCGCCGGCGCTGCCGACGCCCGGGACGCGCTGGCGGTGATCTGCTGTGTGCTGCTGGTGCCGGGTGGCTTCCTGCTGCGGTTGATCACCCTGCGGGTCGGGATCTACCCGCCGGTCCACATCCCGTCGGCGAGTAGCCCGAGGTCTGCCGCCCCCACCGCCGGAGGTTGACACTGTGGCCATGACCGCGGCCGCACTCGACGCGGCCCACGATGGCCTTCGGGCCGCGGGGATCGACTTCGTGTCGGGCCTGCCCGACGGCTGGCAGCGCCCCCTGCACGAGCGGGTCGAACTGGACGCCGACATCCGCTACGTGCCGGTGTGCAACGAGGGCGTCGGCTTCTCGATCTGCGCGGGGGCCTGGCTCGGGGGCCGCAAGCCCGCGCTGATCATGGAGAACAGCGGGATCAGGGTGGCCTCGGAGTACATCGCCCGCATCTCGCTGGGGACCGGCGTGCCGGTCACGCTGCTGTGCTCGTACCGGGGCGACGTGGGCGAGACCGAGCACTGGGGGATCCCCCACGGGATCGTGGCCGAGCCGCTGCTGCAGGCGCTGAGGATCAAGTACCTGATCGTGCGCCACGTCGAGGACCTGGCCAAGTCGATCGTGCGGGCCAAGCGGATCGCCGAGGCCCAGCTGCATCCCGCGGCTGTGCTGGTGTCCGGCGACTGCGTGTGGGAGGACTGAGGATGGCCGAGCGCGCCTGGCGCCGCGGGCGGCTGCCGGTTCGCCGCGCCGTGTGGGAGGACTGAGCGTGGCCCTGGATCGCTACGAGTGGCTGGGGCGCCTGGCCGGGCGCATTCCCGCCGACGCGCTGGTGATGTCCACCTACATCGGGGCGGTGTCCTTCGAGTGGGCCCACCACACCGAGGAGCATCACCGCAGCGCCCACCTCGGCCAGATGGGAGACGTGATCGGCCTGGCGCTGGGCCTGGCGCTGGCTCTCCCGCACCGCAAGATCGTGTGCCTCGACGGCGACGGCTCGGTGCTGATGGAGCTGGGCCAGCTGGTGGCCATGGGCGAGCAGCAGCCCGACAACCTGGTGGTGTTCGTGGTGGACAACGGCGTCTACGAGTCGATCGGCTGGAGCAGCCAGGGCCGCCGGCATACCGCCACCGCGGGACAAGTCAATCTGGCTGCCATCGCGGCCGGTTGCGGCGTGCCCTACACCGTGGACGTCACCGCCGAAGACGAGCTCGACGCCGAGATGGACCTGGCCTTCTCCCGCGACGTGTGCAGCTTCATCAACGTGCGCACCCTGCCGGGCCACTCCCACGTGCGGCCCCGCCGCACCGACGGCATCGAGGACAAGTACCGCTTCGTGCGCTACGTGGAGCGCCTCGAGGGCATCTGGATCACCGGAGTCCCACCCCAGGACATAGCCCTGATGGAGTAGTCCACGGTCCCGGCGAAGCCGCGCCGCAACCTCGCCGTATCAAGCCGCCGCGCCCGGCCGCTCGTTGCCGCGGCGGCTGAGTCCACCGACTGAGCGCGTCCGCGGCTATTGTCCTGAGTCGTTAGTTCCGGTGGTTGTTCTGACTTCCTGGGAATCTCGGGTGTATTCTGTGCATTCAATGCGCAACAAACCGCACCAAGAAATCTGGCGGTAACTTCTGCTATGAACTCCTGATTCAGAACACGAGGCGCAGGCCTGTGCTGCCGGCGTGGCGGCGGGTCAGGGGGTGGGGCCCGGGCGTCCCCTGAGTGCGGCGAGTTCTGCCTCGGCGGCGGATGCTCGGTCCTCCGCGGCGGATGCTCGGGCTTCGGCGGCGTCGGCTCGTGCGATCTGGTCGTCGTTGTCGAGGAGCCAGGCGCCGACGGCGAGGTCCCACAGCCGCAGCTTGGGCGGCTGCCAGCAGAGATCCAGGCCCAGCGCCTCGCTGCGGCCCCGCAGCCCGTCGCCGTCGGGCTCCACCTCGATCGGCACCCAGCGCCCCGAGCGGCGCCGTTCGCCTTGTAGCGGCGGGTCCAGCAGTTCACCGCCGGTGGGGTCGAGGCGCCAGTACTCGTCCACGCCGAGCTCGGCGTACTTGGCCGGCTTGACGTACAGGTCGGTGCGAAGCGTCTTGGGCGACGCGATCTCCAGCGCGAAGCACGGCGCTGCGCCGGCCTCCCACACCTTGTAGGTGGTCTTGTTCTCCACCGCGGCGACATCCACCCCGAACGCCACCGCCACGTCCGGCGCGACGACCACCTTGGGGTCGCCCTGCTTGTAATAGACGTTGATGTCGCAGCACACCCACGCGCCCTTCGCGTCGCTGCGCCGGGCGTACCAGTGCCGCAGCGCCACCAGCAGCTCGACGCGTCGCCGCAACTGCAAGTCTCCTTCCGGCACTTGGGGCCCCTCCGGGTAGTCGATCTCCACCTCGGGAGGACCAGCCACGATCGAGCTCATCAACGCGCACCTCCGACTCGCTCCGCCGACACTACTCCACACTCCCATACCCCACAACCTACAGACATAGAAATATTTGATAATTCAGAATATTGCTTGACAGGTCACTGGCCGACTCGCCGATGTCAAGAAACCCCGATACCCGGGACGGGGACGCAGCGTCGGCGAGTTGGCGGCAGGTCAGGGGCCGAGTAGGGCTGCGGGCACGATGGCGATGCCGTCGTCGTCTCGGTATGCCTCGGCTCCGGTGTACACGACCGCGGCGTCGAGCAGTGCAGGGCCGAGTCGGTCGGCGAGCCAGCGAAGATGCCGGGTAGCGCGGGGGTCGACGCGTGCGGCTGTCTTGACCTCCATCGCAACGATGCCGTCGGCGTGCTCAACGATCAGGTCGACCTCGCGGTCGTCGTTCCATGTGCGCATGTGGTGCACGCGGGCGTCGGCGGGCTGCGCGTACACGCGCAGGTCCCGCGTGACGAGTGACTCGAACAGCTGCCCGGCCAGCCCGGCGTCGGTGAGGGTGTCGGCCCGCACGTTCAGCAGGCGCGCTGCCAGCGATGTGTCGGCGAGCTGGTGCTTGGGCGAGCGCTTCAGCCGGCTGAGCCGGTTCGCTGCCGGCGTCCACGCCGGGACCGGCTCGGCGACCCACATGTGCTCGAGAATCTCACGGTACGCCATGGTCGTGACCTTCGACGGCTTGTCGTGCTCCCCCGATGTCGCCGCGTCGCGGATCGCTTCGTAGGAGGCCGTCGTCGAGGCCGCAGCCGCGTAGGCCGCCAGCCAGCGCCGCAGGGTCGCAGGCCTTCGAACCGAGCGCCCGCTCTGGGGGAACTCGTGCTCGACGATGCGGTGCAGGTAGCCGTCGACGAGCAGGTCGGCGGCCCTGCCCGTGGTCGCCTGCCATCCGGGGAACCCGCCGCCGACGATCTCCGCGGCGTAGTCGGGCCATCGGAGGTCGGTGGTGCCCCGGATCTCCGGCTTCAACCCCGTGAGTAGGTCGGCGAGGCTCACCGTGGCCGCGCCCCACCGCTCCGCGAGGCTCATCGTCCACATTCGCAGTGTGACGATGCGTCCGGCCCCGGAGTGCGTCGGGAGTTGGTTGGGCCGGGCCGAGCCGGTCAGGAGGAACCGGCCGGGCCGGAACTCTTCGTCGACGCTTCGGCGCACGATGTCCCAGTCGGCGGGAAGTCGCTGCCACTCGTCTATGAGGATCGGCTCGGCACCCTCCGAGAGCATGGCCGGATCGCGGCGGGCCGCTTGCAGCGTGTCGGGATCGTCGAGGTTGTAGACCGTGTTCGCGAACTGCTGAGCGGTGCGGGTCTTGCCGACCGCTCTCGGTCCTTCGATGCTGATCGCAGGCAGAACCGCTAGAAGCTCGGCGATCTCGGAGTCGATCACCCGCGGCCGGTAGGAGAAGGGGTCGGCCGGCACCGGACCGGACAGGGCTGCCACGCTTCGACTATACTAATTCTCAGTTACTATCCAAATTCTCAGTTACTGTTCAAATTCTCACACCGCCACCACCCTAGCCCCGGACGCGGTAGCCCCGGCCTGCCAGTTCCTTGGGCATGGCCTTGCTGTGGATGACGACGAGTTCCTGGTTGGCCCGGGTGAGGCTGGTGTACAACTCACCGTGCCGACCGAGATTGGGCTTGAATTCGGCGGGCTCCACGACCACCACGGCGTCGAACTCCAAGCCTCTCGCATCCACAGGGCGGATGACGCTCAATCGGCAGTCGCGGTGTCGTCGTTGGAGTCTTCCGCCGCCTCCCTTGTCCTTGTGCCATCCCTGCTTGCTCAGTACCCGCTCGATCTCCTCGACCTTACCTCGATCCCAGGCGATGACCGCGACCGATCCTTGGTGATGGCGGATCGAAAGCCGCTCGGCTGCTTCCATGGCCTTGTTGGCGAGTTGATTCGGACCCACTCTTCGGATCGATGGTTCGGGGCCGCTTCTCAGCGCGCCGTTCTTGCGCATGCCTCTTGGCAACAGCGCACCGGCGTAGTCCAGGATCTCGCGTGTGGACCGGTATCCGCTGTCGAGCACCTCGGGCACGGTTGGCGGCCCGTCGATGTCGGCGAGCTCCAGATGGTCGATCAGCACCTCCCAGGACTCCCAGGTGGAGTCCGAACGCCGCTGGTTCATGTCGCCGAACAGCGACCAGCGCGTTTCGGCTCCGGGCCGGAACATCTTGGACAGCATCCACCACTCGATCGGACGGATGTCCTGGGCCTCATCCACGACGATGTGCTGCTGCCCGCCGGGGTCTCCGACGCCCGAAGCAGCAATCGCCGCGGCCGCGAGGAACAGCAGGTACGACGGGTCGCGCTTCGCCTGCCCGTGGTCGCCGGCCGCGAGCAGCCATCTGCTCAGGTCGGCCCCTTCGCGGCGCACGAGCTTGCGGTGCGTTTCGGTGTTCTGGACGAGGGTGTTGACGAGTTCACGGACGCGAGCGGGGAGCCTCATCTGTCGGAGGCGGGACTGCTGCACACGCGCGGCCTGCTCCACGACACGACCGATCGCCCAGCGCGAATGGAGTTCCCGCTCGCTGGTCGGGTGAAGGGCACGCGGCAGGCCACCGGCCCACCCGCGCACCAGCGATTCGAGGCTCAGGACCTCGACCCCCTCGTCCACCAGACCCGACACGGTCGGCGCGATGTGGGCCTTCCAGCGGTCGGTGGGTCCCAGCAGAGCGACCCGGTGCAGCCGCGGGCCTTCGCTGTCGGGGTCTCTCGGAAGCACCAGGAAGTTGACCGCCTGCTCCCACGCGAGTTCGTCATCATGGTGTGTCGCGCTCACCGGGATGCCTCCGGCGCGACGACCTCCAGCGAACAGAGTGCGACATGCTCAAGACCGAGCGCGCCGCCCCGGCGCTTCTGCAACTCCCGTTCGGCCTCGTCCAGCCGGCCTTGCTGCTTGCGCAGCTGGCTCTCGAACAACCGGACGTCGGTCTTGCCCTCTCGTCGTGCGGTATCGATGCGCTGATGCAGCCCGGCGACCTTGCGCTTGTGTGAGTCATGAAGGCTGATCCGGCGGGCTTCGCCGACGACGGCATTGTCCTCCTCGCGGCGCCGCTGCTCGCGCGTCTTCCTCATCAACATCTGAGTCGTGCAGGCGCCTACATGCTCGCGGGTCCATCGGGGAGGCTCGCCCTCGGCGCGTTCCAGCCGAGCCTCGGCGAGGGCTGTCAACAACGCGGCACCGACGTCGTCGCCGGCGGGCCGGCCCGCGGCGTCGCATGCCGCCGTCCACAACTCTGCGGCCGGTCCGAGGCCGTTCCATGTGGCGACGCCGACGAGCACGAGGTAGTGGCCCGGCGCGACGGCCGCCCGGATGCGGGCCGCGCCATAGCGGGTTCGCCGCTGTCTGGCCTTCAGCGCGGCGCGAATCAGCGGATGGGAGGCGCTGAGCAGGTCGGCCCCCTGGCTTCGAGCCGTCTCCTGGTGAAGGCACAGTTGGATTTCGATGCTGTTTCGCAGGTCACGCGCCAGGCTGTCGACCTCTGACGACGAACGCTCGCCCGCGGTCTGGACCCCCCGCAGGTCGCTCTCAAGCTCGGCATCGCCCCGCAGGAACAGCCACCGGCGATCATGTGACATCCGGCACCTCGATCCGCTGGAGGTCGATGCCCAGTCCTCGATCAGGTGGGCGAGTTCCACCTGGCCGAGGTAATGGCCTGCGTTGGTGATCTCAGACTCGAATCTGTCGAGCGATGTGTGGTCGAGCACTGCGAGGATGTCGGCCGACTCGTCGACCTCGCGTTGGAGCATCGCCCTGTTCTCGAAGGCCAGCAGCGCCTCGTCGAGTCGGCGCTCGCGCTCGGTGCGGCTCAGCGAGAAGTCGAAGGCGATGTTGCGGATGTCGGAGTACCGTTCCTGCAGTATCGGTTCGAGGTCACCGATGGACTCGATGAAGACCTGGATGCGCTGGTGGACCCGGTCGATGATGTCGGTCTCGATTGTTCCCGGCGTCGCGAAGTTGAGGATGTGGACCTTCTCGGATTGCTGGCCGATGCGATCGATCCGCCCGATGCGTTGCTCCACTTCCATCGGGTTCCAAGGCAGGTCGTAGTTCACGACCACTGAACAGAACTCGAAGTCCAGCCCCTCGCTGGCGACCCGGGTGGCCAGCATCACGTCGAAGCGGCCGTTGCGGAAGGCGGCGATGTGCTGCCGCCGATCCTGCGGGGCCACACCGCCGTGGAGGATCGAGACCCTGAAGCGGTCCCGCAGGCGTCGCTCGAGGTACGCCACGACCGGACGCGAGAACGTGAACACCAGGACGCGGTGTCCCTGCCCGACCACGCCCGAAATCCATTCAGCGAAGTGATCGAACTTCGTATCGGTGTCGTCCAGCGCGGATGCGGCGCTCACAGCGTCGTCCGGCGGGTCGTCCCAAGCGTCGGCAGCCGCTCCGGAATCGGTGAGGCCTTCTTCGTCGAGGCCTTCTGCGCCGGTCCCTCCGGCAGCCGCCGCCATGATCTGGTCGCGCATGGCCGGCAGGCAGGAGCCGGCGAGGCGTAGCGGCATCTGGCCGATGAAGTGCAGCGGCATGTCGTGCGCCTTGGCGCGCTCGACCTGCCAGCGTCGCACCGCCTCGTAGAGGTCCCTCTCCTCGGGCCGCAGATCGACGGCGATGTCGTGCGGCTCCCGCATGGCGCGGTGTTCTGCGACCTCGGCTCGCCGTGTGCGGGTGAGGACTTTCGACAGCGTGTTCAATTCAAGGCAGAGTCGCCGGACCTGGGCGCTGTCGGCGACGGTGCGCCCGTCTCGCTGCAGCAGGCGGCTCAGTTCGGAGAACTCTCTGCGCTCCGCCAGCGCCGCGCCGTAGTCCATCCGGCGAATCGAGTTCAGCTGGGCCAGAAGCTCCGAGTTGTTGTACTCAGTGTCGGCAGCCCCCCGTTGGATGCTGCTGAGCACCGCGTTCGGCCGGAGCTGCACCTGAAGGGTTTGCTTGTCGAAGAACTCGCCGGGGTCGATCAGCTGCAGCAGGTTGAACAGGTCGTCGGTGCTGAGGTTCAACGGTGTGGCCGACAGCAGCAGCAGCATGTCGCTCCATTCGCTGAGCTGAGAACCCAGACGGAAGTTCTTGGTGGCCGTGTTGCGCATGGCGTGAGCCTCGTCCACGATGATCAGGTCGAAGTGCGGCGCTACGTCGGCGAGGCGCTCGAGATGTTCCCAGGACCGCATGAGCTGCAGCGAGCAGACGGCGTGGTAGCGGTGGGGGAACCGATCGGTCTCGCAGCGGTCGAGCAGGTCGTCGAGGCCCTCGCGCCGCAGCACCTCAGCATCGAACCCGAAGCGTTCGAGCATCTCGGCAACCCACTTGCCCACGAGCGCCGACGGGCATACCACCAGCACCTTGTCGGCCTGGCCGCGGGCTTCGAACTCGCTCCAGACCAGGCCTGCTTCGATGGTCTTGCCCATGCCGACCTCGTCGGCGATCAGCAGCTTGCGTGTGCCGGTGCGCAGCATCTTGATGACCGGACGGAATTGGTACGGCAAGAACTGTGTCCGTGAGGCGCCGAAGGAGTACACGGTGTCGGTGAGCTTCTCTTCCAACTTGGTCCTGGTGAGGGTCGCGGCGATCTCGCGAGCGGTCTTGGGGAGGTCGTCGATCCAGCGTTCTGGATCGGTGTCCGGTTCGAACTCCTCGAGGAATCGCTCCTCGTATTCATGGGCCCTGGTCGCGCTTCTCACCCTGTAGTGCCAGACGCCATCGAGGCAGGTTCGAGACTTGACCACCGCTTCGGGTCCGTCGGGCAGGATCATCACATCGCTGTGGAGGTCGAAGCGGGGAGCGGTGATCGGTTCGGCCCGTTGCCACAGGTGCTCGAACCAGGCCGCCGCGTTCTCCAAGGCACTCGACCCGTGCGCCGTGTGCCCGCCGCGCTCGACTGGGCCTGGTGGCCTGCCGCTTGTGACCAGCATCACGGCGTCGCTGCCGTTGAGGCGGAATCTGTAACTGCCCTCGGGAAGCGAGGTGTCGGGGTCCGAGAGTTGGCGGCACTCGACGGCGTCGCCGTACCCGCGTGGGAGCCCCTCGCCGTGGTTGAGTGAACTGCCGACGAGCAGAAAACGCGGCGAGTCCAACATGTGCAGGAAGCTCGAGGCGTCGCGTGGATCGGGCCGATACTCGAACACCGAGACTTCCGGCGTCACCGGCAGCCGCTTGCCTTGTCACTCCGGGGGGCCATGACGTCGCTGACCCTATTCTGCGGCAGCCGGTGGATTCCAGCCGTACGCTGGAAGCGGCCTTTCCGGTTCCTCACACTTTCAGAACGCGCGGGTTGCGATCTTCAAAACGCACAAGTAATAGCATTCAGAATGCTCACGTTTGGTACCCTGGCGGGATGGGTTCAGATGCTCGCGGCTCGCTCCGGAGAGGTCGTTGTGGCACCGTCTGAGCCGGTGCGCCGGGCCGTCAGGCTGCAGAACGAGGTTCCTGTGCTTACTTCGGCCGCGCCGGGAGGCACCGAGGCGTACATTCCGAGGCTGGCCGACGCGCAGTTGGAGATGGCGCTGTCACGCTCGGCTGCCGTGGAGTTGCGCGGCCCCCGCGGCGTGGGCAAGACCACCACCGCGTTGCAGCAGGCAGGCGCGGTGCTGGCCTTGCAGGACCAGGACACGGCCGCGGCCGTGCGGGACGACCCCCGCTCGGCGCTGCTGGGCCAGCGTGCGCCCCTCCTGATAGATGAGTGGCAGGAAGTGCCAGAGGTGCTGTGGGCGGTGAAGGCTCACATCGACACCTCCAACGCGCCCGGTCAGTTCGTCGTCGCTGGGTCGGTGCGAGCCGACAGCTGGGAGCAGATGCCGCTCACCGGGCGCTCCGAGGCCATCGACATGTACCCCTTCAGCGTGGCGGAACGGCGCGGCACGGGCGGGGCGACGCTGGGGCAGCGACTGTTCGAGGGACTCGATCTGGAGGCGGAGGAGATCGCTCTCTCCGTGAACGACTACATCGATCTGGCTCTGCAGAGCGGCTATCCCAACACGATGGACGAGCCCGACCCCGAGGCGAGGGCGGCGCGCCTGCACAACCGGATCGACGGCACAGTCAACGTCGACACCCTTGTGGGGCGCCACAACCGGTCGAAGCTGGCCGAGTTCCTGTCCTGCTATGCGCTGCACTCGGGCGGAGTGGTGCCTCTTCAGCGGCTCTGCGACGAGATCGGCATCTCCCGCAACACCGGGAACGCATACCTGCGCCTGCTGACTCGCACCTACCTGGTGGCCGACGCCCCGTCGTACCACACCAACCGGATCAGCCATCTGCGGCGGGCGCCCAAGCGCCTGCTGGTCGACGCCGGCCTGCTTGCTGCGGCGTGGGACACGGACGTGGCCTCGATCCGACACAGCGCAGACTTGCGCGGTCGGCTGATCGAGACGTTCGTGGCCGCCCAGCTCAGGGTGCAGGCTTCGGCGCCAGGCGTCCGATACAGGCTCGCGCACCTTCGGCGCAACGACCGGGAGGTGGACTTCGTGCTCGACGGCGGAATCCGCGGCGTGGCCGCCGTGGAGGTGAAGGCCGGCGTCCACGGTGGACGCAAAGAGGCACACCGTCTGTTCTGGCTGCGTGACCAGATGGGGGACCGTTTCGCCGGAGGCGTGCTTCTCCACACCGGCCGCAGGCCGCCCCAACTGTTCGACGACAAGCCTGGCGGCCGCATCTGGTCGGCGCCGCTGTCGGCGCTCTGGGCGTGAGAGCCAAGCGTCACGAGGGCCTTCGAACCGAGCGCACGCTCTGGGGGACTCGTGCTCGACGATGCGATACCAATTCTTCAGTTACTGACGCCCGCCAGGCGCGATTCATCCGGTGCTTTCAGCCGGGCGCGATGGAGCGCAGGGACTCGGCCATGGTGTCCATGATGCGGCCGATCTCGTCGTCGGTGATCACCAGCGGCGGGCAGAGGCCCAGAGCGTCGGTGAGGGGCCGCACGATCACGCCCCGGCGCAGCATGTCGTTGCGCACGTCCAGCGGCGGGCGGTCCAGCACCGCGGCCTGAACCGCTCCGGTTCCCCGGTGCGACGCGATGAGCCCGTCGGCGGCCAGCGCCTCGAGCCCCTCGACCAGCTTGCGGCCCACATGCCGGGCCCGCTGCACCAGGCCCTCGTCGTCGATGATCTCCAGGTTCTTGACCGCGGCCGCGGCCACCGACGGGTGGCCCGAGTAGGTGTAGCCGGTGCGCAGCAGGAAGCCGGGCTCCTCAAGGTTCTCGCACACCCTCCGGCTGACGATCACACCGCTGAGCGGCAGGTAGCCGGACGTGACCCCCTTGGCGAAGGTCATCATGTCGGGCATCACGTCGAAGGTCTGGGCCCCGAACCACTCCCCGGTGCGGCCGAAGCCGCAGATCACCTCATCGAGGATCAGCAGGGCGCCGTGCTGGTCGCACAGCCTGCGCACCCCGGCCAGGTAGCCGTCGACCGGCGGGTACACCCCGCCCGCGCCCTGGACCGGCTCGGTGATCACCGCGGCCACCCGCTCGCCGTGCTGGGCGAACGCGGTGGCCATGGCCTCGATGTCGTCGTGGGGCACCTCCACGAAGTGGGGGACCAGATCGCCCCAGCCCTCCCGGTTGAGCGCGATGCCCTGGGCGGAGGTCCCGCCGAAGTTGGTGCCGTGGTAGCCGTTGGTGCGGGTGATCACCACCTGCCGGTCGGCCCCGCCGGTGCGCTGGGCGTAGAGGCGGGCGAGCTTGAGTGCGGTGTCGACGGCCTCGGAGCCGGAGCAGCCCAGGAAGACCCGGCCGTCGGTGAGCGGTGAGCGCTCCGCGATCATCTCGGCGGCTCGGGCCGCGGGCGGGTTGGTGAACGGGTCGAACGTGTTGTAGCAGGCGAGGTCGCGCATCTGCGTGGCGACCGCGTCGGCCATCTCCGTGCGGCCGTGGCCTATCTGGCAGTACCAGAGGCTGGCCAGGCCGTCGATGTACGAGTGCCCCTCGTCGTCGTAGAGAGTGGAGCCCTCGGCCCGCACGATGTTGATCATGTCGGACTCCGGCTTGGCCGGAGGGGCGAACGGGTGGAGCAGGGCGTGAGGACTCATGTACGGGCTCCTGTGGCGCGGACGGGCAGTGCCGGCTCAGCCTACGGAACCCTGGGACCGATTTCCCAGGCTCGGAATTGGCAGCGTTCTGACCCGTATAGGGGGCGTTCTGCTGCCAGATTGGTTGCGGGGCTCAGAACGCCACCCGGCCGGCGGATACGACGGTCCGACCGTCGAGGGTGACGGTGCAGTTGCGCATGGGCAGGTCGAAGTGGCCCAGAGTGTGGCGACCGGCGGTCTCGTTGGCCCCCGTCGAATAGAGGAAGTTGCCGGCGAAGGCCCGCAGCTCGGTGCCGTTGAACTGGGTGCGGTCGTACATCGTGAGGGCGTCCCAGCGGGCCAGCGGGTTCATGCCCCAGCCGACGTGAGAGACCGCGTAGGCGTCCGGGTCGTCCCAGGCCTCCAGGTAACTCGCCATGAGCTCGGCGTCGAGTCCGTCGCCCGAGATGTCGGTCACGTAGTCGTCGGTGATCTGCAGCCTGACCGGCGACTCCAGATAGCGCTTGAAGGTCAGGTTCACGTCGCCCACATCGAGTACCAGTGTTCCGTTCACGGTGCCCGCCGGCGGGAAGCACAGGCACAGCCCCCCGGGCCAGTGTGCGACCGTTCCGGGCCCGTTGGTGCAGCCCCAACTGGCCGCGGCCGGCGCCTGGGACACGTCGACGGTCAGGTCGGTGCCCGCGGCTGCCGTGACCCGCATCTCCGACGCCCCGGCCAGCAGCGCCGCTCCCTCATCCACCCTGGGCTGGAGGGCCGGGTCGGGAACCAGCCGCTCAAGGATCTCAGGATGCTCGTTGGAGACCATCAGGATCCGGGCGCCGCCGGAGAGGATGGCGCCCAACTCGGGGGCGTGCAGCAGGCCCTCCACTGTGCAGTCGGCCACGAAGTCGGCCGCCGCCAGTGCCGAGACGACCGGCTCGAGCCCGCCGATGGCGTCGGACGCGCCGGTGGAGCGCACCGGCACCGGCGCCCGCTGAGGCGGGGTGGGCACGCTCACACCGAACACCCGCGCCCCGAGACGCTGCAGGGCCAGGTCAGCCAGCTGCACGGTCACCGGGCGGCTCTGGGACTCAGAGAGCACCGCAGCGGTCTCGCCCGCGGTCACCCCGCAGAGCCGGAACGTCTCCGCGAACGCGTCGATCCACTTCGCCTCGACCTGCTCGATCAGCATTCGACCACCCGCTCGGCCTCTTGGCCGTCAGCTGCGGTACTGCACTCCGGGCAGCACGCAGAGCATCTCGTAGACGAGGTCGGCGGCGATGTGGGCGGTCATGCCGGAGGTGTCGTAGATGGGGGCCACCTCCACGAGGTCACAGCCCACCAGGTCGAGCCCCCGGCAGCCCCGGACGATCTCCAGAGCCTGCGGCGTGGTGAGGCCGGCGATCTCGGGCGTTCCGGTGCCGGGGGCGAAGGACGGGTCCAGCCCGTCGATGTCGAAGCTCAGGTACACCGGCCCACCGCCGACCTGCTCTCGCACCTCCTCCATCAGAGGCACGAGCGACCGGTGCCAGCACTCCTCGATCTGAACCACCCGGAAACCCTGCTGGCGCGACCAGTCGAAGTCGTCGGCGGCGTAGCCGGTGGCCCGCATCCCGATCTGGACGACGCGGTCGCAGTCCAGGAGCCCCTCCTCGACCGCTCGCCGGAACGGGGTCCCGTGGGCGATGCGCTCGCCGAACATCTCGTCGTTGATGTCGGTGTGGGCGTCGACGTGGACTAGCCCGACCGGGCCGTGGCGGGCCCTCATGGCCCGCAGGATGGGCAGCACGATGGTGTGGTCGCCGCCCAGGGCCACTGTGATGACGCCGTGGGCCAGCAGTTCGGCGAAGTGGGCCTCGATGCGGTCCACCGAGTCGAGCAGGTTGTAGGGGTTGGTGGCCACGTCTCCGGTGTCGTCGATGCGCAGGCTGTCGAATGGCGCGGCCCGGGTGGCCATGTTGTAGGGCCGGATCAGCACCGACTCGTCGCGGATTCCCCGGGGACCGAAGCGGGCGCCCGGCCGGTTCGACGTGCCGATGTCGAGGGGGACCCCCACGACGGCCACGTCCAGCTCGGAGGGCTGCGACCGTCCCGGCAGGCGCATGAAAGTGGCGATCCCCGCGAACCGGGGCAACTCGTTGCCGCCCAGCGGCTGAGGATTGCCGGTCACAGAAGTAACACTAGGGCCCCAGGCAGGGCACAAGGCGGTCGACGACCTCGTCCAGGACGGCCGCCGACGTGCCGAAATTGAGCCGCACGTGGCCATCGCCGTTGGTGCCGAACTCGCTGCCTTCGGACACCGCGACCTCGGCTCGCTCCAGCAGCCGGGCTGCCGGGGCCGCACCCAGCCCGCAGGTCGACACGTCCAGCCAGGCCAGGAACGTCGCGTCGGGCAGATGGAAGCGCACGGCTGGAGCCTCCGCAGCCAACCGGTCGGCCAGGTGGTCCCGCAGGCCGTGGAGATGCGCTACGAGCCCGTCGGTCCAGGCTGCCCCGTGAGCCCAGGCCGCGATGGTGGCGTCGATACCGGTTCGGGCAGCGTGGCCCAGTAGCAGTGGTGGGTGGGCCTCGCGGACGTTCCGGCGCAGACCCCTGTCCCCGTAGGCCATCACCGCACAGCGCAGTCCCGACATGGCGAACGTCTTGGCCGGGGAAGTAACCGTCACTACTCGCTCCGCCGCGCCGGGGATGGACAGCATGGGCACAAATGGCGCCGACGAGTCGGGGTACACGAGATCGGCGTGGATCTCGTCGGACACCACGTAGAAGTCGTAGGCGTGGGCCAACTCGACGATCCTGGTCAGGACCTCGGTGCCGGCCACCCATCCGGTGGGGTTATGGGGATGGCACCACAGCAGCACCCGGGCGCCGGGCTCCCGCCGCACCAGCGCTTCCAGGTCGTCGGGGTCGAGAGTCCAGCCCCGCTCCCGGTCGCAACGCATCGTCCACTCGAGCTGACGGCGCCGGGCCGTGGGGCAGATCTGCAGGAAGATGTGGTAGATCGGCGGGGTCAGGATCACGCCCGCGCCGGGTTCGGCCAGCGCAGTGACCGCGGCGGTGACCCCCTGCAGCACGTCCACGCAGGGGTGCACAAGACCCGGGTCGGGGCTCCAGCCGTAGCGCTCGCTGGCCCAGCGGGCGAACGCCTCGCCCACGTCCGCGTCCAGGTCGTGGTATCCGAAGTCGCCGTGGTCGATGGTGGCCTGCATGGCGTCGGTGACCGCGGGCGGGGGACGGAAGTCGTGCTCGGCAACCCACGCCGGCACGGCCTCCGCGCCGTACTTCGACCACTTGGCGTTGCGGTTGCCTCGCTTCTGCCCGACGTCGACAGCCGGATCGAAGGCGTTGGCCGCGGTAACGCCCTCGTGGTGTGTCACAGCTCGCGACGCTAGCGGTCGTCGATCCGACGCCCGTTGCCCGGCCTAGGGCAGTGTGCCGGTGTTGACGACGGGTGTGGTCTGCTGCTCGCTGGTCAGCACCACCAGCAGGTTGGCCACCATCGATGCCTTGGCGTTCTCGTCGAGGTCCACCACCGAACGCTCGGCCAGCAACTCGAGGGCCTCCTCGACCATCCCGACCGCACCCTCGACGATGGTGCGCCTGGCCGCCACCACCGCGGCGGCCTGCTGGCGGCGCAGCATCGCTTCGGCGATCTCGGTGGCGTAGGCCAGGTGGTTGAGCCGGGTCTCGATCACCTCCACGCCGGCCCGGTCGAGGCGGTCCTGCACCTCGGCGTGGAGGGTGGCCGCCACCGTGTCGGGGTCCGAGCGCAGCGACACCCGGTCGCCCTGGAAGTCGTCGTAGGGGTACTGGGTTCCCAGATGGCGGATGGCGGTCTCGCTCTGGACGTGAACGAAGTCCTCGAAATCGTCCACCTCGAACACGGCTGCGGCGGTGTCCACCACCCGCCAGACCACCACCGCGGATATCTCGATGGGGTTGCCCTCGGCGTCGTTGACCTTGGACACGCTGGTGGTGAAGTTGTGTACCCGCAGCGAGATCTTGCGCGACTCCATGCGGGTGAACGGGTTGGCCAGGTGCCAGCCGGGCTGGTCGACCGTGCCCTTGTAGCGGCCGAACAGGATCAGCACGAGCGCCTCGTTGGGCTGCACCAGGTACTGGCCGGGCAGGGCGAACAAGAAGGCGATGAAGCCGACCGGGATCAAGAAGACCAGCGGCCATGCCACCACGGCCACGCCGACGATCCCGGCCGCGATCACGACCAGGCCGACCAGGGCGATCAGCACGCCGAGCAGTCCTGGCTTGGTCGTGGCCGGCCGGGTCGTGACTCCGGCCGTCGGGGCACTGGCGGTGGGCGTGTCGGCGCCGGCAGGGGAGGCAGTGTCGGTCATGGCTGCCATCCTGTCACCAGTTCGTGCCGCTGGCTACGGTGACCTTCGGCATCGCAAAGCAAGGAGCAACAGGTGAAGTTCGGCATCTCGTTCGCCAACGTGGGAACTTTCATAAAGGGCAAGGGCGCGGCCCTGCTGGCCCAGGCCGCCGAGGAGGCCGGGTTCGACTCGCTCTGGACTGTGGAGCACATCCTGTACCCGGAGGGCTACGAGTCCGTCTACCCGTACGCGCCCGACGGCAAGATGCCCGGCTCGGGCAGCAACCCCATACCCGACCCGCTGGTGTGGCTGGGCTACGCGGCCGCGGTCACCTCCACCATCAGGCTGGCCACCGGCATCTCGCTGCTACCCGAGCGGCATCCGCTGACGTTCGCCAAGGAGGTCGCCACCCTGGACGTCCTGTCGGGGGGCAGGGTCACGCTCGGGGTGGGCATCGGCTGGCTGCGCGAGGAGTTCGACGCGCTGGGCGTGCCCTGGGAGCGCCGCGGCCCCCGCACCGAGGAGTACATGGAGGTCATGCGCAGGGTCTGGGCCGAAGACGACGTGACCTTCGACGGCGAGTTCGTGTCGTTCCGCCGGGCCAGCTCCAACCCCAAGCCCGAGGCGGGAACGATCCCCATCCACATCGGCGGCCACAGCGAGGCCGCGGCCCGCAGAGCGGGGCGAGTCGGTGACGGCCTGTTCCTGGCCGGCGGCGACATGGCGCAGCTGCTCGACGTCGCCCGCAACACCGCGGCGGACTGCGGGCGCGATCCAGAATCACTGGAAATGTCGGCGGTGCACCTCGGGCTGTTCGGCGACGACCCGGCCGCGGCGGTGCAGGAAGCTGAGTCGTGGGGCGTGGAGCGGCTGATGGTTCCGTCGGTGTTCTACTTCCGCAACACCGCCGAAGGCCTGGCCGCGTTCGGTGAGTCGGTGATCGCCCCCAACTCCTGACGACCAGCGCAGGGAGCGCCGCGCCGGAAAGTGAGGCGCGTGCGCCTACCCGGGCACGCCGTGAGCGGGGTGGTTCCGGCGCTGGTGGGCTGCGGCGGTCTCCACTACACGGAAGTCGACGCTGCGTTCCAGCACGCCGGTTAGAAGATCGGCGCTGCGCTGAGCGGTGAAGATCTCGATGTCCGCATCGGTGCCCTTGGCGACCTCTACATCGATACGCACCGTCGGATCGTCGACGTGGGCGTGGACCCGCTCAACGGCTCGCCGGTAGGTGCGGTCCAAGGCGATCCCGATCCGGAGTAGTCCGGCCAGCACCCGCACCCGGTAGCGGTCCTGCTTGCTGAGCGCGGTGTACTCGCGGTGCGAGGACACCGGCTCGCGCTTGCGGTGGTAGCGGGCCACCAGCGCGATGAGCTCCAGCTCGCCGTCGGTGAAGCCGGCCAGGCGCTCGCTGTGGCGGATCAAGTAGTAGGAGTGTTTGTGGTGCGATGAGTGGGCCACGAAGCGCCCGATGTTGTGGAGCAGCCCGGCCGCCTCCAGCACCTCGCTGTCGGCGATGCCCAGGCCGTGTGCGGCCGCGGTCTCGTCGAACAACTCGAGCGCCAGGTCGGTGGCGTGCTCGGCATGGTTCAGATCCTCGTGGTAGCTGCGGGCCAGGGCCAGCACGCTGGACCTTCTGAGGTCGCTCAGATGGTGGAGGCCATCATCGCGGGAACGGTCCCGGCGATTGAACCGGTCCAGCAGCAGGCCCTCGCGCAAAGCTCCGGTCGACACCACCATCGACTCGATCTCCAACGCCTTGAACAGCTGCCTGAGCAGCACGGCACCCCCGACGATCACATCGCTTCGGGCCGGGTCCAAGCCGGGCACCTTCAGGCGGTCGGCCGGGCGGCGTCGGGAGATCAGCTCGTTCACCACACTTGTCAGGTCGGAGCGCTCGATGATGGCGTTGGCGGCAGTGCGAAGGGTCTCGCCCCGTCTCGCCGCGCACAGATAGGCCAGCGAAGCGATGGTGCCCGAGCAGCCCACTGCGACGTCGAATCCGATGCTCTTGGCCTCCTGGGCCACCGGCGCGACAAAGGATCGGATGTGACGGCGGCAGGCCTTCACCGCGCCGTCGTCGATCACCCCCGACGGGAAGAACCGGTCGGTAAGCCGGATATGGCCCAGCTTGAGGCTGCGGGCCAGCGCCGGTGCAGTGCTGTTGCCCACGATGACCTCCGTGGAGCCGCCGCCGATGTCGATCACCACGTGGGGCCGGCCGGCGATGGGCACCGCGCTCATCGCTCCCAGGTGGATCAGCCGGGCCTCCTCTATGCCGGAGATCACCTGCACGGCCACGCGGGCCTCGCTGTTGGCCCGGCGCAGGAAGTCGCTCTGGTTGTCTGCCTCGCGAACCGCGCTGGTCGCCACGGCCACGACCTCGGCGTCGTGGGCGTCGGCGATATGGCGGCACTCGACGAGCGCGGAGATGGCCCGGTCGATGGCGTCGGGCAGCAAGCGCCTCATGTCGTCACCGCCGCTGCCGAGCCGCACGGGCATCCGTTCCCGGACCACCACCTCGGGCGTACCGCCCGGAACCTCCTTGGCGATCACCATGTGAATCGAGTTGGTGCCCACATCGATGGCCGCCAGCGCCCGTGAGCCCGTCATCGGCGGGCAAGCCCCATCAATTCCCCTCCGGAGCCGGATCCGCCGCCGACAGGACCTCGCGCACGATGCCGGCGATCTCGGCCGGATGGGTCCTCATCAGCCGGTGGCGGCCGCCGTCGATGGTGCGGCGACGCACGTCCGGCAGCTTGCGCTCCATGTAGTCGTTGGCCCCGACGAAGTTCCTGTCGCGGCTGCCCACGATCAGCCCGACCGGGACGGTCACCTCCGGCAGCCGGTCGATCACCATCGAGTCGGTGTGGAGGCTGGCGGTGGCGGCCACCCGGGGGAGCTCGAGCCGGGGCATGGTCAGATGGACCGCATCGTTCCAATCCTGCATCGCGGACGCGTCGCGGAACCCGGGCCCGGCGGCCACCATCACCAGCCCCCGGAGCACTCCGGGCCTGGTGATGCAGTGGGCCAGACCCAGGTAGCCGCCCAGGGAGTGCCCGACGCACACCGCGGGGCCGCTCTCGGCCAGCACGTCGTCGATGGAGGCGAGCAGCGCCTCGCGCTCGTAGGCCGCGGCCTCCGCCGGGGCGGGGGAGCGGCCGTGGGCGGGAAGGTCGACCGCGGTGCAGGTGCAGTCCGCGCCGAGAGCGGCCACCGTCGTCTCCCAGACGGAGGAGTCGTCGGCGAAGCCGTGCACGAGCACTACCGCCGGCCCGGTCCCGGTCGTGGTGCGGTGCAGCTGCGTGCTCATGTCTCCGTGAGGATGTCGGGCTCGATGTACATGGGTCGGGCGATGGGCACCGCGGCTCGGGTGTTCTCCTCCACCCGGTTGATGGCATCGGCAAGGTCGGCGGTGCTGTAGCCGGGGTCGAATCCGACCTTGGCCGCCACCAGCAGTTCCTCGGGGCCCAGGTGCTGGGTCCGCAGGTGGATCAGTCCGGTGACTCCCGGGGTGGACTCGATCGCCCCGCGGATCGCCTCGGCGTCGGCCTTGGTGGCGCCCTCGCCTATGAGGAGGCTTCGCATCTCGACGGCCAGCACCACCGCGATCAGCCCGAGCAGCACCCCGATGGACAGCGTGCCGATGCCGTCCCACACCGGCGCGTCGAACACCACCGCGATCCCCAGCGCCCCCAGAGCCAGTACGAGACCCACGAGGGCGCCCAGGTCCTCCAGCAGCACCACCGGCAGCTCCGGGGTCCGCGAGCGGCGCACGAAGCTGATCCACGACGCCTTGCCGCGCACCCGGTTGGACTCGATCACCGCGGTGCGCATCGACAGGCTCTCCAGCACGATGCCCACGCTCAGCACGCCGAAGGCCCACGCCGGCGAGCTGATCTCGTGGGGGTGGCGGATCTTCTCGATCCCCTCGTACAGGGCGTACAGCGACCCGACGGTGAACAGCACCAGGGCCACCACGAACGACCAGAAGTAGCGCTCGCGCCCGTAGCCGAACGGATGCAGCGCGGTGGCGTCGCGACGGGCCAGACGGCCGCCCAGAAGCAGCAGGGCCTGGTTGCTGGTGTCGGCCACGCTGTGGATGGCTTCGGCCAGCATCGAGGACGCCCCGGTGAAGGCGAAGGCCACGAACTTGGCGATCGCCAGTCCGAGGTTGGCGAAGAAGGCGGCCAGGATCGCCTTGGTTCCTCCTCCGGCCGCCATGGCCGGCAAGGCTAACGGCGTGTCGTCCGTCGGCCCGCGCTCGGGGTGCGAACTTTGCCCGGCCACCCCGTGCAGAGTGTGACGGCGCGGCCGGTAGCGTCACGGCGCAATGGCCTCCGTCTTCGCCACTCCCGACGATCTCCTTGACGCCGTGGGGCAGCATCTCGGCCACAGCGAATGGGTTGTCGTCGACCAGGGCCGGATCGACCTGTTCGCCGAGGCCACCGGCGACCATCAGTGGATCCATGTCGCCCCCGAGGCGGCCGCGGCCGGTCCGTTCGGAGTGACGATCGCCCACGGCTATCTCACCCTGGCGCTCACCAACCTGCTGCTTCCCGAGATCGTGCGGGTCGAGGGCATCTCGATGGGCGTGAACTACGGCGTCGACAGGGTGCGCTTCCCGCAGCCGGTGCTGGTGGGCTCGCGGCTGCGAGCCTCCGCGACGCTCACGTCCGCCGACGAGCTGCCGGGCGGAGCAGGGGTGCAGACCGTGATCACGATCACCGTGGAGATCGAGGGTCAGGCCAAGCCCGCCTGCGTCGTCGAGTCGGTCAGCCGATTCCTTCGCTAAGAGCTTTGGACGTGGCGATGTTGCGGTCTCATGCTGACAAGCGTCGGCCCGGGCAGATATTGCGCCCGACCGTCCGGATCGGCTTGGCGGTGCTGGGACATCCGCAGTCCCGAGCGCGATTACCGCAGATATTGCGCCCGACCGTCCGGATCGGCTTGGCGGTGCTGGCCGCGCTGGTGCTGTGGCCGGCGGTCGCGACGGCGCAGGACTCGGACTCCGATTCCGGCGCCGGGTCCGACTCCGATTCCGGGACTGACTCTGACTCCGGGTCCGGAGCCGAGTCCGAGGCTGGGGCCGAGCCCGAACGGACGGCATGCTCGGAGGCGCGCGGGGTCTTCGAGGTGCTGTGCGGGAGCTACGAGCTGCTCTCGGAGTATTACGTGGACGATGTGCCCGACGAGGACTGGGCCTCTGCCGCAGAGCGCGGCGTGCGCGAGGCCGGGCTGGCCCCGCGCGGCGACGAGGCTGCGCCGGCTTGCGCGCTGCCCGCGCCCGAGTTCGAGCAGGCCTGCGTCGAGATCGACGCGGTGGGCGACACCGAGGCTGCGGTCTGGGCGGCCGCCAGGGCGATGTTCGCTTCCAGAGGGGATCCCAACAACTTCCTGATGACCCGTGCGCAGTATGAGGCGCAGTTGTCGCGTCTCAACGGGGGAGCCGCCTACTCGGGAATCGGTATCAGCCTGGGCCTGTTGGACGGCACCAAGCCCTGCCATGCCCTGTCGGAGAGCTGCCGGCCGGCGGTGGCCGAGGTGTTCGCGGGCAGCCCCGCCGAGCGGGCCGGGCTGATGGCCGACGACATCGTGGTGTCGCTCGACGGCTACGTCCCGTCGGGTCCGGCGTGCGGGCTGGGTGGTCTGCGTCCCTTCGAGCCCGGGAGCGTGGTGAGGGTCGTCGTCGAACGCGACGGCCGCCGGATGTCCTTCGCGGTCGACGTCGAAGCGGTGCGCGCCCCGACGGTCGACGGCAGGACGGTGGCGGGCGACATCGGCTATCTGCGGCTCGGCTCGTTCGGATCGGACACCGACGAATTGGTCGAGCGGGAGCTCCAAGCTCTGCTCGACGCCGGTGCCGACAAGCTAGTGGTGGACCTGCGGGGCAACCCCGGGGGCTACCTGCTGACCGTCGTCAACATCGCAGGCATGTTCCTCGAGGACCGGCAGCTCGTCATACAGGAGGTGTCCAAGCGGCAGACCCTGCTGCACCTGGTCAGCGGGCACGGCAGCCGCCAGGACCCGTCGGTGCTTCCCATAACGATGGTGGTGGACGCAGGATCGGCCTCGGCGTCGGAGGTGCTGGCGCTGGCCCTGCGCGATCACGGGCGGGCCACAGTGGTCGGCGCCATCACCTTCGGCAAGGACACGGGACAGATAACGCAGCCCCTCCAGTCTCATGACGGCACCCTGCTGGGCGGTGCCCGAGTGACTGTGTTCAGGTGGTTGGGCCCCGACGGTGGGAGCGCCGCGGGAGGCGTCCGGCCCGATGTCGAACTCGACCTCTCGGCTTGCTGGCATCCGATCGGGCTGGCTCGCCGGGTCGCGGCCGCGGCGGGCTTGCCGGGCGCCCTGCCGGCCGACATCGACCTGGACGGCGACCGCCACGTCGCGGTGAGGGCCCTCACCGATGACGGTGTCCTCGCGGGCACGGAATGCGCGCCCGGCCTCTTCTGTCCGGGCGACCCGATCCCGCGCTGGCAGATGGCGGTGTGGCTGGTGCGAGTCGCCGACGGCCGGGACCCCGAGCCGGTCAGCTCCTCCAGGTTCGACGACGTGGATGTCGGCCATTGGTGGGCCGCGCACGTCGAGCGCCTCGCGGGGCTCGGCATCACCGCCGGCTGCGCGAGCGGACCGGCTCGGTACTGCCCCGACGATCCGGTGACGCGGGCTCAGATGGCCACGTTCCTCAGGCGGGCCTTCGTTCTCGACCCGGCCATCCCCCAGGGGTTCGACGACACCGGCGACAGCGTCCACGCTGCCGACATCGACGCTCTGTTCCGCGCCGGGATCACCAGCGGGTGCTCGATCGAGCCGATGCGTTTCTGCCCGCAGCAGCACACCACCCGGGCTCAGATGGCGTTGTTCCTCGAGCGGGCCCGCAACCGCTTCAACTGACGGGACGGCGCCGGGGCCGAGCCTCTCTGGCGGCCACCGGGCCGACCAACCGGCACGCTGGTCACGTCTCGACTGACAGGAGGGCGCCGGGGCCGAGCCTCTAGCCTGTGCGGTGATGGCGAAGCGGAAGCGGCGGGTCCCTGCCGGGGTGGGAGCGGGCAGCGTCCCCGTGTCGGATCCACCGGTGCGGGCGGGGCTGGTCAGTTCCAAGCGATCCGTGCCCGCGGGCATCGACCGCCCGCCCTATGCACGACTGCCCGGCGGGGAGCCCGGGCCGTCGGTGTCCTCAGTGGTCCGGACGCCGGGGGAGTTGGCGGCCATGCGCCGGACCGGGGCCCTGGCCGCCGAGGTCCTGATCGCAGCCTGCGGCCAGGTGCGGCCCGGGGTCACCACCGACGCCATCGACCGGTTCGTGCATGACGTCGCAGTAGCCGCGGGCTCCTATCCCAGCCCGCTCGGATATCGGGGCTTCCCGAAGTCGGTGTGCACGTCGGTCAACGAGGTGATCTGCCACGGGATCCCCGACTCGCGCCGGGTGTCGGCCGGCGACATCATCAACATCGACGTGACCGTGTACCGCGAGGGTGTTCACGGCGACACGTCGGCGACGTTGATGGTCGGCGAGGTGGACGACCACTCCCGCCGGCTGGTGGACGAGACCCGCGTGGCCCTCAACAAGGGCATCGGCGCGGTGCGAGCCGGTGTGCCCGTGTCGGAGATCGGCCGGGCCATCGAGACCCACGCGTCGAGGCGCCGCCTCGGGGTGGTGCGGGAGTTCATCGGGCACGGGGTGGGCACCGAGTTCCACTCCGGTCTGCAGGTGCCCCACTACTGGGACCGGCGGGCCTCGACCGTGCTCGAGGAGATGATGACCTTCACGATCGAGCCGATGCTCACGCTGGGCTCGCCCGAGGCTGCGATGTGGGACGACGGGTGGACGGCGGTCACCCTCGACGGCCGCCGGACCGCCCAGTTCGAGCACACCCTGGTCTGCACCGCGGACGGGGCCGAGATCCTGACCCGCACCGCCGCCGGCGAGTGCGCCCACGAACTGTTCACCGACCCCGTCGGTTAGCCGGCCGGCCCGGGTGCCGGCGTGGGAATCGGCAGCGTTCTGCCCGTATATCATGTGATTTAGAGCTATTAGAATGTAGGTCTGTGTCTATGGCGAACGTGGACTGGGGCAAGGACCAGGTGATGGCGACATCCAATGAAGAGTTGGCGCTGGAGCGGCTGCGGGGTGTGCTGTTGAATCTCACCAAGATCGACGCCAGCCGAACCCCGAGCCTGCGAGAGCAGGAGCTTGCTGATGACGACGATCCGGGCGACTGCCTGCTGGTGCGGTGCGGGCGGCTGGTGATGCTGTGCGAAGCGGCCGACATGGCGGTAGAGAACGCGGCCAAGGCGGTGGGGACGTTGTCGGGAGTCAAGGCCCAGACGCTGTGGGAGCACGATGTGGGCAAGATCGTTGTCGAACTGGACGAGGACGACACCGACGCGTTCAAGGATCTGTTGGCCGCAGCGCCGGAACTGGTGAAGTCGCCCGACTACGTCACGATGTGGCGCACCCGCGGTGCCTACGGAAGCCCGACTGAGGGCATGACCGCCCAGGAGGTCGCCACGCCCTCGTTCACCAGGGCCGTCGGCTTGATTGCCTGCCATGTGGCCGCCTACGCCGCCGATGCCGTTGAGCGCCGTATCGGAGAGCACAAGGACATCGCCGACGTTCGCCGCTGGGCCGCCCGAATCCGAGAGGGCATCGCAGGCCGCGACTTGGCCACCGGCGACCAAGTCGCAGGGTCGTGAGCCCCGTGGGCTGCATTCTCCGCGCAGAGTTGCTGATCCTGCAATATGTTAGTTACTAGCCCTGTAATATGCAATCTAAAAATCCCGTATTCTGATCCTTAAGTCTTCTGCAATCCGTTAGGTAAAGGAACCGTTCCGCTATGCTGCGCAGATGTTGACTGCGCACGGACTGCCAGGCCCGCTGACACCGAACGGATACCTGCCGCGGGTTGTGGACACCGTCATGGACACGGCGCTGGTCGCGGCACCCATAGTGGTTGTCGAGGGTGCCCGAGGAACGGGAAAGTCGTGGACCGGCCTTCGACACGCCCGAAGCCAAGTGCGCCTCGACAGTGACCCCGGGGCTGTGGAGGCGGCGGAGCTGCGGCCCGCCAGGGTGCTCGATGGCGCAAGGCCCCGACTTGTGGATGAGTGGCAGTTGGCCCCCGGGCTCTGGAACGTTGCCCGCCATGCGGTGGACGCCGAGCCGGGATGGGGCTGCTTCATCTTCACCGGATCGGCCCATCCTCCCGACGACCGCACTCGTCACTCCGGTGCGGGCCGGGTGACGAGGGTGCGGATGCGGCCCATGTCACTGGCGGAGTCGGGCGAGTCGACGGCGGAAGTGTCGCTCGCCTCGCTGCTCGACGGTGGAGACTGCGCGACCGGTTCGCCCGAAGCCACGCTGGACGATGTGGTCCAGGCGCTGTGCCGTGGCGGCTGGCCCCGCCATCTCGGAATGACGGCGTCATCCGCACAGTCGCTGTGCCGCGCCTATGTGCAGGAGGTGGCTCGGGCCGACATCCCCAGGTTGGGTCGCACGATGCACCGGCCCGAGGCGATGCTTCGCTTGCTGGCTTCGCTGAGTCGCAACATCGCGACGGCGGCGGCGGTCACGACCCTCGCCGAGGATGTCGCAGGTGACCACACCCCGTCCCGAGCAGCCGTGGCCCAGTACCTGGAGGCGCTCAGGCGGGTGTTCGTCGTGGAGGACCTGCCCTCGTGGGCCGTCCATCTGAGGTCGAGGGCTCGGCTCAGGCGCTCTCCGAAGCGCCACTTCGTTGATCCGTCGCTGGCGGTGGCGACGTTGCGGGCGGGCCCGGAGCGCTTGTGGCGTGACACCGGCTATCTGGGGCAGGCCTTCGAGTCGCTGGTGGTGCGTGACCTGCGCGTGTACGCCGAGGCCAACGACGCGTCCGTCTACCACTACCGGGACAGTAATGACCACGAACTCGACGCTGTGGTGGAGCACGGCGACGGCCGCTGGCTGGCCGTGGAGGTCAAGCTGGGCTCGGGAGCGCGGCTCGACGATGCTGCGAGGTCGCTGACGAGGGCCTGCGACCAGATCGACACGTCCCGCGTGGGCGAGCCGGTCAAGAGGCTCGTGATCACCGCCGAGGGCTACGGCTACGAGCGCCCCGACGGAGTGGCGGTCCTGCCCATAACCGCCCTGGGCCCGTGAGCCGGCATGCGCGGCCGAGTTCCGGCGTGGCCGAGGCCGGAGTCTCGAACAAAGATGGTGGCGGTGGGATCACTGGCTGACGTGTTCGGTGCCGCGGCAGTGCGGCGGCTCGCTGGACCTGTGGTGTATGGGCGCGGGTCGGCCTATTTCAGTGACGGCAGGGTCGATACGGCCAACGTCCGCGACGGGCGGCTGGTACGAATCGCCGCTGACGGTCTCCAACTCATTCTCCGGGATCGAGGGCTGAGATGGCACTGTGGAAGCGCCGCCGGTCTGCTTGGGGCCACATGAAACAAACTGGTACGCAGAAACAAAATATCCCGCAGAAACAAACTAAAACAAACGGCGACTGCGGCTAGGATGGGTCCTGCTCCGGTCCAGTACCCGCGTCCCTGGGGAGGCTCTGTCGGCTGTGCGGCCCTCGAATCCGTTCTCTCCGTCCTTCGGCATCAGTCCTCCCGTGCTAGCCGGCAGGCGCGATGTGCTGAACAGCTTCGGCCGGGTGTTCGACAGCATCCGCAGCCCCAGCTACGCGACGCTGCTGTGGGGCTTGAGGGGCATGGGCAAGACGGTGCTGTTGAACGCCGTCGAGGACCGCGCCAGGGCGCAGGGTTGGGTGGTCGTCTCGTCGGCAGCGGTGAGCCGAAGTGGTCTCGCGGACCAGATCGCGTCCAAGGCGTCGAGCCTGCTGGCCGCGCTGCGCGACGAGCACGAGCCCCCTCCTCGACGCGCGGTGACCGGTGTCACGATCATGGGCACCGGCATCCAGACCGAGCTTGTCGACTCCCCGGACGCCCCTGATCACTCGGCTCTCGACCTGGAGGCGGTGCTGGCCGCGCTTGGAGATCTGCTCGCTGAGCGAGGCACGGGGCTGCTGATCACGATCGACGAGATGCATGTCAGTGAGATCGATGAGATCAGACAGTTCGGCAACGTGTTCCAACTCGTGTCGCGCCGGGCCGAGCGGCCTGTCGCGTTCGTGGGCGCAGCTCTGCCCGAGCTGGAGGGCGGTCTGCTGTCGGGCGACGCGAGCACGTTCCTTCAGCGGTGCGTCCGCCACGAGATCGGCAACTTGCGCCCCTCGGAGGCCGCGACCGCGTTGCGTGAGCCCATCGAGGAGGCAGGCGGGCGCATCGAGGACGATGCGCTGGACATCGCGGTGGAGGCCTCGATGGGCCAGCCGTACCTGGTGCAGCTGATCGGCTCGTATGTCTGGGACGACGCCGAGGATCTGGCCAGAGGTGTGACTGCCGAAGAGGTCCGGCGGGCGGCGGCCGACGCGGGCGAGCAGTTCGGCCAGCACGTCCACGGCCCGGTTTGGCACGGGCTGTCGGACCTCGACAAGCGGTTCCTGGCAGCCATGCTGCCCGACGCCGCCAGTAGCGCCGTCGGTGACGTCGGCCGGCGCTGGGGCCACAGCCGGCGCAGCCTCAGCACCTACCGGAATCGGCTGCTCAGGTCGGGCCTGATCAGCTCCGTCGGCCATGGCCGGGTCGCCTTCGCCGATCCGACTGTCCGCCGATACGTGCAAGGTCAAGCCACGGCAGAGGGCCTCGTCGAACCGCCGGCAGAGGCTCCATAGCTCCGGCCACCCGACCGCCCGGCCGGGCAATTGCCCGGCCCTCCATAGCGGGACGCGGTGGCTGGCGTCCGACTCCCGGCGTGGCAATGGCCGCAGCCTCGGCGATGATGATGGTTGTGGGATCACCCGCCGACGTTTTCGGTGCTGCGGCCGTGCGGCGGCTCGCCGGGCCTGTGGTGTATGGGCGCGGGTCGGCCTATTTCAGTGACGGCAGGGTCGATACGGCCAACGTCCGCGACGGGCGGCTGGCGGCGACGGTGCGGGGCACGATGCCCTATCTCGTGGAGTTGTGGGCCGACCGGGGCGGGCCGCGGTGGTCGTGTACCTGTCCCGCCGCCGAGGACGGATCGTTCTGCAAGCACGCGGTGGCCGCGGCACTGTCCCTCGGCGCGGGCGACGATGCGCCGGCCCCGGCCCCGCCGGCGGCGAGCGGCCGCTCGGCAGGTCAGGCGTCGGGCCGGGGCTCGGAGTCCGACACCGAGGACGAACTGGCCGCCTTCGTGGGCGGACTTCCGCCGGAGCGGCTGGCCGAGATCGTGCTGGAGCGGGCCGCGTCGGACTGGCGGCTGCGCGAGCGCCTGCTGGCCTACGCCCGGGCGGCGCGGGGCGCGTGTCCCGACGTGGCCGAGTGGCGACGCCGCATCGACCGCGCTTTCGGCCCCGGCGCCCACGGCAGGCACGGATTCGTCACCTACGGCGACGCGCCGGGCTGGGCCGCTGGGATCGACGAGGTGATCGACGCCCTCGAGGATCTCTGCGACGCCGGCCACCACGACGCTGCGGCACGGCTGGCCGAGCACGCCCATCGCCGCGCCGACGCGAGCATGGGGTACGTCGACGACTCCGACGGCTGGCTGTCCGGCATCTCTGAGCGGTTGTCGGAGCTTCACTTCCGGGCCTGCGAGGCGGGCAGGCCCGACCCGGCGGAACTGGCGGGCGCGGCCGCCTGCAGTGCCCGGGGCCGCTGCGGCCCTGGTGGAGATCCTGCTGTTCGAGGGGCTTCTCGACGAGGCCTGGGATGTGGCCAACGACCACGGCCGCACGGCGCAGATGTGGATGACGCTCGCCCGGGCCCGGGAGGAGAGCCATCCGCTGGACGCCATCGCCGTGTACGAGCCGGCCGCGCTGGCGATCATCGACCGCAAGAAGGCCGACCGGTACCAGTCCGCGGTCGATCTGTTGGTCCGCATCCGCCGCCTGGCCGACTCGGCGGGCAAGCCGAGAAGGTTCGCGTCGCTGCTGGAGCGGGTGCGCACCGAGCACAAGGCCAAGCGCAGACTCAAGGCTCTGCTCGACGACCAAGGCTGGTAGCCCGCAGGCATTCGGGTTCCAGGCGCCCGGCGGCCGTTTGGCTGACCGTGGCCGCGGTGACCATTTCTGCAATCTACTGTGCAGCAGTCCTGTAATATGAGGTTCAATTGTGCTGTAATATGCTGGATCTGAGGGTTGGGCGGCTAGGATCGCAGGATGGTGTTCGCCAGCGCCGCGCCGGGACCGCTGACCCCCGACGGCTATCTGCCGCGCGTGGCTGACAGTGTCGTCGCCGAGGCGCTGGCCGTTGCCCCGATCGTGGTGGTGGAGGGGGCCAGAGGCGTCGGAAAGTCCTGGACTGGGCTTCGCCACGCCCGCAGCGAGGTGCGTCTCGATAGCGATGCCGGCGCTGCGGAGGCCGCCGCTCTGTGGCCGGACAGGGTGCTGGACGGAGCCCGGCCCCGGCTGGTGGACGAATGGCAGCTGGCGCCGGGATTGTGGAACTTCGCCCGCCATGCAGTGGACGCCGAGGCGGGCGCGGGTCGGTTCATCCTCACCGGGTCGGCACATCCTCCCGATGACCGGACGCGCCATTCCGGCGCCGGACGCGTGATGAGGGTGCGGATGCGGCCCATGTCGCTCGCCGAGTCGGGCGAGTCCACCGCTGAGGTGTCGCTCGCCTCGCTGCTCGACGGCGGGGACTGCTCGGCGAGGTCGCCTGCGGCCTCGCTCTCCGATGTGGTGGATGCGCTGTGCCGGGGCGGCTGGCCCCGCCATCTCTCCCTGCCGGCGGCAGGGGCGCAGTCGCTTTGCCGGGCGTACCTCCAGGAGGTGGCCCGGGCCGACATTCCCAGGCTGGGGCGCACCCGGCACCGACCGGACGGCGTGCTCAGGCTCTTGGCGTCGCTGAGCCGCAACATCGCTACCGCGGCCGCGGCTACCACGCTCGCGACGGATGTCGCCGGGGACGCGGCGCCGTCCCGCGACGTGGTCGCGGAGTACCTGGCCGCGCTCGATCGGGTGTATGTGGTGGAGGACCTGCCTGCATGGGCGGTGCACCTGAGGTCGAGGGCGAGGCTGCGGCGCTCGCCCAAGCGCCATCTGGTGGACCCGTCGCTGGCAGCGGCCGCTCTGGGCGCCGGCCCCGAGCGTCTGTGGCGCGATCCGGGCTATCTGGGCCAGGCCTTCGAGTCGCTGGTGGTGCGCGACCTGCGGATTTACGCGGAGGCCAACGGCGGCGCCGTCTATCACTACCGCGACAGCAACGGCCACGAGCTCGATGCGGTGGTGGAGCATCGCGATGGCCGCTGGCTGGCGGTGGAGGTCAAGCTGGGCTCGGGAGCGCGGCTCGACGAGGCCGCGAGGTCGCTTCGCAGGGCGTGCGAGCAGATCGATGCGAGCCGGGCGGGCGATCCGGCCAAGAAGCTGGTGATCACGGGAGAGGGATACGGCTACGAGCGCCCCGACGGCGTGTCGGTGCTGCCCGTAACGGCCCTGGGTCCCTGAGTCCCCCGAACGAGCGTCCTCGCCGGCCGCGGTGCGGTGCGCGCGTCGGACCGGTCGGAACAGCCGTCGGCGGCCCTCGCAGACATCGAGCAATCCGCACGCGCGCTTCACCTCGACCACTCAGACGGCTGAGGCGCAAGAAGCTGGCGCAGCGGAGGCAGCACCTCGTCGCCGACCCGGCCGCTGCCCCGGGCTACGGCTCCCGGCACCCCGACGGCGTGTCGGCCGAGTTCGCAGCGGTGGTGTGGCTCGATGCAGTCTCGTCGAACTCATCGAGCGGGACGGCAACCGAAGGGTCGTCCAAGACTGACTCGATACGAGCCAGTAGATCGGGGTCGCGCCAGACGGCTTGCTCGGCTTCGCTCAGGTCGCCCGACACTGTCGTCTCAGCGCTGCCGATCTCGCGGGCGGGGCGATCGGAGCCTATGGATTCGCTCCGACTGCCTATGCCGTCGATGTCACTGGTTGTCGTAGGTGTAGAGTCATGTATCATACTACACTCCCATCACTACTGTTCATCTTAGATGAACAGTAGTGTATCGGAGGATACCGTCTCCCGGCGCTCATGCGCCAGCATCCAGCAGCTGAGGGGACGTGAAATGACGGACGTGCCAATGTGGGTCCAAGCCGCCGTGAACGACGAGCGGCGCAAGCTCAGGCAGAACCCGCGGTTGAAGGTCCTCGCTGAGAAGGTCGATGCCAAGATCGTCGACATCAAGAACGATCCGGGGCGAGAACGCGGGCAATCAGAAGTACTGCGGCTCCCGCGACATCCACCGGTCCGCTCGTCTCGGGTCTACGGCTCCGGCGAGGGTCGCTTCGTGCTGTGGCAGCAAGTCGGCGACAAGGTGTTAATCCTCGGCATTGTGCCCATCGAGCGATGAGCGATCCCGGTCCACCGCGCTGAGGAGGCCAACGAGCGAAGTCGTGGCCACCGATCTCGCTTGGGGCACTACAGGGCGACGCGGCCGGTGGTGCGGCGGCGTCGCGCCCGATCATGCGGCTGCCGTTTGGCTCCGTCGGGTGCCTTGACGATGCCGCGAGTCGCTCGCGAGGGGGCTGGTGAGTAGATCGGTCGAATTCGGTCCGGCTGCATGGATCCCGCTCGCCGAGCGCTGGCCGGGCCGCGCAATCCGGTTTCGCACCAGACGTCGCCTTCGCGCCGGACCCGCGCTCGGCTAGCGCACGGGCTCATCACGCGGCCAAACCGAGGAGTGTCCACTGCGCTTCGGCGTTCCGACCCGAGGGCTGGTGCTACGTACTGGAGAGGGCGCTGAGGGGGGCCGGGTGGCCCCCCTCAGCGTGGCCGGGAGTCTCCGCAGCTGCACACGAGCACGAGAGCAAGCTTCAATGTGGGCAGACCTTCTGATCTGCGGCGGTGCTGCTCATGCTTGCTCCGCTGGGGTCATCCAGAGTTCCCTGGTATAGCGGGTTGTGTTCGGGTATCGACGATTCTAGGATCTCGACAGGCATCTACTCTACTGCTATTGTATATCGCCCACCGCTCCGCACAATCACAATAGCAACAAGGAGATCATGACCGTCATGCGACTCACACTTGAGGAATGGACAGAGCACACGTCACGACATGCGACGGTCGAGCAGCACTTCGATGGTGGAACTTCCAGCATTCAAAGGGTGCTTACAAGCGCCGAGCACGAACGGAGTCATCGCCTTCGCGTGATGGTCGAGATACCGGAGCATGAGCCGCACGCTAGACCAGCGGCCGGCCCCCCTTGGCGATCTCTGACGGACGTCCCGAGTGAGAGCGCGGAAATCACTGGGGCGGAGACTGGAGTCGCTGACCAAGACGAGCGCGTCGAGAGCAGCGATGTCGCACCCTCGCGCGATGATCTAGCCCGTGGCTCGGGCCCCGGGTCCGAAGTCCCGAAGAAAGGAGGCCCTCGTGGCTGAACTGATGATTGAGCAGCTGAGCGAGGCTGTGGCGGGCGGGGCGGTTGCGCTCCGGTCGATTATGCGGCTGCAGCCCGCGGACGGACCTGGGGGCAAGGTCTTTCCGCCGACCTACGCAGTGTCGGCAGAGCACAAGTACGCCGTTGAGGAGAGAACGGTGGGCGATCGGGAGGTGACTACTGTGCTTCTCGATTCGGTCGCGTCACAGGCCAACCGAGCCGAGTTGGCGCTACTGGATGGCTGGGAGGCCGACGAGTTGCGGTTCCCCGTTCCCTACGTCGATTTCACGCAGGAAGCCGACCTGGATGACTTGGGCCGGATCACGGTGCTGGAGGCGCCCCATCGTCTCGCCGACGCGATCTTCCGCGACAGCCTGCTGGACGGCACGCTGTTCCGACTCAGCGACGTGGGCCGGGCGATCACCGAGGCTCGCCCTGGCAACGCCACCGATCTGTTCCGCTACGCGCCGACGGCATTGCTCTTTGGGCAATGGGACTCGACGGGTCCCAAGGGTGGTCTCGGCGCGAAGTTCCAGCGGGCCTACGTCTCAGAGATCGTCGGGCTGGACGCGCGGATCGGACGCAAGGTCGGAAGCCGGATCGATCCTCTCCAGATCGAGAAGGACGCGGCCGTCGTGTACGAGCACAGCGACCCTGAGCAGCGTTGGACGCTCGACGAGGATGAGGCTGTCAAGGACGGGGGAAAGCCCAAGCCGGTCAGGGACGGTCGCCCCTCCGAGATCAACCATGGCAACATCGCTCCTTCGATCGACTCGCAGGCCGGCGGCGTCACCATCTCGGAGGCACGCCAGACGACGGTGCTGTCGCTGGCCGCGCTGCGGCGTCTGCGCTTCGCCGGCAAGAGCCGCGATGCCGAGGTGGCCGCGCGGACGGCGGTGGCTGCGTTGGGTATAGCGGCGATCGCCTACGGTTACGAGGCTGACCACGATCTGCGGTCCAGGTGCCTGCTGATTCCTGAACATCCGCCCGTGCTTGAGGTGGTGGGCCGCGACGCCGGCACTCCGGCCACCGTCAGCGTGGATCGCGGGTCGGCCGCCCGCTTGGTCGCAGAGGCCTCGTCCCGGGCGGAGGCGGCAGGCATCGGTTGGCAGCCCGGAGAGATCGCGCTCAAGCCCGCACCGAAGCTGACCGAACTGCTGCGCCGCAGTCGCGAGGTATCGGCGCGCGAGCCGGTCGGAGAGTGACCGATGACCGTCATCGAGGTCAACTTCCTGACGGGGCGCTACTGCGCGACATCGCATCATGACCGCGAGCGCCACGAGTGGCCTCCACACGGCGCCCGGTTGTTCTCGGCGATGGTCGCCGCGTGGGCTGACGGCGAACCTCCCGACGATGCCGAGCGCGCCGCGCTCGAGTGGCTGGAGGGACTGCCGCCGCCGCGCATCACGGCACCGGAGGCCGTGCCGCGCCGGGTCGTGAGCCACTTCGTGCCGGTCAACGACGCCAACGTGATTGCTCCGTCCACTTACAGTCGTCGAGCGGCGAGCATCAAGGTTCTTGTCGCACAGTGGGAGGATGAGCTCGACGCCTCGCACGGTGAGGTCACGAAGAAGGTCCAGTCGCTCCAAGGCAAGATCGACAAGCAGCGAGACGTTCGCTCGTTAGCGGGTGACTCCGGCAAGACGAACGTCAGTTCCGCGCTGGCACTTCTGCCGGAGGGTCGGGTCAAGAAGGAGCGATACTTTCCGTCGGTCACGCTGGTCGAGCCGCAAGAGGCCGACTCGCCGGACCCCGGGGGATCGTCGTCGAGGCGAGTGCCGTCGGTGGTCTATGCCTGGGACGAGGAGGCCCCGCCTGACACGGCAGCGGCATTGGATGGCCTGCTGCGCCGGGTGACCCGTCTCGGGCATTCGTCGTCGTTGGTGTCCTGCCGGCTTCGCGATGCGCCGCCGGCACCGACGCTCATCCCCGGAGAAGGCACGGAGATGCTGCGCTGGGTCCGGCCGGGTCAGCTCGCTGCGCTCGAAACGGAGCACCGACGACACCGCGCGGAGAGGCCCCGAAGCCTGCCTTTCCGTGGAGTCCGATACCGCACTAACGAGGCCGTCGGGGCCGGTTCGAGGGAACCTCTGCGCCCGGCCACCTCCGGAGAGTGGATCGTGTTTGAGTTGGTGGCAAGTGATCGTCGTATGCCGATGACGCGCACCGTGGAGTTGGCGAGAGTCTTGCGCGAGTCGGTTCTCAGCCATGTGCAGGATCCGTTGCCGGAGGGAGTCAGCGGCCACCTGCCCGACGGAACCCCCACCGTCTCTCCCCACATCGGATTCTTGGCGTTGCCCAACGTGGGCCACGAGCACGCCGACGGCCGTATCATGGGACTGGCCGTCTCTCTGCCCCACGAACTCGACGATGTGGCTCGCCGCGCCACTCTCCGCGGTATCGGCAGGTGGGAGCGCGAGCAGAATCGCGACGACAGGCCCTTGCAGCTGCGGATGGGCCGAGGTGGGGCAGTCGAAATGGCAAGGAATCCTCCGCCGTTCGCTCTCGTGAGCCTGCGTCAAGGCGTATGGGAGCGGCCTTCGAGGTGGTGGACTTCGGCAACGCCGGTGGCGCTGCCCGCTCATCCCGGGAGCCTGCATAGCGGCAAACCGGAGGCGCGAGCCAAGGCATGGGACCGTGCTGCGGAGTCAATCTCGCGGTCCTGCGAGCATGTGGGCCTGCCTCGGGCGACGAGTGTTCGCCTGTCGTCTGTCTCGCATCTGGTCGGGGCGCGTCCCGCACGGGACTATCCGGTGTTCCGGCAGGGTCGGAAGGGCAGCGCTGGCGTTGTCCGGCAACTCGTGCATGCCTCGGTCGAGTTCGCCGAAGAGGTGCGCGGCCCGCTCTTGTTGGGCAGCGGTCGGTTCTTGGGCCTTGGGCTGATGAGACCCGTGACCGAACTGGCCGCAGCCCGCTCTGCACAGGAAGCGGAAGAGAGATGAGTGACCTCACCGCAGCCAGGTTCGACGAGTACTTCACCGCCGTGCACGGTGACAGTCCGTACCCGTGGCAGAGCCGGCTAGCGCGCCGCGTCGTTGAGGAGGACGGCTGGCCTGACGTCATCGACCTTCCGACAGGCGTCGGCAAGACCGCCGTGCTCGACATCGCCGTCTTCGCTCTGGCCGTGAGCCCGGACGTCTCGCCTCGCCGGGTGGTGTTCGTCATCGACCGGCGCATCGTCGTCGATCAGGTCTACGAGCGCGCTCAGCGGATCTCAAAGCGGCTCGTCGGCGCGGCCGATGGCGTCCTGGCCGAGGTCAACCAGCGGCTGCGGACACTGACCGACGCCGAGAGGCCGCTGGGTGTCGCTGCGCTGCGCGGCGGCGTTCCCATCGACGGCGAATGGGCGCAGCGTCCCGATCAGCCATGGGTGATGGTGTCCACGGTGGACCAGTTCGGTTCGCGCCTGCTGTTCCGGGGTTACGGGGTGAGCCGGCGCATGCGCCCGGTACACGCCGGGCTTGCTGGGAACGACTGCCTGGTGATTCTCGACGAGGTGCACCTAAGTAGGGCGTTCTCGGCGACGTTGAAGGACGCCTGCTCGCACGGTGAGGTGCCGCTGATGAGTGCTGTCAACTCCGATCTCCTGCCGCCTCGTTTCAAGGTTGTCGAAATGTCGGCCACGCCAGCCAATCCGAACGGACGACGCTTCGAGTTGCAGGACGACGACTTCGAGCGGTCGCTGCAGCTGAGCCAGATCGCGCGTGCGGACAAGCGTGCGACGTTGGTTCCGGTCAGCGGGACCCGCCAGCCGCACGACTCAGTTCCGAAGAAGGTGCTGGAACTCGTCAAGAAGCACTTGCGGGACGATGAACTAAGCGTTGGGGTGATCGTCAACCGCGTGCGGACCGCCCGCGAGACGCTCAAGGCTCTGCATGCGGACAAGTCGCTGCAGCGGGAGGGTGTCGCGGCCCACCTGGTCACGGGCCGAATGCGTCCGCTCGACAAGGAGCGGATCCTCAGTGAGATCAGCGGTTGCGTCGACCCTGAGCGGTCTGAGACCGCCCAGGGTCGGACGGTCGTCGTGGCGACGCAGGCCATCGAGGTTGGGGCCGACTTCAGCTTCGATGCGCTCATCAGCGAGGTCGCCCCGGTCGACAGCCTGTGTCAGCGTCTCGGGCGGCTCGATCGGCGTGGCAGCCTGAGCGCGCGTCGCGGAGATGCGGCCCGGTGCTGGATCCTGGGCGTGGAGTCGGCGCTGAACCCGAGACGACCGGATCCGGTCTACGGCGATGCGGCCCGCGTGACTTGGGAGGAGCTGCAGGAGTTGGCCGGCGACGGAGAGGTCGAGGTCGGTCCCGAGGCCCGCTTGGTTGATCAGTTGAGCGAGGACGCTCTCGCTCCGCATTCGGAGGCGCCGCTAGTGCTTCCCACCCATGTTGCGGCGTGGACTCAAACCAACCCCGAACCTGCCGCTGATCCGCCCGTGGCGGAGTTTCTGCACGGCAAAGGGAGCGAGCGTGAGCCGGAAGTGTCGGTGGTGTGGCGTTGGGATTGGTCCACGGATGCGCTCACCTGGGTGCCGCCTCGCCCGGCAGAGTGCTTGACGGTTCCCTTGTCGGCGGCACGCAGTTGGTTGCAGTGTCGAGAGGAGGTGCCGGTAGCGGACGCAGGTGCATCGCATGTCGATCACTCCGAGCGCGCACGAGGCTTGAGCAAGGCAGCGGCAAGGCGGCTGAGGCTCGTGCGCCGATGGACTCCGCAGGAGGACAGACTCACTGAGGCGCTTGAGAGGCCGGATGATCTCAGGCCGGGGGATCTGCTCGTCGTTGCCCCGACGCTCGGCGGCCTGCGTGGCGGCACCTGGGACCCGGCATCACATGCCGGCGCGGACTCAGACGAGACCGACGCGGACGAGGCGGAGAGGCCTGTTGCGGACCTGGGTGACCAGGCCCAGCTCGCCTACGGCAAGCGGGCAACTCTAAGGCTGGATCCTCGCCTGTTCGATCGGGCAGCGCTCGAGGAGGGGATTCCGCCCCTGCCTAGCCCGCGGGATCGGCGGGACTCCGCGCAATCCGAGCGCGAGGCCATCGATGAATGGCTCGCCGCTCTCCGTGAGCGGGTGTCCAACGGTCTTCCTGGAGCGCTCGGCGAGCTCGTCGAGCGCTTCGCGACCCGAAAATCCTTCGATGTCGAAATGGTGCAGTCAGACGAGAGCACACAGCATGACGACTACTACGTCTTGGTGGAGAAATCCGTCGATCCAGCCGTTTTGGATCACCTTGACGACGCGCTGTCGCTGACCGGCGCTCGGACCACGCTTCGCGGTCATCTTGAAGGTGTCGGAGCCAGGGCAGCCGACTACGGGCGCCGGCTTGGGCTCAGCCGGGCCGTCGTCGAGGATCTGCGACTCGCGGGGGAGCTTCATGACCTCGGAAAGGTCGACTGCCGATTTCAGGCTCAGCTCCACGGCCACGATTCTGTTCGACTGGCTGAGTCGGTGGAGCCGCTGGCCAAGTCTCTGCCGCGAGCGCGGACCCGCCGCAACGAATGGCCTCCGGTGCGACACGAGTTCAGCAGCGTTGCGCTGGCCAATAGCAGTCCGGAGGTGCTGGACCGGACGCATGACCGTGACCTGGTGCTGCATCTGGTCGGATCTCATCACGGATACGGTCGACCATTGCCCACAATCAGACAGGACCACGAACCGCGTGTGCTGCGGGTGGCCGGTCGATGGGACGGCCGCGGATTTCGACTCTGCGTTGGCGAGGCCCGTGAAGCCGCGCCTGACGACGACGGGGACAGCGTGAGGATGGAGGCAGGCTCCGATCTTTCAGATACTCCACTGGCTCTTGAAATGGCCGACCGATTCTGGCGGATGCAAGAGAGGTACGGCCATCACGGGCTTGCTTGGCTGGAGGCGATCTTTCGATTGGCGGACCACCAACAAAGTGCTAAGGAGGCCAAAGGTGCTGAGGAGACAGGATGAGTGAATCTGGCAGCAGCGTCCTGCGCGGCCTGCCTGGCGACAACCCACTCGGCTTCCTGGCCGCGTTGGGTGCACAGCGCGCATTGGCTGAGCATGGCGAGGGGCATCGCATGCATTGGACTGACGATCCGATCCCGTATCCGGTCATCAGCCCCGCAGCAAGCTTGGAGCGAATCGCGGACGCGAGCCTCGCGCTGGCGGAACGGTGGCTTGACGGACCGGCGCTGGCAGAGTCGCTCGATGCCAAGTTGAAGCTAAGGGGTTCAGGGATCCGGGAGTATCTGTGTCGCGGACGACGGGCTGGAGCGGCTGGCGCGCTCACGGCATGCCTGCTTGCCGAGGACAGCTTGGACAACGGCGGGTCCGCCAAGCCCACGGACCTGTACTTTCTGGCTGGGCAACAGAAGTTCGTGTCGGCGGCTCGGACCATTCTCAGCGATGTCACTGTCGATGAGGTCGTTGCGGACCTGGGCACACCGTGGCGATACGACCGCAAGCGAGATTCTCTCATGTGGGATTCCGTTGATGACCGACTCCACGCGTATGACGCTCTCGATCCAACGTCCTCACAGAACCCTAAGCTCACCAATCCGGGCGCGGAGGCACTTGCGGTGATCGGTATGAGCAGATACCCGTGTTTCGCCTCGCCGCAGGGAACGTTGACTCAGGGGTGCTCCGGGAGTTGGAAGCGTGGAAGGTTTGTATGGCCATTGTGGATCGTGCCAGCCTCGGTGCATGCCGTGAGGTCACTGCTGGCACAAGTCGACGTTCCACCTGATGCTAGAGACCGACCCTCGGGGGACCGGCGCATGCAGTGGTATTCGGCTTGGGGGCTTAGCAGAGTGATGCAGTCGCAGATTCGTCGTACTGATCAGGGAGGGTACGGTACTTTCGGTCCACCCCGCGTTATCTGGCAGCGCGATTGACTAGGCCGATCGTCGGCTGTGTCGGAGAAGGGTCGTGCGAGCCGTGCTTAACATCTCGAGTGTGACGTGACCGAGGTTCCTGAGCTTGTCCCGGCTCGGATGATCAACGAGTTCGAGTACTGCCCGCGTCTCTTCTATCTGGAATGGGTGCAGTCACGCTTCCAGCACAATCAGGACACGATGGAGGGCCTCTACGTCCACCGGGCTGTCGATGCCGGCGGAGGCCGCATGGGCGAGGCCGACGACCCGCCGTTCAGGAAGGCGAGGTCCGTTGAGTTGAGTTCCCAACGGCTCGGGCTCATCGCGAAGGCCGACATTGTCGAACAGCGAGACGGCATGGTCGTGCCGGTCGAGGTCAAGCGCGGCAGGCCGCCCAAGCACGGGCCGGCCTGGATGCCCGAGAGAGTCCAGCTCTGCACTATTGGGCTACTACTGCGCGACAACGGCTACGAGTGCTCCGAGGGCCAGATCTACTTCGCCGAGACCCGCAAGCGGGCCACAATCCCCCTCGACGATGTGCTGGTGGCGCATACGTTGCAGCTTGTCGAGGATCTTCGCGCGACCGCAGCTTCCCCTGACGCTCCTCCGCCGCTCGTGGACAGCCCCAAGTGTCCGAGGTGCTCGCTGGTGGGCATCTGCCTGCCGGACGAGACCAACCTCCACGCGGGCCGCAGCACTGCCTCTCCCCGCCGGCTGACACCTCGTGACTCGGCTGCACGGCCCCTGTATGTGACGGAGCAGGGTGCTCGGGTCGGAATCCGCTCCGGTCGGGTGGTGGTCAGCAAGAATCGCGAGGAGCTGCAGCAACTCCGGCTCATCGACGTCTCGCAGATCGCCCTCTACGGCAACGTCCAGGTGAGCAGCCAGATGATGCGGGCCGCGTTCCGCGAGGAGATACCAGTCTGCTGGTTCTCCTACGGAGGGTGGTTCCAGGGCATCGCGGAGGGTCTCCCGTCGAAGCATGTCGACCTCCGTCGGCACCAGGTCGCGATCGCGGCCCAGGCGGGACTGCCCATTGCTCAGTCGATGATCGAGGGCAAGCTGCGGAACTCAAGGACGTTCCTTCGACGGAACGCCCGCTCCGATGTCGGGCAGGTCCTTGACCAACTCAAGTCGTTGGCCGAGGCCGTGGGCGGAAGCGAGTCGATCGAGAGCCTGCTGGGAATGGAGGGCACGGGAGCCCGCCTGTATTTCTCGAAATTCTCGTCGATGATCCGTGAGCAGAGCCTGCCGCCGTTCGACTTCAACGGACGCAACCGGAGACCGCCGAGAGATCCTGTCAACTGCCTGCTGTCGTACGTGTATGCGCTCCTCACGAAGGACCTGACGGCGGTCGCGATCGCGGTCGGGTTCGACCCGTACATGGGGGTCTTCCACAGGCCGCGGTCCGGGCGGCCGGCTCTTGCCCTGGACCTCGCCGAGGAGTTCCGGCCCCTGGTCGCAGAGTCCGTGGTCGTGAACGTCATCAACAACGGGGAGGTCAGCGAGCGGGATTTTCTCGCACGAGCGGGCGGGGTGTCGCTCACCCAGGGCGGCCGGCGGTCCGTGCTGTCTGCCTACGAGCGGAGGCTCGACGCCGAGGTGACCCACCCCACTTACGGGTATCGGATCACGTACCGGCGCGTGTTCGAGGTGCAAGCCAGAGTCCTCGCTGCCCACCTGCTCGGCGAGATTCCCAGCTACACCCCGTTCATGACGAGGTAGTGGGATGGCTGCCAGCAGGACTCGCTATCTGGTTAGCTACGACATCAGCGACGCGAAGCGTCTCAGGCAGGTTCACAAGACCATCAAGGACTTCGGCTGGCCGATGCAGTACAGCGTGTTCATCTGCGATCTGGACGCCGTGGAGATGCTCATGCTGAAGCAAGCGGTCGCTGACATCATTCACCACGGGGAGGACGCAGTAGCGTTCATCAATCTCGGTCCTCCCGCCAACCGCGGCCGGGAGTGCTTCGATTTCATGGGGGCGAGAACATCGCTGCCGACCTCCGGCCCGACGATCATCTGATGCGAGCGCTACGGTGAGCGCGCGAGTCCCGGGGACCGCTCGAAGCCTTGTGGCGCCAGGCAATGCGCAGCTTGACAACAGAACCAGCGCACCTTCGAAGCATCAGCTTCCTAGACCGCTCGCAAATGCCCACAAACCGGCAGGTCAGGTACCCCAGATCGAGCGAGCGGTTTGGCCGGGCAATTGCCCGGCCCTCCATTGAAGCGAGGAGGGGGCGTTCTCGACCTTCGACGAGCTCATAGGTTTGGCCGGGCAATTGCCCGGCCCTCCATTGAAGCTTGCCCGCGGCGCGGCTGGACTTGGACGCCGGCAGGTTTGGCCGGGCAATTGCCCGGCCCTCCATTGAAGCGTCTCGACGCCGATAAGCACCGCGACGACCTCGTCGTTTGGCCGGGCAATTGCCCGGCCCTCCATTGAAGCGGTTGTGACCCACACCGATGTCCCGCCGATTGTGGTGGTTTGGCCGGGCAATTGCCCGGCCCTCCATTGAAGCCCGACTTCATACCTAACTCTCCCATCCCCCGGCGTCCCGTTTGGCCGGGCAATTGCCCGGCCCTCCATTGAAGCTACGTCGGGTGGGACGACCAGATCGCCGACCCGTCAGGGTTTGGCCGGGCAATTGCCCGGCCCTCCATTGAAGCGAGCTTGGCAGCGGCGACGCGGTCGCGCGTCGGCTGGGTTTGGCCGGGCAATTGCCCGGCCCTCCATTGAAGCAATCTCCCCGGACTCGACGTTCTCCAGCGCCTGCACGGTTTGGCCGGGCAATTGCCCGGCCCTCCATTGAAGCCGATTCAGCGAGGATACGGGCGGAGGGGTCGACCTCGTTTGGCCGGGCAATTGCCCGGCCCTCCATTGAAGCGTCCACGCCGTCGGGAGGCTCGACTGGTCCGCCAGCGGGTTTGGCCGGGCAATTGCCCGGCCCTCCATTGAAGCGGT
>LXNI01000513.1_pt1 | contig 43480 bp, 31 predicted proteins | sample 809091 | NCBI WGS metagenome assembly LXNI01 (sample SAMN04870527, study PRJNA318959) | sponge metagenome | biome: 01000161; feature: marine sponge reef; material: water | host: Sarcotragus foetidus | place: Greece: Milos, Mediterranean Sea | collected 2013-05-29 | depth 5-7 m
CCGACCCCGTGAAAGCACTGGTGCCGGCCGAACGCGTCGCTCGCGTCCGGGCACAACACATCGACATCGTCGGCCAGGTTGGCGATTCCCCGACCCACGAGGAGCTGCTCCATCACGCCGTGACGCATGCCGGACTGACAGGTCTCCGCAAGACCCGACGCGGCCGCCGCCCCGTACTCCGCGAACGCCATCCGACCCAGATGATGCGCACTGCCGTGGCAGTCGAGCCCGGTCTCGACCTCCCCGAGGCGCAGGAGTTCCAGCGTCTGCTCCGGACCGTAGCTCCGCATGTACTCGCGCACTTTCTCCGTGTCCGAAAGCAACGCCGTGTAGTCCTCGACCGTCATCTCCGGCGGACTCGCCGAGGGCAACGCGTCCGGTTCCACGACCAGGGGTTCCGGCTTCTCGCCCGACGGCGTCAGCGCCACCACCAGCGCCACATGGCCGGGCGCCGCCGCGTTGTGGAACCGCCAGTAGCCGCTCGTGTCGAACGTGTGGGCGAACCGGGGCTGTGAACTGTCGTCGCCCGAATCGTCCGGCGCCCAGAAAGGGTTGTCGCCGCGGTCGTGGCCGCCGTGACCGCCAGCTTCGGCGCGTTCGGCGGAGTCGGCGTGGCCGCCATGTTCGGCGAGGCCGGAGTGTTCAGCCGCATGCCCGACATGCGCGGGGCCATGATCCCCGTGCGCCGCGTGGCCGTCCGATCCCCCCGGGTCCAACGCCCCCTGCTGCCCGAGGCCGAACCGGGGGTCCAGTTGCCCGCCCGACTCGTCCACCAGCACCACCCGGGTTCCGGTGTCCACGTCGAGGCGGTTCGGCACGAAGCCTTCGCCCGCGCGGTAGTGGACGAGCCTCTCTCGGTCGCCGGCCATGCCAGGGCTGTCCTGCCTGCCATGGCCGTGCCCATCGACTGACTCCTCCGCCGCCGGATCAGGATTCGTCACGCCGGTTCCTGGAGCGAAACCCACCGTGCGGCAGCCCGGCGCCAGAACCGCCGCAATCAGCAACGCGATAAACAGGAGGAAGTCTCTGTAGCCCACCTCGGACTCTCCTTCGGCAAGGCAATACTGCGGCTGCGGCAACGAAGGCGCGGACCGCTGAAGAACGCCGTGAACCAACCGATGGCCCGGCGCCTCTACGACAAGTACACGGCCTCTACCACTCCACCCTTCCGAGGCGCTCGCCGTCGGCCCTCGCCTCCGCATCCCGGTCTGCTTTGAGGGGCGGCGCCGGAGACGCCGGATGCAGGGCCAACGCACGAGCGTGGACAGTAGCGACACCACGGGAGCGGCGCTCCTCGACAACGGCCGCGTGGCGGCCATCTGCACTAACGAAGACATCGTTGCTCCACCGGCTTGCGCTCGGCGCTATTCGCCGTTGCCGGCCCGCCGCGTCCTCGCTGTGGTAATCGCTATGCCACGCGGAGGCCCGACGTTCCTCAACTCCGGTCACCGGGTCGCGCCACGCGTGCTCCACACGGTAAGCGCCCTCCCGGCTGCTTACTTGCACCACTCCTCGCTCAGGATGCGGCGCGCCCGACGACTTGTCGAGCACCCAGACCGGCTCTTCATCCACCCCGGACAAGCCGAGATCCGGCAACTCGTAGCCCTTCCAGTAGAGGGACGACTCGGCCCACAAGACACGTTCCTCCCATTGCCACAAGAAGTCGTACTCCTCAGCGCCATTGTCGAAGAGCGCCGGCATGACAAGTGGGGACCCGCTTTCCGCGAAGTGGACGATGTAGGCGCCCTTGTTCCAGGGCGCCAGGATGACAGGACCGGCCGAATCCAGATAGACGAAGTGGGGGAGAAAGTCCTCCCACTTGCGGAGGTCGGAGAGCTTTTGACCGGCCTCGAATCGTTCGTTCCGGACCGTCAAGACGCTCGTCCCTGTCGCGCCAAAAGAGAAGGACGCGCCACCGCCCGCGCCCCACGCGCGGCCATCCCCGGAGATGACCACGGGGAAGCCATGGTTTCCGGTCTCGACTCCAGGAAAGGCGTCTCTGCTGCTCCAACTCCAGGACGTCTCCAGGCGATCGCCGCGAATCTCGACGATGTCGTAGTGCTGAACTCGATCGTACATGGTCGTGGCGTCCTGGCTTTCCAGCAGAATCCGGCCGTCGGTAAGCACCGTCAAAGTGCGACCCACGCGCCTTGGCGGAAGGTCGATCTTGCCCTGGATTCCCCGGTCGTCGATGAGAACCAACGTGGAGGCTCGGCGTTCACCGCCGTCAACGAGCAGGGCGGCTCGACCTCCTGACTCCACCACACCCCCGGCCACTCCGCCTTGAAGTGGGATCAGACTCTCCGCCTGTGCCACGCCGGCCAAACAGCCAACAACCAACGCGAACGTCCAGCATCTCGTTCTTTGCCTAATCCTTTGCTTCATCTCTCTACTCCCCGGCGCAGTGCTCGGCGTCAGAACTGTTGAATGTGAACCCGGCGGCTGCCATGACGCTTTCCCCTCCAGCGGCCTCGACGGGATCTATCGGACGGTCGTTGGAGTCGGTTACCTTCAAGTGAAGGTGCGACCCGAATGTCACGCCCGAAGGGCCATACGATCCGATTCGATCACCCGCGCGGACCTCGGTCCCAGCGGCCAACCTATCGTCCTCGTCCATGTGACAGTACACATGCCGGCCGCCACTCGGCAGGCGAACCGCGATCTGGAAACCACAGGTCGCTGACGACGCATAGCTCGTTATGGTTCCATCGGCGAGAGCGAAGAAGCTGGCGTCGCGACTACTGACCTTGATGTCGAGGGCTTGGTGCCGCGCCGGGTTGTTCCATCGGAGTTCGTTCGTAGAGCATCGAATCCGTCGCCGTCGTCGATGTTCCAGCCTTGGCAGTTTACGTCACTCGTGGCCGCCGCCAGGGAACTTCCGCTCGGCGTCGGTGTGCGGGTACCTCCACCGGTAGTTGGAGGCGGTGTTGGGGGCGGCGGAGGCGGCGGCGGAGGCGGAGGCGGCGGCGGAGGAGGCGGAGGAGGAGGAGGAGGAGGCGGCGGAGGCGGCGGCGGAGGAGGAGGAGGAGGAGGAGGAGGAGGAGGAGACGGTGGTGGTGGTGGTGGCGGGGCCGTAACCGTGATCGACTCATCGATGCGAATCTCGGTGCAGGACTCTCCGCCGTTCTCGTTCTCCTCGCAGATCGTTGCCGACATGCCCGTCGGCGTAGCCACGTACGTCAGCGTCCTCGTGGCGGTCACCGCAAGGGAGTAGTTGCCCGGTCCCTTCCCGTACGGATAGACCGTGACGACGTGTTTGCCCGCCTCCAGGTCGCCGCTCCAGGAATCGTCCCGTGTGCTTCCGTAGTTCGTGCAGCGGTCAGTGCCCACCTTGCAGTCGAAGTCGATCGTCATTCCCGTCAACTCCACGGACACCTCCAGCCGCGCGGACAGCTTGAGCAGGAACGTGCGCGACTCGGAGACGTTGACGCCCGTCTTCACGCCTGGACCGGCGCTGCTCGGCGGTGGCGGTGCGGGCGTAGGCGGAGGTGGTGAGGGTGCTGGTGGCGGAGGTGAAGGCGCTGGTGGCGGAGGTGAAGGCGCTGGTGGCGGAGGTGAAGGCCGGGGCGGCGGAGGAGATGGTGGCGGCCCGGACGCTGCCCTCACGACCGCCGTGAACCTCGATGAAGCAGTCGCGCCGACCCGGTCCGTCGCCGAGTAGGTGATCTGGTATGCGGTGTCCACCGCTACCGTCGGCAGGGTCCCGCTCGCAATCCGTGTCGACGACGAAAACGCAATCCCGGGCGGCAGCCCGATCAGACCATACGAGTACGGCGGCCTGCCGCCCGCGGCAGCCGGGAACTCCGTGTTGACCACGCCGGCGGACGGCACGCGGGAGTCGGGAATGCCCGGCAGCGACAACGGTGGTGCAGGTGGTGGTGGTGGTGGTGGTGGTGGTGGAGAAGAATCGACGCACTGCATGCTGTACATGCCATTCCAATCAACGGCCCTGACCCCCGAACCCACCGGACAGGAGGCCGCGTAGGCCGGGAATGTCCCGCTCTTGCGACAGAGGTTGTTGTCAAGCGTCCAGCCAGCAGCGCACAGGTAGACCTCGCAGCGGCCGCCGCCTGGATTGAACGGATTCCAGAATGCTGGAGGAGTGCAGCTCTGCGCCTCGGCCGGCGCCACGACCCTTGCTGGCGCCGGCATCAGACCTAGCGCCAGCAGGACATACAGCGAGACGGGGGGAACCGCGGCCCGGAGCAGCGGACGCGGCGCGGCGCCGCCTTCCGGGTCGCGCCGGGGCGGAGACGGCCGCGTCCCGGCAAGCAGGGACGCGGCGCCACAACGGAACGGCATGAGAATCGACAACGGGTGAGAGAGGCGCTTCAAGGGTTCTTTCTCCTGGAATCAGGATCGCGGTAATGGCAAATGTCTGGCTCAAAACGCCGTCACCTCTCACCCGAAACCGCCGTCCACCCGCCAAGAAACCCCTTCAGACCCAGGAATCCGGCCATTCCAGGGCAAGTGACCGGCCAAATTGGCCTCTCAAGACCGCCGTGACCGCCCGTCAACCCCGATTTCGGGCCTTGACAAAGCTTGAATATTGGCGATACTTGCCATTATCTGGCCTATCTTTCCGACGATTCACTGTGACGACACGGCACGATGAGGACGACTTCACCAGCTAGACTCACGGCGGCGGAGTTGCAGTCGATCTCCAACCTGTTCAAGGAGTCCTTCGCGGCCAACACGCACAAGGCCTACCGCCAGGCCGCGGAGCGCTTCTCCGCCTTCCTCGGCGACCGCGAAGCAGACGACAACACGGTGGCCGCATTCCTCAGGGCCGAGGCCGAACGAGGTCTCGCGCCGGCATCCCTGGCGATTGCAGCCGCCGCCATCGGCGCCGCGGCCCGGCTCGCCGGGACAGACGACCCGCGCGGGCAAGCCACCCGCCGCACTCTCGGAAGCCTGACGAGGGAAGGCGCGGGCAGGGGCCGCGGACAGGTCGAGGGACTCAAGAGGGAGCACGTAGCCGCGGCGGCCCGGCGCGCGGAGGCCGATGGCACGAAGGCCGGACTGCGCGACGCGGCACTCCTCCGCCTCGGCAGTGACGGCCTGCTCAGGATCAGCGAACTCGCCGCGGTCCGGGTCCAGGATGTCGAACTCGTGGAAGACGGAAGCGGCAGGCTCGGTCTCCGCCGGAGCAAGACGGACCAAGGGGCGGAAGGCGAAACGCTCTACGTCTGCCGGGCCACGATGGCGGCCATCGCCGCTTGGCGCGAAGCCGCTGGAATCGCTTCCGGCCCCCTGTTTCGCGGCGTCGCCAGAAACGGCGGGACCGTCAGCGACCGGGCGTTCAGCGAAAGCTCCATCCGCAAGGCCATCCAGCGGCGGGCGCGGGACGCGGGATCTCGGGGGCGGGTCAGCGGCCACTCGCTGCGGGTGGGCGGCGCACAGTCACTCGTCGCCATGGGCGCCTCGACCGCCGAACTCATGCAGGCCGGCAGATGGAAGGATCCCAAGATGGCCGCGCGGTACGCCGCCAACGAACTTGCCGGCACGGGGGCGGTGGCCAGGTACTTCGAGGACGACGACGAATAGGAGTGGGAGCGGTGTTGCCTGCCGGGCTGCCAAACGGGTCGGTGGCGCTGGCCAGTCCGTGGCACGACGGGGAGCCGTCCCGGCCCTACGGCACGCCGGTCGGCCCCGCGGGCTGACGACGCCGGAAGGAGGTACGCCATGAGGAAGCTCGCCATCGCGCTGCTCGCGCTCTTCCGCCGGATCTCGCTGGCGGTGCGGAAGCTCCGCGGGCAGTCGGAGGACGATGTCGCGGCGCAGCGGGTCGTCAGCGGCCGGGCCTGGGACGAGTTCTGCGACACGCTGAAGGCCGCGGGCGCCTCGCTGAACTTTCCCGGCACGCCGCGCGACTCGTTCAACCAGGCCGAGGGCTACCGCTACCTGAGCCGGCTGGCCCGCGCCGGCCTGATGGCCTTCGTCGAGCACGCCGACCCGCGGGCGCCGGTCCTCCACCGGGTCGCCCACGAGACGGTCAAGCTCGGCTCCGACAACCCGGACAACCACTACCTGACCGCCGCCCTCTCGGGCGCCTACGAGTACCGGATCACGGGGCGCCGCAACACCGTCGCCTATCTCGGCTTCGGCACCCAGGCCGGCCACTACGGGCAGGGCGGCGGCCTGCCGCCGACCGGCTACGTCGAAGCCTCGGAACTCGAGATGGACGACGACGGCCGCTTCGAACTCGTCCTCAGCTGCGAGCCGCAGGAAGGCAACTGGCTGCCGATGAAGCCCGACACGGGAATGCTCATCGTGCGCCAGACCTTCCTCGACCGGCGCACCGAGGTCCCGGCCGAGCTCCACATCGAACGGATCAACTGCGCCCCCGAGGAGAAGAGTCCCGCGCCCCTGACGCCGACCCAGGTCGACGAAGGGCTGCGATCGGCGAGCACCCTGGTCGCCGGGGCGTCTCTGCTGTTCGCGAAGTGGGCCCGCGACTTCCAGAAGCACTCGAACAAGCTGCCCAGGTTCGACCAGGAGACATCGAACCAGGCCGGAGGCGACCCGAACATCGCCTACTACCACTCCCACTGGCGGCTGGCCGAGGACGAGGCGCTCGTGATCGAGGCTGTGCCGCCCGAGTGCGAGCACTGGAACTTCCAGCTCAACAACTACTGGATGGAATCGCTGGACTACCGCTACCACACGATCCACACGAACAAGCACCTCGCGGAGTACGGGAGCGACGGCTCCGTGCGCCTGATCGTGGCCCACGAGGACCCGGGGCTCCCGAACTGGCTCGACACCGCAGGCCACACCTCCGGCACGATGTCCTTCCGCTGGATCCGGGCCGAGGAGCACCCGGAGCCGGCGACCAGGGTCGTCAAGATGAACGAGCTTCGGGCGCTTCGCAGTTGACCATGTGCCGAGGTGGGTTCCGTCCCACTGGGTGCGCCGGCCTGTCATCCGTGCGTCCGATGACGGACGCACGGACTGTTTCGCGGGTGGCGCGGGGTCGCGCCACCCGGGTTCTGGCCGGCATCCGGAATCCGACATGACGCCGAAGCGGGTCTCCGAGACACCGACGGACTATGAGCGGCCATTCCGGCCCCTTCCCGTTGCCCTCCTGAACGCGGCCGGCCGCGCCGCCGGTCGTCTCGGGGCGGCCGGGAAACTCGACATCGACTCGATGGTCGCGAAGGCCCGACGGAGAACCGGCCTGTCGGACTTCGGCGACGAGTGGTTCATGGAACCCCTGTCCGTCCTCGTCCGCTCCATCAACGAAGAGGCCGACCTCACGCTCCTGGGCCGGCTGATCCAGAGACGGCGGATCGAGGGGGCACTGGCGACGCGCCTGCGGGTCGAGGATCTCCTCCGCCGGCGGCCGGAGATCCGGGACATCGAACTCGGGCCGGCCATCGTGATCGCCGGCCTGCAGCGAACCGGCACGACGACGTTGCACCGGCTGATCGCTTCCCATCCGGAGATGCGCGCAGTCGCGGCCTGGGAGGGACTGAATCCGCTGCCCCTGCCGCGCGAAGAGCCGGGTGATCCCCACACCCGGATCAGGCAGGCTCTCATCGCGGAGCGGGCAATCGCCTACCTGGCCCCCGCGTTCTTCGCCGTTCATCCCGCCGAGCACGACGCCCCCGAGGAGGACGTGCTGCTGCTCGACGTGTCCTTCATGAGTCAGTCGGCGGAGGCGACCATGCACGTGCCCACTTACGCCCGCTGGCTGGAGGGCCGGGACCACACGCGCGCGTACGAGGAGTTCCGCACCCTGCTTCAGCTCCTGCACTGGCAGGTACCTCGTCATCACTGGGTACTCAAGACGCCGCATCACATGGAGCACCTGGACGTTGTTCTCGAGGTCTTCCCGACCGCGACGATCGTCCAGACGCACCGCGATCCGCTGAAGACGATCCCCTCCTTCTGCAGCATGGTCGCGCACGGTCGAGGCCTGTTCAGCGACCGGGTCGACCCGCGGGAGATCGGCGCGCACTGGCTGGCCAAGACGGCACGTCTCGTTGAGTTGACCGCCAAGGCTCGGGAGGCGGCCGATCCGCATCGCTTCGTCGACGTGTCGTACTACGACCTGGTCGACGATCCGATGGCGCTGCTCCGGAACGTCTACGAGCGGGCCGGCATCCCCTTCGGAGAGGACGCGACGCAAGCCGCCGAGCGCACCGCGAACCGCAACGTGCAGCACCGCTACGGGCGGCACGTCTACGATGCGGGTAGTTTCGGGCTGACCAGGGAGGAAATCGAGGACCGCCTGGCGCCGTACCGCCAGAGGCACGGCATTCCCTACGAGTAGAGGAGACGCCCAGCCAACGTGAAGAAGCTCTTCAAGGTGCTCCGCAAGGCGGTCCGCGACCGCGCGGCCGAGCCGGCCGAGATCGAAGCCCTGCCGGCCTCCGTCAGGATCGACGGCAGGACGTGCCTCGTGACCGGGGCCAACAGCGGGCTCGGCAAGGCCGTCGCCATCGACCTGGCGCGGCGCGGCGGCCACGTCCTGATGGCCTGCCGCAGCGGCCACCCCGACGCGGGTGAGGACGTCAGGGCCGCTTCCGGCTCCGACCGGGTCGAGATGCTGCGGGTCGATCTCTCCGACCTGCGTTCGGTGCACCAGCTCTGCGACGAATTGCGTGACCGGGAAACGACGATCGACATCGCGGTCCTCAACGCCGGCGTCGTGCCGCGCCGTGCGCGCCGGACGCCGCAGGGCTTCGAGCTGATGTTCGCCGTCCACTTTCTGGCCAACCGCGTGCTCGTCGACCGCTGGCTGAAAGATGGCACGGTTCGCCCGGCTGCCAGGATCGAGAAGGCGCCCCGCATCGTTCTCGTCTCCTCCGACGCCCACCGCTCCGCCGAGCCGATCGACTTCGACCGCTTCGGCGCCTTCGTCGACTACGGCGTGCGCGACGGGATCAAGCACTACGGGGCGAGCAAGCTCGTCGTCTGCACCTACGCGACCGAACTCTCGCGCCGCCTGAACCACGAAGGCGAGGGCCACGTCGTGGTCCACTCGCTCTGTCCCGGCCCTGTCAACACGGCGATCGCGCGGGATGCGCCCTGGTTCCTTAAACCTCTGGTGGTCCCGATGATGAAGTTCTTCTTCCTGACGCCGGAGAAGGCCGCCAGGCCGGTTAGCTATCTGTGCTGCGCCGACGACGCCGGCAAGCGCACCGGTATCTACCTGCATATGCTGCGCGAAAAGCGCCCCTCCGAGCACGCCACGAACCCGGCCAACGGTCTCAGCTTGTGGGAGGCCAGCGAAACGCTGCTCCAGACGCAGGCACCGCCGGGCTTGCATGGAACTGGCCGCCGAAGCGGGGCCGGCCTGACGGCCGGCGCGTCTTCCCAGCCGCCTTCGGCGGCAGCCGACGAGGACGTCGGCGCACCCAGTATGCGAGTCCCGACTCACCGGGTGCTCCCGCCGGCCCGCGTGCGTCCCCCACTGGGTGCGCCGGCGTCCCCGCCGGCATCCGGCGCGAAGCGCCGGCTCTGACCGCTCCGCCGAACGCGCCACCAATCCACATGCCATACCGACCTGGATCCGGCCTCTCGAAGGCGTTCCACCACATGCGGGAGCTCTTCTCGCGCAAGCCGATGGCCGACCGGGTCGACATGTCGGACAGAAAGGTCATCGTCACCGGCGCGACGCCCGGATCGATCGGCTACCAGGTCGCGAGAACGCTGGCCCTCTGGGGCGCCGACGTCGCGGTCACCTGCCCGCGCGACAGCGACGCCGCCCGGGAGACCCTGCTGCGGGACCTGCCGGACGCCGGGCCGCGGCCGAACGGAATCGAGGCCCACCGGCTCGATCTCGCCGACGCCGGTAGCGTCGCCGACTTCGCCGCCTGGTACCGGGAGATGTCCGGCGGCCGCCTGGACGTACTGGTCAACAACGCCGGCATCCTCCGCGACGTGCTCTGGCGCTGGCGCGAGCGCAGGGTCTCCGCCGACGGGTTCGAGATCCACTGGCGGACGAACTACCTCGGCACGTTCCACCTGACCCGCCTGCTGCTGCCGATGCTTCTCGAGTCCGGCCGGCGGAGCGGCGATGCGCGGGTGATCAACGTCTCCTCGCACCAGCACGACAAGGGCAGCAACGCTCGGCTCTTCGCGGCCCCGGACGGGGCCGACTCCTGGACCGCCTACGGCCAGTCCAAGCTGGCCCTGATCCACCACAGCTTCGAGCTGCAGCGCCGCTACGCCACGGACAGCAACCTCCGAGCAGCCGCCCTGCATCCAGGCTCGGCCTACTCGAACATGACCTTCGGCTGGCAGGACGAACCCCGACTGCTCAAACGGACGAAGCGCCTGATCACGCCCTTGGCGCCTCTGATCCTCCTGACGCCGGCCCAGGCCGCCCAGACCACGATCCAATGCGCGACGGACCCTCGCCTGGAAGGCGGCCACTACTATGAACGCTGCGCGAAAGCCGAACCGATCCCTGACGCGCGGGACGAAGCAGCGTCGCGCCGCCTTTGGGAAGAATCGGACGGCTGGTTCAGGTCGCTCGGCCACGAATAGACACGACGCGCGGTACGCTCCGCTGACTCGCATGGATCTGGCCGCCCACTGGGTGCGCCGGCGTCCCCGCCGGCTGCCGCCGAAGGCAGGTGACCGCGGGTCTTCCGACCCGCGGAAGAAAAGGCGCCGGCCGCCAGGCCGGCACCTCTTCGGCGGCCGGCTCCATGCTGTCAGCGCAGGAGGCCCCCGGATGTTCAAGCGCGCCATCGATTCGGAACCGGTAGAGATCGACGCCCCGATCGAGGTGGCCTGGGACCTCCTCGTCGATCTCGACCGCTACCACGAGTGGAATCCCTTCGCCCGGACCTACACGAAGACCGATGTCCGCGTGGGCTCCCCCATCCACTTCGACGTCAAGCTGGACCGCTACAACCGGAAGCAGACCGAACGCATCGCGATCGTCGAACCGCCGACCCGTCTGGCCTGGAGCACGAACGTCGCCCTCGGACTCGTCAAGGCGCTGCGCGTACAGCGACTCGAGAAGCGAAGCGAGACGAGTTGCACCTACTTCAACACGGACACCCTCGAAGGTCCTCTGGCGCCGATGGCCCGGCTCCTGTTCGGCGGCGCCATGCACCGCGGCTTCGCGACCGTCGGCAGGGCGCTCAAGCAGACGGCGGAGGAACGGCACGGCCGGTAGCGGCCCACGACGTCGCGACTCTCCGGCAACTGTCAGCGAGCCCTCGAACCGAGCCCAGGGAGATGCCACGCGGCCGACGGGCTAGAGTAGTCGTTCCGTTCAAGTGACGACCTCCCTCTCCAGGCTGTTTGTGCCGGTCGTGTGCGGGGTTACGGCCTGGTCGACTCGGAGCCGCTCGAGATGAGGCCCACGGCTGACCCGGTCACGCTCCAGGCAACCATCGCAACGACGCCAGAGGAAGCCGCGAGGGTCTTTCCCGGCGACTACTGGCTGTCGCTGATGGCGCCCCCGGACGAGAGCCTCTTCCCCGGCACCGGCGACGACGGCAACGGCATGGGGACGCGGATGCTGTCCCAGGCCCACTGGCTGGACTCGCTGAAGTCGGACTGCAACTTCTGCCACCAGCTCGGGAGCCGCCAAACCCGCACCGTCGATCACGTCTTCGAAGCCAAGCCGGAACTCACGACCCACAAGGAAGCCTGGGAATGGCGGCTGGGCACCGGAGTGCGCGGCAACCAGATGTACAACGTGCTCCGGATTCAGGGCATGGACGCGTCCCTGGAGGTGTACGCCGACTGGACCGAGCGGATCGCGGCGGGAGAGCTGCCTCCGCCGCCGCCGCGGCCACAGGGGATCGAGCGCAATCTCGTCCTCACCCTCTGGGATGTCGGCAGCGACAAGACGTTCATGCACGACCTCGTGTCGACCGACAAGAACAACCCCCGCGTCAACGCCGGCGGCCCCGTCTACGCGGCGAGTTCCGGGCACGGCCAACTCGTCGTGATGGACCCCGTCCAGAACGTGAGCTACGCCCGGAGCATCCCCACCCGGGAACCGCGAAGCGTGGTCCCGTCGCGCTTCCCGCCGCCGATGCGGCCGTCCTTCTTCTGGGGCGACGAGCACATCTGGGGCAATCCGCCCTACCACCCGGTCGACACGTTGGTTTTCGATGAGACCGGCGACGAGCAGCAGGCCGTGGGCTGGTGTCCCCTGGTCGTCGACACGAACGGCGACGGCGAAATCACGAAGCCCTGGAACGTCGCGGTCGCTTCGGCGGGCGGCTACACCTACCGCGTCGATGCCGTCAGGGCCGAGGAGGACGGGCCGCGGCGGGAGATGTCGATACCACCCCCGAGCCCGACCCCAGGTACGACACGCAGGTCTCCTACGGTCTCTACTCGGTCATTCCGAGCCCGGTCGACGACTCGCTGTGGGGCGCCTCCCAGACCTATCCGGGCTACATCATCCGCCTGATGCGCGGCGAAGACCCGCCGACGAGTTGCCGGTCGCAGATCTTCCGCGTCCCGGAACCCGGTTTCGACCCGCGCGGGATCGACATCGCGAGCGACGGCGTCGTGTGGACGGCTCTCGCCGGCAGCAGCCACCTGGCGAGCCTGGACGTCCGCAAGTGCGAGCCGAGGGACGAGCCGGACAGCGCGGACGGCAGCCAGTGCCCCGAGGGCTGGACCCTGCACCGGACCGAGGGCCCCACGATGAAGGGCACGGACGTGCCAGCGGACTTCCACTACTACAACTGGGTCGATCAACACGACATCGGCGGCTTCGGCGAGAACACCCCGATCGCCACCGGATCGAACTCGGACAGCCTGCTGGTCCTCGATCCCGACACCGGCGAATGGACGACCCTGCGGGTCCCCTACCCGCTCGGCTTCTTCTCACGCGGCCTCGACGGCCGCATCGACGATCCCGACGCGGATTGGAAGGGCCGCGCCCTCTGGGCCAACTACGGCACGAACTACATCTGGCACACCGAGGGCGGCAAGGGCACCCGCGGCAAGTTCGTCAAGTTCCAGATTCGGCCGGATCCGCTGGCGCGCTAGAGCCGGTCTGTACCCGCGGATCCCAAGGTGATTCAGGCAGCGTCGTGCCGCCTGATCCAGTCGCGCAGCGCCTCGTTGATCCGCGTCTGCCAGCCGCGGCCATCAGCACGAAAGTGGTCGATTACGTCCTGAGACAGCCGAATCGTGGTCGACACCTTCGGTTTCGCGAGCGGCGGCCGGCCGCGCCGCACGGGCGCCTTGGCGAACTTCTCCGGCCAGCCATCGCGAGAGAGGTCCGGCGCGGTGTCGGGGTCAAAGCCTCGGGCCGTAGAGTCGTCGTTCTCGTTCATTGGCCTTCCTCATGCTGATGATCCGAGACACGGTGCCACGGGGAGTCCATACGAGAACAACCATCGCCCCATCGAGAAAGCCGACGGTGATGTACCGGTCCTCTCCGTAGTCCCTGCGGTCATCCTGTGTGGTCAGTGTCGCCCCATCGAATACCTTGGCGGCGCGGGCCAAATCCAGTCCCCGGGCCTTCAAGGTGGCGGCACGCTTCGCTTCGTCGAACTCGACTCGCACAATTTATGTTACTACGGAAACATGAGAAGCGCTGCGCGTGCCGCCTTCGGTGGACCAGTGCGATACTGAGGCGATGAGCGTCCCGCAGGGCCAGAGTGAAACAGAGTCTTCAACGAAGACGGGGCTGAGCCGACGGGGGCTCCTTGGACTACTGGCAGCAGTCGTATCCCTGCCCAAGCGGATCCGACGGGCTGGGGCAGCGCAACAAGAGCGGAATGTGGTCCCCGGCACCCGGGTCGATCGGTGGCACCGGACCCGTGACCGCGTGTGGCTTGGAGAATCGTTCTGGGCGAATCCGATGGAGGACTGGCGCGTCGTGGACGGGGCGGCGGAGGTGCAGACTGCGGGTGGCGACCGGAACGTGCACCTGATCACGCATCGGTTGACGGGCGAGCAGGGACGGTTTCGGATGTCGGTGCGTTGCCGGCGGGCGGAGGCCGGGGAGCGCGACGGGGGCGCCGGGTTCCGGATCGGTATCCGGAATCTGATCGACGACCATCGGAGCAACTGTCTTGCGCGCGGCGTCGGGGTCGATGCGGGATTGGTCGATGGACGGCTGGTGCTGGGTGGAGCGAACGCTGAGGTCGCCGACAGGGACGCGGTCGCGGCCGATGGAATCGTGCTGCTGCTCGAAGGGCGAACGGAAGACGGTGACTGCGAGCTCAGCCTGAACGTTCGGACCGCCTCCGGTGCCGAATTGGGCAACGTCACCCACATCCTCCCGGCAGCCGATATTGAGGGCAACGTCGCCATCGTCTCCAACTTCGACCGGGAGATCCCGAAGGGCGAGGGCGCCCGGTACCGGTTCAGCGAGTGGACAGCGGACGGAGACGCCTTTGAGGTGGACCAGGGCCACCGGTTCGGGCCGATTCTCTGGTCGATGTACTCGATGAGCGACTCCCGCTCCGACGAGGGGTTCGTGGTCAAGATGACGACGCTGCTGCCTCCGCTGGGCGAGGCCGACGACAGACGGGTCGAGTTGTTTACGCAGCACGGCGGAGAATGGAGGTCGCACGGCTTCGCCGAACTCGATCCGGACGCCTGGACGGCGACGTTTCGCCTGTCCAACTGGAACGAGCGCGCGGCGGCGCCGTTCCGGCTCGTCTACCGGGAACAGCACACGGACGGCGGCGAGACGGCGCACGATTGGCGGGGCACGATCCGCGCGAACCCGACCGGGCGGCCGCTGCGGCTGGCGGGGCTCACCTGCCAGAACGACTACTCGTTTCCCTACGCCCCGGTCGCCGATCACGTCCTGGCGCGGGATCCCGACCTGCTCTTCTTCTCCGGGGACCAGCTCTACGAGAACCACGGCGGCTACGGCCTGATCCGCGAGCCGGCCGGACCGGCGATCCTCAACTACCTGCGCAAGTACTACGAGTTCGGCTGGGCGTTCCGGGAGGCGATGCGCGACCGGCCGACGCTCTGCATTCCGGACGACCACGACGTGTTCCAGGGCAACATCTGGGGCGAGAGCGGCAAGGCGATGGACACCGGCCAGGGCACCTCGTCACTCGGCGGCTACCGGGAGCCGGCGCGGATGGTCAACGCGGTCCACCGGACGAACGCCTCGCACCACCCCGACCCGTTCGATCCGGCGCCGGTCGAGCAGGACATCAGCGTCTACTACGGCGACATGGTCTACGGCGGCGTGGGGTTCGCGATCCTCGCCGACCGGCAGTTCAAGAGCGGCCCGGAACATGTGGACACGGGCGCGGGGCGGGCGGACCACGTGCTGGACGAGGATGTCGACACGTCGACTCTTGACCAGCCCGGGCTCGCCCTGCTCGGCGCGCGGCAGGAGGAGTTCCTGGAACAGTGGGCCGGCGACTGGCGCGGCCACACGATGAAGGTGCTGCTCAGCCAGACCGTGTTCGCGGGCGTCGCCACGCACCACGGCGGCTACGACGACTACCTGATTGCCGATCTCGACTGCGGCGGCTGGCCGCAGACTCCGCGCAACCGGCTCGTCCGCATCCTCGGGAAGGCGAAGTGCCTGCACGTCTGCGGCGACCAGCACCTGCCGTCCCTCGTCCAGTACGGCGCCGATGCGCAGCGCGACGGGTGCTGGGCCTTCTGCACGCCCGCGATCAGCGCCGGCTACCCGCGCTGGTGGCGCCCGGACGAGGTCGGAACGCCTCACCGGAACCGGCCTCGCCATGGCCTCGCGCACACCGGGGAGTTCCGCGATCCATTGGGCAACCGGGTCTACGTCTACGCGATCGGCAACCCCGAAGTCGGCACCGCGGCCGATCCCTACGAGCGGGCACACCAGAAGAGCAGTGGCTTCGGCCTGGTGACGATCGACCCCGAGGCGAAGACCTACCGGATCGAGGCGTTCCGCTTCCTGAGCACGGCCGACGGTGCTGGTACCGAGCAGTTCCCCGGCTGGCCGGTGACCCTGCACCAGGACGAGAACGCGGGCGAGAACCGGATCACCTAGAGCCGGATACGCTGCCCCGCGTTCCGGAGGCCGAGACTTCCGCCGAGAACTTCGGCCCAACAGATCCGTAGCCAACGAACAGCATGTCCCCGATCTGTCTCAAGACACTCTGCGCCAGCGGCCGCTGCTACGCGACGGCCTGCCTGCTGGCCGCCTGCCTGCTGCCGGCTCAAGCCTGGGCGCAAGGCCAGGCGACCGACTCGCCTCCGCCCGGCACGCCGGCACCCGTGGAGGAGCCGCTTGTCCTTCCCTCCACCTTCGACGGTCCGCCGCCTCCCGTGCCGCCGGCCGTCGTGAGCCGGGACGACTCAGGCAAGGCCACGGTCCGAGCCGTGCGCCTCGCCACGCCGCTCCAGATCGACGGCCGGCTCGACGAGGTCCTCTACGACGCCGTGCCCCCGATCTCGGACTTCCTTCAGGTCGAGCCCCGGCCGGGAGAGCCGGCCACCGACAGGACGGACGTCTGGGTCACCTTCGACGAAACAACCGTCTTCGTGTCGCTGCGCTGCTGGCAGGACCCCGACCGGATCGCGGCGAACGACATGCGGCGAGACTCGTACAGCCAGGACGACTACTTCGATATCGCCCTCGACACGTTCCATGACGGTCGCAACGCCGCCGTCTTCACGGTCTACGCCTCGGGCGGCCGCTTCGACGCGCAGATCACCGACGAGAGCCAGATGAACATGGACTGGAATCCGGTCTGGGATCTCCGAACGGGCAGGTTCGAGGGCGGCTGGACGGCTGAAGCCGCGATCCCGTTCAGATCGCTCCGGTACCGGCCCGGCCGGGCGCAGATCTGGGGCGTGAACTTCCAGCGCTACACGCAGTGGAAGAACGAGAGTTCGACCCTGAACCGCATCCCGGTGGCACTGGGCACGATGGGCATCATGCAGATGTCGCTGGCCGGACCCCTGGTTGGACTGGAAGCCCCACCGGCTTCGAGAAACATCGAGATCAAGCCCTACCTGGTCGCCGACATGGAGAGCGACCGCCTGGCCAATCCGGAAATCTCGAACGACGTGAGCGCCGATCTCGGCGTCGACATCAAGTACGGAATCAGCCAGAACCTCACAGCCGACTTCACCTACAACACGGACTTCGCCCAGGTCGAAGCCGACCAGCAGCAGGTCGACCTGACGCGCTTCAGCCTCTTCTTCCCCGAGAAGCGCGATTTCTTCCTCGAGAACCAGGGAACCTTCGGCTTCGGAGGGGCCGGTGGCGGCGGATTCGGCGGGGGCTTCGACACGCCGTCCCTGTTCTACAGCCGGCGCATCGGCCTGCACCAGGGACGCGTGGTACCCATCGAGGGCGGCGCCCGGCTGACCGGACGGGCGGGCCGCTACACGCTCGGGATGCTGAACATTCAGTCGGACGACGAACCGCTTTCCGGTGCAATCGCGACGAACTTCGGCGTGATGCGACTCAAGCGAGACATCCTGCGCCGGAGCAGCGTCGGCGTCATCTACACGCGCCGCTCGATCGACCAAAGCGGCGCAGGACGGAACGTTGCCTACGGCGTCGACGGGACGTTCGCCTTCTTCGACGACCTCACCTTCAACACCTACTGGGCGGAGACGAGCACACCCGGACTTGAGGACGACGACGCCAGCTACCGCCTGCGGATGGACTACAACGGCGACCGCTACGGCGTCCGACTCGAGCGCCTGCGGGTTGGCAGCCACTTCAACCCCGGCATCGGATTCGTGCGCCGCCACGACATGCGCCGTTCCTACGGCGACTTCCGGTTCAGCCCTCGACCAGCCGACAGCAAGCTGGTGCGCAAGTACTCCTGGACCGGCTCGATGGCCTACATCGAGAACGGCGCCGGCATGGTCGAGACGCGGGAGGCCGAGGGCGAGTTCGGCATCGAGTTCCACAGCGGGGACGAGCTCGAAGTGAAGGTCGTGCGGGCTTACGAGTTCCTCCCGTTTCCTTTCCCCATCGCCTCGGACATCACCCTCGGCGTCGGCGGCTACGACTTCGACTACGTGGAGGCCGAGTTGCAACTGGGCCCGCAGCGGCGGCTCTCGGGCCAGTTCGTCCTCGAGGTCGGCGACTTCTACAGCGGCCGCAAGACGTCCTTCGGCTGGGGCTGGGGGCGCGTGAATCTGACCTCTCAGTTCCTGCTCGAACCCACCATCTCGTTCAACCGCGTGGAGTTACCGGAGGGCGACTTCGACGTGGAACTCGTCGATCTTCGCGCGGTGTACACGATAACCCCGCGCATGTTCGTGAGCGCCCTGTTCCAGTACGAGTCCGAGAGCCGGGGACTGGCGGCGAACGTGCGGCTACGCTGGGAGTACCGGCCCGGCAGCGAGCTGTTCGTCGTCTACAACGAGCAGCGCGACACGCTGACGCAGGGCTTTCCGGGGCTCAACAACAGCGCCCTGATCGTCAAGGTCACGCGGCTGTTCCAACGGTAGCTACAGAACGCCAGAGGCCGGCGCTTCGCGCCGCATGCCGGCCAGAAGGCCGGCGCACCCAGTCTTCCGGGCGCTCACGGTCTTTCCGGGCGCACCCAGTCCTAGCGGGACATCAGGACGGTCAGCCGATGAGGCTCCGCCGTCGACGCGTGGTGCATCAGCACGTCCTGCTTGCCGTCCCGGTTCATGTCGGCCAGCCAGGTGTACTCCTCGTCTTCGGGGACCGGGATCATGATCCGTTGAGGCTTCTTCGCGAAGAGGGCCGGTCCTGGTATGCCGAAGTGGACGTCAAGCCTCTTGCGGTTCCTCGCCACGACGAGGTCTGACAGTCCGTCACCGTTCACGTCCCCCAGCCGGACGGCCGGCCAGAAAGCCTTCTCTCCGGTCTTCCTGGGCGTCCGGGGCCTGATCTCGCGTACCGCGTTCGGGCGGTCGCCGTAGCGGCCGTCCTCCATGCGGAAGACCTCGAGGTCGAAGGATCCGGCTCCGGTCAGCAGCGACATGACGAGCACGCGAATGGCCGAGAAGACCGTCGGGTGGAACGACGTCAGCATGACGTCAATCTGCCCGTCACCGTCGAAGTCGTGCCGGTCGACCCCGGCGATGATCCCCTCTGACTCGATCAAGGCGCCGGCCTCCGTTGAGAACTCCACGCCCCCACCGGGGCCGGGGGCGCCGAGATACACCTCGTACGAGGAGTGCATCTTCCACAGGCTCGACCCCTTGAGTGCAAAGACGACGAGGTCGGTCACGCCGTCGCCGTTCATATCGGTCAGCGAGTCCAGCACCCTGCCCGTGCTCTCTCCTTCCGGCATGTGGTCCATGCGCCGACCGCGGATTCCCCCGGGCGCGGCGAGCGAGGCGATCTGGTCGGAGTCGAAGGGAATCGCGGTCGTGAACGTCGTACTGGCCCTGGCGGGGAACAGACCCTGCTCGTCCTGGAGATGCACCACGAAATGGTCCTGGTTCCAGTACACAAGGTCGGTCCGCCCATCCAGGTCGTAGTCCATCTCGTGGACGCGACCGCCCTCGTCCCACGGCCGGTACTTGTAGCCGTCGGCGCCGTAGACCCGGTTGAGCCCGGCGGTTGGCCCTACCGTCACCGGATCGGCGAACCGCCCGCCAGGCATCTGAACCAGCACCTGGAAACCGTGGCCCTGCACCAGCACGAGGTCATCGCGGCCGTCTCCGTTCAGATCGCGTGTCATGTCCACGTGAAGGACTTCGCCCCTCTCGGACGCCCTGAAGTCGGACTGCACTGCAACCAGAACCCGTTCCGTTGCCGACTCCGGATCGAACCAGGTCAACCGGCCGCCTCCGTAGGCGATCAACCGGTCCCGGCCATCGATGCCCGCAACGTCGACAAAGGACACTTCCGGGCGCAGCGCGGCTTCGGCTGCCGTCGACCAGTCGCCGTCGGCAAACGAGAGAACGCGCAGGCGGCGGTCTCCGTCACTGTCCAGGTGCACGGCGGCGAGGTCCGCGACGGACCGGCCCGTGAGGAACCCCGTCAGAACGGTCAGGCGTTCCGCGACGCCCACGACCACCTCGTGGCGGTCGGGAGCGAACGCCGCGGTTGGCTCGGAGTTCGCCTGGAGGGCAACCGGCATGATGCACCCCGACAGGCACACCCGAACCGCCAGCAGGCTGATCCGGGTCGGCCGGTACCGGCTCTTGTCGCGGACTGTCGATCGTTTCTTCATCGTGGCTCTCCTTGCCTTCGGGGCATGTTGACTTCGTCAACATACACGCTCTTGTTGACGTTGTCAACACCACCGACTCGCCCGGCCGCGAGAACCGAGCCCGTGCGGTCACGATCCGCTCTTGCCATAATCGCCCATGGCCGAACGGGCTCGCACCTACCACCACGGAGACCTTCGAGCGTCGCTCGTCGACGAAGCGGCGGCCATGATCTCGGAGGCCGGAACCGCGAGCGTGACGATGAGGGCGATCGGCAGCCGCCTCGGCGTATCGCGAGGCGCGCCCTACCGCCACTTCCCCGACAAGACGGCGCTCCTGGTCGCGGTCGCCGTCGCGGGGTTCAAGCGTCTCAACCGGCGTCTGGGGGCCAGCGACACCGGCGCCTCTCCATCCAGCGTCGAGCAACTCCGGCGCATGGGAGAGCAGTACGTGCGCTTCGCCCTGGAGCATCCGGCCCACTATCGCCTGATGTACGGCAAGGAGGCGCTTGCCCGGCAGGATCAACCGGAGCTGCGAAAGGCCGCCGGCGCCCTGCTCGAGAACCTCGTCGATGTGATCCGGGTCCACCAGCAGCGCGGCGAGATCGAAGCAGGGGACCCGCGGGCACAGGCCTACGTCGCATGGAGCGCCGTCCACGGTCTGGCTTCCCTGCTGATCGAGAGGCAGATCGACCCGAATGTCGATGTGGATGAGCTGATCCGGCAAACCACCCAGACACTCCTGCGCGGGCTGCGGGATCACGGCCAGTAGCTAGACGCCCGGCGAGCTCACCAGGCGATCAGCATCGTCACCCGATGGGGCTCCGTCGTGGACGGATGATGCATGAGGATGTCCTGCTTGCCGTCCCGGTTGAGGTCCACCAGCCAGGTGTACTCCTCGTCGTTGGGGATGGCGACCGCCACTCGTTGAGGCTGCCGGGCGAACAGGTCCGGTCCCGACACGCCGGCGAAGACGAGCAGTTGCCTGTGAGTCTCCTCGATCAGCAGGTCTGGGCGACCGTCGCCGGTCACGTCCCCGATCAGCAAGGTCGTGTTGAACGCGCGCAGGTGACGCTTCTGTTTCTTCCGTTCCTCGTGCGTGGCCCCTCGAAGCACGATGTCCAGGGGCACCCACCCGTCCTCCCTGACGCTGGGGTGGCCGTCCAGTTGCATTCTGCGGACGGCGTCGGGGCTGTCGGAATGGAGGCCTCCCGTGTTGGAGTAGAACTCGAGATCCAGCCAGATGTCATCGCCCATGAACCCCTTGAGTCTCTTCCAGAGGCTGCTCTCGAGATACTCGACTTCGATCGTCGTGAACATCAGGTCAAGATCACCATCGCCATCGAAGTCGCGCCGGTTCATACCGAGCTGAATCCTGCCGTCCGACTGGAAGGCGAAGTCGACGTCCCGCGCGAACAAGGTTCCGCCATCGGGTGCTGGCGCGCCAAGATGCACCTCGTAGGTTGAACGCTTGCGCGAGATGCTCGCGCCTTCCAGCGAGAAGACCACGAGATCGCCGACACCGTCGCCGTTCAGATCCGCCAGCGAGTGCAGCACCCTCCCCGTCATGCCTCCCATGGCAAGCGAGGAAAGGTCGTCGGAGTCGAACGTGATCTCGGTCGTGAAGGTCTCGGCCACCGGAGCAAACAGCCCCTCTTCGTCCTGGAGATGAACCGCGAAGTGGTCCTCGTTCCAGAACACCAGGTCGCGGCGTCCGTCCTGGTCGTAGTCCATCTCGTGGACACGGCTTTCACCCCAGGGGTTGTACCGGTATCCGTCGGCTCCGTAGATCCGGCTCAAGTCCGGGGACCGGCCGATCTTCACCGGATCCGCGAACTCGCCGGCGCTCGTCTGGATGAACACCCGGAAGCCATCGACACCGGGCACGACCAGGTCGTCGCGGCCGTCGCCGTTCACGTCCCGACTGACATCTACATGGGGGATCTCGCCCCCGCGAGGCGGGCTGAAGTCGGCAGCGACCGCGACCAGCGTGCGTTCCGTCGTCGATTCGGGATCGAGCCAGTTCAGGCGACCGGGCTCGTAGGTGACCAGCCGGTCGCGTCCGCCGACGTTGGCCACATCGACGAACTGCACGTCGGGACCGAGTGTTGCGTCCGATCCCGGCGCCCAGGCGCTGTCTCCGAACTCGTAGATTCGCAGGCGGCGTTCGTCGCTGTCACCGACGTTCACCACCGCGAGCTCCGCGCTTGCGCTCCCAAGAAGGAATCCCGTCAAGACGGTCTGGCGTTCCGCCGAGCCGGTGACGACTTCGTACTGCGTGAAAGCGAATTCCGCGGGCGGCTCGGCAGTGGACTGCGCGGTGGCAGGCCCGATCCATCCCGACAGGAACACACCAAGAAGCAGTATGGGCGACATGCTTCCTCGATACCGCATCGTGCGGTCGGTTGCCGGAGTGATCACTGTGTTCATCGGGCGACCAGCATCGTCACCCGATGCGGCTCCGTCGTGGATACATGGTGCATGAGGATGTCCTGTCTGCCATCCCCGTTGAGGTCCACCAGCCAGGTGTAGTCCTCGTCGGGCATGGCGACCGGCACCTCCTCAGGCTTCCCGGCGAACAGCTCGGGCCCCGGCACGCCAGGAAAGACGTGCAGTCCCTTCCGGCCCTTCTGCACGAGCAGGTCCAGACGGCTGTCGCCGTTCACGTCCCCGATCAGAACCGACGGATGGAAGATGCCTTTCTCCCCTGAAACCCCGGGAGCGCGGCCCCTGATCTTGCGGACGGCGCTCGGTCTGGCTGAGTAGATGCCACCTTCCATGCGGTAGAAGTCGAGACGCATCGGCACGGAGCGAGTCAGCAACCCGGCGCCGATCATGCGGACCGTCTTCAAGACACCGAACTTCATCGTTCTGTACATCACATCGACCTGACCGTCGTTGTCGAAGTCGTACCGCCCGATCTCGTACGGGAGGCCGTCCGACAGAATCGCGGCGTCGGCATCAGGTGCGAACACGGTGCCGCCCTCGGGTGTCGGCGCGCCCGGGTGGACCTCGTACCCGAAGCGCACGTTCCACATGCTCCTGATGTCCAGCGAAAAGACCACGAGGTCGCCGACGCCATCGCCGTTCAGGTCAGCCAACGAGTGCAGCACCCTCCCGGTCGGGGCTCCCGTCAGGCTGTCGTCGATACGCCGGTGGCGAACCTCCCGCGGAGCGGCAAGCGAGGCCGGATCGTCCGAGTCAAACGCGACCTCGGTCGTGAAGGTCGTGCTGGAATCGGCGGCGAACAGACCCCGCTCGTCCTGTAGATGCACCGCGAAGTGGTCCTGGTTCCAGAACACCAGGTCGCGGCGTCCGTCCAGGTCGTAGTCCATCTCGTGGACGCGGCCGCCCTCGTCCCAGGGCCGGTATCTGTAACCGTCGCCCCGGTAGACGCGGTCCAGCCCGGTCGCGGGGCCGATGGTCACCGGATCGGCAAACGTCCCGCCGCTCCTCTGGACGAGCACGTGGAAGCCGTGGTTCCGCGGCACGACCAGCTCGTCGCGGCCGTCGCCATTCAGGTCACGCGTGATGTCCACATGGACAACCTCACCCCCTCGCGGCGGTTTGAAGTCGGATTCCACCGCCGCCAGTTCCCGCTCCGTCGCCGACTCGGGATCAAACCAGGTCAGCCGGCCGCCGCCGTAGACGACCAGCCGGTCCCGGCCATTGATGTTGGCAACGTCGACGAAGGAGGCCTCGCGGCGTAGCGTGGTCTGGAGCTCCGGCGACCAATCTCCGTCCGTGAACGTGAAGATGCGCAAGCGGCGGCCATCGTCCTCATCGCTATCCACGACCGCGAGGTCCGCCACTGAACCTCCCGCAAGAAACCCCGTCAGGATGGTCTGGCGCTCGCGGGCACCGGTGACCACGTCGTACCGCTCGAAGGCGAACAACTCCGCCGGCTGGGCGCCGGGAAGCGCAGCGGCAGGCCCGGCGCATCCAACCAGGCACAACCTGAGCGTGAGTATGGCGAATCGGCCTCGCCGATAGAGCTTCGCTCCCCTGCTCGCCGGTCGCTCTCTCATGGCTCCTTTTCCCTCCAGTCGAAGTTGACTGCGTCAACATACATGCCCGTGTTGACGTTGTCAACACCGCCGTCCACATCGAGGAGCTAGGCGACCGCCTGAGGCGTCGCGACCCGCGGATCGTTGACGCCCATGCGATCCACCAACTCCCCGAAGCGCGGCTCATCGCGCAGGCAGTCGAAGGCCGGATGCACCTTGGTCCAGAGCACGGCTCCGAACTTCTTCTTGAGCGCACTCTCCAGGCAACTCAGTGCCGGTTCCCTGTCGTCCAGCCAGGCGTAGAGCACCGCCAGGGCGGCGGACCGGTCCTCCCCGTTACTCGACCGCTTCAACTGCCAGTCCACCATCCAGCGAAGCACACCGGGCTCCCCGTTCTTCGCGTAGGCCCTTCCAATCGCGTCAGCTTCCGCCGCGCGGCCGGTGTTGCGCAGGTGCACCTGACGCTCAAGGACTGCCTCTTCCGTTCGACCCAGCGCGCTGTAGCAGGCAGCCAGCAGCGAGCGCACGATGGGATAGTCCCCTTCCAGGGCGAGTGTGTGACGAGCCTGCTCGACCGCCTCTTCATAGCGGCGCGTGTAGTAGAGAATCTGGCACAGACCCTGGCTGAAGACCGGAGCCAGAGGATCCAGTTCCACCGCCGCCCGGATCTCGCGTTCCGCCTCCTCGACTCGGCCGACCGGCGCAAGGAGGTGGTTCCCGTACGAGTAGTGGACCGTCGAGTTCCCGGGGTCGAGATCCAGAGCCCGAAGAAACGCCCGCTGCGATGCCGCCCAGTCCCATCGAAACGCCGCGCTCAAGAGACCCTGGGCCCTGTACGCGAGCACACTCGCGTCGTTGAGTTCCAGCGCCCGCTGGACCGCGGCCTCCGCCTTTTCCACCGTGCCTGCTACCGGCAGGTAGCCGTAGACCGCCAGGTTGACGTAGCAAACCGAGAGCAAAGCATGACCCCGCGCGAAACCCGGCTCCAGCTCGATCGCCTGCTCCAGGAACCCGATCGCCTGCTGGAGACGGCTGATGGTCTGCTGATTGACGCAGTAACGGGCCTCCAGGTACAGCCGATAGACCTCCTGGTTGTCTGTGTAGCGGGGTACGAAGGGACCGGGATGCGAATCAAGGAGCTTCGTGCGCACCCTCCCGACTAGCGCTTCAGCGATGTCCTGCTGGATATCGAACACATCGCCCAGCTCCCGGTCATAGTGCTCGGACCAGAGTTGCGTGCCGTCCGAGGTCCGGATCAGTTGCGCGGAAATTCGGAGGCGCTCACCAGCCTGGCGCACGCTGCCCTCGAGGATCGACGAGACGCCCAGCCTCTCGCCGACTCCGGAGGCGCCGACATCCCGCAGGCGACGGTCGAATGACGAAGTCCGGCCCACGACCCGCAGACCCTCGACGGCCGCAAGAGCGTCGATAATCTCTTCCGCCACGCCGTCGCAGAAGAAGTCCTGCTCCGGATCGGGCGTCATGTTGGTGAAGGGCCGGACGGCAATGGACCCTTCGAGAGTGGCTTCGACGGGAGCAGTGAAGCGGTAGCCGCGGCCGGGAACCGTGACGACGTACTGGGTCTCCTTGTTCTGGCCCAGAACCTTCCGCAGTACAGAGAGGTGGTGCATCAGATTGCTCTCGTCGACCGCGGTGTCGGGCCAGACGATCGCCATCAACTCCTCCTTGTGCAGGAGCCGGTCACTGTTCTCGACGAGTGCCCGCAGCGTGTCGAAGATCTTCGGGCGAACGGCCACCTTCTGCCCGTCTTTGAGCAACTGCCGCTGATCGACATCGAGCAGATAGGGCCCGAAAGTGTAGGAGCGGCGGTCCGGCAGCGAAGTCATCGTCGGTCGAGAGCTTGCGGGTCGAGGCGCCGCCAATCTTAACTTCCCTTTGAGAAGCTCAGCTTCAGCGCCGTTCGGGCAAAGCGAAGACGTACAGATTGCCGCCGCGGGCCCGCGCGGCGCCCTCGGGCGTGCTGCGAAGACTCCCCGGCCCGGTCGATATCGCCACGTACTGGCGACCGTCGACGGCGTAGGAAATCGGGTAGCCCATGGCCGGGGCGCCGAGGTTGACCTCCCAGAGCACTTCGCCCGTCTCGTGATCGAAGGCGCGGAAGCTCCCGCTCGCGTCGCCACCGAAGACCAGTCCGCCGCCCGTGGCCACGACCGAGTAGGTCCACGCCTCGGTCTCGAACAGCCATTTCGTTTCGCCCGTCACCGCCGATATCGCGTAGACCGTGCCCAGGTACTCCTCGCCCGGCGCCTGGATGTGGTCCACCGCCAAGTTGTAGATCGCGACCTGCTGCTGGAACGCCTGCGCCCGCGGACTGTTCACATCGCCGGTCACGAACATTCGCCCGCACATGTTGCGCAACGGGAAGTACATCGTCCGGGTGAGCGGACTGTAGGAGCCGGCCTCCCAGTCCTTGCCGCCGGTCCAACTCGGGCACACGAGCATCTCCTGGTCCAGTTCCGTGAAGATGATCTCCGTGTTCTCCACCGCTCTGCCGGTGGTCTCGTCGATGTCGACGACCACGTTCTGCGGGACGGTCGGCCGCGCCCAGAGGAACTCGCCGGTCTCACGGTCCAGGGTGTACACGAAGCCCGTTTTGCCGGGGATCCCCGTCATCACCTTGCGCGTCTCGCCCGGCTCGAGGCCCTCCCGGATCCAGCGCACGGCCTCCGGATCGGGCGATACCGGGAGGTCGACCAGGATGCGCTCGAACGGATAGTCCAGGTCCCAGTGGTCGTTCAGATGCTGGAAGTACCAGCGGATCTCGCCGGTCTCGGGTTCGAGCGCCAGCGTCGAGTTGTTGTACAGGTGCGTCAGGTCGGTCCCGCCGAGCATGAACTTCGGCGCCGGCGAGGTGACGGCGGTGCCGAAGTAGATGAGGTCGAGCTCAGGGTCGTAGCTGGGCACCATCCAGGTGCCGACGTGGCGCCGCTGCTCGAACGGCACGTCGCCCCAGGTCTCGTCGCCGGGTTCGCCGGGCGCGGGCATCGTGCGGGTTCGCCAGAGTTCCTCTCCGGTGAGCGCATCGAGCGCGATCATGATGCAGGACTCCGGACCGCCCCACGGACGGCAACTCCTTCCCGAAACCACGCGGCCGTCCGCGACGATGGGGCCCGAGCTGTGCGTGGCCGGATTAACCTTCCAGTCCAGGATCTGTGTCTCCCAGACCAGTTCACCCGTCTCGGCGTCCAGCGCGAAGGCATGGTTGTCGTCGCTGTTATTCAGGATCAGACGATCGTAGATCGCGATGTTCCGATTGTTCTTCGCGTTGAAGCCGACCTGGGCATAGAGACCTTCGGGCTGTTCCCGCGTGTAGCGCCAGATGAAGTCTCCGGTGGTCGAGTCGACCGCCTCGATCGTGTCCTCGAACGACGGGATGTAAAGAACGCCGTCGTAGGCCAGTGGCGTGATCTCGGACGTCCCGACTTCGACTTCGCGAGCCCACGCCAGGCCCAACTGGTGTACGTTCTCGCGGTCGATCTGGTCGAGCGGGCTGTATCCCCAACTGTCGTGCGTCCGGCGGAACATGAGCCACTCCGACGCCGGCGGGTTCTCCAGTATCTCGTCCGTGACGGGCACGAACGTCGAAGACGCATCCTGGGCGGACAATGCGACGTTGAACCCGACCCCAAGGGTAAGCGCCACGACCACCAACCCGCCGATGTGCGGGCTAAGGGACGGCGCGGCAGAAACTGGGTGCGCCGGCCCTCTGGCCGGCATCCGGCGCGAAGCGCCGGCCTTCCGGTGTTCCGTCGCGCTAGCACTATTCACTGAAGCGTCTCCCTCTCCTCGTCGTTCAGAACAAGGTCGAGGACTGTAACAGCGACGTACCACCGTACCCGGCACTCCCAAGTGACATCATCGAGTACTCCCATGCAGATTGAAGTGGACGGGGCGACGTTGAACGTCGAGGTCGCTGGCGACCGTGAAGCGCCGGCTGTCCTCTTCTGGAACGGCGGCGGCTGCACCCTCCGCATGTGGGACAGGATCGTCGAGCGGCTGGGCAACGGCTACCGGACCGTTCGGTTCGACATCCGCGGCACCGGTCAGAGCAGTCCGGCGGCGGATCCCTCCCAGTACGCGCTGGAACAGTACGCCGCGGACGGGGTGGCGATTCTCGACACGCTCGAGATCGAACGTTCCCACGTCTGGTCGATGGCCTGGGGATCGCGGGCGGCGCTCGCCTTTGCCTCGCTGCGGCCCGAGCGAGTCGGCCTGGTTGCGCTCTACGATTCCGCGATCGACCCGCCCGACGTTCCGGCGCAGCGGGAGGGCAGCCGCGAAGCGGTCCGCAAGCAGGAGGCTGCGGGCATTCCGCGCTTCGAACGGCCCTCCGGGTGGCACGAGCACGCCAATCCCGACTCCGTCCGGCCCGCTATGGGCGCGATCTTCAAGGGCTTCGACCTCGCTGCCGCGGCACGAGCGCTGGCGATGAAGACCCTGGTCGCCACCGGCGACCATGATCCGAACCTGCCGTCCAGCCGCGACCTCGCAGCCATGGCGCCCGACGCCGAACTCGTCGTGATGGAGAACGTCGGCCACGGCTCGGTGCTCCAGCGCCCGGACCTCGCCACGGAGATCTTCACGGACTTCATCGCGGCCAACACAGTGGAGCTTTCCTCATGAGCCAGCACGACCCCGCCCGGTCCGGACGATCGAGCCGCCGAGCCTTCCTCAGCCGCGGTGCCGGCCTGGCGGCGGTAGCGGCCTCGACGGGCTTCGCCGGCGGCGTCTCCCCAGCCGTTGCCGGCGGCAGGGTGCGCCAGCAAGACGAGAACTCCGATCGAATCCGGATCCGCGCCGTCGACGCCTACCCCGTCTACATCAACGAGCGCTCCGAGGGCCTGCTCGATCCGCCCGTCTTCGCCGGCGACGACGACCCCCGCCGGTGGCGCTACGGCGGACCCTTCGAGCAGCTCCCCTCGGCGATCATCGCGGTGATCAAGACAGACGCCGGCATCACCGGCTTCGGCATGGGCGCCGGCGGTAGCGCCGCGGTCGAGATCATCGACGGCCATCTGAAGCACCTGCTGGTCGGCACGAACCCCCTCAACGTCGAGCAGCTCTGGGACCAGATGTACAGCTCGGCAGTGCTTTACGGGCGGCGCGGCATCTTCGCGATGGCGCTCTCCGCCGTCGACACGGCGCTTTGGGACATCAAGGGCAAGCATGCCGGCCAGTCCGTCCACGCGCTGCTGGGCGGAAGCCCCGACGATCGCGTCGCCGTCTACCAGACGGGCGGCGATATCGCCTCCGGCAAGGCGCTCGGCATCCGCCACTTCAAGCGCATCCTGCCGATCGGCCCGCACAGTACGGAGGCCGCAACAGAGCGGTACATCGAGGACGTCCTCGCCGCCCGTGAGGCGATGGGCCCGGACGGCAACCTGATGACGGACTGCGTCTCGCGCAACGGCACCGTCGACTGGGCGGTCGGCGTCGCCGACCGTCTTCGCCCGGCGAACCTCTACTTCATGGAGGAGCTGCTCTCCCCGGACAACGTGTTCGGGTACGCCGAGCTCGTCGCGAAGATCGGCGGCGGCGGACCCGGCTGGACGAAGGTCGCCTGCGGCGAGCACGAATACACGGAGTACGGCTTCGAGGTCCTGGTGCGCGTCGGATCGGCCGAGGTGCTGCAGCCGGACATCACCTGGTGCGGCGGTCTCACGGCCGCGAAACGCATCGCCGACCTGGTGGAAGCGGCCGGTCTGGAGGTCGTTCCCCACCGCGGCGGCAGCCTGTGGGGTCTGCCCATCTCGCTGACGGCCCCGAGCTGCACGATGGCCGAGAGTTTCGCCACCGGTTCGGCGATCCTCGACGCGATGCAGGCCCCCTTCGAGGACGGCGACTTCCTGGCGCCCACTGAGCCGGGCTTCGGCACCGCGTTGACCGAAGAGATGGTCCTCGACCACCGCCTCGAGCCGTGAAGTAGCATCGCGCGTTCCGCATGAAGTCGTTGACCCGCCTCGTTTGCTCGCTGGTCGCTGTGCTGTGCCTGGGCACCGCCCTCGGCGCCCAGGAGACCGGTTTCGTACCGGTCACCCAGGAGATGCTGAACGACCCGGAGCCCGGCCAGTGGCTGCACTGGCGGGGAACGCAGAACGCCTGGGGCTACAGCCCGCTCGACCAGATCACGCCCGAGAACGTCGGCCAGCTTCAACTGGTCTGGGCGTGGGCGATGGACGACACCGGCCCGCAGGAGGCGGCGCCCCTCATCCACGACGGCGTGATGTACGTGCCGAATCCGGGCAACGTCGTCCAGGCGCTGGACGCGGCGAACGGCGACCTGATCTGGGAGTACCGGCCGGAACAGGTCGGCGACGGTAGCGGCGCCTTCGGCCGCAGGGTGCAGAAGAACATCGCGATCTACGGCGACCGGATCTTCGGCGCCAGTTCGCGAGCAACGATCTTCGCGCTCGACGCCCGCAACGGGAAGCTGATCTGGGAAACCCAGACCGCCGACACAGCCCTCGGCTACCGCTACACCGCCGGCCCGATCGTCGCCAACGGCAAGCTGGTCACCGGCATCACCGGTTGCGGCCGCTACAAAGACGACGTCTGCTTCATCACCGGCCACGATCCGGACACCGGCGAGGAACTCTGGCGCACGTCGACGATCGCGCGGCCCGGGGAGCCGGGCGGCGATACCTGGGGCGACCTGCCGCTGCGCTTCCGCGCCGGCAGCGACGCCTGGATCGCCGGCAGCTACGACCCGGAGTTGAAGATCGTCTACTGGGCCACGTCCCAGGCCAAGCCGTGGGCCCGCTCCGTGCGCGGCACGGACGGCGACGCGCTCTACACGAACTCGAGCCTCGCGCTCGATCCCGACACCGGCGAGCTGCTCTGGTACTACCAGTACCTGCCCGCCGAGACCCACGACATGGACGAGGTGTTCGAGACGCTCCTCATCGACGTCGACGGCCGGAAGAAGCTCTACAAGATGGGCAAGCTCGGCATCCTCTGGGAGCTCGACCGGGAGACAGGCGAGTTCCTGGACGCGATCGACGTCGGCTACCAGAACCTCGTCGACGTGGACCGGGAAACGGGCGAGGTGACCTACCGCCCGGAACTGATCCCGGAGATCGGCGTCGAGATCAACATGTGCCCGAGCACGTCCGGGTTCAAGGGCTGGCGCGCGATGTCCTACAACCCGAACACCGGCGCCCTCTACATCCCGATGACGATGAACTGCGAACTGGCCACCTTCGGCCCGGTCGAGCGGGTTCTCGGGGGAGGCGGCGCGGGGCCGGTCAAGCGGATCAACACCCTGCACCCGTACTCGGACGGCAACCTCGGCGAACTGCTCGTGATCGACGTCAAGGAAGGGGACATCATGTGGCGGCACCGCACGGAGTCGCCGATCAACACCGCCGCCCTCGCTACCGGGGGAGGCGTGGTCTTCGCGGGCGACTACGACCGCTACGTGTACGCCTACGAAGCGCGGACCGGCCGGATCCTCTGGCAAACGCGGCTACCCACCTCCGCCCAGGGATTCCCGGTGACCTACCTCGCCGGCGGTCGCCAGTACGTCGCGATTCCCGTGGGGACCGGTGGCGCCAGTTGGGCGACGATGGTGCCGCGTGACCTCATCCCTCACATTCGCCGTCCGACCAACGGCAACTCGATCCATGTGTTCGCGCTGCCGGCGGACATGCCGGTTGAGACCGCCCGGACCCGGACCTCGACGGCGGACCTCGACACAGCGGAGGCTGCCGGCGCGTCCCTGACCGTCTGGGACGGCGTCTACACCGCCGGGCAGGCCGAGCGCGGCCTCGGACCGTACCTGGCGAACTGCGCCACCTGCCACGGCGAGGACCTCGGCGGAGGCAGCAACTCGCCGGGCCTCGTCGGCGTCAGCTTCCAGTTCCTGTGGGGCGACAAGACCCTCCACGAGCTGTTCGAGGCAATCCGCACGACGATGCCGACCGACAACCCCGCCAGCCTGCCGCGGGACACCTACCTCGACATCCTGACCTACATGCTGCAGGTCAACGAGTTCCCAACGGGCGACGCCGAACTCGACGTCGATCCCGCGGCCCTCGGCAACGTCCTGATCACCGGCAAGCCCGACGCGTAACACTGGGTGCGCCGGCCCTCTGGCCGGCATCGCTTCATCCGCTTCCCGGAATCGCCTCGACCAGCAACGTCAGCGCCTTCTGCAACGACGCGCCGGCATGGCCACCGAACGACCCCTCGTACAGACCGAGCCTGACCACCACCATCTCGTGCGACGGCACGATGATCGTGCTCTGCCCGCCCGCGCCCTGCATGCTGAAGGCGCTCTCGGGTAGTGACGGATAGCGCTTGCTACCGTCGCGCGGCGGCTGGTTGATCCAGAAGAAGCCGCCGTAGATGGGCCTGCCGTCGGCGACCCAGGCCGGCGCCGGCGTGCTGACGAAACGGGCGAACCCGTCGGGCAGCACGCGCTCGCCGGTCGGCGACACGCCGTCATCCAGGTAGAGCTGGCCCAGCCGCGCCCAGGCGCGGCCGGAGCCGAAGCCGTAGCCGTTCAGCAGGAAGTTGCCGTACGGATCCGCCTCGGCGACGAAGCGCCGTACGCCGATCCGGTCGAAGAGGTGCTTCTGAGGGAACTGGTGGTAGTTGTCGCCGCGACCCTCGACTGCCAAGCGCACCAGATGGTTGATCAGGATCGGGTCGCAGTTCCGGTAACGGCCGATCGTGTTCGGGGGCCATTGCGGCGGGCGTTCCGTGGCCCAGAGGTGGGAGTTCACCGTCCCGGTGTAGAGGTACAGGTGGTCCGGGTAACCCATTGCCACCTCGTCGTACTCCGGGTCCCCGGCGTTCACGCAGCGCAGGCCGCTCGACATTCGCAAGATGTCCTGGATGCGGATCGTGCCGCGGACGTCGTCCGGGTCCTGGTGCCAAGAGTCGACCGGCGCCAACTGGTCGAGTGCGTAGTCGCCCTGCTCGATCAGAATACCCATCAGGGTCGCGGACAGGCTCTTGTTCATCGACCAGCTCTCGAGCGGCGTGTCCTTGTCGATGCCCTCGCGGTAGCGCTCCGCGATCAGCCGGCCGCGGTGCAGCACGACGAACGCCAGGGTCATTGCCTCGGGCTCGAAAGCGGCCTCGACCGCCGCCGCGACCCTCGCCGCGTCGACGTCGTCCGGGAGCGGCTCGTCGGGCAGTGCGTCGCCCATCGGCCAGGGGGCGCTCTCGTCGAGCGTGCTCGTCACCGGAACTCTCTGGTAGAAGGGGACATCCTCGCCCTTGGGCAGCGCGACACAGCCCTGATCGCCGTGGAGAACCGCCGTCCGCGTCACGCCAGTGTCGGTAGTGATCTGGACGCGCTGGTTCTCGCGATCGAGCCGGCGTCCCGGTAGCCGGTCGCGGTACTGATGGCGTGACGTGAACCCTCCGATCCAGGTCTGGGCGCGCTCGAAGTCGAGTCCGGTCAGGAAGACGGCCGAGCAAAGGACCTTGGCGAAGCCGGCTGCTTCGTGTTCGATGAAGTCACCCGGCGGTGGCACTCGGACCGTGTCGAGCTCGTGTTCTCGCCCACGCGCTACGAGGCTTTCGCCCAGGGTCAGCTCCTCGCCGGCGGCCGGCGGTGGGTTGCCGTCGGCGCCGGCGCAGCCGGCAAGCAAGGCGGCGGCGAAAGCGCACCACCGCGTGGCGCGGCTACGCGGACGATCGGGAACTCGCATTTCAGACCGGCGGGTCGCGCCGGATGCCGGCGGGAACCCAGGTGGCGCGATCCGCGCCACCTGTGAACCAGTCCGTGCGCCCGTCATCGGGTGCACGGATGGCACGCCGGCGCACCCAGTCCCGGAACCGACGCCTCGCCTGCCGTCTTTGCCACGCCGCCCCTTACTCCGGTCGGTACCAGATCGGAGACGTCCAGGCCATCTCCTGGATCGTCTCGGGATACGAGCCGTCCGAGCACACGGCGGGACGGTTTTCCGGGGCGAGGCGCTGGCAGTCGTGCCAGCTCCAGCGCAGGCTCGGGTTCTCCACGACCCGAAGATAGTAGTAGGCGTGCAGGCCGGGATCGAACTCCTCGTCGCGGTAGACGGTGCAGAGGCTGTCGTGCCCGTCCCCGCTTCGCTCGCCGGTCGCAGGATCGACGCTGGCGCCGTTGTCGGGCGACCCGGCGATCGGGATCACCTGGGTACGGCCCGTTCCCTCGGCGTCGACCCAGCCCTTGACGAGCTGGAGCTGCTGCAGAAGTCCGGCGCCGTCCGCCGGGTCGCGGGCGGCGAAGGCGAGGAGGGTCGGCGTCGCGCCGTCGCCGGCCCCCGTCAGGTCGCCGCCCATCGGTACGCCGCCTGCGTAGGCCTGTTCCAGCAGGTCCGGCTGGTCACAGAGATTCGCCGAGTAGTCCCAGGCGCCGAAGAACCGCGGACGGATCCGCGGACCCGAGGTGCCGAACACCTCGCGGCGCTCCATCGCCTCGAAGATCGCGTCGCGGGAGTTCTCGACCGCCCAGACGCCGGCGAGGCCTCCCGGATTGCCGTCGATGCCGCTGGTCAGGAGACCCGGCTGAAGGCGCTCCTCGGGCGTCTGCTCCACGGACACCGCGCCGCCCCAGTCCTCTTCGGCCACCGCCCCCGGCGTCGCGGTATGCGTGTCGGTCGACGCGATGATGCCGAGCTTGACCGGATTGAGGCCGGTCTCCATCTCCTCCTCCAGGCCGGCGACGAGCGCCGAGCGCACGAAGTCCGTCCGGTCGACGCAGCCGGCGCCGAGCATGCCCTGGTTGCCGTTCTCGCCCTCGGGGCACTCCTCAGTGACTTCGGTGAGCTCGCCCTGAAGCAGGGACTGGACCGTCTCTTCGCGGCCCATCACCCGCACCGCCTCGACGTCGCACAGCTCGTCCGGCTCGCCGAACACGGTCGACAGTCCGTTGATGCACTCGGAGCCGCCCTTGTGCTGGAAGATCTCGATGATCGGCTCGCGCTCCAGCCGCTTCTCGGCGTACCCGCGGCGCGCCTCGAGCGTTCCGGCGAGCCCGCGGTACGGCGCCATCCGTCCGTTCGCGAGATTGCTGTTGTGCGGGATCGTCAGGTAGTCGCAACCCGGCCGCGCCGTGCCCTCGCCGCAGACCGCGTCCAGCCCCTGCCAGAGCAGGCTGTCCGTCGGCGCGTCGACGTAGGACACCGGCAGGTCCGGCACCTCCGAGCCCCGGAAGACGACGTTCCGGTGGTAGTTCGAGATTCCCGGCGTGCCGGTGTACTCGTAGCCGACGAAGCTGGTGAAGCTGCACTCCTCCGTCCGGTCGTAGGCGTCTTCCGCCGCGTCGATGATCGCCTCCCAGGGGCTCTTCGCCCATTCCAGGCAGAGCGACGCGTCCTCGCCGCACAGTTCTTCGATCCGGCTCGGCGTCTCCGTCGTGATGACGGCGCCGAGCATCTGCATTCCCACTCGCTGGTTCGAGCGGAACTCGGTGCAGAACTCCGAGTCGTAGCGCGGCGACTCGGGATCCCGGCACAGGCGGCGCTCGCCCAGGAACTCGCCGTGGTCGGTGACCGCCACGAAGTCGAGCGGCCGGTCGATCACGATGCTGCCTTCGGGCGCTCCGTCCGAGCCGATAGGCCAGAACGGGATCGACTCGCCCTTCGCGAACCGGTACGCGTCCGCCGGCGTGGCGCCGGTGCTGTTCGCCGCTGCGTCGAAGGAGAAGCTGGTGTGAACGTGCAGGTCGCCGAACAGGGCCTGGCGTAGCGGCGAGGCGTCGAGGCAGACGGGCCGGTCTTCGGTGCGGGCCACGCTGCCTCCAGGGATGGCCGGGTCCTGCGGGACGCCTTCGGCAGCGGGACCGGCGCACGCAACCACGGCCGCGGCCAGAAGGATCTGCATGACTCGGCACGACTCGTTTCTCATTCAGTCTCTCCCTGTTCCATCCGTGCGGACCCTGACGGCCGCACGGACTGGTTCACGGGTGTCGCGGGTCGCGCCACCCGGGTTGCCGGGAATGGCGAACCGACGTTGCGGACGGTGCACGACGCTATCGCCCTCTATAGTGAATTCCACTCAACTTCCAAGGAGAACGCAGATGAAGCCCTCGCTGCCGACCGTTCTCGCCGCCGCCCTGGCGTCCACCGCCATCGCCGCTCCCGCTTCGAGCGCCGAACCCGACGATGTGCGCTCGCGGTGGGAAACCTCCTGCATGATCCGGCACGACAAGTTCGACTACGTGCTGCCCGGCGCGATGCGGCGCAACGACATCGACATGTGGATCGTGATCGACCGGGGCCGCGGCACCCAGCCGATGACTCGCGACTTCGGGATCGCCACCGTCAACGGCCAAGGGTTCTTCATCTTCACCGACCGGGGCGGCGACCGCATCGAACGGATCCAGCTCGGTCCCGAGACCGACCTGGCCCGTGAATGCGGCGCCTACGACCGGTTCGGCGAGGAAGGCGAACTGCGGTCGATCGTCGAAGAGCGCGATCCGGAGACCATCGGGCTGAACTACCTCGCCGTGCCCTACGAGTCCGAGGGACTTCACATCGCGGACGGGCTCACGCACACGGACTTCAAGGGCCTCACGAACGAACTGGGCGAGAAGTACGCGTCCCGCTTCACCTCGGCCCAACACCTGATCGCTGACTTCCACGGCGAGCGGGTCGCCGGCGAGATCGTCGAGTTCGCGAAGATCGGCGACCTCACGCGCCGGTTGATCGAACGGGCGCTCTCCAACGAGGTCGTCACCCCGGGCAAGACGACCCACGCCGAGGTCGCCCGCTGGCTGGAGCAGAAGCTGCACGACTACGATCTGCTGCGCGCCTGGTACCCGACCGTGTACAGCCACCGGCCGGACGGCAGCGAGATCGGCGGTACCGAGCGGGTCATCCAGCGCGGCGACGTCCTGCAGATCGACTGGGGCGCCGGCCGGAACAACTTCTCGACCGACATCAAGCGCTTCGCCTATGTCCTCCGCGAGGGCGAGACCGAGCCGCCCCCCGACGTGCTGAACACGTTCGCCGAATCGAAGAAGGTGCAGGAGATCATCCGCAAGCACGTCCGCTCGGGCCGCACCGGGCGCGAACAGTTCGACGAACTGAAGCAGCTCATCCGCGACGCCGGCTACGCCTACACCGAACTCGAGGAGGCCGAGAGCGACGCGCCCGGCATCGAGGTCAACGTCGGCATGCACGCCGCCGGCAACATCGGCCACGACATGGCCGCGAGCCTGTTCGAGATCTTCCCGGAGAGGACGAAGTACGTCGTCCGCCCCAACTCGATCATCTCGCTCGAGTACATCGTCTTCTATCCGGCCGAAGAGTGGAACGGCAACAAGATCCCCATCAACGTCGAGGAGAACGCGCTGATCACGGAGCGCGGGATCGAGTGGCTCCATCCGCCGCAGGCGCGGGTGTTGGTGATCCGGTAGCGGCCTACTTCTCGTCCTCGCCCCACCAGCGGCGCAGGCGTTCGGCGATCGCAGCCTCGGAGCCCTGGTCCGACGGTTCGTAGTAGCGGCGGCCGGAGAGGCCGGGCGGCAGGTACTCCTGCTCCTCGAAGTGGCCTTCGGAGTCGTGACCGTACTTGTAGTCCTTGCCGTAGCCCATGCCGCGCATCAGGCCGGTGACTGCATTCCGCAGGTGCAGCGGCACGGGTTCGTGCGGAGCGTTCCGCACGTCCTCCACGGCCCGACCGAGCGCCACGTAGGCGGCGTTGCTCTTGGGTGACGTCGCCAAGTAGACCGTCGCCTCGGCGAGCGGAATGCGGCCCTCGGGAAGCCCGATGAAGTGGACGGCCTGCTGCGCCGCGACCGCGACCGGCAACGCCCCCGGATTCGCGAGTCCGATGTCTTCGGCTGCCAGGATGACGAGACGGCGGGCGATGAAAAGTGGGTCCTCGCCGGCCTCCAGCATCCGGGCCAGCCAGTACAGGGCGCCGTCCGGCGAGGAGCCGCGGACGGACTTGATGAAGGCCGAGATCGTGTCGTAGTGGCTGTCGCCGGCCTTGTCGTACTGGGGCGTTCGCCGCTGCAGGGCGTCCGAAATGGCCTCCATGCCGATGCGTCGCACGCCGTCCTCGCCCGGCTCCGCCGCCACGACCGCCATCTCCAAGGCGTTCAGCGCCACGCGTGCGTCGCCGTTCGCGATGTTCACCAGGTGCGCTACCGCGTCCGGCTCCAGTTCCGGGGCCAGCAGGCCCAGACCGCGGTCCTCGTCCGACAACGCACGCTCGACGATCCCGGTCATCGCCTCTTCATCGAGGGCGTGGAGGGTGAACACGCGGCACCGCGACAGGAGCGGCGCGTTGACCTCGAACGACGGGTTCTCCGTCGTCGCCCCGATGAAGGTGATCGTGCCGTCCTCGACGTGGGGCAGGATGACGTCCTGTTGAGCCTTGTTGAAGCGGTGGATCTCGTCGACGAACAGGATCGTCGGACGGCCGTACAGAGATCGGAGCTGGTCGGCGCCGGCAACCGCGCGACGCAGGTCCTTCACCCCTGCCGAAACCGCGCTCACCGGCTCGAAGTGCGCGCTCGTAACCGTTGCGATCAGCCGCGCCAGGGTCGTCTTGCCGGACCCCGGCGGTCCCCAGAAGAGGAGTGACGGCACCCGGTCCGCCTCGATCGATCGCCGCAGCACCCTGTCCTCGGCGAGGATGTGCTCCTGGCCGACGAACTCGTCGAAAGTGGCCGGCCGCATCCGCTCGGCGAGCGGTGGCGCGGATCCGGTCCCCTGCTCTCCGGCCTCCTCGAACAGGCCGCCGATCCTCGGTTTACCGGTCACGTTCCTAGGCTACTGGGCGCTCCGCTCCAGGCCAGCCACGACATCGGCGTACTGCTCGAGTGCCGCATGGCCCTTCGGCGTCAAGCCGTAGACCCCGGGAGGCGTAGCGGCCGCGCGCTCGAACCAGCCGTAGTGATCCGCGTACATGATCAAGCGGGCCCGGGCGACGCCCGTTTCCTCGGCGGCGACGGCAGCCTTGGTCGGACCGTTGCGACGAAGATGGGCGGCACAGCGCAGGGCGTCCTGCCGGTAGGCGGTCATGATCGGGCGGCCGGTCGAGCCACCCTGGGTCGGATCGCCCACCCGGCGCTGGAACTCCCGCAGCAACCGTCCGATCGCGTGCTTGCGGCGGCGCGGCCGGTACGGCGCCGGGTCGACCAGCGCCTCGACGAACGGCGCGGGCTCAAGCCGGACCGTCAACAGACCCAGGCCCAGGCGTCGGCACAGCGCCAGTGCGTCCTTCTTGCGGGTCGTCCGGCGGGAGAACGGCGGAACGGCGAGGTAGACGTTGTCGGAGAGGCCCTGGCGCGCGATCCCCTGGAACACCAACGGCAGGGAGAAGCTTGTCTTCAGTTCGACGACTACAGGCGGCTCCTCGCCCCGGACGGCGACGACATCGCAACCGTTGACCTCTCCCTTGACGTCATAGCCCTGCGCCTCGAGGAACGCCTTGACCGGCGGATAGAGCGTCTGTTCGCGCACGCTGGTTAGCAATGCGCCATGAACGGCTTGCACATGGGTGCTGTGCGCGGAGTATACGATCGCGTCCAGCACCGTTGACGAAGGAGTTCTGAGCCTTGGTCGCTGCGCCTGCGCAACGCGACCACGGTCTTGAGGCGCAGCACGGACTACCGCGATGAAAGCGATTCACCAGACAAGCGCCGCGACACTCGCCGGCACCCTGGCTGCCCTTGCGATCGCCGGCTGCGGCACGCCGCCTGGCGAGGTCGACTCGGCCTCGCCTGGCGAGGACCGACAAGCCCCGAACATCATCCTCATCATGGCCGACGACCTCGGCTACGGCGACGTCAGCCCGTACTCGGGCTGGATCGAGACGCCGAACCTCGACCGGCTGGCCGCCGCCGGCATGATGCTGACCGACTTCCACACGAGTGGCGCGGTGTGCTCGCCCACCCGCGCCGGCCTGGTCACCGGGCGCTACCAGCACCGGGCCGGGGTTCCCGCCGTCCTGCTCGCCAACTCCGACAGCCCGCTCTACCACCAGGGCATCGACGCCGAGGCCCACACGATCGGCGAGGCCTTCCGGGAGCTGGGCTACGCGACCGCCGTGTTCGGCAAGTGGCACCTCGGTTACCTGCCGCGGTTCAAGCCGCCGCTGCACGGTTTCGAAGAGTTCCGAGGCTTCGTCAGCGGCAACATCGACTACCAGTCCCACGTCGACCGCATGGGTCGTCCCGACTGGTGGAACGGGGAGACGCTCGAGGCCGAAGACGGCTACCTCACCGACCTGATCGGCGATCACGCCGAGCGGTTCATCGCCGAGCACCGGGACGAGCCGTTCTTCATGTACCTGGCCCACCACGCCCCGCACTACCCGTACCAGGGTCCCGGCGACCCGGCGGAACGCTACGAAGGCGACGAGCAGTTTCCGGGTGTCGGCTCGGTGACCGACCGGAAACGCGCCTACCGCGAGATGGTCGAGTCGATGGACGAAGGTGTCGGCCGCGTCCTCGACGCTCTGGAGGAGCAAGGCCTGTCCGGGGACACGCTGGTCTGGTTCTTCTCCGACAACGGCGCCACCCGGGAAGGCTCCAACGGAGCGCTCCGCGGCTTCAAGGCCAGCTACTGGGAAGGTGGTCACCGCGTCCCCTCGATCGCCGCCATGCCCGGCCGGATCGCTCCCGGCTCGACCTCTGACGCGAGCACCTCGACGCTCGACGTGATGCCCACCGTCCTCGCCATGGCCGGCGGTGCGGCGCACCCCGACCTGCCCTTCGACGGCATGGACGTCGGTCCGGTGCTCTTCGACGGCGAAGACACGCCGCCCCGCCAACTCTTCTGGAGCAGCGCCGGCCAGTTCTGGCGCGGCGCCGCGGTGCGAGACGGCCGCTACAAGCTGGTCATCGACCGGCGGACGCAGCGGGCAGCCGCGGCCGAAGGCGAGGAAGTCGCGGATCCTGTGCCGATGCTCTTCGACCTGGAAGCCGACCTCGGCGAGACGACGGACCTTGCCGCCGATGAGCCCCAACGAGTCGAGGACATGATGGCGGCTCTTGCACGGTGGCGCGAGGACGTGGGCGCCCCGGTTCAGTAGCCATCGGCAAGCCGACCGCCGCGAGCCCATGCTTGACGAAGCGAACGCGTACTACAGGCGATTGCTGCCTCGCTCCTGTTCGGACCCGGTCCGATCGGCGGGTTCCTGCGCTCCACGCTGAATCCCAACAGCAACGACAGTCAACGGGACGGATCGGCAACAAGCCAGGACGTGAACCCGAGTACCTGTTCGCGGAACTTGCCGAGAACCACCGGCAACCGTTCTTCGAGGGGCCCTATCCGCCCTTCTTCAAGCGTAAACCCATACACGTTGCGGAACACATGACGGAACCGAAGAAACTCCCCAAGCGACCGCGCCAGTTCCGCGTCAACGAGTGCCGGACGAACCCCGCTGATCTCCAGGCTCATGTCCATCAGAAGCTGACGGTGCCACTGCTCGCCCTGAGGCACTCCCCCGTTGAGTTCCTCCGCGATCCGGACGAAGACGCGCTCGACGCCACTGTAGAAGTCGTGGAGGATGGACCCGCGAGCACGCAGGGAGAAGGTATCTCCCGTTCGCGGCGCGCTCGCACTCTGCTCTTCGAGACGATCGAGGTTCGTCAGCTCGCTCTCGATCTCGGCAGCAAGTCGACGAGCGAAGGCCTCGTCCAACTTCAAAGCTCCACGCCCTCCTCGAGGAGGCTATGCCGCATGGCCTCGGTCGCCGACTCGATCGGGACGATGTCGAGCGCGAAGTCCGTCATGTCCGCCGCGCCCGCCGAAACCGCAAAGAAGTCCTCCGGCTTCAGGCCGACTACCGCGACATCGATATCGGAGCGCCACGTAAAGCGGCGGTCCGACGCGAACGCCGAGCCGAAACCCACAACTCGCCGGGCGCCATGTTGCCTGAGAAACTCGGCAACTCGCCGTGCGTCGCTTCGGGCTTGAGCCCTGCGCCCATGCGGTAGCCGGGTTCGCCGGACATGGTCCAGAAGTACGTCACGATCCATCGATGGGAGTATACGGGCCGTGCCCCCAACCGACTCCCTGGCCGGTCGCCCGCGACTCCAGATGGCAGACATCCGGAAACCCGGCCGATTGCAGTGACGGTTGCGAACCACCGCGAAGCAAGTAGTCTTCTGTCGCAGTCGCACCCGCCCATCCGGCGCTCGGCCAGGGAGAGCAAGTGACAGACATCGACCTGACCATCCTCGAAGTCACGCCACCGTGGGAATGGCCCGGAGATGCGCGTGAGGCCCTGCTGAAGAGACTCCGCGATGACCAGGCGGACGAAGCAGAACGCCTTCTCGCTGCCGAACTGGCCGGCGAGATCGTCGTCATCAACGAAGAACTGACGAGGGCGCTGTCGGCGCTCGTCGCGAACCGCGACGCCTCGGACAAGCTGCGCGGCCAGGCCGCGATCGCGCTTGGGCCGGTGCTTGAGGAGATGGACCTCCACGAACCGCTCGGCGACGATTGGGATGAACTGGATCCGCCACGGATTCCTCCACACGAGTTCCAGAGGCTCCGCTGGGAGTTGAACTCGCTCTACCTGAACGAGGGCACTCCCAAGTTGGTCCGGCGACGCATCCTCGAGGCGTCGGTCCGTGCGCCCGAGGCATGGCACGAGGACGCGATTCGAGCAGCGCACGACCCTGACGACCACGAATGGCGGCTGACCGCCGTCTTCTGCATGGGGCGCGTGCCAGGTTTCACGAATGAGGTCCTGGAGTCGCTCAACGACCCGAACGAAGATGTCCGTTTCGAAGCCGTCCGAGCGGCCGGACTACGTGAGATCCGCGCCGCTTGGCCCCATGTGGCCCGTCTCCTCCGGTCGCCGGACACCGACAGGCAACTGCTGCTTGCCGCGATCGAAGCCAGCGTCGGCGTTCGCGGGAAAGCGACGATCGAGTACCTGGATGACCTGTCAGCATCCGAGGACAAGGAGATCGCCATGATGGCCGCGGACGCGACAAGTATGGCCAACGCGCTCTACGGCGATCTCTCCGAGTGGTAGCGGCAGCCTGTCGAGCCGGTACGGCGACAACGTCAGTCAGGCACTGTGGTTCGGCAGTCCTTCAGCAGGCGCTCAACAAGCGACCGAAAACCCCTCTTGACCAGCTCCCATTCGATATCGGCCAGGAGCCGCAGCGGCGGATCGCGGTCCGCGTCGTCGAAGTGGACGAGGCTGCGAACCACATGCCCCGTGTCCCGCGCCCTCGAACTTCTCTCGGTAGAGAGCCAGATACTCAGCCAGCGACCGGTGGCGATTCAGAAGGATCCAGACGTCGACGAAGTCCTTGCGACTGCCACGGTTGGCGATCGCCGACAGCTTCATGGCCGCGATGTCATCTCGATTGGCTAGGAGCGTGCGCGGTAGGAAGTTCCGTGGGCGCGCTGCGTTCTCATGATTCAGGAGCTTCCTGGCAGTTGGTGGGTCTTGGCGGGTTGGGTGCGTGTCGTGTGGACTCGGATTCGAGTG